>OGKO01000086.1_pt1 | contig 73150 bp, 56 predicted proteins | sample 1572451 | NCBI WGS metagenome assembly OGKO01 (sample SAMEA2582089, study PRJEB24529) | metagenome | biome: Human gut stool | place: China | collected 2011 | reverse complement strand
TAAAAGATGGTGTTATCATGCAGGTTGATTCTCCACAGAAATTATACAATGAGCCTAACAACTTATTCGTAGCAGGATTCATTGGATCTCCACAGATGAACTTTATCGACGCTGTATGTAAAGTAGAAGGCGAGAGAGTAACTCTTAACTTTGAGAAGACATCTGTTGTTCTTCCTCCAGCAAAAGCTAAGAAATTAATCGATGGCGGATACAACGGAAAGACAGTTGTTATGGGTATCAGACCAGAAGATATCGGAGATTCCCAGATTGAGATCGAAGCTCACAAAGATGCAGTATTCGAGACAGACGTAACAGGATACGAGTTATTAGGTTCTGAAGTATTATTATACTTCAACGTAGCCGGAACAGCCATGACAGCAAAAGTTGATTCCAGAACAACAGCTCGTATGGGTGATCATATCACATTAGCAATCGATCCAGAGAAGATTCACTGCTTCGATAAAGAAACTGAATTGACAATTACCAACTAATTCGGTAAAATTAAATAAACTCAGTAGAACCGGGTGCATCATTTGTACCCGGTTTTTTCTGCAAAAAATAATTGCAAAACAAACATGTGTTCTATATAATAAATAACGAAAGGAATGGGGCGTATGATATCAAACCATAAGATACAGACTGCTTTAGACGAGATTAAGGAGATTTCCAAGATTGATCTGGCATTATATTCAGAGAAAGGAAAACAGGTTGCGGCTACTTTTGAATCGGAAGGTGATATGGAAGAAGCGGTAACTTCATTTGCAACATCGATGGCAGAGAGCCAGATGCTGTCCGGTTGTCATTTCTTTAAAGTAATGGTAGAGGGTGAAGTGGAATATATTCTTTTGACAAAGTCATCCGCAGAAGATGCTTATATGGTAGGACGGTTGGCAGTCTGCCAGATAAGGAATCTTGCAGCCGCTTATATGGAGCAGTTTGACCGTAATAATTTTATGCAGAATATCCTGCTTGGAAATATGCTCGTGGTGGACATGTACAATAAGGCCCAGAAGCTGCATATTGAACAGGCAGAACGTGTTGTTTTTGTGATTGAGATTGACGGCAGGAAAGATGCAACCGCGATGGAGACAGTCAAGAATCTGTTCGTGACGAAGACAAGGGATTATGTGACAGAAGTGGACGAGCAGAGCATTGTCCTGATCAAAGATACCAGGGACATGAAAGAAGATGAAGAACTGCAGACATTGGCAAGTATGATCGTGGATAATATGCACACTGAGGCGATGGTGAAAGTGCGCGTGGGCTATGGAAACCGTGTGAATAATCTGCAAGATATTGCCAAATCCTATCAGGAAGCCAAGATGGCGTTAGAAGTCGGAAGAATTTTTTATGCAGAGCGTGAGACGATTGCATACAGCCTGCTTGGAATTGGGCGTCTGATTTATCAGCTTCCGATGAGCTTATGCGAGATGTTTATTCATGAAGTGTTCGGGGATGAAGTGCCGGATATATTTAATGAAGAGATTAATACAACCATCCAGAAGTTTTTTGAAAATAATCTGAATATCTCAGAGACCGCCAGACAGTTATATGTGCACCGGAATACATTAGTATATCGTCTGGAACGTTTAGAGAAGGCAATCGGATTAGATATCCGTAAGTTTGATGATGCAATGACCTTTAAGATTGCGATGATGGTCATTGCACATATGAACCAGCAGAAGGTAGAAGAGTAGGGCAGATTTGAAAGAATATTATGAAATGAATCTGTAAGCTTGTGACAGAGCGCAGGAAAATGAATGAAGTGAGGTAAGAAATGGCAGGTTATGATGAGCACAGCATATCGGTTTTAGAAGGGTTAGAGGCTGTTCGGAAAAGACCGGGAATGTATATCGGAAGTGTTTCCAGAAAGGGATTGAACCACCTGATCTATGAGATCGTAGACAACTCTGTGGATGAGCATCTGGCAGGGGCATGTGATACGATCCATGTCACATTGGAGAAGAATGGTTCCTGTACGGTAGAAGATAATGGACGAGGCGTTCCGGTCGGAATGCACGCCAAAGGTGTTTCGGCAGCACGTCTTGTGTACACAACCTTACATGCCGGCGGTAAGTTTGATGATTCCGCATATAAGACGAGTGGAGGGCTCCACGGAGTAGGTTCTTCCGTTGTCAATGCATTGTCTGTTTATATGGATGTGGAGATCAGCAGAGAGGGGTATATTCATCACGACCGCTATGAGAGAGGCGTTCCGGTTGTGGAATTGGAGAATGGATTGCTTCCTAAGATTGGCAAGACAAAAAAGACCGGAACTAAAGTAAACTTTCTACCGGATCCGGAAATTTTTGAAAAGACGAGATTCAAAGAGGATGAGATCAAAAGCCGTATGCATGAGACTGCATATCTGAATCCGAAACTTACGATTATTTACGAGGACCGCCGTGGCGAGGAAGTCGAACATATCGTATATCATGAGGAAGATGGAATCCGTGGTTTTGTAAAGGATTTGAATAAAAATACGGAAGTGCTTCATGATGTCGTCTACTTTAAAGGGGAATCTGAAGGCATTACCGTGGAAGCTGCATTCCAGTACACGAATGAATTTCATGAGAATATCCTGGGATTCTGCAATAATATTTTTAATGCCGAGGGTGGTACACATATCACGGGATTTAAAACCGTATTTACAACCGTCATTAATTCTTATGCGAGAGAACTTGGTATTTTAAAAGAAAAAGATGTGAACTTCACCGGAGCGGATGTCCGAAACGGAATGACGGCAGTTGTTTCCATCAAACATCCTGATCCGAGATTTGAGGGACAGACAAAGACGAAATTAGATAATCAGGATGCGGCGAAAGCCACTGCAAAAGTGACCGGCGACGAGATTCAGTTATTTTTTGATAAAAACTTAGAGACATTGAAAACGGTCATCTCCTGCGCGGAAAAAGCGGCAAAGATCCGTAAGACCGAGGAGCGCGCCAAGACCAATCTGCTCACCAAGCAGAAGTTTTCGTTTGATTCCAATGGAAAGCTTGCAAATTGTGAGAGCAGGGACGCTTCCATCTGTGAAATCTTCATCGTCGAGGGAGATTCCGCCGGAGGTTCCGCAAAGACAGCGAGAGACAGAAATTATCAGGCAATCCTGCCAATCAGGGGTAAAATCTTAAATGTGGAAAAAGCAAGTATTGACAAGGTGTTAGCCAATGCAGAGATCAAGACCATGATAAATGCGTTTGGATGTGGTTTTTCCGAGGGATATGGAAACGATTTTGATATCACAAAACTTCGTTATGACAAGATCATCATCATGGCGGATGCCGATGTGGACGGAGCACATATCTCAACACTGCTTCTGACATTGTTTTACCGTTTTATGCCGGAACTTATCTATGAAGGACATGTCTATGTGGCAATGCCGCCGCTTTACAAAGTTATTCCGGGCAAGGGCGAGGAAGAGTATCTTTACGATGATGCGGCTCTGGAAAAATACAGAAAAGTACATAGGGGAAGTAACTTTACCTTACAGCGTTACAAAGGTCTTGGTGAGATGGATGCCGAGCAGTTGTGGGAGACTACATTGAATCCGGCTACCAGAATGTTAAAGCGGATTGAAATCGAGGACGGCCGCATGGCTTCTGATATCACAGAGCTTCTGATGGGAAATGATGTTCCACCGAGAAAGACATTTATTTATGAACATGCGCATGACGCAGAACTCGACGTATAGTGCAGACGGTAAAAATGGCAGTAGATCATTGAAAAATCGTAAAGCAGATGACAAACATTTTGCAATGGTCTGTAGAATAACAGATAGAGAGGTTATATGATGCAGCAGGAAGAACAGATTATCCGTACCGAGTATTCGGAACTGATGCAGAAATCTTATATAGATTATGCGATGAGTGTTATTATCGCAAGAGCTTTGCCGGATGTCCGCGATGGCTTAAAACCGGTGCAGCGAAGAACTTTATATGATATGTACGAACTAGGAATCCGGTATGACAAGCCGTATCGTAAATGTGCGCGTATTGTCGGCGATACCATGGGTAAATATCATCCACATGGCGACAGTTCTATTTATGATGCGCTTGTTGTCATGGCACAGGAATTTAAGAAAGGGCTGCCACTTGTAGATGGACATGGTAACTTTGGTTCCATCGAGGGCGATGGCGCGGCTGCGATGCGTTACACGGAGGCGCGGCTGCAGAAGATCACACAGGAGGCATTTTTATCGGATCTGGATAAGGATGTCGTGGATTTTGTGCCAAACTTTGATGAGACAGAGAAAGAGCCGGAAGTTTTGCCGGTCAAGATCCCGAATCTCTTGGTGAACGGTTCCGATGGTATTGCGGTCGGTATGGTGACAAGCACACCACCGCATAATCTGGGCGAAGTGATCGACGGTGTGATCGCATACATTAAGAATCCGGATATCAATACCGAGCAGATGATGGAATATATTCCGGGGCCTGATTTCCCGACAGGAGGAATTATTGCCAATAAGGACGATCTGATCCAGATCTATTCCACCGGTATGGGTAAGATCAAAATCCGTGGAAAAGTGGAAGTGGAGCAGGTCAAAGGTGGAAAAGAGCGCATTGTTATCACTGAGATCCCATATACGATGATCGGTGCGAACATCGGAAAATTTTTGAATGATGTATACAGTCTCGTGGAGACCAAGAAAACAAATGATATCGTGGATATCACAAACCAGTCCTCCAAAGAGGGAATCCGTATTGTGTTAGAGCTTCGAAAAGGAGCCGATACGCAGAATCTCATCAATCTGCTGTATAAAAAGACAAAGTTAGAGGACACATTTGGTGTGAATATGCTGGCAGTTGCGGAGGGACGGCCTGAGACGCTGGGACTTGTGCCAATCATCCGTCATCATGTGAAGTTCCAGTATGAGCTTGCCACAAGAAAATATCAGACATTACTGAAAAAAGAATTAGACAAAAAAGAAATACAGGAAGGATTGATCAAGGCGTGTGATGTCATTGACCTTATTATTGAAATCCTTCGCGGAAGTAAGAATGTAAAAGATGCAAGAGCATGTCTGACCGATGGTGTGACGGACAATATCACCTTTAAATCGGCACAGTCAGAAAAAATGGCATCAGAGCTCCGTTTTACAGAGCGTCAGACCACGGCAATTCTGGAGATGCGTTTACAGAAGCTGATCGGTTTAGAAATCGAGGCATTGATGAAAGACCATGAGGATACGTTAAAGCATATCGCCGAGTATGAGGACATTTTGGAAAACCGTGCCACCATGGCGAAAGTGCTGATCAAAGAACTTCAGTCTTATAAGAAACAGTATGCGGTTCCGAGAAAAACTCTGATCGACAATCTTGAGGAAGCGGTTGTGGAAGAGAAGAAGATTGAGGAGATGGATGTGGTGTTCCTCATGGATCGCTTTGGCTATGCAAAAACGGTGGATGTCAGTGTCTATGAGAGAAATAAAGAGGCAGCGGATACGGAAAACCGTTACATCTTAACCTGTAAGAACACGGATAAAATCTGTATTTTTACAAACAAAGGACAGATGCATCTGTTGAAAGTGCTTGATCTTCCATATGGAAAGTTCCGAGATAAGGGAATTCCAATCGACAATCTAAGTAACTACAATAGTAGTGAGGAAAACTTTATATACATTATCAACCTCGGTGCGATCATTCACTCCAGATTATTATTTGGAACCAAAACAGCCATGCTTAAGATGGTTGACGGAAGTGAATTTGACGTGGCAAAGAGAACGACAGCCTCAACGAAGTTAAATGAGGATGATGAACTTCTGATTGTGCACGCAATGACAGGTGAGGAGACGGTTGTCATGCAGTCTGAGAAAGAAATGTTTTTGCGTATTGAGGCTTCCACAATCCCGGAAAAGAAAAAGGGAGCAGTCGGCGTGCGTGGCATGAAACTGAATGCAGGAGATGCGTTGAGTAACATTTATGTATTAGACGGAGAGAATGAGCAGACTGTCGAAGTAAAAGGAAAAGAAGTCGTTTTAAACCGGCTTCGCATTGGAAACCGTGACACCAAGGGAACGAAGCGGTAAATAAAACCAAAAGAAGTAAGGTGGGAAAATGAATTACGAGCAGGCAAGAGCGTATGCCGTAAATGTCAGCAGATCGGGAAGCATATTAGGACTTGTTAGTATTGAAAATTTAATGCACGAGCTTGGGGATATACAGGAGCAGCTTAAGATCATCCACATTGCGGGAACGAATGGAAAAGGTTCTACCGGGGCTTATTTAGAGCGGGTACTCATAGAAGCCGGATACCGGGTAGGCAGATATAGTTCCCCGGCGGTGTTTGATCCGATGGAAGTGTGGCGGATCAATCTTCAGTCCATGAGCCACGAGGAGTATGCGGATATCATGGAACAGGTGAAGTGTGCCTGTGACCGCATGGTGGAAAAAGGTATGGAACATCCGACGATTTTTGAAGTGGAAACAGCGATGGCATTTTTGTATTTTTATCAGAAAAAATGTGATTATGTACTGTTGGAAGTTGGAATGGGCGGCAGAACAGATGCAACGAATCTGATCAAAAAGCCAGTGTGCTCCGTTATTACATCAGTCAGTATGGATCATATGCAATTTCTTGGAAATACACTGACCGAGATTGCACAGGCAAAAGCCGGCATTATCAAAAAAGATTGTCCGGTCGTGACCATCCTGCAAAAAGCAGAGGCAATGGTGGCGATAGAAGCAGAGGCGGAAAAACAGCACGCAAGGCTTTATACCGCCGATGTTTCCAAGGTAACGGTGGAAACCGAAACGTTAAAAGAGATCAGATTCGATCATCCGGGACTTGGAACGGTGACAACCCGGCTTACAGGGACATATCAGGTGGAAAACTGCTGTCTGGCGGTCACAGTGTTAAAGGAGATCCTTGGGATTGCAGACCGGATCATTATAGACGGGATCAAAAATACCGTGTGGCCGGGCAGGTTTGAGGTCATAGGAGAACAGCCGCTGTTTATCATAGACGGTGCGCACAATGAGGATGCGGCACTTCAATTAAGTGCGTCTGTGGAAAAATATTTTACAAACATTCCAATAACTTATATAATAGGGGTACTTGCAGATAAGGAACACAAAAAAGTGCTGGAGGCAATGCTGCCTTATGCGGGAGCCGCCTTTACAGTGACGCCGGATAATCCGAGGGCGATGAAAGCGGAAGAACTTGCGTCCGAGGCAGAAGCGATCGTGGCTCGTCTGTGGAAAGAGAGAGCCGGAAAGCCGGAAAAAGCACAGGGCGCAGGAAATAGTCCGCAGGGAGCAGAAAATAGTCCACAGGGCGCAGGAGTTATGGGATCGCTTCCGAAGGTCAGGGCATGCAGTTCCATGAAGGAAGCAGTGCAGCTGGCACTGGAACACACGAAAAAAGACGGCGTGATCCTTGCATTTGGCTCATTGTCTTATCTCAAAGAGATGAGGCAGATCATGCAGCCGGATTGATCGATAAAAGCGCACATAGGATGCTGTATCGCGCGCGGATCATATCATTTCAGTATCGGTAAAGAAGGAAAAAAGATGGACAAAAAGAAAATACAAGAGGGCGTAAAATTAATATTGGAAGGAATCGGGGAGGATCCGGACAGAGAAGGGCTTGTCGATACCCCTGACCGCATTGCCAGAATGTATGAGGAGATTTTTGGTGGACTGACGCAGACCGCAGAAGAACCGCTGTCAAAGACATTTCATGTGAAAGACAATGCGATGGTTCTCGAAAAAGATATTACATTTTACTCGACCTGTGAGCATCATTTTATGCCTTTTTACGGAAAAGCACACATTGCGTATATCCCGGATGGCAAAGTCGTAGGGCTCAGCAAATTGGCAAGAACCGTGGAAGTGTATGCAAAGCGTCCGCAGATCCAGGAACAGTTGACGGCACAGATCGCAGATGCATTAATGGAATATTTAAAGCCACAGGGCGCAATGGTCATGCTGGAAGCAGAGCATATGTGCATGACGATGCGGGGGGTGAAGAAGCCTGGGAGCAGAACCGTAACATTTGTGACGCGCGGTATTTTTGACAGGGACGAGAGGCTGCAGAGACAGTTTTTTGAGTTGGTGAGAGGATAGATAACATTTATTTGCGATAAAAGGTCAGGAAGGTTAGAAAAATGAGAATAGGCAGCAGGGATTTTGCAACAACAGGACATACTTATATTATGGGAATTTTAAATGTGACACCGGACTCTTTTTCCGATGGTGGAAAGTTCAATCAGATTGATGCGGCATTAAAGCATGCGGAAGAGATGATAAGAGACGGTGCAGATGTGATCGATATCGGTGGGGAATCCACACGGCCGTGGGGATATACAAAGATTTCCGATGAGGAGGAGACAGGCAGGGTGGTTCCGGTCATTGAGGCGGTAAAAAAAGAGTTTGGGATTCCAATCTCTGTGGATACTTATAAAAGCGGCGTTGCAGAGGCGGCGGCACAGGCAGGAGCCGATCTGATCAACGATATCTGGGGACTGAAATATGACCCGCACATGTCAGAAGTCATTGCAAAATCCGGGCTGGCGTGCTGTCTCATGCATAACCGGGACAATACTGAGTACCGGAATTTTATGGAGGACATGAAGCAGGATCTGCGGGAGACAATCGCACTTGCCAAAGCGGCTGGAATTGCGGACGATAAGATTATCTTAGACCCGGGTGTTGGGTTTGCAAAAAGTTATGAGAACAATCTGGAAGTGATCCGCCGCCTGAAAGAGTTCAATGAATTAAAATATCCGGTGCTACTTGGCACCTCAAGGAAGTCTGTGATCGGATTGACACTTGACCTTCCGGCAGCAGAGCGTGTGGAGGGAACGATCGTCACAACGGTCATGGCGGTGGAAGCAGGCTGTATGTTTGTACGTGTGCATGATGTAAAAGAAAATCACCGGGCAATCCAGATGGCAGAGGCGATCCTGGACAGAAAATAAGCAATTGCCAAACACCTGTTTTTTCAGGAGTTTTGCAGGCTTTAGATAACAGGAAGATAGAAGTGCTGAAAGGAAGTATCGGGATGACAGGAGATTTTATTAAAATAACGAATTTAAAAGTATTTGCACATCATGGGGTTTTTCCGGAGGAAACAAGGGATGGACAGGACTTTTACGTGAATGCAAAACTTTTTTTGGACTGCAGAAAAGCTGGAAAGACAGACAATCTGTCGGATTCTTTGAATTATGGCGAAGTCAGCCATTTTATCACAGATTTTCTACAGGATCATACATACAAATTAATTGAGAGCGTCGCAGAGCAGTTAGCGGAAGCGATGCTTCTTTCTATGCCGGTGTTAAAAGGAGTAGAGATTGAGTTATGTAAACCACATGCTCCAATCGGGCTTCCATTTGAAAATGTGTCGGTGACGATGAAACGGCAGTGGCATGAGGTGTATCTTGCGGTCGGTTCCAATCTTGGGGACAAGAATGCCTATATTGGGAATGGAATCGACGAACTGCGCCGGATCAAAGAGATCAAAGAGGTAAGAGTGTCAGAACTTCTGGTGACAAAGCCTTACGGCGGAGTGGAGCAGGACGATTTTGTTAACGGGGCGATCGCATTAAAGACGCTGTTATCACCACAGGAGCTGTTGGAGAAACTGCATGAGATCGAGCAGCACGCTAACAGGGAGCGTATCATTCACTGGGGACCTAGAACATTGGATCTTGACATTATTTTTTATGATAAGCTTGTGTACGAGGATGAGAATCTTATCATACCGCATATTGATATGCAGAATCGTGACTTTGTGTTAAAACCGCTGGCAGAACTTTGCCCGAATTACCGCCATCCGGTTTTTGGAAAAACAGTGTCGCAGTTACTTGGAGAACTGAAAGAGAGGTAATATGATAAAAGCAGTCTTATTTGATCTGGATGGTACGATCATTAACTCAGAAGAGGGAATTACAAAGTGTGTACAATATGCATTAAGCAGTTTTGGAATTGAGGAACCGGACCGGAAAAAGCTGTTGTGTTTTATCGGACCGCCGCTTGATCCTGTTTTCCGTGAAAAATATGGTTTTGATGCGGACAAGGCATGGCAGGCGGTATTAAAATACCGGGAGAGGTTTGATAAGACCGGTATTTTCGAGTGTGAATTATATGAGGGTGTCGCAGATACGATCCGCAAGTTAAAAGAAGCAGGCTGCGTCATTGCACTTGCTTCCTCCAAGCCGGAGACAGCGTGCAGACGTATTCTGGAACATTTTTCCCTGACACCGTATTTTGATGAGATTGTCGGTTCCACTTTAGATGGAAGCATCAGTACCAAACAGCAGGTATTAGAGGAGCTTGGCAGACGGATGGAGCATATGCAGATCACAAAAGATCAGATGTGCCTGATAGGTGACACTGAGTATGATGTGACCGGAGCGGATCAGTTTGGGATCCGCTGCATCGGCGTATCCTATGGATTTGGAAAAAGAGAGCTGTTAGAGCGTGCAGGGGCATACTGTGTCTGCGACAACATGGCAGAGGTTGTGGATGCATTACAGCAGATGTGATGGAGAGGAAGATATCATGAAAACGACAGGCGGTTTTAAACTCTGGCAGATCATTTATCCGATTGGCATTTATTATGTTGTGTCGAGCCTTATGTACTTCGTACTGGGACTTTTTCTGGGGGATGGGCAACAGACCTATATGCTGCGTCAGCTGATCTGCTCGGCGGCAACGATCCCGGCGACGATGAGTTTTTATAAGCAGGATAAAATTGCAGAGCAGGTTGTCTATGGAACTGAAAAAGAAAAATTGGATACAAAATGGTTGAGAGACGCAGTTTTGGCGGCTGCGGGTGCAGTCACACTTGGCATTGCCGTCAACAACATCATTGCAATGACACCGTTAGTGCAGATGTCGGAGGGATTTCAAGAAGCAAACCAGTCCTTTTTTGCGGGAACGGTTGTGTTTGAACTGCTCGGTTCCTGCCTTGTGATTCCAATTGCAGAAGAACTGCTGTTCCGTGGTGTGGTATACAAACGTTTGAAGCTTTATTTCGGTGTGACACCGGCACTCATCGGTTCAGCACTGATCTTTGGCATCATGCATGTCAATCTGGTGCAGTTTTTGTATGCGGCAGTCATTGGATTGTTTCTTGCGTTTGTGCTGGAAAAAACAGGAAAAATTTCCATGGCAGTTTTGGGACATATTGCGGCAAATCTCGTGGCGGTACTGCGGACGGAGACAGGGTGGCTGGATTTCAGTTTTTATCCGACGGTAAACGGCATTTTATTTACGGTTGTGATGGCAGCGGCAGGAATAGGCGTTGTCAGCCTTTTTTACCGGAGAAAATAATTCGTTACATAAAAACGACATTTCATTACATATTCCATAAGAAAAGCTTATGAGCTGGTCGATATAAGATAAAATACAGAGTATGGAGTGAAGAAAATGCCGAAAATTGCGATATGTGATGATGAACAGCCTATAAGAGAGTATTTAAAAAGTCTGACCGAAAAATGTATCCCGGATTCACAGGTTCGCCTGTTTGGCAGCGGAGAGGCACTGTTACGAGATCAGACATCCTTTGATGTGATCCTGCTGGATGTTTCCCTGCGTGGAGAAGATGGAAATCAGACGTTAAACGGCATGGAGACAGCCCGGAAAATCCGGGAGACATCCAATGCGATGATCATTTTTGTGACAGCGTTCAAAGAATATGTGTTTGAAGGTTATGATGTCGGGGCGTTTCACTATCTGTTAAAGCCGGTGGACGAGCACAAGTTTGCGGAAGTGATGCAGCGCGCCATGTGGCAGCTTGAGCGGGAAAAAGAGGAAATGTCCCTGTTGATAAAAGCAGATGGCAGTTATATGGAAGTTCTGGCAAAAAATATTTTGTATGCGGAGAACGAGGCGCGCAAGATTGTGCTGCACACGAAAAATATGCCGGAGAGCAGTTATACTTTTTATGAGAAAATGGAAGTGTTGGAGAAGCGGCTGGGAGAGGTTTTTTTCCGTTCGCACCGGGGATTTCTGGTAAATCTGCGGGAAGTGTACAAGTATGATGCGACCACGATACAGATGAAAAATGGTGACAAAGTTTATCTGGCAAAACAAAAGTATAACGATTTTGTCACGGCTTATATGAAATATCTGAGAAGCGCAGGATGAAAAGGACTGCAAAATAGCGGAAAAAAGCAAAAATCAGCGGAACATAGATCTGCTGATTTTTCATTACATAAAAGAGCCTGTTCGTTACAATTTGCTAAAATCAGAAAATGCCCGACCGATATACGGAGTAAAGAAAGGCAAAATGCATCGTTATGGTGCAGTTTTGGCAAGACATACAGGGAGGCAATAATATGCGAATTACAACACAAATGCTTGCACACTCAGCCGCAAAAAGCGGAATTCCATTTCAGCAGACAACACTGTTAGATATCCTGAACAAAAAGTCATCTTTTTCCGGTCTGCTGAACGGAGTGAATGCCAGTGCGGATGCAACGGCGATCGCAAAGAAAAAGAATTATTCGAAGCTGGAAGATATTTCGGGGAACCTGAACGGATATGCTTCTAGTCTTGTGGCAACAGATAAGAACTCCATTTATGACAGGGCAAAGGAAAGCGGCAGTACAAAGGATATTGTTTCCTCGGCAAAAAAAATGGTCGAGAGCTACAACGCAACGTTAAAACAGCTCAGGGAAACCGGGGATACTTTAAATGAGTTTTACAGACAGCAGTTAAAGGATATTCCTGCCGGGGACAAAGAGGCATTGAAGAGCATTGGTATCACACAGGCAAAAGACGGCAGTCTTTCCATTGACGAGAAAGTGTTACAGAGTGCAGATGCAGACACGTTAAAGAAAGTGTTGGATGGAGATACCGGGCTTGCTTCCAAGATCAGTTTTGTGAGCGGAAGAATCAGCCAGAACGCAGCGTCCAATGTTGTGAGCACATCGAGCCAGTATACATCGAACGGCTCTTCATTGCTGAGTGCACTTGAGACGAGTAAATACGATTTCTGGGGATAAAAAAGAAAATTGACAAATTTGCAGAGGAGATAAGACAGGAGAACTATTATGAGTGTTACGATCAACTTTTCCAAAAACACGTCCGCACCCTGGCAGTCAAATGCAAACATGTTAAAAAGCACGAGGGAAAAAATACAGAGACAGGAAGAGCGGGACGGAAAAATTGCTTTTTTTGAGACACAGAAGCAGAATCTCAAAAATCAGAAAGCGGATACAATCGAAGAAATTGCAAAAAAGCTGGAGAAGTTTCATACTTACGAGGATGAGATTGCGGCAGCAAAACAGGAGTACAACAGCTCACAGATGTTCCACATCTTAGATGAGGCAGAAGAGCGCGGAGAGCAGATGGCGAAAGCGGCTGAGAAATATAAGCCAAAGACCGAGGAAGAGCAGAAAAAGGAGGCTCAAGGCGAGGCAGCAGGAACAGACGGCAAAACCGATGATAAGGGTGTTTTATCCGAAATTATGGATGATATGTCGGAATCAATCGATGCGCAGGAAGGAAATCTGGAAACTACCGGACAGCTTTCAGAAGCAGAGTTACAGCAGAAATTGTCCGACGAGGAATTGCAGAAAAAACAACAGAGATATCAGCCGTTTGACGTGCGGGCATAATAAAAGCCGATATTTCACTGATGCCTGTCTTGGTTAGTGATCAGATAATCTACCATGTATCACAACTTTTTATTACAGAAAACAGAATATTAAAATCTGCCGTAACAAATAGTAATATTCTATACTCCGACAATTCAAACACAATTCCAGAAAAACACCTGAAGTGATATTTTATCACTTGAAAATCAAAAATTTTTTTATTATAAAACAAGGAAAGAATTGTTTGTATCCATATATTACAGTAAGAATATAATTATAATAGTATAAACAATACTGCTATAAATAATAAATATTCAAATTATCAGACAATATTGCAAAAAAATAGATAGACAGAAGTATCAAAAAGTTGTATATTAGAAAACAAGAAAAATAAAATAATTCATGAAGCAAAGGCGCTTAGATACCCAATCGATCATTGGGTTATTTAAGCGCCTTTTTATGTAATAGGAAATTACGTTGCAATGTTCCTGTTACCCCAAAAGGCTCCGTAATTAGAAATTGTCTGCAAAGCGGCGATTTCAATCTGGATGAAGAAAGGAATTTGCGTATGAAAGAGCAACAGAAAGAAACATCTGCAAAAATGGTCACTCTGAACAAATTTGCACCAAAAGATTTTCAAACGAAAACAGACGGAATGTACGATCCGGCATTTGAACATGACAACTGTGGTATCGGTTCCGTTGTAAATATTAAGGGTATCAAGACACATGAGACGGTCGAGAATGCTTTGAAAATTGTTGAGAACTTAAAGCATAGAGCGGGAAAAGACGCAGAAGGAAAGACCGGAGACGGTGTTGGAATTCTTTTACAGATTTCCCATAAATTCTTTACGAAAGCTGTAAAACCGCTTGGTATCGAACTTGGAGGAGAGAGAGATTATGGTATCGGTATGTTTTTCTTCCCACAGGATGAGTTAAAACGCAACCAGGCAAAGAAAATGTTTGAAGTGATCGTCCAGAAAGAGGGCATGGAGTTTTTAGGCTGGAGAGAAGTACCAATCGATCCGACCAAGCTTGGACAGAAAGCAATCGACTGTATGCCATACATCATGCAGGGTTTTGTGAAACGTCCGAAGAATGTGGAAAAAGGACTTCCTTTTGACCGGAAACTGTATGTGGCAAGACGTGTCTTTGAACAGTCCAATGATGATACATATGTCGTTTCCTTATCCAGCAGAACAATTGTATACAAGGGAATGTTTTTGGTAGAGCAGCTTCGTTTGTTCTTTGCGGATCTTCAGGACAAAGATTACGAATCTGCAATTGCAACGGTTCATTCACGTTTTTCTACCAATACAAATCCAAGCTGGGAGAGAGCGCATCCAAACCGTTTCATCGTGCATAATGGTGAAATCAATACCATTAAAGGCAACGCAGATAAGATGCTTGCCCGCGAGGAGACCATGGAGTCTGAATTTTTAAAAGGAGAATTACAGAAGGTTCTCCCGGTTGTCAATACCGAAGGTTCCGATTCAGCAATGCTCGATAACACATTGGAATTTCTTGTGATGAGTGGTATGGACCTGCCGCTTGCAGTGATGATCTTAATTCCGGAACCATGGGCAAATAACAACCTGATGTCCCAGAAGAAAAAAGATTTTTACCAGTATTATGCGACGATGATGGAACCTTGGGACGGACCGGCTTCCATTCTTTTCTCGGATGGAGATATTATGGGAGCAGTTCTTGACCGTAATGGACTTCGTCCTTCCCGTTATTACATTACGGATGACGATTATCTGATCCTTTCTTCCGAGGTTGGTGTGTTAGACATTGATCCAACGAAGATTGTAGTAAAAGAGAGACTTCGTCCGGGAAAAATGCTCCTCGTAGATACCGTGAAGGGCAGAGTGATCGATGATGATGAGTTAAAAGAGACTTATGCAGGCAAACAGCCTTACGGTGAATGGATTGACCGCAACCTGTTAAATTTAAAAGATTTGAAGATTCCAAACCAGCGTGTGCCGGAATACACCAAAGAAGAACGCCAGAGAATGCAGAAGGCATTTGGTTATACTTATGAATCATTGCGGGATGCGATTTTACCAATGGCAAAAAATGGTGGCGAGGGAACATCTGCAATGGGTATCGATACACCGCTGGCAGCGTTGGCAACCGATCATCAGCCATTGTTTAACTACTTCAAGCAGTTGTTTGCACAGGTTACAAACCCGCCAATCGACTCGATCCGTGAAAAAGTGGTAACATCCACAACTGTTTACATCGGAGAAGACGGTAACCTTCTGGAAGAAAAAGCGATTAACTGTCAGGTGTTAAAGGTCAACAATCCAATCCTGACCAACACAGACCTGATGAAAATTAAAAATATGAAAGTAGATGGCTTTAAGGTAGAAGTCATTCCAACGACCTACTACAAGAGTACAAGTCTGGAAAAAGCCATTGAGCGTCTGTTTGTGGAAGCCGATCGTGCATACAGAGACGGTGCAAATATTTTGATCCTTTCCGACCGTGGCGTGGACGAATATCATGTGCCGATTCCTTCACTGCTTGCCGTATCTGCTTTGCAGCAGCATCTGGTAAAGACGAAAAAGAGAACTGCCGTTGCCATGATCTTAGAGTCCGGTGAACCGCGAGAAGTACATCATTTTGCAACACTGTTAGGCTATGGTGCCTGCGCGATCAATCCGTATCTGGCGCAGGATACCGTAAAACAGTTGGTAGACGAGCACATGCTTGACAAAGATTACTATGCAGCAGTGGACGATTACAATGCAGCGATTTTAAACGGCATTGTAAAAATCGCTTCTAAAATGGGTATTTCCACAATCCAGTCTTACGAGGGTTCGAAAATCTTCGAGGCGATCGGTATTGATTCGGATGTGATTGACAAGTATTTCACAAATACGGTCAGCCGTATCGGTGGAATCACTTTAAAAGATATTGAAAATGATGTGAATGAATTACATTCCGCAGCATACGATCCACTTGGTTTGGAGACAGATCTTACTTTAGACAGCAGAGGTCGCCATAAGATGAGAAGCGGTGCAGACCAGCACCTTTATAATCCGGCAACCATTCATTTATTACAGGAATCCACAAAACGTGGAGACTACAATCTGTTCAAACAGTATACAGATCTTGTAAACAGTGAGGAAAAGGACGGCTGCATCCGCGGACTGATGGATTTCAACTATCCGAAGAAAGGCGTTCCGATCGAGGAAGTGGAGAGTGTCGATTCCATTGTGACAAGATTTAAGACAGGTGCGATGTCCTACGGTTCCATTTCACAGGAAGCACATGAGACACTTGCCATTGCGATGAACCGGCTTCACGGAAAATCCAACACCGGTGAAGGTGGTGAAGATTATGAACGAATCGCAAGCAAGAACACAGCCGTAGACAGATGCTCCAAGATCAAACAGGTTGCATCCGGTCGATTTGGTGTCACAAGCCAGTACTTAGTCAGTGCGGAAGAAATCCAGATCAAGATGGCGCAGGGAGCAAAACCGGGCGAAGGTGGACATCTTCCGGGCAAAAAGGTTTATCCGTGGATTGCAAAAACAAGACTTTCCACACCGGGCGTATCCTTAATTTCTCCGCCACCACACCATGATATTTACTCCATCGAGGATCTGGAGCAGTTGATCTTCGATTTGAAGAACTCCAACCGTGATGCAAGAATCTCTGTAAAACTTGTTTCGGAGGCTGGTGTCGGAACCGTTGCAGCAGGTGTTGCAAAAGCAGGTGCACAGGTTGTCTTGATCTCCGGTTACGACGGAGGTACAGGTGCTGCTCCGGCAAGTTCAATCCACAACGCAGGACTTCCGTGGGAACTTGGACTTGCAGAGACACATCAGACTTTAATTATGAATGGACTTCGTAATAAAGTAAGAATTGAGACAGACGGTAAACTTATGAGTGGCCGTGATGTTGCAATCGCCGCCTTGCTTGGCGCTGAGGAATATGGTTTTGCAACCGCTCCGCTTGTAACAATGGGCTGTGTCATGATGCGTGTCTGTAACTTAGATACCTGTCCTGCAGGTATCGCAACCCAGAATCCGGAGCTTCGGAAACGTTTTGCAGGAAAACCGGAATATGTGGAAAACTTTATGAAGTTTATCGCAGAGGAACTTCGTGAATACATGGCAAAACTTGGCTGCAGAACCGTGGATGAGATGGTTGGACGAAGTGATCTCTTAAAAGTCCGGGAAGATCTGACCGGACGCGAGAAAGAGATCGATCTTTCTAAGATTTTGAACAACCCATACGCAGGACCGAAGGAGAAAGTGACCTTTGATCCAAAACATGTATATGATTTTGAACTGGAAAAATCAAAAGACGAGACAGTACTTTTAAAACAGCTTGGCTCTGCTCTTGCAAACAAACAGCGCAGAAGCATTGATGTGGAAGTGACGAACACAGACCGTTCCTTCGGTACAATTTTTGGCTCTGAGATCACGAAGAAATATGGAACAAGTCTGGAAGAAGATACATTTGTAGTAAAATGTACCGGTGCAGGAGGACAGAGTTTCGGAGCATTTATCCCGAAAGGATTGACGCTTGAACTTGTCGGCGATTCCAACGATTATTTCGGAAAAGGACTTTCCGGTGGAAAATTAGTCGTCTATGCCCCGGCTGGCGTGAAATACAAAAAAGATGAGAATATCATCATCGGTAACGTAGCCCTTTATGGCGCAACGAGCGGAAAAGCATTTATCAGCGGTGTGGCTGGCGAACGTTTCTGTGTGCGTAACTCAGGAGCCTCAGCAGTCGTAGAAGGTGTCGGCGATCATGGCTGCGAGTATATGACAGGCGGACGTGTCGTTGTTTTAGGTAAAACCGGCAAAAACTTTGCGGCTGGTATGAGCGGCGGTATTGCTTATGTGTTAGATGAGGATAACGACCTTTACACCCGCATGAACAAAGAGATGGTATTTTCTGAGGAAGTATCCAATAAATATGATGTTATGGAATTAAAAGACATGATCAAAGAGCATGTGGCATTTACCAATTCCGAAAAAGGTAAGGAAATTCTGGATAACTTCAGTGAGTATCTGCCGAAGTTTAAGAAAGTAATCCCGTATGATTACAACCGTATGCTGATGGCTATTGTTCAGATGGAAGAAAAAGGTTTGTCGTCCGAACAGGCACAGATTGAAGCATTCTATGCAAACACGAGAGGATAAGAAAAAGAATCTGAACAAAATCAGAGAAAAACAGCAAAGACGGAAAATGGAGGAAATATCATGGGAAAACCAACCGGATTTATGGATTATAAAAGAGAGACATCGATAAGTGAAGTACCATTGGAGCGTATCAAAAACTTTAACGAATTCCATACACCACTTTCAAAAGAAGAACAGCAGATACAGGGCGCACGCTGTATGAACTGCGGTGTCCCATTCTGCCAGGCAGGGATGAATATCATGGGAATGACGAGCGGATGCCCGTTACATAACCTTGTCCCGGAGTGGAATGATCTTGTATACACAGGAAACTGGGAGCAGGCATACAACCGCCTGAAAAAGACGAACAACTTCCCTGAGTTTACATCGAGGGTATGTCCTGCCTTATGTGAAGCAGCGTGCACCTGCGGACACTGGGGCGATGCTGTCACCTGCAAGGAAAATGAGCATGGCATCATTGAAAATGCGTATGAAGAAGGTTATGCAAAAGCAATGCCACCGAGAGTGCGTACCGGAAAAAAAGTTGCTGTCATCGGTTCCGGTCCTGCCGGACTGGCAGTGGCTGACCAGTTAAATAAAAGAGGACATCTTGTGACTGTTTACGAGCGGGACGACAGAGTGGGCGGACTTTTAATGTACGGAATACCGAATATGAAACTGGAAAAATGGGTAATCGACCGCAAAATCAACATTATGAAAGAAGAAGGCATTACATTTGTCACAAATACGAATGTCGGAAAAGATGTGAAAGCTGCCAAACTGTTGAAGGAATATGACAGGATCGTGCTTGCCTGCGGAGCCAAAAATCCAAGAGATATCAAGGCGCCGGGCAGGGACGCAAAGGGCATCTATTTTGCAGTAGATTTCTTAAAAGCAACCACAAAGAGCCTTTTAGATTCTGACTTGAAAGACAATCAGTACATTTCTGCAAAAGGAAAAAAAGTCGTCATCATCGGTGGTGGTGACACCGGAAATGACTGTGTGGGAACTTCTATCCGACATGGTGCAGCAAGCGTGACACAGCTTGAGATGATGCCGAAGGCACCGGACACAAGAGCGGAAAATAACCCGTGGCCGGAATGGCCGAAAGTCTGCAAGACAGATTATGGTCAGGAGGAGGCAATCGCAGTGTTTGGTCACGATCCGCGTATCTATCAGACAACGGTAAAAGAATTTTTGAAAGATAAAAACGGAAATCTCTGCGGTCTTGTAACCGTAAAGTTAGAGAGTAAAAAGGACGAGAAAACAGGCCGTATGATGATGGTAGAAGTACCGGGTTCCGAACAGAAAATGGATGCAGACCTAGTGCTGATCGCAGCCGGATTCTTAGGAACTGAGAATTATATTGCGAATGCGTTTGGGGTAGACCTGAATGCGAGAACCAATGTAGCAACCGCAGAGGGCGCATATGCGACCAATGTGAAAAATGTTTTCACCGCAGGTGATATGCACAGAGGGCAGTCGCTTGTCGTGTGGGCGATCCGCGAAGGCCGCGAAGCTGCAAGGGAAGTGGATGAGAGCCTGATGGGATATTCTTATTTGTCGGTGCAGTAAGATTAAATTAGTATTTGTATATAATTGCTTTACTTTTTAAGAAAATTATGTAAATTACATAGGATAACAATTTTATAAAAATAAAAAAGAACTGTTTGTTTTCAGAATTGGATTTTTTATAATTCTGAAAATAGAGCAGTTCTTTTTTGTTCTGTTTTCTGCTGTTAAGGGGAGTTGCATTGGAAAAATACTTATGTTAGAATAAATCTAGTGAAAAGAAAATATTAAGATAGTATTTGAATGATTTCGGAAAGTGGGGGATTTAGAAATGGTTAAATACTTAGAAGCAGCAGAATGTATTTGCCTGGCAATATCTGTTTGCAATCTTATTGCAGTAGGTTTTGCAATGAAAAAACAGAAATCTATTAATAAAATAATCTATTTTGTTAATATTCTTGGCATTGTTGTGTTATCAAATCTTATTGTCTGGATGGAAGGCTGTTATGTGGATGAAAATAATTTAAGTGGCAGTGCAATTACGTTTATTTTGAACATTTGTAATATCGTATTTTTTATTGCAAGTGGTATGATGACGTTTAAATGTCGAAACGCAGAATAAAGAATTGATAATATATGTTTTGATTTGATAAACGTTTATGCAGGAGTGGTAAATATAGGTATGCTTCAATTGGGCAGGAGATAATTTATGAAGAATAAATTATGTATATTATTTGCTATTGTTTTATTAATCGTTGGTGGATGCAATGAAAAGTCACAAAATTATTTTATAGGGACTATTTTGGAAATAACAGATAATTATTTTATTGTAAGTCCGGATGATTCGGAAACAATTAGGGAGACCAGTGATAATATATTAGTTCCAAAAGAGGTGGTATCAGCGAATGGAGTCCCAGAGCTGGCAGTTGGTGAGCGTATTCAGGTGGTTTATAATGAAATGGAGCAAACGGATGAAGGGGTAATTATAGACATTGTTTATGCAATATACAAAGAAAATGATTTGGAGGATACCCAAGAAAAAATGAATTTGTAAAAAATAAGTGAAGAAAACGATCTTAGAGAAAAAGCCAAAGTCTAACGACTTCGCTTTTTCTCTTTTTTTACACTGTATCCAAAAGTGCCGAGTTTTTTCCCAAGAAGAAAATATTCTCCGTGGGAGTAAGTGACAAGACCACTCTGGTTCAATTCGAATTTACCTTTTTCATCGAGCAGGGTGTCATCAATGGTAACGCCCACAACATCAGCAAGGATCATGGAATGGCTTCCGAGTGGCTTGATCTCGCGGACCTTACATTCGATATTTACCGGGCTTTCAGCAATGCCGGGTGCGTGGACGTGCTGGGACGGAAGTGGAGTTAAGTGCATTTCTTTGAATTTATCAACGTCACGGCCGGAGCGGACACCGCAGTAATCGGTTGCTTTCACCAGCTTTTCGGTTGTTAAATTAATCACAAATTCATCGGATTCCTCAATCAGATGATAGGAGTAGCGTTCCGGGCGGACGGAGATCGAAACCATTGGCGGATTCGTGCAGACGGTTCCAGCCCATGCCACGGTGATAATATTCGGTTTTCCTTCTAACTCGGGTCTGGTGCACAATGCATCTTTTTCGGCGGAACTCTGACAGCTCACCATGACCGCTGGGAGCGGATAGAGCATATTTCCCGGTTTCCAGTTTTGTTTTGCCATGATTGTAATCCTCTTTTATAAAAATAAATCGTTGTAATATCCCAAAATAATCTGTGATATAAAATCATGTTTCATCATTGGATATTACTTCAGAAGAATATCCATTAAATAAGCATAGACATCTTCATTTAAATTCTTCCAGTTGTTGCAGATTGCCTCTGCCTGCGCTCTGTTTTTGACACTCAAAGTCAGGTCAATCAGGTTTGTGTTGTGTTCGCGGTACTGACAGCGCACAGCGTAATCCTGATTTGGAGTCTTGTAATAATCTGCCAGAATGGAATTGTCGTTCTTTAGCTGCAACTGATTCTTTTCGAGAAATGCCATTGTGTCGTGTTCAATTGCATCGGAAATTTTGTCTTTGAAAAATTCCAGTGTTTCTTTTCCGGCAGCAGTGATCGTGTACTGGGTGTTGCTGTGTGTGGATTCTGCATGAATCAAGTTTGCGTCATCAAGATCACTTATGACCTGCTGTACACGGAAATAATCGGTATAATCCTGCTCCAAGAAAAAGTTCGAAATCTGTGTATTGGTCAATGGAAAATCGACTTTATCCAACATGTTTAAAATTGTCAACTTATATATTGTAAAAGGTTCAGCCATGTAGTATACACCTCTTTCTTTCATGTGGGTATTAGACGTTATTGATATAGCTTTCCCTGCCACGTATCACGCTCCCGGAAGCGTTTGTGTATCGTATTTAAAACGCGTTTTTTATCGGTGCTCCACAGTGGCGCAATCAAAAGGGAGCGCGGACCGTCTCCCGTGATGCGGTGCACGACCATTTCCGGTGGGAGATGTTCGATGCAGGTCACGACAAAATCACAGTATTCTTCCAGTGAAAATACCGAAAAAGGATTGGTTTCGTAAAGAAGCGCCAGATCGGTATGCTTCAACACATGGAGAAGCTGTAATTTCACACCGTCAACCGGAAGATGTGCAACAGCGTCTACCGATGCAAGCATCATTTCTTCCGTCTCACCGGGCAGACCGAGAATCAGATGTGTGATCACAGTAAGATTGCGTTCTTTAAGCGCGTCTACAGCAGATAAATACTGTTCATAAGTAAAACCGCTTCGAATCTGCTGCAAAGTAGTGTCGTGAATGGACTGCAATCCAAGTTCAATCCAAACGGGCTTAAGCTTATTGAATTCGGTCAACAGATCCAGAACATCCTCCGGCAGACAGTCACAGCGCGTTCCAATGGAGAGCGCGACAATGTCCGGATGACAGATCGCCTCTGAAAAAAGTTCTCTCAAATAGGAAACGGGAGCATACGTGTTCGTATACGCCTGAAAGTATGCAATGAATTTTTTGCAGTTACTTTTTCCACGGATACGTTCCTTTGCCTGTGCAATCTGTTCGGTAACAGACAAAGCAGGGGCAGTGGCAAAATCACCACTGCCTCCGGCACTGCAAAAAATACAGCCACGTGAATCTAACGTTCCGTCGCGGTTCGGACAGGTCATGCCGCCATTTAAGGACAGGCGGTAGATTTTTTCACCAAACGTCTGCTTTAAATAATAGTCCAGGGAATAATAGGGTTTATCACCCCAGCGGTTTAAAAGTTCCATTTTATTTTACGATATGGGACTTTACAGCCTGACTTACGACTTCGGCAACACGAGGGTCAAAAGCCTCCGGCATAATAAATTCATCGTTTAATTCCTCATCGGAAACAAGATGTGCCAGAGCCTCGGCGGCTGCAAGTTTCATTTCTTCTGTGATCTGTGTAGCACGTCCCTCCAGGGCACCTTTGAAAATTCCAGGGAATGCGATCACATTGTTGACCTGGTTCGGGAAGTCGCTACGTCCGGTTCCGACCACTCTTGCGCCTGCTGCTTTTGCGACATCCGGCATAATCTCAGGTACCGGATTTGCCATTGCAAAAAGAATGGAATCATGATTCATGGAAGCAACCATTTCAGGCGTTACGATATTAGGAGCGGAAACACCGACAAAAATATCAGCGCCCTTTAATGCATCGGCGAGTGTTCCGGTAGCATTTTCCAAGTTCGTTACTTCGGTCATTTTTTTCTGCATCCAGTTTAAGTTCGGATAGTCTTTTCCAATGATACCTTCACGGTCGCACATGGTCACATGTTTAAATCCGTAAGTTAAAAGTAATTTTGTAATGGCAACACCGGCAGAACCGGCACCGTTTACAACGACTTTGCAGTCCTCTTTTTTCTTGCCTGTGACACGCAGACCATTGATGATACCTGCTAAAACTACAATTGCAGTCCCATGCTGGTCGTCATGAAATACCGGGATATCAAGCATTTCTTTTAACCGTTCTTCGATTTCAAAACAGCGCGGAGCGGAGATGTCTTCTAAGTTGATTCCACCGAAAGCAGGTGCAAGGTTTTTGATCGTTGTGATGATCTCCTCTGTGTCCTGTGTGTCTAAGCAGAGCGGAACAGCGTTCACATTTCCGAATTCTTTGAAAAGAACGCATTTTCCTTCCATAACCGGCATGGCAGCGTATGGTCCGATATTGCCAAGACCTAAAACGGCGCTTCCGTCTGAAATGACAGCGACGGTATTTGCCTTCATTGTATAAGTGTAGGCAGCTTCTTTATCCTCTGCGATGACTTTACAAGGCTCGGCAACTCCCGGCGTATATGCAATCGCAAGATCCTCTCTGGAATTGACCTTTGACTTTGCGATCGTTTCCAATTTACCATTCCACTCTTTATGCATGGCTAATGCTTTTTCTTTTAAATCCATGATATGAACCGTCTCCTTTATGTGAATATTCATTTTAAACTCTGAAAGTAATGATAACATTTCCTTTTTTATTAATCAAGAAAATTAGGACTTCCTATTTTGGAAAAAGTGTTGTATAATAAAATAAGTTACAGATTCATTTAGTCGATTCAGACGTTGTTCCCAAATGATACAATTATGATTAAGGAGTCATTGAATGAGAGAAAAATATGAAAGTTTATCAGCAACGGTTTTGCGTGATTTAGCAAAATCAAGAGGAATCAAAAACACTTCCACAATGAAAAAAGCGGATCTCGTAGAGGCAATGCTTGCGGAGGACGCAAAAAAGGAAAAAGAAAAAGCAGAAAAAGAACCGGAGAAAAAACAGGAACAGACGAATAGCACAGTGAAACCGGAGCGAAGAAAAGCAGACTCATCCGAACCAGCGAAAGAGGGAACAAAAGAGGGAGAGCGTGAGGATGCCAGCCAGGATGACACGATGAAAAATCTTGACAGTGGAATCACAGTGAACGGAATTCTTGAGGTTATGCAGGACGGATTCGGATTTATCCGTTCCGACAATTATCTGCCGGGCGAGAATGATGTTTATGTGTCACCTTCCCAGATCCGCAGATTCAACCTTAAAACAGGAGATATCATCTGTGGTAACACAAGAATCAAAACCCAGCAGGAGAAGTTCTCTGCATTATTATATATCACAACGATCAACGGTTATCAGCCGGGCGTGATCCAGCAGAGAAAGAATTTTGAAGATCTCACACCGATTTTCCCTAATGAGAGAATCCGTTTAGAGAGACCGGGCAGCAGTGTTGCAATGCGAATCGTGGATCTGATCTCGCCGATCGGTAAGGGACAGCGTGGTATGATCGTTTCCCAGCCAAAAGCAGGTAAGACAACCCTGTTAAAAGAAGTTGCAAAATCTGTTACTGCATCCAACCCGGACATGCACCTGATCATTTTACTGATCGATGAGCGACCGGAAGAAGTTACGGATATCAGGGAAGCAATTGAGGGAGAAAACGTAGAGGTTATCTATTCTACATTTGACGAATTGCCAGAACATCATAAGAGAGTATCTGAAATGGTTATCGAGCGTGCAAAGCGTTTAGTAGAGCATCACAAAGATGTTATGATCTTACTTGACAGTATCACACGTCTTGCAAGGGCATACAACCTCACTGTTCCACCAAGTGGACGTACTTTATCCGGTGGTCTTGATCCGGCAGCACTCCATATGCCAAAGAGATTTTTCGGTGCAGCCAGAAAAATGAGAGAGGGCGGCAGCCTTACCATTCTTGCAACAGCACTTGTGGATACCGGAAGTAAAATGGACGATGTTGTATATGAGGAGTTCAAGGGAACCGGTAACATGGAACTTGTACTTGACCGCAAGCTTTCCGAAAAACGTGTATTCCCGGCGATTGATATTGTAAAATCCGGAACCAGAAGAGAGGACCTGCTGCTTGATCCGGACGAGTTAGAAGCAGTGGAGATCATGCGCAAGGCATATAACGGTATGCGTGCAGACGAAGCGGTAGAGAATATCTTAAATATGTTTGCCCGCACCAAGAATAATAAAGAATACATCAGCATGGTAAAGAAAAATAGAATTATTTGAAAAAATATCTTGATTTACCATGATTCGTATGCTATACTTTAAAAGCTGTTTATCGGGATAAAGAATCTTTTACAGGTTCTGGACAGTTTTTTATATCGTGTATATTCTTGCAGTAAGTGCCATATGCGAATCGGGTATACGGGCATAAAGAGTATAGAACAAGCATAACAAATAAACGATAAGAATAGAAGAGGTGAAAATCATGAGAGAAGGAATCCATCCGGATTATTATCAGGCAACTGTTACATGTAACTGTGGAAATACATTTGTTACAGGATCAACAAAAGAAGATATCCACGTTGAGATCTGTTCTAAATGCCATCCATTCTACACAGGTCAGCAGAAAGCTAACAGAGCTGATGGTCGTATTGATAAGTTCAACAAGAAATACGGTATCAACAAATAGAAAAAAGTGGTTACAGATAAGGTTGAGGTTATTAAATCTCAACCTTTTTTAGAACATGGAAACTCTATGAGAAAGACATGGTTTTTAAAATGAAAAATTCAGGAATTGGCGGACAGGCTGTCATGGAAGGCGTCATGATGAAGAATCAGGAAAAGTACGCCGTTGCAGTAAGAAAGCCTGACCATGAGATTGAGGTAAAGGTTTCAGAATATACTGGGATCATCCAAAATAAGAAAATAAGAAATATGCCGATTTTAAGAGGCGTATTCAGTTTTATAGAATCGCTTGTACTTGGAATGCAGACGTTGACGTATTCCGCTTCTTTTTTTGAGGATGAAGAAGCCGACAAGAAAAAAGAGACAATGTCGGAGCAGGAGCGTAAGAAACAGGAGCAGAAAGAGAAAAAACAGGAAAGTGCCATGCTGGGCGGAACCGTTGTGTTATCCATTGTTCTTGCCGTAGCAGTATTTATGATGCTTCCATATTATATATCCACACTGTTTCAGAAAGTGATCACATCCCAGTGGGTGATCGCACTGTTAGAAGGCGTGATCCGTCTGGTGATTTTCATCGGATATGTGGCGCTGATCTCTTTGATGAAAGATATCCGGCGTGTTTATATGTATCATGGTGCGGAGCATAAATGCATCAACTGCATCGAACAGGGTCTGGATCTGAACGTGGAAAATGTGAGAAAAAGTTCCAGATTCCACAAGCGTTGTGGAACAAGTTTTCTTCTGATCGTAATGTTAGTCAGCATTTTGTTTTTTATGTTTATCCGCGTGGATTCTCCAATTTTAAGGGTTGTACTGCGTCTGCTGCTGATACCGGTGATCGCCGGTGTATCGTATGAATTTATCCGGCTGGCAGGAAGAAGTGACAATGCAGTTGTGAATCTTTTGAGCAAACCGGGATTATGGCTGCAGGGACTGACGACAAAAGAACCGGATGATGAGATGATCGAGGTCGGAATTGCTTCGGTGGAAGCTGTTTTTGACTGGAAACCTTATGTGGAAGAAATTCGCCGGGAAATGAAGTAGAAGGGCGTGAGATAGAAATGACATATCGGGAAGCTGTTGCCCATGGAGAAAAAGTGCTGGAGCTGTCGCATATTGCAGATGCGAAGACGGATGCATGGCTGCTGCTGGAAATGGGTTGTAAGATAGATCGTAAATTTTATTATATGCATATGGAAGACGATCTTCCTGATGATCTGCTGAGGGAATATGAACTTGCCGTCAAAAAGCGTGCAGAGCATATCCCGTTGCAGTATATTGTGGGCGAGACGGAATTTATGGGACTGAAGTTCAAGGTAAATTCCAATGTTCTGATTCCGAGACAGGACACAGAGACACTTGTGGAGGAAGCATTAAAAACAGTAAGACCGGGAATGAAAGTGCTGGATATGTGCACAGGTTCCGGCTGTATTATTATCAGTATTTTACATAACGTTGAGGGCGTGAAAGGGTATGCAGTCGATATCTCCAAACAGGCGATCAACGTTGCCAAAGAAAATGCGAAATTAAATGAGATTCCGGTTCTTTTTGAACGGAGCGATCTTTTTGAAATGGTCACGGGAAAGTTTGATGTGATCGTATCAAATCCGCCTTATATACCAACAGATGTGATTCCACAGCTGATGCCGGAAGTGCAGGTATTTGAACCGATCGAGGCGCTTGACGGAAAAGAGGACGGACTCTATTTTTACCGTAAGATCGTAGAACAGAGCAAGGATTATCTGAATCCGGGTGGCTCTCTGATGTTTGAGATTGGTTATGATCAGGGAAAAGATGTTTCAGAGATGATGAAAGAGGCTGGATTTTTAGATGTCTGCGTGAAAAAAGATCTTGCAGGGCATGACAGGGTCGTGACAGGAATGTTGTAGCGGCGTCAGAAAGCAATCAGTAAAAACTATAAAATGACAAGCGTAGTTATGTAAAAATGACATATGTAGTCATGCACACTGCATGAGACGATGATACAATTTTTGGAAAAAGAAATGAGGGAGAAATATGTTTGATAAATTAGAAGACTTACTCATCCGTTATGAGGAATTAATGAGTGAATTAAGTGAGCCGGATGTAGCGAACAATCCGGAACGTTTTCGTAAGCTGATGAAAGAGCAGAGCGATATTCTGCCAATCGTGGAGGCTTACAAAGAGTACAAGCAGTGCAAACAGAATATTGAGGATTCCCTTGCAATGCTAGAGGAAGAATCCGACGAAGAGATGCGCGAACTCGCAAAAGAAGAGTTAAACGATGCAAAGAAGCGTGTTGAAGAATTAGAGAATGAATTAAAAATTCTTCTTTTACCGAAAGACCCGAACGATGACAAAAACGTTATCGTGGAGATCCGTGCAGGTGCAGGTGGAGATGAGGCAGCTTTATTTGCAGCAGAAATCTATCGTATGTACCAGCATTATGCAGAGACAAAGAACTGGAAAACAGAGATCATGGAATGTGATGATACCGGAATCGGTGGTATGAAGAGTGTAACCTTTATGATCACAGGAGCAGGTGCTTACTCTGTGATGAAATACGAATCTGGTGTACACCGTGTACAGCGTGTACCTGAGACAGAGTCCGGCGGACGTATCCACACTTCTACAATTACCGTAGCAGTGATGCCGGAAGCAGAGGATGTTGACGTACAGATTGATGAGAAAGATATCCGTATTGATGTATGTCGTGCATCCGGAGCTGGTGGTCAGTGTGTCAACACGACTGACTCTGCGGTTCGTTTAACACATATTCCAACCGGAATCGTGATCTACAGCCAGACAGAAAAATCACAGATCCAGAACAAAGCAAAGGCATTTGCACTGCTCCGTACAAAGTTGTTTGACTTAGAGCAGCAGAAGGCACATGACGCAGAAGCAGAACTTCGTAAGAGCCAGATCGGTACCGGTGACCGTTCGGAAAAGATCAGAACTTACAACTTCCCACAGGGACGTGTGACAGACCACCGTATCAACCTGACACTTTACAAATTAGATAAAATCATGAACGGTGATATTCAGGAGATCATCGATGCGTGTATCGCAGCCGACCAGGCTGCAAAGCTGGCGAATATGAATCAGGAAGCGTAAAATTCCAGTTCATGAAGAATATACTATAATTTTGAGGAACCAGAGAAAATCTCTGGTTCCTTTTTTAACGCTTTCGGGTTTTATTCTGAGATCAGCCAGTCGAGGAGGTTGATAGATTTTATGCCCTCATACGAAGAATCCATTCCTGTATTTATGGAAAGAACAATCTTTTCATAGTTATCGTTGATTTTTTGGAGTGGTGCCAATTCCCTATTACGAACATCTTCACTTGTCATTGATTCCGTGACCTGAACATAAAGTTTGGCATCTGCTTTTGTTGCAATAAAATCCACTTCAAGATTATCAATTTTACCAATAGAGACATCATAGCCTCGACGAAGCAGTTCAAAGTAAACAACATTTTCTATTGCATGACCGCTGTCATGGTCTTTGAATCCAAGCAGATAGTTTCTAAGACCGATATCGACAATGTAGTATTTGCCAAGAGTGCGTAAGAATTCTTTCCCTTTTATATCAAATCGTTTGATGTCGTAGAAGAAATATGATTCCAGCAGTGCATTCACATAAGCCTGAACCGTGTGAACACTTGGGGTTCCTTTTCGAGTCCCGTTTTCAAGAAGTCCTTCCTTTACCAAGGTGTTGCCAATAGAAGAAACAGAAATATTGCTTCCAATATTATCAGCAAGGAACATAACAATCTTTTTCAAAAGGACAGGATCAGTGACTCTCTTTTGACCTCTGCGATTTTCGCGTTCGAGAATGTCTCTCATGATAACGGTGGAGTAGATACCATCAAGCAGCACAAGTGCTTTTTCCTGATCTAAACCTACGTCAGCAATCCCCGGCATTCCGCCAAAGCGCATATATGCATCGAAAATCTCACGGAGTTCATAATGTTCGCCCATTTTATCAAAAACCTGTTTGCGTGTACCGCCTAAAGCACTCTTTGTTTCTCTTATTTCAAAGTCGTGGAATGTTATAAATTCAGAGAAAGACAAAGGCAGCATTTTTATTTCTATGCATCTTCCAGATAAATAGGTGGCATATTCAGAGGAGAGCATATAGGCATTTGAGCCTGTGACATAAATATCGCAGTTGAAATCGACACGAAAAGAGTTAACAGCATCTTCCCAGTCAGGCACACGCTGAACTTCATCAAAAAAGAAGTACATTCTTTTATTTGGTACGATATGTTGTTTGACATATTCGTAGAAGGAATCGCTGGTCATATTTTTATAAGCGTAGGATTCAAAATTCATTTCCAGAATCTGATCGTCAGTAATACCAGTTTCTTTCAGATGAAGGGTCATTAACTTCAACAGACTGGATTTGCCGCATCTACGGATTCCGGTAACAACCTTCACTGGCTCGGTGTCTTGAAATGCTATGATCTTATTCAGGTATAAATCTCTTTTTTTGAGTTCGTGAGTATCAATCATTTGATATACCTCCTTATGACATGAGTATAGCATAAATTCTTGAAAAAATAAAGTTTATGCACTGAAATGCAAAAACTTTGAAAAATCGACAATTTTTGCAACACAAAAGAGAACAGCTATGTTTGGAGATTTTCCGCACAGTGAGTGGAAAATCTTCAACATGGATAAGTTTAAAATAGTGAAATAAAATAAGCGACTGAATCCATTTATTTGGAAACAGTCGCTTATTTTTTACATAATCCCTTTAAATATGCCTGCAACAGTAATTTATCTTGCGCGGATAACTCGTCGTATATGTTTAGCAGATCTTGCTGCTCAAATGTGAGTGATTCATTGCGTAAAGGATTGGTTTCGAAAGAGAAAAATTCTGAGAGGCTTATATTAAATCCTTTGCATATTTTTTCAAGTGTAACTATAGTCGGACAAGTCTGACGGTTAAATATATTGTTTAAACTGGAATATGCTATGTTGGATTCTTTTGCCAGTTTGGCATGGAGAAAAATAAAATGGTAAGTTGACAACGATTACTTGACACAAACGACAGTTACAGGCACTAGAAAAATTTATATTTATTTAGTATAATAACACTATATTCATGCATATGAAATCAAGGAGAAAATAGATATGATTTCCAAAAAGAAATCAAAAAACTCAGAGAATGTGCGCTGTTAACCCAAATGAAGGTTGCTGAGATTGTTGATGTTGCATTTTTGACCGTTAATCGATGGAAAGCAGAACAAGCTAGATTTCATATTAAAGCCATGAAGAATATTAAAGACTACTGTGAAAATAACAATCTTCTGCATAAAGATGTTGAGGAAGCATGTAAACTATATAGTTGGAGGAAATGAGTAATGATAACAAAATCTAATTTGAAGAATATGTTAAGCTCAGCAGGTTTTAGCGATACTTCTAATGATAAATATGAAAAATATTATCCATTTTCTGATTGTTCTGTTGTTGTGGATTTTGGAAATGAAAAAATAAATTATCCTGAAGATAAGGGATTCAAAGTTAATATAGCAACTACAACAAATTTCTCTGAACCAGAAAATTTTGTTGTATTAGAATGTATTAATAGGCTCCTTGATAAGGGATATAGACCTGAGAATATTGAACTTGAACGCACTTGGACACTTGGTCATGAACAAAAAAGTGGACGGGCGGATATTTGCGTATCTGATCAAAATGGGAAAATGTTATTCATAGTTGAATGTAAGACATATGGTTCTGAGTATAACAAAGAAATGAAAAACATTCTTTTAGATGGTGGACAGTTAATTTCCTACTGGCAGCAAGAACGTGGTTGTAGATGGCTAGTCTTATATGCATCAAATATTAATGGCAATAATGAAATTGAATATACAACCGACAGTATCGACTGCTCAGATGATGAGAATATTTTAAACCTTGCTAAGAAGGATACTACTATTCTTCTTTATCAAAATGCTCACACGGTTTCAGAACTTTATGAAGCGTGGAAAGAAACGTATGAACAAAGATTTAGTGGTGACATTATTTTTAGAGATGATTCGGTTGCTTATGATATCGGCGTAAAACCGCTTAGAAAAAGAGATTTAAAGGACTTCTCTGAAAACGACAAGATAGTAAATCGTTTTGAGGAGATTCTGCGTCATAATAATGTTTCAGATAAGGAAAATGCATTTAACCGATTGATAGCCTTATTTATCTGTAAATTAGTTGATGAAATGCAAAAAACAGACAATGATATCGTTGAATTTCAATATAAAGTTGGCACTGATACATACGAATCTCTCCAAGATAGACTCCAAAGACTTCATAAGGAAGGTATGGAGAAATTTATGCGTGAAGAGATTTTCTATGTGTCTGATGATTATGCAGAAAATCTTGTAAAACAATTTACGAAGCAAAAGAGAGTAAAAATGATTGAAGAATTGAGGAATACACTTCGTATACTCAAATTTTATACAAATAATGACTTTGCATTTAAAGATGTTCATAATGAAGAACTATTCTATCAAAATGGTAAAATTTTAGTTGAGATGGTACAGCTCTTTCAGGATTATAGAATTATCGGTTCTGCGGATGTGCAGATGCTTGGTGATTTGTTTGAACAATTACTGAATAAAGGTTTTAAGCAGAACGAAGGTCAATTTTTTACGCCTACTCCTATTACGCGTTTTATTTGGGACAGTCTTCCTTTAGGACAAATAATGACAAAAGCTGATGGTATTGAATATCCTAAGGTTATAGATTACGCCTGCGGAGCAGGTCATTTCTTAACTGAAGGATTTGAGGCGGTAGAAGTCTATGCTAATGCAATAAATAGTAGTACAAAGCCTTCTAATCAATGGGTAGAGAAAAAAATATTTGGTATTGAAAAAGATTATAGATTGGCAAGAGTTTCTAAAATTTCTCTTTTTATGCATGGCGCAGGAGATGGAAACATAATTTTTGGCGATGGACTTGAAAATTATCCAGATAAAGAGATAATACCGAAATCATTTGATATACTTGTAGCCAATCCTCCGTATTCTGTAAAGGCATTCAAGCCTCACTTGAAGTTAACGAACAATCAGTTGAATATTTTAGATAAGATCTCAAATGATGGTTCAGAAATTGAAACATTGTTTGTGGAAAGAATATCACAATTATTAAAACCTAATGGCGTTGCTGCTGTAATTCTTCCAAGCAGTATATTAAACAAGGAAAACGAAAGTTTTATTACTGCACGAGAATCTCTTCTTAAGAACTTTAATATTATAGCTATTGTAACTCTGGGAAGTAAAACTTTCGGTGCTACCGGAACAAACACGGTGATTCTTTTTCTGCAAAAATTCAATGAACCGCCAAGACGTACAGACATGGTTGGTGATAGTGTTGAAGCGATACTTTCTAAAGCGGATATAGATGGTTGGGAAGATGAAGCTATTTTAAGAGGGTATCTGAAGAAAATAGGCGTAAAAAAGGATATTTACAATGAATTCTTATCAAAAACTGAGGATTATACTTTTTGGGAGAGCGATAATTACTTCAGTCAGCACTATAATAAATTTGTAAACTCATCAGAATACATTAAGAAAAGTAAGCAGATAAATTTTCAAAGATGCTCTGATTCAGAACAGAAAAAATGGTTTAATCAGAAATTTTACGAATATGCTTTTTCTGTTGAGCAAGAAAAATTATTCTATTATTCATTAGTTTACAATCAAGATATATTGATAATTTCAGCTCCGGATGAAAATAAAGAGCAGGAGAAGTTTCTAGGATATAAATGGAGCAACCGAAAAGGACAAGAAGGAATTCAGATAATAAAGGCTGGAGGATGCTTATATAATGCATCTGATCGTGGGGATAACAATTCTATCGCAGGACTGATTAGGAATGCTTTCTCTGATGAAGATGAGTTAGATGTTGAGGAATTGGGCACCTATTATTATCGCATGAGATTGCAGGATATGCTTGATTTTTCTGGAACTACGTTTAATAAGTCTATTAAAACTACTCCAACAAGAGTGCTTAAAGAAATTCCGGGACTTACAAATTACAGATTATCCGATAAAAACTTCTTTGATTTAAGTATAGGAAATCGTGTCCTCTCAGATGAAGTAGTTGAGAATGGAAGTATTCCTATATACAGTGCAAACGTATTTGAGGAGTTTGGAAGAATTAATAAGCAGAATATCACTGATTTTTCTGAACCTTCTATTATATGGGGAATCGATGGTGATTGGATGGTAAACATTATACCAGCCAACAAGCCATTCTATCCGACTGATCATTGCGGTGTTTTACGTATAAAAACGGATGATATTATACCTAAGTATATGGCATTAGCACTTCGGGTAGAGGGGGAATTCGAAAGATTTTCCCGTAGTAACAGAGCATCTACACAGAGAATTTCTAATTTAATTATTCAAATTCCTTCTCTGACAGATCAACAGAAAGTAGTGGATGAAATTGAGACTATTGATAAGAAAATCGCTGATGAGCAAGCTATAATCAGCGAACAGTCTGAGAAGGTTAAATCCAAATTTGCCGAAATGTTCGGTTCTTTACTTTTGAACACTCATAATAGTAACAATGTAAAATTGAGTGCATTATGTGAAAATCTGGATAGTAAAAGAAAACCAATAACAGAGCATCTGAGAAGTAAGGGCGATGTTCCATATTATGGTGCATCAGGTGTTGTTGACTATGTGTCGGAATATATTTTCGATGAAACGTTATTATTGGTATCTGAGGATGGTGCAAATTTGGTATCACGCAATACACCAATAGCTTTTACTATTACCGGAAAGTCTTGGATTAATAACCATGCTCATATTCTTAAATTTAAAAATTTAAAATTACAGAGGTATGTTGAAAGCTATATAAACAGTATAGACTTATCAGAATATATAAATAGAACTGCTAATCCAAAACTTACACAGGAAAAATTAAATAGTATTTTGATTTATTTGCCTAAAGAATCAACAATGAATTTATATAGTTCTTATGTTGAACAATGCGACAAATTGAAATTTGAAGCACAAGAAAGATTAGGAGAACTAAATATTGCACGTGAAGAATTTATAGACAAATACTTTAGATAAAAAAGAATGCCTAACATTACCTGTATTCCTCTTCAAAAAAATTAACTTTAAGGAGATTACTATGAAAAAGGAATTAATAAACACTATCGAGCAGGAAATGTTAGGTATTTTAAATAATGAACAACTTGCAAAATTACATGAAGTATTGGAGTTCAGTTTTGCTATGTTTGTAGAAAACTGTGAAGAAGCACAACGTTCCAATGATGAACTCTTAAAACTATTTCTATCAGCAAAACAGGTAGAAGGCTGTTCGGAAAGATCTCTAAAATATTACAGAACCACTCTTTCTAAGATGAATGAGAAAATAAATAAATCTGTGCGACAAGTTGAAACTAATGATATTAGAACATACATTTCAAATTACGAAAATGAAAGCAATGCTGGAAAAGTAACCCTTGATAACATCAGAAGAATTATTTCGAGCTTTTTTGCATGGCTTGAGGACGAAAATTATATTATAAAAAGTCCTGCAAGAAGGATTCATAAGATAAAAGTTGGTAAAACAGTTAAAGATGTGTATTCCGATGAAGAATTGGAGCGAATGAGAGACAGTTGTAATAATTCACGCGACCTTGCTATTATTGATATCCTTTCATCCACAGGGATTCGTGTAGGAGAATTAGTAAATCTAAATATATCTGATATTGATTTTGAAAAACGTGAATGTATAGTATTGGGTAAGGGAAACAAACAACGAAAGGTATATTTCGATGCGAGGACTAAAATACATTTACATGAGTATATCATCAGTAGACACGATGGATGTGAGGCTCTGTTTGTGGCGTTGAATAACCCTCACAATAGGTTATCTATACGTGGCATAGAAATTATACTGCATAAGGTTGGTTCTAACTTGAAATCAACCAAAGTACATCCACATAAATTCAGGCGAACACTAGCTACAAAAGCTATTGATAAGGGGATGCCTATAGAGCAGGTACAAGTATTGTTAGGACATTCTCAAATTGATACTACACTTAGGTACGCTATGGTTAATCAAAATAATGTGAAGGCATCGCATCATAAGTATATAGGCTGATTCAAATCCAAATTTGCCGAAATGTTCGGAGACATCGAGGATAGAATAAAATTAGCTCTCATTGCACCACTTCATACAGGTAGAGCTGATATAAATATGCTATCTATCGATTCCTATATCACAACAGACAATATGTTACAAAATAAAAGAGGGATTATACCTTATAGGGGAACGCTTGAAAACCTTACCGGGGCAGTTGAATATCATTGTAATGATATTCTGGTTTCAAACATTCGTCCATATCTAAAAAAAATATGGTTATCAGATCGAGATGGTGGATGTTCCCCAGATATCCTAGTATTCAGAATAGCTGATACAAGAAAGTTTTTACCGGTATATGTGTATTACGCATTATATCAGGATACTTTTTTTGATTTCATGATGGAAGGAAAGAAAGGTCTGAAAATGCCTCGTGGAGATAAGAATTTAATTCTAAATTACTTGATTCCAAATGCTGATATAGACTCACAAAATGACTTTGCTTTGTATGTTGATTCCTGCGACAAATTGAAATTTGAAGCACAAGAATTTATAAAAAAATCACTCAAAAATATATGTATAAAATGAAAGTAATCACATCGGAGTAAGTCAATACTTTAGTGTGAACATTCTGTTTTTGAGTTCTGTTTGAAGGCTCTGATAACTATTAATTTGGTTAATCCCTAATTTTGGAGTTCATTAAAGAAAATATTGTTATTTCAGTAGGATTATTCGGGCACAATGGTGATGCAGAGGTTTGGGAAAATGCAAAAGAGGGAACATTGACTCAAACAAAAATAATGATTGATGATATGCATAAGAAGAAAATCGAAAAGAGATCGCTGATTCGTTTGTCTATTATGGAAAAGAGAAAGTTGCAACGTTCGTAGAAAAGATTCTATTGATAAATGGTCAGAAATAAGGGAGTATTTTTGCTTTACATAAAAAATATTTCGAAATCCAGACACAAATTTTAGTGAAATTATAAAATGGGTGTGATAGAATAAGTTGTTGGAATTTACAGTGATGTGTGAGGGTGAGTAAGAATGGCGATTATGACAGTATATCATGGAGGATATCAGCCAGTTTCAGCGCCGGAAATTCGCGTAGGGCGGAATACAAAAGATTTTGGAGCAGGATTTTATTGTACGGTTATCAAGGAACAGGCACAGAGATGGGCAAAACGATATAGTACTAAAATTGTATCCATTTATGATGTGAAGTTTAATTCCACTTTAAAAATAAAAGAGTTTAAAGAAATGACAGATGAATGGCTGGATTTTATAGTTGACTGTAGAAGTGGAAAACCACATAGGTATGATATTGTGATTGGTGCAATGGCAGATGACCAGATCTATAATTATATTTCAGATTATGTGGATGGAACGATTACAAGGGAACAGTTTTGGGTTTTAGCAAAGTTCAAGTATCCTACGCATCAGATCAATTTTTGTACAAATGCAGCATTGAAATGTCTGGAGTATCGTGGATATGAGGAGGTTGAGCGGTGATGCAGGAGGTGGCAAGAGAAGCGCCAAAAGACAATGATTTATTTTATACATGCAGTCTGATTGATTATATTGCGAGAAAAACAAAAAATACCCGTTCTGATGTAGTGAACAAACTTGGAAAAGAAAGACTGGAAAAGATTTATAGTTTAGCGGATGTATACCACAGTGATAATGTGGAGCGGGTAAGTGATGATTTCATAGAGGAAGCTGGAATTGTAGGCGGAGATTATGACAATGTGGGACAATGCCGTTACAGCATACCGTCGTACTGGGATATTGGAAAGGTTTATAAACGTCTTATCAAGCAGGTATCTGAGAATGAGAACATCGACGTAATCAATGCACTGGTTAAAGTTTATAATTCATTTATCAGTCCGCTGATAGATGATTATAACAGTAGCGTGTACTATGAAAATCCTTCTTATATATATGAATGTTACAGAGAAAATAAAATACTTTAGATAAAATATTTAACAACACAGGAGATAGAAAATTATGCAGGACGATTTAAGAGCAGAACTGATCAAACAATTCCCATCCGAAGTGGTGGAGACAAAGGATATGACAGGGAACGAGTACTATGCCTGTCCGACTTGCAAACGCGCAGTTGCAACCGGCACTGAAAAATGTCAGGGATGCGGACAGAAATTAAGCTGGGACAACATCAGGCATGAGAATGAGACAAAAGGAAGTAAAAAAGCGAAAATCGAGTTTGATGTTCCGGCAGATTTTACATTGGAGGACTGCAGAAAATGCCCATTGTCCTATATTGGAAGAAATGGGGATGAAAATGTTTACGAATGTCCGTTGCAGATGCGCGGAAGCTGCAAGCTGGAATTATCATAATGAAATATCAATAGATAATTGCGAAACTCATGAGAATGTAAATTGAATTGTGAAAAATTAACAAAAGCTTGAGAAAACACTGGGGAGCGGTCGGTTCTTAGAAGGCAGGTACAACTGTAAGTTGTGGTTGGCTTCTTAGTACCGTTACCAGCGACACGTAGCGAAAGCGTGTTTTCAAAAATTTTGTTAATTTTGAACAATTGAAAGAAGATTATGACGAGTTTCGCAATTATTTATTGAAACATAAATGAGAAAGGAAGCATACATGGCATCAAAATTCTACGCAGTAAAAAAAGGTAAAATTCCGGGAATCTACAACAGCTGGGATGATTGCAAAAAAATGGTAGACGGTTTTCCGGGTGCCGTATATAAAAGCTTCAAGACACTGGAAGAGGCAAAAGCTTTTGTGGGAACAGCAGGTACATCCAAAAAGCAAAGTGCAAAGACAGAAAAATCGGATACAATTCAATTAGAAGATACGCCTTCAATCTATGCTTTCGTCGATGGTTCCTACAACATTGCCACCAAAGTCTACGGCTACGGCGGATTCCTCATTCACAATGGAGAGAAAGAAGTACTTCAGGGATCAGGGAATGACGCAGAAATGGCATCTATGCGGAATGTTTCCGGCGAAATATTAGGTGCCATGGCAGCCGTAAAGCGTGCGATTGATTTGAAACTTTCAGAGGTAACAATCTATTACGATTACATGGGAATCGAGATGTGGGCGACCGGTACATGGAAGCGGAACAAGCAGGGCACAATCGCCTACTATGATTATATGCAGTCGGTGAAAAATAAAATCAGGATTAGATTTGTGAAAGTTAAAGGTCATTCCGGTGTGGATGGCAATGAAGAAGCAGACCGGCTCGCAAAGGAAGCGGTCGGAAACACAATTTAAGAGACAATATCTGGCACAGGACAAAGGGATTCCACGACATCAGGGAATCCTTTTTTAAGTTCTAAATGGCTGATACAAAGGGCTCAAATTCCACTACAGACAGACATATGTACGCACTGCAAAAAAAAGAAATGTTTTCAAACAAATAATTGATAAAAAAATTGTTAAAGGTTTGACAAGCGCAAAATAAGCGACTATAATGTGAGAAATTAAAAAGAAAATTGACAGATTTTTCAGGGGATGGTAGAAGAAAAAACAGATAAAAAGTGAAATAAAGCGAGGCAATTAATACATTGTCAGACTGGAAAAATTAATATATCAGAGAAAGAAAAAAAGTATATTAGGATGGAAAGGAAAATACAATTTATGTTGTCACAAAAGAGTACAATGAAAACAAAACTTGAAAATATGTATCTACAGGAAAGAATCAGTTACGGTTATAGAAAAGTCATTACCATGATGCTGCTGTCAGGAGTGATTTCTATTATTGCAATAGGCATTCTGTTTGCCAATATGATGAATTATGTCAATAATGTCAACGCAGCAGATCAGGCAGTAAAAACATGCAGAATTAATATAAATGCAGCAGCAAGAAATATCCGTGAAATGGCGCTGAATGATGATGAATCCACTTACGACAGCTACGAGGAGAAGGTGGAGGAGCTTCTCGGGACCGTAGATACACAGATGAATATTTTACACGGCACAGGTGTCATTACAGAGGATCTCTATACAGAATATAAAGGTGCGCTTACGGACTGGGGAACGATCGGATATGAGATCATGGAAGAAATCAAAGCCGGAAAGGGAGATCAGGCTGTCGATGGTATCTTAAATAAGTGTACCCCTGCATTAAACAGCTTAGTAGAAATTTCAAAGAAATTAGATGCATTGACTGATAAACAGAGAAGTAAGGCTGTCCAGAGCACGATCTTCTGTGCAGTTGCCGGTATTGCAGTGATCATTATCTTCCTGCTCCTTGCATGGGCAATCGCAAAGAAAGTGAGCAGGATGGTACTTGAAACCATTCTGGAACCATTACATGCGATCGAGGACGTGGCGAAGGAACTCACGGAAGGAAATCTGCACAGCCAGCTGGAATACCACTCCGAGGACGAGATCGGAAGACTTGCACACAGCATGCGTAAGTCCATCCGTATCCTTGGAACGTATGTCGATGATATTGACCGCTCCATGAAACAGTTCTCAGAGGGCAATTTTGATGTACAGCCAGAGGTAGAGTGGAGAGGGGACTTTGTTGGTATTTTACAATCCTTTATGGAGTTCCAGAACAGCATGTCTGATACGGTAAGAGGAATCCAGAGGGTTTCCGATGAGGTATCCAACGGGGCAGAACAGGTGGCATCCAGCTCGAACGAGCTTGCAGACGGCGCAACGAATCAGGCAGCAGTTGTCGAGGAACTGACCGCTACCGTTACCGGTGTTTCCGAACAGGTGGCAAACAATTCACAGGCAGCAAAGGAGATCAGCGGAAAAGTGGAACAGCTTGGACAGGCGCTGATCGAGAGCAACGGAAAGATGCAGGAGATGGTCGGTTCCATGAACGAGATCAATGATGCATCGCAGGAGATCGACAAGATCATTGCGACGATCAATGAGATCGCATCCCAGACCAACCTGCTTGCCTTAAACGCATCTATTGAGGCTGCAAGAGCCGGTGAGGCAGGAAAAGGTTTCGCAGTCGTTGCAAATCAGGTAAATGTCCTGGCAGATCAGAGTGCAGAGGCGGCAAAGGAATCTGCGGCACTGATCGAGCGCTCTGTGAATGCTGTTGAAAAAGGTATGATAGTAGCAAAGGAAACAGCAGCACAGTTAGAGGAAGTGGCAGAGAATTCAAAAACGATCACAAGTGAAGTGACAAATATCGCAGACACCTTAGAGACACAGACAGCAGAGATCCGCCAGATCAATGAAGGAATCGATCAGATCAATGATGTAGTACAGACGAATTCAGCTACTTCAGAGGAATGTGCGGCTGCAAGTGAAGAGATGAGCAGCGAAGCAGACAATTTACGTGCAATGATCCGCAGATTTAAAGTTGCAAAGCATAAAAAATAATATCTGACCAGATAAATTCAACTGGATGCGCAGGAGTATAAGCGCAAAAGAAAAGGGAAGGTTCTCTGGTTATGAATAAGGATGTATATGGAATATTAGGAGATCTGACTGCAGAAGTCTTATTGGAGATCATAGCGGAGTGCATGGATGATTACCTGTATGTATTCGATCTCCAGAATAATAAGATGGAAATTTCCCAGTCTGCTCTGGATCGGTTTATGATCTCTGAGACACATATGAGGAATGCAAAGCAGGAGATCATGTCCGCTGTCTACGAAGAAGACCGCACGATGTTTGCAAAGCATATGCAGGCCGTGATGGACGGAAAGGAAAAGGTGCATGATATCCATTACCGGTGGCTCGACAAAAACGGGCTTCCGGTATGGGTCAACTGCCGCGGAGTGGTGATCGATGATGAAGATGGAAAGCCGGGGTATCTGGTGGGATGTCTGAATGAGACTGGAAACCAGCGGCGGGCTGATAATGTGACCGGGCTTTTAGGCGGAATGGAATTTTGTGATTACCTGCGGTCACAGAAGAAACCTGTGACGACCGGATTTCTTATGCATATTGGAATTGATGATTTTGCAGCGGTGAATGGAACACATGGCAGCAATTATGGCGATTATGTGTTAAAAAGTGTTGCAGACTGTATGAAAGAGTGTCTGTCCGGAAATCAGCGACTCTATCATCTGATCGCAGGTCAGTATGTGATCGTGGATCTTGACAGTACTTCCATGGATGATGCCATACAGCTCAAAAAAAAGATTGGTGAGAAAATAGACGAATTCATCATCTCTGAAAAATATGCAGTTGTATTTTCAGCTTCTGCAGGAGTGATCGATGCCTCGACTGTGGCAGAAGGCTATGAGGAGTGCCGCAAAAAGTTTGAATTTTCCCTGAAAAAGGCAAAACAGATTGGAAAAAATAACATCTATTTTTACAGGCAGGAAGATTATGAGAAATTCCAGCGGAATGGAAGAATCATAAGTGCACTGAGAAATTCTATTGCCAACGGATGTGAAGGCTTTGAAGTATACTATCAGCCGATTGTGGATTGTGTTTCCGGGCGTGTGATCGGTGCAGAAGCGCTTATGCGGTATACCATGGTGACAGAGGAAGGCAAGGAGTGGCTGTCTCCGGTCGAGTTTATACCGCTTCTGGAAAAGACAGGACTGATCATTCCGGCGGGAAGGTTTGTGTTAAATGAGGCAGCAAAAATGTGCCGTGAGATACAGCAATATATACCGGAATTCAGGGTGAACGTGAATATTTCCTATTATCAGATCGAGCATGGCAAAATCGCAGATAAGATACTCGCTGCAGTCAGGGACAATGGACTGACACCGGACTGCATCTGCATAGAAATGACAGAAAGCGGCTTCATGGATATGACACCGGCTTTTTGTAAATTCAGGAAAGTGCTTGAGGAAAATAGAATCCAGTTCGTGATCGATGATTTTGGAACCGGGTATTCCAATCTCCACTGCATCAGTGACATGAATCCGGGCTATGTGAAAATAGACAAGGATTTCACAGCAAAGGCAATGAGCTGCGAACGGGATTATGAGCTGTTTAAAAAGATCATTGAGATGGTCCACAGCATCGGCATCCGCATCTGTGTGGAAGGGATCGAAGAAGAAGACTGGCATCTTAAGATGAAAGAACTGCAGGCAGATTATCTTCAGGGATATTTCTTCGGAAAACCCTGTGAAAAAAAGAAGTTTATGGAAGAGTTTGTTTACAATCCGCGCAATAAAGGCGTATAGTGGGATAGTACCTCGCAGGAGGTGCTATTTTATTACATAGGAAATTACTTCCTATGTAATAAAAACGCTCCGCAAGGATGCGACTGATGCGCAGAAGAATTATGCAAGCTAAAGCTTGCGCGCATCAGCGCACAAAGAGTTGCGAAGCAACTCTTTGTTCTTATACAGACTTTTATAAAAATTTCATATCTGCATGAAACGGAGTATAAAGAATGAACGAAATAGAAGTTATCTGGAAGTTTTTTGATAATCTGGGTGAGTACGTGTACGCTACAGACATAGAGACAGATGAGCTTGTTTATATGAACCGCAAACTGTTAGAGGTGTATGGATTACAGTCCATGGATGATGTGAAAGGGATGAAATGTTACGAGGTGCTGCAGAAATCTTCTGTTCCCTGCGGCATGTGCAATAATGATAGGCTTTGTGCCGGAAAGTTTGTCGAGTGGCGTTATTATAATCCGGTGATCGATAAATACATGATGTTGAAAGATACCCTGGTGGAAGATCCTGTCACAAAGAAAAAGTACCGGATCGAGATCAGTATAGATATCAGCGAGGAGCGTTCACAGGACAAGATGATCCAGAAGTACAGGGATATGGAGTCCTTTGTCAACGAGGCATTGAAGGAAGCACTTTCTGCCGAGTCGCCGGACGAGACGATCCGTATTATTCTGGAATATCTCGGAAAAGCGCTGAACGGAGAGAAAACGTATATTTTTGAGAGGAACAGAGATGGCAGGGATGATAATACATATGAATGGACAGCGCCGGGAGTGCCACCGGAGATCGACAATCTCCAGAATCTTCCGCCGGAGATCTGTGAGAACTGGTATCACATTTTTGAGGAGGGAAAATATGTCCGGATACCGGATATTGAGGAGATGCGCCTGAGTGATCCGTTTCAATATGAAAATCTGAAGCGGCAGAATATCCATTCCATTGTTGCCATGCCAATTTATGATGCGGAAAAAATCATTGCTTTTTACGGAGTTGACAATCCGCCGGCAGTTTCATTGGAATATACGTCGGATATGCTTCAGATCATGGGTTCTTTTCTCAAGTCCTGTATCAAACGCAGGAATCTGATGAGGCGTCTGGAAGATCTGAGCTATAAGGATGCGCTGACTCAGCTTGGAAACCGCTTTGCGATGGAAAAGTATGTGAGACAGATCAATCCGGAGCAGAGCATCGGCGTAGTTTATTGTGACGTTACTGGTTTAAAAGGTGTGAATGACACACTGGGACATAAGGCAGGGGATGACCTGATCCTTAGAGCCGGTGCATGTCTGGAGCAGGTGTTTGGCGATTACGGCGTATTCCGTATCGGGGGAGATGAGCTGCTTGTATTGTGCGCGCAGATCGATCAGGACACGTTGGCGGAACGCATAAGGCAGTTAGAGTGTCTGACAGCTGAGAAGGACGTAAATATCGCAGTGGGAGTGATCTGGCAGGACAGGGCGGACACACATCTGGATGAACTTCTGCAGGAAGCTGAGAAGCGCATGTATGAGGATAAGGCAGAATACTATAAGAAAACAGGGATTGAGCGGAGAGGTGCAGACAAAAAAGGCTGAATCTGCTCTCACTAAATGAGAATAGATAAAAAAGTGATAATAATTTTGTCTGAAAACGGTATTTTCCTAGGCGAAATGTAAAAAATTTTAAAATAGAAATAAAATGATTGTGATTTTGCCATGAGGTACAGTATAATAAGAAATGTCGGTTAAATGTAAAAATCATGTAAAAAGTTTGTAAATAAAATTGCAGACAGGGATACGTTAGAATGCATAACGTAGTTAGGAGTACAAATGACAACATTTACTATTATTTTATCGCTGCTCAGCGGAGTGGCACTGTTCCTTTTTGGTATGTCCCTGATGGGAGACGGACTGAAGAAAGTGGCGGGAAATAAGCTGGAGCTGGTTCTTTATAAGCTGACGAACACACCGTTGAAAGGAGTGCTGCTTGGAACTGCTGTGACAGCGATCATCCAGTCCTCCTCCGCAACGACTGTTATGGTTGTCGGCTTCGTAAACTCCGGAATGATGAAGGTTGCGCAGGCGATCGGTATCATCATGGGAGCTAACATCGGAACGAGTGTGACAGGCTGGATTTTGTGTTTGTCGTACATTGACGGCTCAAATGGAATTGCACAGCTGCTGTCCACAGCGACCATCTCAGCGATCGTGGCGATCATTGGTATTATCTTTAAAATGTTTGTAAAAAAATCCGGCTTTAAAAATGTCGGTGACATTATGCTTGGGTTCTCCATCCTGATGGTGGGGATGCAGACCATGAGTGGGGCAGTTGCACCATTAAAAGATAACGAGCATTTTGTGAATGTATTGACAATGTTTAAGAATCCGGCGGCAGGTATACTGGCAGGTATTTTATTTACAGCGGTATTGCAGAGTGCATCTGCCTCAGTCGGTATCCTTCAGGCGTTGTCCATGAGTGGAACGATCACTTTTGCAGCGGCGCTTCCTATTACCATGGGTATTGGTGTCGGCGCAGCCTGTCCGGTTCTGCTCTCCTCGATCGGAACGAACAAAAATGGTAAGAGAACAGCCCTGATCTATCTGTTTAACGATCTGTTCGGCATGCTGTTCTGGTCAATTGTATTCTATTCTGTCAATGCTGTGGTGCATTTCCCGTTTATGAATGCCACCATGAGCCCGGTACTGATCGCAATGTTAAACACGGTTTTCCGTGCGGCAACGATTTTAGTACTTCTTCCATTTATCAAATGGATTGAAAAAATTGTTTATCTTGTTGTAAAAGATTCGCCGGAGGACGAGGAGGATCAGGCAGACTTCGATCTGCTCGAGGAGCGTTTCCTTGCTTACCCGGATCTTGCGATCACACAGAGCCATCTTGCGATGAACGGCATGGCAAAGAAGGCGAGAAAGAATATTTTGCGTGCGTTAAGCCTGTTCCTTGTGTATTCGACAGACAAATTTAATAAGGTACAGGAAAAAGAAACGCTGATCGATAAATATGAGGATAAGCTGGGAACCTATCTGATGCAGATGTCCACGCATGAGATGAATGGAAGCCAGGCGAAACAGGTATCCAAGTTTTTGCATACAGTGAGTGATTTCGAACGTCTGGGCGACCATGCAGTAAACATCTCGGAAGTTGCTTCTGAATTGAATGAGAAGAAGATCGCGTTCTCCGATGAAGCACAGTATGAACTGGATGTGTTAGAGAGTGCGGTCAAAGAGTGTGTAAGCCTTGCAGTGGATGCTTTCTGCACGGATGACCTTGAAATAGCAGCAAAAGTAGAGCCTCTGCGAGAGCTCATCGGAATCCTCTGTGATGAATTAAAACTGCGCCATATCGCAAGACTCCGCACCGGAAAATGTGAGATGAAGCAGGGCTTTGCATTCAATGACCTGCTGACAAACTTAGAGCGAATCGCAGCACACTGTTCGAATATCGCAGTTGCCATGATCGAGCTTGAGGCAGCGGACTTTGATACACATGAGTATTTAAAGAGTGTGCGTGAACTTAAAAACGACACTTATATGGCATACTTTGACGAGTATGAAAGAACATACGATATCAACGGATATCGCAAGAAAAAAGCAAAAGCGCAGAAATAAGATAAAGATAAAACAGAAAAAGCTGTCAGATTGATACGATCTGCTTACCGGATGTTCATTGTCCGGTGAAGAGGAACTTATCAGTCTGGCAGCTTTTTTCGTTACAGGAAACTCTTGGACTGGTAAAAACGACCGGAATGATGTACTATGAGAAGGAATGAAAAACGATATTAAAATTCGAGAGAATATAAGGGGAATCCATGTCACTGCAATTTATTTTCGGTAATTCAGGAAGCGGAAAATCAACGTTTCTGTATGAAAAAATTTTAAAAGAGGCGGCAGAACATCCGGAGCAGAATTATCTGGTGCTCGTGCCGGAACAGTTTACCATGCAGACACAGCGCGAACTGGTGCGCCTGCAGAAGTCACATGCCATTATGAATGTGGATGTGCTCAGTTTTGCGCGTCTTGCCTACCGTGTATTTGATGAACTTGGAAAACAGAATCTTCGTGTGCTGGAGGAGACCGGAAAGAATCTGGTGCTGCGCAAACTTGCCGGAGAGCAGAAGAAGAACCTGAAAGTGTTAGGCGGCAACTTAAACCGCATGGGATACATCAGTGAGGTGAAGTCCATGCTTTCCGAGCTGACGCAGTACAACATTTCTCCGGAAAAACTGGATATATTTCTTGCGTCAGAAGATATCGGCGAGACGCTGCGTCTTAAAATGCAGGATATTTCTGTCATGTATCACAGTTTTTCAGAGTATCTTAAGGGTCAGTACATTACCTCGGAGGAGGTGCTGACACTGCTTTGTGAGGTGGCAGAGGATTCTAATATTATAAAAAACAGTGTCATAGCATTTGACGAGTTTACCGGTTTTACGCCGATACAGAATCAGTTGCTGCGAAAGCTTTTAGTGTTTTCAGAGCGCATGATCGTTTCGGTGACAATGGATACAGGAGAGGATTTTTACCATTGCAGAGGCGAGCAGGAACTTTTTTCCATGAGTAAAAAGACGGTATCGGTTCTGATGAAAATGGCTGACGAGCTTCACATTGATGTGGAGGAACCGGTTGTGTTATCGGACGGAAAAAATCACAGATACAAAAATGCACCGTCGCTTTATTTTATGGAGCAGAATCTGTTTCGTCCCTATTATCATAAATGGAAGAAGAAAGAGGACGAACTGCGGCTTGCCGGCCTGAAAAATCCAAGAGAGGAGCTGCAGTTTGTCGCGCGTGAGATCACGAAGTGCGTGCGGGAAAAAAAGTACTGCTATAAGGACATTGCGGTGGTGACCGGGGATGTCAGCCTTTATGACAACTATGTGGACGAGATCTTTGGCGCATATGACATTCCGTACTTCCTCGATCAGATGAGAACGATTCTGTTTCACCCGCTGATCGAGTTTATCCGCGCAGTGCTTGAGGTGGTGGAGTTCGATTTTTCCTATGAGAGTGTATTCCGTTTTCTGCGGTGCGGTCTGACCGACATCACAGAAAGACAGATCGATCTTCTGGAAAATTATGTGCTTGCCTGCGGAATCCGTGGAAAGAAAAAATGGCAGGAGCAGTGGACGTTTGTATTAAACGATGCAGAAAAAGAAAATCTTGTGGAAATGAACGCGGTGAGAGCGCAGATTTATGATTTCTTTGCACCGCTTGCAGAAAGCTTTTCGGACGGAAAAAATGTCCGGGAGATTACAACTGTATTGTATGAATTACTTGAAAAATTACAAATAGAGCAAAAATTAAAACAAAAAGAGCTGGAATTTGAGCAGCAGGGAAATCAGGTCAAAGCAAAGGAGTATGCTCAGATTTATAAAATCGTCATGGATCTGTTTGACAAAGTGGTTGATTTTTTGGGGGAGGAAGTGCTTCCGGTCAAAGAGTATGCAGATATTTTGGATGCCGGATTCGAGGCGGCGAAAGTCGGCGTGATCCCGCCGGGAAATGACAAGGTGACGATCGGAGATATTGAGCGAACGAGATTAAATCACATCAAAATCCTATTTTTCATCGGTGTAAATGACGGAGTTGTGCCAAAAGCGGGCAATACCGGAGGAATCATTTCACAGTTTGAGCGGGAAAAAATGGCGGCGTGCAACTTAGAACTTGCACCGGGCGCGAGGGAAAAAGTTTTTATTCAGAGGTTTTATCTCTATCTGAACGTGACGAAGCCGTCCGATTTTTTATATGTGACATTTTCCAAAGTAAATGCGGAGGGAAAGGCATTAAGACGCTCCTATTTTGTCGGAACGCTGCTTAAAATGTTCCCGGAGAAAACAGTGGAGGAAATCGAGGAAACAACTTCGGCAGACTGTATCATGACACCAAAGAGCAGTATGGCATTTTTCTTAGAGGGACTGCAGGAAGAAGCATGGGCAGGGGAGAATGAAAAAACTGCGTCAGAGGAAGATCAGACAGAGGAAAAGCTATCAAATCCGGCGAAAAAAGAAGTGTGGAATGCGCTTGCGAAGTTTTATCTTTCAGATGAAAACTGGAAAGAGGAAGCAGACCGCCTGTTAAAAGCGTCGTATGTGGTACACAGTGATGAGCCAATAAGTCATGCGGTGACAAAGGCTCTCTACGGAACGGTGTTAGAGAACAGTGTTACAAGGCTGGAGCGTTTTGCAGCGTGCGCCTATGCGCATTATTTAGATTATGGGCTGCGCTTAAGGGAACGCCAGCTTTTGGAATTTGCAAGTGTGGATATGGGAAATATTTATCATGATGCGCTGGAGCATTTTTCAAAAAGAGTGGAAAAGTCGGAATATACCTGGTTTAATATCCCGGAAGATGTGCAGGATGCGTTTATTGAGGCGAGCATGGATGACGCGATTGCTGGCTGCAGCAATGCCGGAGCCTTTGAAAATGTGCGGAACCGTTATCTGACCGGAAGAATGAGGAAAACGATCAAGCGTACCGTATGGGCGCTCACAACACAGATCCAGAAGGGAAAATTTGTGCCAAGTGATTTTGAGGTGTCTTTTTCAAGGGCGGATAAGTTAGATGCCATTCGATTCAAACTCAGCGAGGAAGAAAAGATGAACCTGCTCGGCAGGATCGACCGTGTGGATACCTACGAGACAGCGGATAAGGTTTATGTGAAGATCATTGATTACAAATCGGGAAATACAAGTTTTTCACTGGTCAATCTCTATCACGGACTGCAGCTGCAGCTTGTTGTTTATATGAATGCGGCGTTGGAACTCGAAGAAAAAAGACATCCGGGGAAAAAGGCAGAACCGGCAGGCATTTTTTACTATCATATTCAGAATCCAATGGTGGATGGTCTTGGAAATGAGACGGAGGCAGAGATACGAAACAGCGTGTTAGAGCAGTTGAAGTTAAATGGATTAGTGAATGATGACCCGGAAATTTACGAGGCAATGGATACCGATTTTGCCGGAAATTCTTCTGTCATTCCAATCGGAAAAAAGACGGACGGAAGCCTGAAAGCAACGTCGAAGGTTGCAAGCACCTATGATTTTTCCGTGATGTCTCATTATGTGCGGGAGAAAATCAAGGAGACCGGAAAGAAGATATTTGCCGGTGATATTTCCGTTCATCCGTATGCGCTTGACGGAAGAAGCGGCTGCGACTACTGCCCATACCATACCGTGTGCGGGTTCGATGCGCGTATGCCGGGCTATTCGTATCATAAGCTGGAAAAATTCGACAGCGCGGATGAAGTGTTAGAGAAAATGAAAGAGGAGCAATAGCTATGGGAGTTTCATGGACTGCGGAGCAGCAAAAAGTCATAGATCTTAGAAATCGTAATATTTTAGTGTCTGCGGCAGCAGGTTCCGGAAAAACGGCTGTTCTGGTAGAACGAATCGTAAAAATGATCACAGACAAAAGCCACCCGGTGGATATCGATCATCTGCTGATCGTGACATTCACCAACGCGGCGGCGGCAGAGATGCGTGAGCGAATTGGAAATGCGATTGAGAAAGCCTTAGAGGAAGCACCGGGCGATGAACACTTACTAAGGCAGTTAACGCTGATTCATAATGCGCAGATCACTACCATTGATAGTTTTTGTCTTTATGTGGTGCGCAATCATTTTCATGAGATTGATCTGGAACCAAACTTCCGGATCGGAGACGAGGGTGAGCTGAAATTACTGCGTGAGGATGTGCTCGGCAAAGTTTTGGAACAAAATTATGAGGAACCTTCGGAAGCATTTTCCGATTTTGTGGAAGGGTACGCTTCCGGGAGAACTGATGCAGCGTTAAATGATATGATCCTTCAGTTGTATGAGTTTTCAAGAAGTTATCCGTGGCCGGGAAAGTGGCTCGATTCTTTTGTTGGAACCTATAAAGTCGAAAACCGGGAACAGTTAGACCGTGCAAAATGGATCAAACCGCTGACCGAAAACATCTGCTTTGTCTTAAAAGACTGCAAACATTTGTCAGAGCAGGCACTCGAACTGACCATGCAGGATGACGGACCGGATATGTACGAGAAGGCGGTGCGTAGCGATCTGGAAAAATATGAGAGTTTGTCGGAACTTACTTCGTTTTGTGAGCTTTCGGAGGCACTTTCGAATATCAAATATGACAGATTGGCAAGCAGCAGAGGATTTGAGGGAGATCCGGATAAATTAGAACTTGTAAAAAATCTCAGGGAACAGGCGAAGGATGTAGTAAAGAAGTTATGTAAGCAATATTTTTTCTGCTCGCCGGAGATGATGATAGAACAGTTGGAGCGCACAGAGCCGATGTTAGAGGAAGTTGTGCGACTTACAAAACAATTTGCAGAGGAATTTGCAGAGGCAAAACGCCGGAAAAATCTTGTGGATTTTCATGATGTAGAGCATTTTGCATTGCAGATTCTAGTGGATGAGGAGACAGAAAAAGCGAAAAAGACTGCGGAAGAATTCCGGGATACTTTTGAAGAGATCATGATCGACGAGTATCAGGACAGCAACGAAGTGCAGGAGACGCTGCTCCGCTCCATTTCCAGAGAGGAGCGCGGGAAAAATAATATTTTCATGGTCGGGGATGTAAAGCAGAGCATTTACCGGTTCCGTCTCGCAAGACCGGAGCTTTTCATGAAAAAGTACGATTCCTACTCGTTAGAGGAGAGCAGCACGCAGCGCATTGACCTGCACAAAAATTTCCGGAGCAGGGAGGAAGTTTTAAGCTGCACCAATGATATTTTTTATAAGATCATGGCGCGCAGCCTTGGAAATGTTGAATATGATGCAGAGGCGGCACTTTATCCGGGAGCAAGCTATCCAGATATTGGAATGAAAAAAACTGCCGGGAAGGAAGAAACGGCTGAAGAACAGACGAAGCAGAATATCGCAGACTTCACCCCGGAGATCCTGCTCGCAGACAGCAATGACGAATTATTGGAGGACACCGAACTTTCCGATAAGAAGACATTAGAAGCAAAAATTGTGGCGGAGGAGATCAGACACCTGATGAAAACGCAGCCTGTCACCGATAAGGCGACCGGAGAACTTCGGATGGCACGTTACTCCGATATTGTAATTTTGCTCCGCAGCCTGTCCGGCTGGGCGGATTCCCTTGTGGAAGTGCTGAACGGGAATGGGATCCCGGCACACACGGTTTCTTCCACCGGATATTTTTCCACGGTGGAAGTGCAGACGGTACTGTCCATGCTGAGGCTTTTGGATAACCCAAGACAGGATATTCCGATGGCGGCAGTGCTCCGCTCTCCGATGGCTGGGCTTACCGATGAGGAACTTGCAGTGTTAAGGCTTGAAGATGGCAGTGTGCCTTTTCATGAAGCGGTGCTCGAACTGGCAGAAGGACTTTATGAAGAGGACGGGCAAAAAGAAATTTCAAACCCGGAGGCAGATCAGAAGCAGGGAAAAAATGCGGATGAGAAACCAGAAAATCATATAGAGTCGACCGCTCACCAGAAATTGCTCGAATTTTACAAAAAATACAGGCAATTACGCCAGCTCGTCCCGGACACCCCGATCCATGAACTGATCGAGAGGATTCTTCAGGAAACAGGCTATGGTCACTATGTGTCTGCCATGCCGGCAGGAAAAAGACGAATGGCAAACCTGAATATGCTGTTGGAAAAAGCCGCAGCCTATGAGAAAACGAGTTACAAAGGTCTGTTTCATTTTGTGCGTTACATTGATGAACTGCAAAAATATGATGTGGATTTCGGAGAGGCAGATACCGTTGGAGAAAATGAGGACGTTGTCCGTATCATGAGTATTCATAAGAGTAAAGGTCTGGAATTTCCGGTCGTATTTGTCAGTGGCATGGGTAAAAATTTTAATAAGCAGGACACCCGAAGTAAAATGGTGCTTCACCCGGAACTTGGCATTGGTTTGGATTACATGGACGGTAAAAGGAGAATCAAATCACCGACCATTGCAAAAAAAGCGATTGCAAAGCAGATCGATCTGGAAAATCTCGGTGAGGAGCTGCGAGTACTCTATGTTGCCTTAACGCGTGCAAAAGAAAAATTAATTCTGACCGGAACATTAAAGGATGCCCCGGAAAAACTGGAATTTTTCAGGCAGCAGGCTGCCTTGTATGCACATTCCAGCGACGCCACAGTGATTCCGTATCTGACAAGGGAAAGTGCCGCAGGGTATCTTGACTGGGTGCTTCCGGCAGTGCTTTCCTATGGAGAAAAATATCCGGTGCGGGTTGTGGAAGCAGCAGAGCTTGTTTTACAGGAAGTGGAAAATCAGACAGAGCAAAATGAGGGACTGATCGGACGCATGGAAGAAATACGTCAGGCAGATCCAACTCTGGTTGAAAAGTTAGAACAGCGCTTTGCACAGAAATACCCATATCAGACAGATATTTTGCGAAAAAATAAATATTCGGTGTCTGAACTGAAACATCGTGCCATGCGTGAAAAATTTGAAGCTGAGCAGGAGGAGACCGTTCCGGCTTTCTTAGAGGAGCCTGTGACACCGACGATTCCTCTCTTTATCCAGAAGCAGGGAAGCGTGGAACAGGAGGCACAAAATAAGGCACAGGATGCAGAAAGTAAAGCAGAACAGAAAATAGTATCAAATACAGCAAACCGCGGCGCATTAAGAGGTACCGCAGTACACCGTGTCATGGAGTGCTACGATTTTACTTCAGGACAGAGTGTGCATGAACAGATTTTGCTTATGGAAAAGGAAGAAAAAATAACTGCGGACATGCGTTCACTCGTGAACGAACAGATTGTAGCAGATTTTGTTTCCTCGGAAACAGGAAAACGAATGGCATTTGCACAGGAAAAAGGCACACTTTATCGGGAAAAACCATTTGTTATGGGATTTACAGAAGCAGAGCTGGAAAAATACGGCTTTGGGGCAGGTGCACAGACTGAAAATGCGCAACAGGAAATCGCATCGGAAAATGTGTCGCAGGAAAAACATATGCATGAGGAAGATTTAACTTTAATTCAGGGAATCATTGATGTTTTCTGGATTGAGGATGACGGAATCACAGTCTTGGATTACAAGACAGATCGTGTGGATACTGCACAGGAGCTGATTGACCGTTATGCGACACAGTTAAAGCTTTATGCGGATGCGCTGGAGCGGGTTTTTGCCACCCGGAAATTAAAAGTGAAGGAGATCCTGATCTACTCGTTTCGGTTAGAAAAGCTGATTCCAATTGAATAAATGTATGCACGAAGATCACCGGAGTTTTAATGATTCCGGTGATTTTCGTATAGAGCGATAGTATAGAGCGATAGTATAGAGCAATCAGACGATATTTTCTTGTGTGGATAAGTGATTCATGGTATCATAGAAATCATGAGAACTGAGGAAGGAGTCGCAAAAATGAAAGCCTTAAACATCCCAGTTGGTATTTCTAATTTTGAAAAAATCCGCAATAATGGATTTTATTATGTTGATAAAACTGGTCTGATCGAGGAACTTCTCAAAACAGAAGCAGAAGTGACGTTAATCACCCGACCACGTCGATTTGGAAAAACACTCGGAATGAGTATGCTGGAAAGCTTTTTTGATATTCGAAAAAACAGCCGGAGACTATTTGAAGGTCTTGAGATTGCACGTCAGAGTGAATTATGCAGTAAGTGGATGAATCAATGGCCGACGGTTTCCGTATCATTCCGGCAGGTGGATGGTCTGAACTTTACAAGTGCATACGATATGCTGACAATGGTGCTTGCCGATCTGTATAACAAACATCTTTATCTGCTTGAAGACGGTCATACAACGGAGTTTCAAAAGAAAACGTTTACAAATATTGCGCACGGATGTGGTTCGGAAAAAGAAGTGAAAAGCAGTCTTGTTCTTTTGACGACTATGATGCAGCAGCATTATGGTAAGGCGGTAGTACTTTTGATAGATGAGTATGATGTTCCGGTTGCAAAGGCAAATGCGCATGGCTACTACAACGAGATGTTAGATGTCATGAAAGGACTATTGCAGGCTTTGAAAGATAATCAGGCACTTTGTTTTGCGGTTGTCACAGGATGTCTGAAAATTGCTAAAGAAAGTATTTTTACAGGAACAAATAATTTTGTGTCTGACACTATCACAGATTCACGCCTGAATGAATACTTTGGCTTTGTCCAGAGCGAGGTGGATCAGATTTTAGCAGATGCAGAGACAGAAGATCAGGCGGAAATTATCCGAAAATGGTATGACGGATATCACTTTGGTGACTTTGATGTTTATTGTCCGTGGGATGTGATGAATTATCTGCTGGAGTTGCAGCACAATCCACAGGCTAAGCCGGTCAGTTATTGGAAAAATACCAGCGATAATGCAATTATCCGTTCTTTTATCGATCATTCTGGAAGCAGCATCACGAAGAAGCTGGAAAATCTAATGGCTGGAGAAACAATTGTTCAGCGTGTGGATGAAAATCTGACTTACGATTATTTACATTCTTCTGAGGATAACCTGTGGAGCATGCTGTATCTGACAGGATACCTCACAAAAGCACGGAAGGAACAAACGGATGAGGTGCTGCCTGACGGTGCGATTGCACTTATGATACCGAATGAAGAAATCAGGGATATATTTGAAACGACGGTTATACAGTGGTTTGATGACAGTACCAGAAAATGGAATCGGACTTTATTGTTTGATGCAGTGTGGAATGGTGACAGTGTGAATCTGACAAAAGAAATGAATATTCTTTTACGACGCACAATCAGTTATCACGATTATAAAGAGGATTTTTATCATGCGTTTCTTGCAGGAATCTTTACAGGTGCCGGATATATGGTGGATTCGAATAAGGAGCATGGCGAAGGGCGTAGTGATGTGGTCGTATATGATCCGGTTAATGGACGTGTTGCGATTTTTGAAGCAAAATACACGAAAAATCAGGAAAAACTGGAAAGTACATGTAATACTGCGTTGCAACAGATAGATGAACGTCTGTATGCAAAGGAGTATGAAGATGATTATGATCAGATTCTATGCTATGGCATTTCATTTTTCAAAAAACGGTGTCTTGTCAAGAAAAAGTAAACCGTTAAGTGAGGAAATTTATGGGACAAATCATTTTAGCCTCGGCATCGCCGAGAAGAAAAGAATTATTAGAGCAGATCGGACTGGAATTTGAAATCTGTCCGGCAAAGGGAGAGGAAATCATCTCCAAAAGTGCGCCACAGGAAGTGGTCATGGAGCTTTCCGAGCAGAAAGCAAAAGAAGTGGCATATATGGTAAAAGCTTATGAGACCGGGCACGAGGAACTGATGACACCGCAGGATATCTTAGTGATCGGCGCAGATACCGTCGTTGCATGTGATGATACCATCCTCGGAAAACCAAAGGATGAAGCCGATGCAAAGCGGATGCTCACATTTCTGTCGGGAAGAAAACATGCCGTGTATACAGGTGTTACGTTCGTGTTTCTGGATAAAAACGGACGAGCGGGCGCACATACCTTTTACGAGAAAACAGAAGTTACCATGAAGCCGTTGTCGGAACCTGAGATCGACCGTTATGTGGCGACCGGAGAGCCGATGGATAAAGCCGGTGCCTATGGAATCCAGGGCAAATGTGCCATTTATATTGAAGGGATTGAAGGTGATTACAATAATGTGGTCGGACTTCCGGTTGCACGCATTTATAAGGAGCTGCAAAAGCTTGGAATCGATCCCTATCTATGGTAAACTGCATGAAATAGTAGATTGGATGATTTCTAAATTCTCTTATATCCTAAATTAAAATTGAGAATATGTAACAAAAGCTTGAGAAGACACTGGGGAACCGCCGGTTCTTGCGTGGCAGACATAGCTTTTGCTGTGGCTGGCATGCTAGTACCGCTGCGAGTGACACGTAGCGAGAGCGTGTCTTCGAAAATTTTGCTACATATTCTCAATGGTCATAGAATGAATTAAAATTTAGAAATTATCAACAACACATATGAGGAGAGGAGCAAATAAAATGCAATACGATGAGACATGTTTAGAATATTTCCTGGCACATCAGGAGCAGTTATTCCCGGAACCGGTCGCAGAGACACCGGAGGAGGCGGAAGAATTTTTAGAGGACTGCATGGCAGTTGTCTGTAAAAATCTAAAAGAGGTAAAAGCCTACTTTGAAGATCAGGGAGCCGACATTGATGGAATGTCACTTCATGATTTTGAGGAGGCAAGCGAGGTATTTTCTCTCCCGGACGGAAGATATCTGATCGTGGAAGCTTAGGTTTGTAACGATTCAGATCCTATTCGCAAAATCGCTCTTTCAGAGCTTTACTTTTGCTCATAGGTTACTTCGCCAAAGAAATTTTCAAAAATAGGATTGACAAACGAAAAATAGTTTATTATACTCAAAAAGTTTGCAAAGCAAACAGAACGAGTAAGCCATTTTACAGCGCAAAAAAACTGTAAAAAAGCATTTTATAATAAGGAGAAACTACATGAAAAATTATGATGTGATTATTATTGGGGCAGGTCCTTCCGGTATCTTCTGTGCATACGAGCTGATCCATGCCAACAAAGACCTGAAAATTTTAATGATTGAAAAAGGACGCCGCATCGAGAACAGACAGTGTCCGAAGAGAAAGACAAAAGTATGTGTCGGCTGTCAGCCATGTTCCATCACGACCGGATTTGCCGGAGCAGGAGCATTCTCCGATGGAAAATTATCTTTATCCCCTGATGTAGGTGGAAATCTTCCGGAGATTTTAGGATATGATGAGACTGTTACATTATTAAAAGAATCCGATGATATCTATTTAAAATTCGGAGCAGATACAAAAGTTTACGGTGTGGATAAAGAAAAAGAAATCCGCGAGATCCGTAGAAAAGCGATTACAGCAAATTTAAAACTGATCGAATGTCCGATCCGTCATTTAGGAACAGAGGAAGGCTACAAGATCTATTCCAGATTACAGGAGCATTTGTTAGAGCAGGGCGTTGAGATGGAATTCAACACCATGGTCAAAGACATTATCATTGAGGATAATCAGGTCAAAGGACTTGTGACAGATAAAGACGAGACTTACATGGCAAAAGAGGTTGTTTCCGCAGTTGGACGTGAGGGCGCAGACTGGTTCTCACACATCTGCAACGGTCATGGAATCGAGACGCAGGTTGGTACCGTAGATATCGGTGTCCGCGTGGAAGTGCGTGACGAGGTTATGGAATTTTTAAATGACAACCTCTACGAAGCAAAATTAGTTTACCACACCCCGACATTTGACGATAAGGTTCGTACATTCTGTACCAATCCTTCCGGAGAAGTGGCAACCGAGTACTACGACAACGGACTTGCAGTTGTAAACGGACACGCTTACAAATCCAAAGATTTAAAGACGAACAACACAAACTTTGCAATCCTTGTATCCAAGAACTTTACAAAGCCATTTAAAACACCGATCGAATACGGTAAACAGATCGCACAGCTTTCCAACATGCTCTGCGATGGAAAAATTTTAGTACAGACCTTTGGAGATTTCAGACGCGGAAGAAGAACCACAGAGGAGCGTCTCTGCAGAAATAACCTGATTCCTACATTAAAAGATGCAGTACCAGGCGATCTTTCCCTTGTTTTCCCACATCGAATCATGGTGGATATCGAGGAAATGATCCTTGCACTTGATAAAGTAACACCGGGTATTGCCAGTGATGAGACCTTATTATATGGTGTCGAGGTAAAATTCTACTCGAACAAGGTTGTGGTAAACAAAGACTTTGAGACAAGCGTAAAAGGTCTGCGTGCGATCGGTGACGGCGCATCTGTAACCCGTGGACTGCAGCAGGCATCAGCAAATGGTATCTCTGTTGCAAGAAGCATTTTAAAAGCAATGGAAGCTTAAAAGAAAAGCATGAAAAAAATAAGAAAAACAATCGCAATGATCTATCTGCTCTGCTTTTCTTTTCTGCTCACAGGTTGTACGATCGGAAATAAAGAGGTGATCGTATCGAACACACTGAACAACCGTCAGGTATTTAAGATCGGCAGCGTGTCCTGTGGCTTGAAGGAAGCAAAGGTATATCTTGTGAATTACCAGAACATTTATGGAACAGCTTACGGTCTTAACCTGTGGCAGCATGATTTCGGGGACAGTTCTCTGGAAAATTATGTGAAAAATATCACAATGCGGGAACTGACACAGATCGTCTGCCTAGACCAGCTTGCAAAAGAAAAAGAGATGGAGCTTTCCGAGGAGGAAACAACGAAGATCGCTCAGGCGGCAGAGGAATATTTTGCGTCACTTACGGATGATGAAATCGCCTATATGGGTGTTTCTGAGAGCGACATCAAAGAGTACTACGAGCATTATGCACTGGCGCAGAAAGTGTACCATTCCCTGACGAATGCTGTAAATGAAGAAGTAAGCGATGACGAGGCGCGGGTCATGGAAATCATGCAGATTTTTGTCTCGGATGAGAGCCGTGCCAATGAGATCGCAACAAGGCTGGCGCAGGGAGAAGATTTTGCGACGCTTGCCAATAATTACAATGAGCTTGGCAGCATCCAGATCAATGTTTCCAGAGATGATCTCCCGGACGCAGTGGAACAGATTGCATTTCAGATGGAAAATGATGAAGTTTCCGGTAAGATCACAGTAGATGGAGGCTTTTATTTCATTAAATGCCTGAACAAATACAATCAGGAGCTGACGGAGGCGAACAAAGCCAATATTGTAGACAAAAGAGAAAAAGAAGCTTTTGATGATGAATACAATGGATTTGTTTCTTCCCTGAGTTCGAATATCAACGAAGAACTCTGGGAGAATCTGGAACTTGAGACAGGTTCCGGGATGAAGACAGATACGTTTTTTGAAGTTTTTAATACTTATTGTGGTGATATGTGATATCACCACAATTTTTTCGAGGGAAAAAGATATGACGAAGGATATGACAAACGGATCGCCAATGAAGCTGATTCTTGGATTTTCCGTACCACTTTTGTTTGGATTTTTATTTCAGCAGTTTTACAATCTGATGGATACGTTGATCGTAGGACGTTTCCTCGGAGTAGATGACCTTGCAGCGGTAGGTTCCACAGGCTCCGTCAACTTTCTTATCATCGGATTCTGTATGGGAGTGTGCAACGGATTTGCGATTCCTCTGGCACACAAATTCGGTGCAGGAGACTATAAGGGCATGCGTGGCTTTATGATGAACGCCATTTACCTCTCTGCGATTTTTGCAGTGGTAATGACGATCGTGACGGTCATCTTCTGTATGCCGATCCTGGAGCTGATGCGCACGCCGGAAAATATCATTGACGGTGCATACCGTTACATTGTGATCATTTTCTGGGGGATTCCGGTCACCTATCTGTATAATCTGGTTTCGGGAATTATCCGTTCCATGGGGGACAGCAGGACACCGGTTGTGTTTCTGGTGATCGCTGCGGTCATTAATATCGGACTGGATCTGTTTTTTATCGTAGTGCTCGGAACCGGAGTGGAAGGTGCAGCATGGGCAACGGTGATCTCACAGCTGATCTCCGGTGTGGGATGCCTTATTTACAGTATCAGACATTTTGAGATACTGCATCCGGAAAAAGAGGAAATGCAGGTAAATAAAACGTACATGATGACATTGTGTGGAATGGGTGTTCCGATGGGACTGCAGTATTCCATCACGGCGATCGGAAGCGTTATCTTACAGAGTGCGGTCAACTCCCTAGGCTCTCATGCAGTTGCGGCAATGACAGCCGGAAGCAAGATCGGAATGTTTTTCTGCTGTCCGTTTGATGCGTTAGGATCTACGATGGCAACCTATGGCGGTCAGAATGTCGGGGCAAAAAAATTAGACCGTGTTTCCGCTGGCTTGAAAGCGGCATCTATTTTAGGATGTGTTTACGCAGCTTTGGCATTTGTGATCATGATCTTTTTCCGTGGAACGTTGGCAGGTTTCTTTGTCGGAACAGCAGAGCCGGAAGTAGTTGCCAATGCAGGACTGTTTCTGCTGATCAACAGTGCATTTTATATTCCGTTAGCATTTGTAAATATCGTCCGTTTCCTGATCCAGGGAATGGGATACAGCAAATTTGCTATTCTGGCAGGAGTGTTTGAGATGGTTGCAAGAACGTTAGTCGGATTTGCATTTGTGCCTGTTTTTGGCTACGTGGCAGCGTGCTTTGCAAGCCCGGTCGCATGGATTTTTGCAGATGCATTTCTTTTCCCGGCGTATTTCCATGTCTTGAACAAGACGAAGAAGATGTTGTATAAGTAAAAAATAACTGCGAAACTTCGCGCTGGAGTAGAGCAAATTGTGAAAAATGGAACAATGTAATAAAAAACGAAAGGATTCAGTATGAGTATTTTAAACGTGGAGCACCTGACACATGGATTTGGTGACAGGGCAATTTTTAATGACGTGTCTTTCCGGCTTTTGAAGGGAGAACATATCGGGTTAGTCGGCGCCAACGGCGAGGGAAAATCCACATTTATGAATATCGTGACCGGAAAACTGATGCCGGATGAGGGAAAAGTTGAGTGGGCGAAAAACGTGCGTGTCGGCTATCTTGACCAGCATTCCACACTGACCAAAGGCATGACGATCGAGAGCGTGTTAAAATCTGCTTTCGCATGGCTTTTTGAACTGGAAGAGAAGATGAACCAGATCTGCGATAAATTAGGTGAGGCGGCACCGGATGAGATGGACGCCATGATGGAAGAACTCGGCGTGATCCAGGACACACTTACCATGCATGACTTTTATATCATCGATACGAAGGTGGAGGAAGTGGCACGCGCTTTGGGACTGTTAGATCTTGGACTTTCCCATGATGTCACGGATTTGAGCGGTGGTCAGCGAATGAAAGTTCTTCTGGCAAAGCTTTTGCTCGAAAAACCGGACATTCTGCTTTTGGATGAGCCGACGAACTATCTGGATGCAGAGCATATTGCATGGCTGAAACGTTATCTGCAGGAATATGAGAATGCATTTATTTTGATCTCACATGACATTCCGTTTTTGAATGATGTTGTCAATATTATTTATCATATGGAAAATCAGCGTTTGGATCGTTATGTCGGAGATTATGATAAGTTTCAGGAAGTCTACGAGGTGAAAAAATCACAGTTAGAGGCTGCTTACCGCAAACAGCAGCAGGAGATCAGCGAATTAAAGGATTTTGTCGCACGAAACAAGGCGCGCGTTGCAACGAGAAATATGGCAATGTCCCGCCAGAAGAAGTTAGACAAAATGGATGTGATCGAGCTTGCTGCGGAGCGCCCGAAGCCGGAATTTAATTTTAAACTCGGAAGAACACCGGGACGCTATATTTTCAAGACAAAAGATCTTGTGATTGGATATGACGAACCGCTGTCAAAACCGTTAAATATCTCCATGGAACGTGGACACAAAATCGCACTTGTCGGCGCAAATGGAATCGGTAAGACGACACTGTTAAAGAGTATTTTAGGATTGATCCCATCGCTTGGCGGTTCTGTGGAACTCGGCGAGAATTTAGAGATCGGATATTTTGAGCAGGAGATCAAAGGCGAGAATAAAAACACCTGCATCGATGAAATCTGGGAAGAATTCCCGTCTTTCAGCCAGTACGAAGTGCGTTCTGCCCTTGCAAAATGCGGTCTTACCACAAAGCATATCGAAAGCCTTGTGCGCGTGTTAAGCGGTGGTGAGCAGGCAAAAGTAAGACTCTGCAAGCTGATCAACAAATCGACAAATGTGCTTCTTTTAGACGAGCCGACCAATCATCTTGACGTCGATGCCAAGGACGAACTAAAACGTGCTTTACAGGAATACCGTGGCAGTATCCTTCTGATCTGCCATGAGCCGGAATTCTATCAGGACATTGTGAACGAGGTCTGGGACTGCTCGAAGTGGACAACAAAGATTTTGTAGCAGAAAAAGAAAGGACAGGTACTTTTCCTTTGTAAAAAGGAAGGAGTATCTGTCTTTTTATGTAAAACAGGGTTATTGTTTTTCACGGAAACACTGGATAGTTAATTTTAATGCCCTGATCTGCTGATCCGTCAGCCCCTGGGTTGAGAGACTTGTATTTCCTGTATTCTCACAACCTAATAAATAATCAGTGCTCACTTTATATATAGTGGAAAGCTTTATCAATGTGGAGAGCGATGGCTGTCTGACACCTGTTTCGTATAAACCGATAAGACTGTCTGACACGCCTAAAAGTCTTGCAATCTGGGCGCGGGATAAACCTGCATTAATACGTGAATTTTGTAAGCGTTTATCTAATCCTTCGATCATAATGTGTCCCTTTCTATAATATGTGCTATAAAAAACATACTGGAATAAATCTTTTTGGTTAAGTGTATTGAAAAAGAAGAAACATATGGTTGCACAACACTACAGATAGTAGCAAAATATTTACAAATAGTTGTAAATCACAACAGAAAAAAGGAGAAAAGTGAATGAAAAAGTTACACAAAATGATGAAAGCATTTGCAGTTTGTGTTGCATTGGCATTGGTTTTCTGTATGATTCCAGTGGGCAGTGTGTACGCAACAGAAGCAGGGACAGGAAATGAAACAGGAAACGAATCAGGAAATGAATCAACGGGTGTTAAACCGGGAGAAAACAATGGAACAACAACTCCGGAGAGTGGAACAAAGGTAAAAGTTACAATTGATAATACCAATTCTCATGTGGGAGTACGTTTTTATCCAGACACTAATCAAGATGTTTTTGAGTATATTGATCTGGATGAACAAAAAACTTATGATGTGGTAATCGGCACAAAAGCAAGAATACGTGTGTATATTCAGGCAAATGGATACTATATTCCAGAGGATTATCATATTGATGGTGTAGAAAAATTAACAAATGACAATAAGGTTGGTTGGGGATGGTGCAGAGCAGCATTTGAAGTGACAGCGGATCAGAATAAAACCATTAAGATTTCGGAAGCATCAGTATGTCCGGAAAATCACAGCACAATCCAACCAAACTTAAGATGGGGATATAATGATCAGGGAGATGGAACACATGCAGCTTTCTGTGAAACCTGTTCCACTGTTTTAGATCATACGATAGGGAAGCATGAGTATATGAAAATGACTCTGTCAGAGTATGTAAATTGGTATTATACAGATGGAGATTATTATGCTGGTGCTGATCCAGAGAAAGACCTAGCTCCAATGATGAAAAGCATGCTGGAGTATTATGAAACACAGGAAGGCTTGACCGTAGATACAGTTGCAAATTTTTGCAAAATCTGCGGGGCAGTAGAGAAACTTCCAACTCAGGACACAACATCCACAGACAACAAAACAGATACATCCACAAGCTCCAATTCATCCAGCTCTCAGCCAGCTCCGACACCAGCACCAGCTCCGACACCGGCACCTGCAGCAGAAGTTCCGGCTGCCCAGCCAGTTGCAGCAGGTTTAGCAGATGCAAGCGGAGTACTCCCGGAAGGCGCAACGATTGCAGCAGCAACTGTAACATCCGGAGCATCCTATGAAAAAGCAGTGGAAGTGATCAAAGCACAGGTAAGTGGACTTGGCGAGTATTCGGTTATGGAGATTAACCTGACAGATGCCGCTAACACACAGGTGTATCAGTTAAATGGATATGTACAGGTTTCAGTTCCAATGCCAGCTAACATTACGGTAAAAGAGGGAAAAGCGATCGTGGTTTACCGTCTTGAGGATGATGGAACATTAACACGCTGTGATACAACAGTAGAAAATGGTGTGATCACATTCAAAACCAACCATTTTTCAATCTACATCGTAGCAGAAGAAGACGTTACAGCAGTTACTTCTCCGAAAACAGAAGATGTCAGTGCAGGTATCAATCTGATTTTCTGCATGGGTATCCTGCTTGCAGGAGCAGCAGTTGCAATGAAAAGAAAAATGGCATAATTGAAAGAATGCATGAGATAAAAGACAGCAGTTGCCCGGAGAAGGTGACTGTTGTTTTTTTATAAAAATAAGCATAAAGAAAAGGAAAAACATTGACATTTTCATCACAAAGTATTATCTTGATATCAGTAATAATTCCTATTATCAGATAACAAAAGCAAATGGAGGCCATTATGAAAGATACCTATATTTCAGAAGCAGTAAAGTATATTGGAGCAGACGATACCACATTAGATTTATTTGAGAGCCAGTACCAGATTCCGAACGGAGTTTCTTATAATTCCTATGTGATTTTAGATGAAAAAGTGGCAGTCATGGATACCATTGATGAGAGAAAAACGGACGAGTGGTTTGCCAACCTTGAGAATGTGTTGAATGGAAGAAACGTAGATTATCTTGTCATTTCTCATTTAGAGCCGGATCATGCATCAAATATCAAACGCGCAGCAGACAGATTCCCGGATGCAAAGCTGGTGTTAAGTGTGAAAGCCAAAGCAATGCTGCCGCAGTTTTTTGATATCGCACATCTTGAGGAGCGCTGCATAACGGTAAAAGAGGGTGATACCTTAGAACTTGGAACACATAAGCTTCATTTTGTAATGGCACCAATGGTTCACTGGCCGGAAGTTATGGTGGAATACGAGGAGACAGAGAAAATTCTTTTTTCCGCAGACGGATTCGGAAAATTCGGCGCACTTTCCGCAGAGGAAGAATGGGCAGATGAGGCAAGAAGATACTTTATCAATATTGTTGGAAAATATGGCGTGCAGGTGCAGGGATTGCTGAAAAAAGCAGCAGCACTCGACATCAAAACAATCTGTCCGCTCCATGGACCGATTTTAAAAGAAAACTTAGAGTATTATATTGGAAAATATCTGACATGGAGCAGCTACGAGCCGGAAGAAGACGGCGTTTTGGTTGCATGCGCATCAATCCACGGCAATACAAAGACAGCCGCAGAAAAAATGGTCGAGGTACTGCGTGCAAATGGCGCATCCAAAGTAGTATTTATGGATCTGACCAGAGACGATATGGCTGAGGCAGTTGCGGATGCGTTCCGTTATGGAAAAATTATTCTTGCGGCAGCTTCCTATGACGGCGGTATTTTCCCGCCAATGGAAGATTTCTTACACCGTCTGGCACATAAAAATCTGCAGAAACGTACCTTTGGCCTGATCGAAAACGGCTCCTGGGCGCCTTGTGCAGCAAGGGGCATGAAAGGCATTTTAGAAGGCATGAAAGAGGTAAACGTATGTGAGAATGTCGTAAGTATCAAGTCTACCATGAAAGACACAGACATTTCCAAAATGGAGGAACTTGCCAAGGAAATCCTTGCTTAAAGCATATAAGTGAATCAAACTTGCGTTTATCAGAGCCAAAGAGCTGGAAAGAATCTCTTTGGCTCTTGACAATGGTAAATAGTACGGATATACTTAAAAATTATAGGGGTTAATGGGTTGGAGGTAGTGATTATGAAGTGTCCTTTTTGCAGCAGCGAAAACACAAGAGTCATTGACTCAAGACCGGCAGATGATAATAATTCTATCCGCCGCAGAAGACTTTGTGATGATTGTGGGAAGAGATTTACGACCTATGAGAAAGTGGAGACCATTCCACTGATCGTAATTAAGAAGGATAATGCAAGAGAACAGTACGATCGTTCCAAAATTGAAGCTGGTGTATTAAGAGCCTGCCATAAGAGACCAATTTCTGTGAATCAGATCAATCAGCTTGTCGATGAAGTTGAGACAGAGATCTTTAACAGAGAAGAAAAAGAAATCCCAAGCACATTGATCGGTGAGATCGTAATGGATAAGATCAAGAATCTGGATTCCGTTGCCTATGTGCGTTTTGCATCTGTATATCGTGAATTTAAGGATGTGAATACTTTTATGAGCGAATTGAAGAAGATGCTCGACAAATAGGGGTTAAGTTTTGATACACGAATGTCGATAATATACTGCGAGAGATAGTTTAATAGTCTCTGTTTAGCAGAGTTTGATTTGTGATGACAGAATATTTACAAAGTGTACATTTTGCTATGTATCAGTTTTTAATGGAGAAGATTGTATGAATATATCGGGAATCCGCACCAATGCGGGATTTTATGATTACAATTCCATAAAGATAAATGAGGTTCGGAGTCAGCAGATTCAGGAGGCGAAAGAGAGCAGTCAGATACCGGTAACGAACACTGCAGAGCCTAAGGATAACGGGGATGCGAGACAGATACCAAAAGTTCAGCAGGAAGATCAGGGAATCGTGGATTTTAATGCGCGGTATCAGCCGGATGCATCCTATGAACTGAAGGGAATTGACAGTGATCTTTCCAAGCTTGATGTTGAGAAAGCATTGTCAGATCTGAAGAAGGATCAGGTATTACAGCAGTATCAGTTTTTCGTTGGTGATGAGCCATTCGCATCTACGGAGAAGCTGAAACAGGTAAGAGAAGAAGAAAACTTCTGGTTATAAAGATTTATGATACCGTATGACATTCATACGGTATTTTTCTGCTTTATAAGAAATTGCTTCGCAACTTCTTTATTAAAAAGAAAGGGACAAACATTCATGCTGGAAAAATTTTATCCCGGAGAATATTTAGATTCCACATATGTGATCGATTTTGATCAGCTTTACAAAGACGGATATCGTGGAATCATTTTTGATATTGACAACACACTTGTGCCACATGGTGCGCCGGCAGATAAGCGTGCCTGTGCGTTGTTTTCGCATTTGAAGGAACTTGGTTTTCAATGTATGCTTTTATCGAACAACAAAGAACCGCGTGTAAAAATGTTCAATGATGCGGTGCAGGTGTCTTATATTTATAAAGCCGGAAAACCGAATCCGGCAAATTACCGCAAGGCAATGCAGAAAATGGGAACAGATACCACTAACACGATTTTTGTGGGAGACCAGATTTTCACAGATGTTTATGGTGCGAATCTTGCCGGAATCCGAACGATTCTGGTAAAGCCGATTCATCCGAAGGAAGAAATCCAGATCGTGTTAAAACGGTATTTAGAAAAGATCGTGTTGTTTTTTTATCAAAAACGGCAGAAAAAGAAAAAAATCTGCAAATGCTATTGCATTTCCCGAAAAAGCCTGTTATAATAGAATGGTATGATGCAGTGAGATACTGCGCTGAAAGCATCGCTTTCGGCAAAATTTTGTAGTTTTTTGAAAAGTGAGGAGTTTCTTATGCCTGCAAATATTGTAGTCGGTTCACAGTGGGGAGACGAAGGAAAGGGTAAGATCATTGACATTATGGCATCCCGTGCAGATGTGGTTGTCCGTGCAACGGGCGGCAACAATGCCGGTCATACCGTTGTCAACAACGGTGAGGTGTACAAGCTGCATCTGATCCCATCCGGCATCCTGTACCCGGAGACCCTGTGTCTGATCGGTGCCGGTGTTGTCCTCGATCCGAAGGACTTCATCTCGGAGCTGGATGGTCTGGAAAGCCGTGGGATTTCCACCGCAAACCTGAAGATCGACCCTCGTGCTCATGTGGTTATGCCGTGGCATATCGCACTGGACGGTCTGTCGGAGAATTTCCGTGGCAACTCTGATATCGGTACGACCAAGCGTGGTATTGGTCCGACCTATATGGACAAGTATGAGCGCTGCGGTCTGCGTGTCTACGACCTGGTTCATCCGGAGATTTTCGCAGAAAAGGCACGGACAACCGGCGAACTGAAAAACAAGATCATTACCGCAGTTTACGGCGGCGAGGCATTTGACCTGGACGCTGTGATCGCAGAATACACCGAATCCGGAAAGAGCATGGCAAAGTATGTGGATGACGTTTCCGTACTGACCTATGAGGCAAACAAGGCTGGAAAGACCATTATGTTTGAGGGTGCGCAGGCAACCCTGCTGGACATCGACTTCGGTACTTATCCGTATGTTACCTCTTCTCACCCCATTGCAGCAGGTGCGTGCATCGGTACCGGTGTAGGTCCGAAGATGATTACCAACATCATCGGTGTTGCAAAGGCTTATACCACCCGTGTGGGCAAGGGTCCATTCCCGACCGAGCTGAACGACGAGACCGGCGATGTGATCCGCAACAAGGGCGGTGAATTCGGCACTACCACCGGCAGACCCCGTCGTACCGGCTGGTTCGATGCTGTGATCGTACGTCACTCTGTCCGCACCAACGGTCTGGACGGTCTGGCAATCAACAAGCTGGATACCCTGAGCGGCATCGGCACGCTGAAAATGTGCGTGGGCTATCAGAAACCGGACGGCACTGTGCTGAAGGATTTCCCGGCTGCGTTGGAATCCCTGGCTGACTGCGCTCCGATCTATGAGGAATTCGAGGGCTTTGACGAAGATATCTCCAACTGCAAGAGCTTTGACGAACTGCCGGAGGCTTGCAAGAAGTATATCGCCCGTCTGGAAGAAGTCTGCGAGTGCAAGGTCGTTATGGTGGGCAACGGTCCGGACAGAAGCCAGATCCTGGAACGGTAAGCAGGAAACAGAATCGTGATAGAATAACCGAACGCTCTCTGGACGGAATGTGCAGAGAGCGTTCTTGATTTCCGTTTGCCGAATGTGCCGCAGAGGTTTGTCCCTGCGAAAAACTCCCGAAAAGAGGTCGAATTTCCATGCAATATATTTTACTGATACTCTGTCTGATACAGCTCGCCGCCATTGTCTGGCTGGTGATGCAGGTGCAGAAACTGCGCCGTCCGCAGGATGACACAGCGCTGCGCACTCTGCGGCAGGAGATCGCCGCCGACACCCAGAACCAAATGCAGATGCTGGGCAATCTGCTGTCGGAAAACCAGCGCCAGTCCGGGGACTACCAGGCAGAGCGCCTGGAACAGATGGAACGTGGCATGGACGCACGGCTGCGGCAGTTCGAAAGCCGTGTGGGAAACCTGGAGCGTTCCAATGCCCAGGGCATGGAGCAGATACGCTCTGCCGTTGCCGCAAATCTTCACCGGATGCAGACCCAGCAGCAGGACAGCCTGGCGGAGATACAATCCACGGTCAACGAAAAGCTGGCGCAGTCGCTGAACCAGAAGATCGGGCAGTCCTTCCAGCTGGTCAGCAGCCGCCTGGAACAAGTTTACCAGGGGCTGGGAGAAATGCAGACGCTGGCGGTCGGCGTGGGGGACTTGAAAAAGGTGCTGTCCAACGTCAAGACCCGTGGTATCCTGGGTGAAGTCCAGCTGGGAGCGATCTTACAGGAAATCCTTGCGCCGGAGCAGTACGCCACGGATATGCCGACCCTGCCCAACAGCCGGAACCACGTGGAATTTGCGGTGCGGATGCCGGCGGACGGCGAACAGCCTGTGTGGCTGCCCATTGACTCCAAGTTTCCGGGGGACACTTACGCCGCACTCCAGGACGCACGGGAACAGGGTGACCCGGCACAGGTGGAGGCGGCACGGCAGAAACTGCTGAGCGTGGTGCGCAGCTGCGCTAAGGATATCCGGGACAAATATGTTCAGCCGCCGTATACCACCAATTTCGGCATCCTGTTCCTGCCCTTTGAGGGGCTGTATGCCGAGGTGGTGAACAGCGGACTGGTGGAACAGCTCCAGCGGGAGTACAGCATCAGCGTTGCCGGACCGTCCACCATGGCGGCGATTCTGAACGCACTGCAAATGGGATTCCGCACCCTTGCCATCCAGAAACACAGCCACGAGGCGTGGGTGGTGCTGGGCGCAGTCCGCAGCGAGTTCGAAAAGTTCGCCGGAACGATCGAAAAGGCGCAGAAAAGTCTCCAGGGCGCAGAGCAGCAGCTGGAACTTCTGGCAGGGACACGCACCCGTGCCATTGTGCGCCAGCTCCGGGAAGTGGAACGGCTTCAGCCGGAGGAACTGCGCCGGGAAAGTGAATAAGGGTTCTGTGTACAGCAAATCCGCCTGTTCCGTTTGGGACAGGCGGATTTTTAGGGTTAGAAAGGGAAGAATATGCTTTGTTTATACGGTTTCAGTGCTGGTACCAGGTAGATTTTCTACCATTCTCAGTAAAAATTTCAAAAGCAAAAGGCTGTCTGCGGCATCCACCGTGCCATCCTGGTTGCAATCTCCGTTTGCTTTTGCAATAGAATTGAACGAAACAACTCCTGCACAATATTTATTCAGCAAAACAGCATCACAGAGGTCAATTCTTCTGTCCATATTGATGTCGCCGCAGGGGATTTTATCAATATCCGGAGTCGTACTGTTGGTTGCTGTGTTTTCGGTAGTGGTTTGAGAATTCATCCAATCTGGGGTCGTGCTGTTGGCTGTTGTACTTTCAGTGGTGGTTTGCGAATGCAGCCAATCCGGCGTTGTTGTACCGGATGTTCCGGTATATTCATAGTCATCCGGAGGGGTGCGGGCAGTTGTTTCGGTTGTTCTTGGTTTTGTTGTTGCTGTAGTCACAGAAGATTTTGCAGACGTGGTTTCTGTTGAATCAGCTGTTGACATATTGGGATCGGTTGTTGTCGTATATGTTGTGGTGATACTTGGATTTTTTGCTCTGAAAGTATAGTCCATCTCGTATTCTGCGGATCTTACATAAACGCCTTCATTTTGCAGCTGATATCCTTCGGGTAAAGATACTGCATAAATTGTATAGGGCTTTCCATACTCCAGCAAAAAGGAAAAATCGCCGCCGTCATATACAAATTGATGGATTACCTCTCCGGTTTCCTCCGATATGACTTGAAATGCAACACCAGGAAGGTACATTTCATCATTTGGTGATTCATCCAGTACACGTATGGTCATGGGAACTTCTATGATATTGGTATCATCATGCTTTGAGACTGTCGTTTCCGTTGTATCAGAAGTCAGCCGAGGTCTGCTGGTTCCGGTTGTGCCGGTATATCGGTAGTGATCCATTTCAGTGGTAACAGTTGTTTGTACCGGAGAAGTTTCCGATTTTTTTGTTGCAGTTGTAGCTGTAGTGGATTCGGTAAAAGATTCATCTGTTGTCATGTTTGGGTCGGTTGTTGTGGTGTATGTGGTAGTGATACTGGGATTTTTCGCTCTGAATGTATAGTCCATGCTGGCATATCCGGAGACTTCAACATAAAAGCCCTGTTTTTCAAGTTGATATCCTTCCGGAACAAAGGTTGCGCATACGGTATAGGTCTTGTCATATTGCAGTGGAAATGTAAAATCGCCGCCGTCATACACAAATTGTTGGATTATTTCTCCTGTCTCGTCCAACGTGACTTGAAATGCAACGCCGGAAAGATACATTTCATCATTCGGCGATTCATCCAGAACACGTATGGTCATGGGAACCTCGCTGCCGTCTGTGTCAGTCGTCTCTTCCGCAGTGGTTTCCGTGGTTGTTTCCATTGCTTTTGTCTGGAGCGTTCCGGAAGAAACTACCACAGAAAAAGCAAAGGTCAGCCCTGCAATGCCTGCAATTATTTTTTTCAGCATAAAACTCATCCTTTCTAAACCCAAAAGCGCTTGGCTTTACCAAAGCAGGGGCAATGCCCACATTGCCCCTGCAACTTCACATAGTTATCG
>OGKO01000078.1_pt1 | contig 74439 bp, 77 predicted proteins | sample 1572451 | NCBI WGS metagenome assembly OGKO01 (sample SAMEA2582089, study PRJEB24529) | metagenome | biome: Human gut stool | place: China | collected 2011 | reverse complement strand
ACCGGATAAAAGCTCTCTTAAATCAATTAGCATAATTGTCTCCAATTCATACTATTATGCACAGGAAAAGCATGCGCTAATCCACACCTTGTCAATTATACGCATGCTCCCTGTCTTTGTCAACAACAAATTCACTTAAATTCAATATTTTTCGCGAATATGTCAATTATTTTACTAATGCTAATGTTTCTCTTGCGATTGCAAGCTCTTCATTAGTAGGAATTACACAAAGCTTAACCTTAGATTCTGGTGTAGAGATAATTCCTTCTACTCCACAAGCCTTCTCGCTTGCAGCTTCATCAAGTTCAACACCAAGGTATCCAAGATATTTAGCTACCATTGGACGAAGCCATGCAGCATTCTCACCAACACCAGCTGTAAATGTAATGGCATCAACACCGTTCATAGCTGCTGTGTAAGCACCAATATACTTAGCTACTCTGTAAGCATAAGCTTCAAGTGTAACCTTAGCAATTTCGTTACCGTCGTTAGCTGCAGCATTAAGATCTCTGAAATCACTTGAGATTCCGCCTGACATACCAAGTACACCAGACTTCTTGTTAAGGATATTGAGCATCTCGCTTATTGTAAGGTTCTCATGGTTGCATAAGAACTCTAAGATAGCCGGATCAAGGTCACCAGAACGTGTTCCCATGATAAGTCCTTCAAGTGGAGTAAGACCCATAGAAGTATCTACACACTTACCACCAACAGAAGCTGAGATTGAAGCACCGTTACCAAGGTGGCATACGATAACCTTAGCTGTCTTAGGATCAAGGTTAGCAAACTTGATTGTCTCTTTAGAAACAAAGCTGTGGCTTGTTCCGTGGAAACCATATCTTCTTACGCCGTACTTCTCATAGTATTCACGAGGAATAGCATATAGGTAAGCCTTTGGCTCCATTGTTCCACCAAATGCTGTATCCCATACAGCTACATTTGGCTTGCCTGGCATAGCTGCCTCAACGGCTTCAATACCGATAAGGTTAGCTGGGTTATGTAAAGGACCAAGGTCGAAGCACTCTCTTACAACCTTCTTAACATCTTCTGTTACAAGACAAGACTCGATATACTTCTCACCTGCGTGAAGTACTCTGTGTCCTACTGCTGCAATCTCATCTGTAGACTTGATTACGCCGTGCTCAGCATCCTGAAGAGCATCAAGAACAAGCTTAACTGCAATGTTGTGATCCTTCATAGGTGTTTCAACAACATACTTATCCTTTCCTGTTGGCTTGTGTGTAAGAACAGAACCTTCAATACCGATTCTTTCTACAAGACCTTTTGCGATTACGCTCTCATCATCCATGTTAATAAGCTGATACTTAAGAGATGAGCTTCCACAGTTTAATACTAAAATATTCATTACAAAAATTCTCCTTAAAAATGTTAATTATGCATTCTGAGCCTGAACAGCTGTCATAGCTACTACACCAACGATATCGTCAGCGAAGCATCCTCTTGAAAGATCGTTAACTGGCATAGAAAGTCCCTGAAGAACAGGACCATAAGCTCCAGCCTTAGCAAGTCTCTGAACAAGCTTATAACCGATGTTGCCAGCTTCAAGGTTAGGGAATACAAGTGTATTAGCCTTACCAGCTACCGGGCTCTCAGGTGCCTTAAGTGCAGCAACTTCTGGAACTAAAGCAGCATCTAACTGAAGCTCACCATCAACAGTGATATCTGGGTACTTCTCTTTTGCAATCTTAACAGCATCAGCAACCATAGTTACTCTGTCATGCTTAGCACTTCCGTATGAAGAGAAGCTAAGCATAGCAACCTTAGCGTCCTTTCCTACAAAGCTCTTGAATGAATCTGAAGAAAGCTTAGCAACCTCAGCAAGCTTCTCTGAATCATAATCTGGGCTTACAGCACAGTCAGCGAATACAAAAAGACCGTTTTCACCGAATTCGCAGTCTGGAACTTCCATAAGGAAGAAGCCTGAAACTGAGCTGATACCTGGCTTAGTCTTTAATAACTGAAGAGCTGGACGGATTGTGTTACCTGTTGAGTGGCATGCACCAGATACTGCTCCATCAGCATCTCCACATTTACACATAAGGCATGCATAGTACATGTAATCCTTCTCCATCTGTTCCTTAGCCATCTCAGGTGTAACACCCTTCTTGCTTCTTAACTCAACGAATTTATCAATATACTTCTGCTTATTAGGATCGTTAAATGGATCTACGATTGTGGCGCCAGAAATGTCATAGCCCTTACCATACTTCTCGATCTCTTCAGGAGTACCAATGATAACTAAATTAGCAATGCCTTCCTTTAAAATCTTCTCAGCAGCTTCATAAGTTCTCTTATCCATAGACTCTGGTAAAACGATAGTCTTCTTGTCTGCCTTTGCTCTTTCTTTAATTGTGTCAATAAATGCCATGATTAATGACTCCTCCTTATAAAAAAGTAAATTTTCAGTAAACATACTGAACTCTGACAAAAATTATATACCAATTTTTAGTCGAAAACAAGGTCGTCTGGCACTTAAAAATGTTTTAAAAACGATACATTGACTAAATTCAGCAATATTTTTGACATAAATGTACGATTTCAGTAAAATATAATAAAAACATAAAGGAGACACTACATGAAAGCATGCGGAATTGTTGCAGAATATAACCCATTACACACAGGACATGTATATCAGATGAATAAAGCAAAACAGATTTCGCAGGATGACTGTATTATCGTTGTTATGAGCGGCAATTTTGTGCAGCGTGGTGAACCGGCAGTAATTGATAAGTATGCAAGAACAAGTGCTGCATTAAAAGCTGGTGCTGATATCGTTGTTGAACTACCTGTATACTACGCATTATCAAGTGCAGAGAATTTTGCAAAAGGTGCAGTTCTTACACTTAATACAATGAAAGCCGCTTCAATCTGTTTTGGTGCTGAAACTGATAATGCAGATTGTCTGGCAAAGATAAGCCGTACTATAATATCAGAATCGCCTGAATATAAGGCAATTCTTAACAAAGCTCTTGCAGAGGGACTCTCTTATCCTGCTGCAAGACAGACTGCACTTTTGGAATATCTGCCAGAATGTAAGGACATAATTACAGGTTCTAATAACATTCTTGCAATTGAATATATAAAAGCAATTCTTTACAACAACCTTAACATGACATATTATCCGGTGCTTCGTGAAGGTGCTGGCTACAATGACGACACAGATAATGCTGAGTTTGCAAGTGCATTTGGAATAAGAAAAATGCTTATGTCAGATGAACATGACAGATTAAAAACATACCTTACTGCCGGTATGTATGAAGAAATCAGCAATTCTAAGAACTGTCCTTTATTTTCTGATGATTTCAGCAATATATTTAATTACAAAATGCTTTTTCTTAAACAGCAATGCAATATTAATCATACAGACTTTGCTGAAAAACTTGCTGAATATGAAGATATCAGTCCGGACATTGCAAACAGGTTTGTAGCTGCATTTACAGGAAGAGACACTATCACAGAATTCGCAATGAAAGTTAAATCAAAGAATATAGTATATTCAAGAATATGCCGCTGTATCATGCATATAATTCTTGAAACAAGAAAATCTATGTCCGATTCATACAATAATATACCATATATAAGATTATTAGGTTTTAATAAAACCGGACAACAGTATCTTGGAAGCATCAAGAAAGAACTTGATGTACCTTTCATTACCAAGGCTGCTGATTATAAAAATGAACTTATATTTGACCTTGCATGTTCTGATATATATGCACAGGCTGTATATGAAAAGTATGGGTATGTAATGAAGAATGAATTACAACAGAATATAATAAGAATATAAAAAACACCGGCTGAACCAATCATATGATTCAGCCGGTGTTTTTTATCTTAATTCTTAATTAGTTCTTAAAGCTGTGGATTGGTGCAGGAATTCTTCCTACTCTGTTCACGAATGCAGAACAGTCAAATTTATTAACAGGCATAATAGGTGCATAACCTAAGAGTCCGCCAAATTCTACTGTCTCTCCAACGCCCTTTCCTACAACAGGAATAACTCTTACAGCTGTTGTCTTCTGGTTTACCATGCCAATAGCTGCTTCATCAGCAATAATTCCTGAAATTGTTGTTGCAGGTGTGTCACCTGGAATAGCTATCATATCAAGACCAACTGAGCATACACATGTCATAGCTTCAAGCTTTTCGATTGTAAGTGAACCTTCATTAACAGCGTCAATCATTCCCTGATCTTCTGATACAGGAATGAACGCTCCACTAAGTCCGCCTACATAAGAAGATGCCATAACACCGCCCTTCTTAACCTGATCATTAAGCATTGCAAGTGCAGCTGTAGTACCAGGTGCTCCTGCTCTCTCAAGTCCGATTTCTTCAAGAATCTCTGCTACTGAATCTCCAACAGCAGGAGTTGGTGCAAGTGAAAGGTCAATAATGCCAAAAGGTACACCGAGTCTCTTAGAAGCCTCCTGTGCAACAAGCTGTCCAACTCTTGTAATCTTAAATGCTGTCTTCTTGATAGTTTCGCAAAGAACCTCAAAGCTCTTTCCTCTTACACTCTCAAGTGCGTATTTAACAACACCAGGACCACTGACACCAACATTTATAATTGCATCATCTTCTGTCACACCGTGGAATGCACCAGCCATGAAAGGATTATCATCAGGGGCATTACATAACACAACAAGCTTGGCACATCCTAAAGAATCTTTATCCTTAGTAAGTTCTGCTGTCTCTTTAATTATCTCGCCCATAAGTCTTACTGCATCCATGTTAATACCAGTCTTTGTTGAACCGACATTAACAGAACTGCATATAAGCTCTGTCTGTGCAAGTGCCTGTGGAATTGATCTTATTAAAAGTTCATCACTCTTAGTCATTCCTTTTGATACAACTGCTGAATAACCACCAATGAAATTAACACCAACAGTATGAGCCGCTTTATCAAGAGTTTTCGCAATAGTAACATAATCCTCAGGTGTCTTACATGCAGAAGAACAAACAAGAGAAATAGGTGTAATTGATATTCTCTTATTAACAATAGGAACACCGAATTCCTTTGCAATCTCTTCTCCGGTTGAAACTAAATCCTTAGCAAGAGTTGTGATTTTGTTATATATTTTCTCATTTACCTCAGCTAAATCAGGACCAGCACAGTCAAGAAGATTAATACCCATAGTAATAGTTCTTACATCAAGGTTCTCTTTCTCGACCATTTTGTTAGTCTCTGTAACTTCCATAATATTAATCATAGTATTTAAGTCTCCTCACTTTCTTAGATACGGTGCATCATGTCAAATATTTCTTCACGCTGGCATTTAATTACAACACCAATATCTTCGCCAAGCTTATTAAGATCTTCATTAACATTGTCAAAATTCTTTGTAGAACCAGACATATCAACAATCATCATCATATTAAAATATCCTGAAACAATAGTCTGTGAGATATCAAGGATATTAACCTTTGTATCAGCAAGATAAGTACATACTCTGGCAATAATACCAACAGTATCTTTTCCTACAACAGTAATTACACATTTTTTCATAGCTTTCCTCTTTCTGCACCTTGTAAGCGCCTGTTATATTTCGCAAATACCTGATAAAACATCACGCTTTGCAACCTCTATATCAAAATCCGAAGATTTGAATGAGTTATCTGACATATCAATTTCTAATTTCACTGTCTCATAAGCAAGTTTATCATAGTTATTCTCTTTGCTTAAATGACCAAGATATATTTTCTTAAGCTTATCATGAAGCAGGGAATTGACAAGCTGTCCGGATGTCTCATTAGAGAGATGTCCTTTATTACCTAATATTCTTTTCTTAAGATAAAAAGGATAAGGACCAACCTGTAACATATTGATATCATGATTAGCCTCAACAAGCATAATATCAGATTCTGTCAGATTATCAACCACATAATCATCAAAATACCCTAAATCAGTTACAACCGATGCTTTTTTTATGCCATCTGCACATTTTTGAGTAAATGTATACGCAACCGGTTCGTTAGCATCATGTGATATACGAAATGGGTGGACTGTTACATCTCCAATTGAAATATCTTCATCCGCATTTATCTTATTAAATATGCCATCCGGAATATTCCCAAGTGATGAAATCTGTTCTATCCCCTCTATTGTACCAGACGTTGAATAGATTGGAATCCCATCTTTTCTCGATATAACACCAAGCCCTTTTGTATGGTCAATATGTTCATGTGTTACAAATATTGCATCAATATCTTTAAGACTTAACCCCGCCGTATTAAGTCCTTCTTCAATTCTTTTCCTGCTTATTCCGGCATCAAAAAGAACATGTGTGTCCTCCGTACCAAGGTAGATGCAGTTTCCACTGCTTCCGCTGGCAATCGGCATCATTCTCATAATTATTTATCCTCCCAGCGAAGCTCTATAACATCACCATCATTAAGTGGCGATGAATAATCAGCATCATTTCCGTTATGTAAGAATACAAGATTCCCCCTTACCATTGTAAGATCAAATGGATAGAACTGGAACAGGTCTACAACTATATAATCAGGCTTGCCTGATAAAACAACGCTCTGACCATTAACCGTAATAGTTATATCCAGCGGTTGTATAACTGGTTCTTCTGCTACCTTATCATCAGTTTTTTCTGATTCCTGCAGCTTTTCTGATGCCATAATATTCTCATTATATTCCTCTAATGAAGAAGTTCTTACCGTAAAGTTCTCATATACTTTAGTATTCTTATCTGCTGGCTCATTATTAACAGTTACATTGAGTGTCTTATAATCCAAGTCAAGAAACTCAAAAAGCTGTGCAACTGTATAGAAGTTCTCCATACGGATTTTGTCGCCGTCATTAATATCATAGAACTCTGACTTTAATTCTCCATTAACATATGCAAATCTTGGGCAGACTATAGTTTTATCATTTACTATAAATGTTATCTGGGAATTAAACTCTTCAAGCTGTCCTATTGTTATGCTTGCCGGTTCTCCTACTGTAGATTCCGTTACAACTATTATATCATTCTGTTCAATCGGAGTATGAAGATTAGCCGGTCTTCCATTAAGCGTAACAACTGCGCCTTCCCCGGCACTTCCCCTTACAAGTCTTGACTTTCCATTAACAGTAAAGTTAATCTCTGCCCCTCTTCTTGGGAAAAGCTTTTCATTAGGGAAGCCAATCTGCATGACAGCATCTACAACTGTAAGATTACTTGTATCATAGAGCTTTATTCGTTCTTTATTAACAGTAACAAATACAAAATTGTTCTTTTGCGTATAATAATTAGTGCATATACCGACAGGCGTTACATATAATGAATCCTTCTTGAAATTGTCAACCTGAAAATCAACTGCAGTTAGAACCTCTTCACCTCTTACCGCAACTCTTTGGTGCGGTATTCCAAGACAATCGGCAACTCTTTCTGTATAACCTGGTATCTTGCCACCACCGCCAACAACAAACACAGCATTTACAGGCTTACCGCCATTAAGCTCAATAATCTTTTCCGCAACATCCTTTGCCATCGCATTCACAACATCAGCTGCTGCATTTCTTATTTCAAGTGCATCTACCTTCTGCGTAATACCCATGATATCTTTAAATGTTACAAGTCCTTTTTTCTTAGTACTTGCAGACATTTTAATCTTTTCAGCAGTATTAAAATCAACAAGGTAAGTTTTTGCGATACACTCTGTTATCTCATCACCTGCGCAAGGTATCATGCCATAAGCAATTATACAGCCATCCTTTGTAAGACAGATATCTGATGTTCCTGCACCTACATCAACAAGCCCTATGTTAAGGAGCCTGTACTGCTCAGGAATTGCTATATTCATGGCTGCTATAGGCTCTAATGTAAGACTTGCAACATTAAGTCCGGCATATTCAACAGCTTCATAAAGTCCATCAACTACCTCTTCCGGCAAAAATGTAGCAATAAGTTCAACTGAAATCTTAGAAGCCTTATGTCCCTCAAGATTATTAATATCATAACCGTTAAGCTGATATCTTATAGGGGTGTTTCCGACACAATAAAATCTTGCTTTATCTTCTTTTTCGTTAATCTTATTATGTGCATTCTCAACTGCCAGAAGATTAAGTGAATAGATATGTTCCTGTGTAACCCGTGTTTCTTCTTCAAATTCATACTCAGCAGACGAATTAACAGTTTTAAGAACTCGTCCGGCAGCAGCAATGCATACATCTGAAAGCTCCCTTTCTAGCTGATTCTCAAGAGAATTCTTAACTTTTCTGATTGTATCGCCAACTTTATAGATATCATGAATCTGACCATCAAGCATTGCTCTGGTTTCATGCTTCTGCTCAGCCATTGCAATAACCTTAAAACGGTTCCTTTCCATGTATCCCACAACACCGACAATACTTCTTGTTCCTATATCAAGACCAAAAACAAGGGTCTCATTTCTTGACTGTGTATTATCCATACCCTACCTCTAGAATAAACAAATTATGTATAATGTATCATATTCCAAGTATAATCTCAAGCTGGGCGCGTGTTTTTTCAATATCTGCGCCATTATTAATCACTTTATCTGCATGCTTTCTGAACTCAGCATCAGATAGCTGACTTTTAAATATGTCTGATATCTTTTCATCAGAATAGCCTCTTGAAGCAGCAAGTCTTTTTCTTCTCTCATCTTCCGAAACATATATATACCATATCTCATCCATGAATATATCATAGTGATCTTCAATAAGCAGTGCTGCCTCAACAAAACAGTAATCAACATCACCTGCTATCTTATGATTATTAATCTGATTAATAATCTCTTGTTTTACAAGAGGATGAATTATGCTGTTAAGAACGATTCTCTTATTAGGGTTCTTAAATATAATATCTGCGAGAAGAGGTCTGTTTATCTCTCCATCTTCTCCTACAATCTGCTCCCCGAATATATCAACGACCTTTTTAAATCCAATATTACCTGAGTGGTATATATTTCTTGCAACAAGGTCTGCCTGTATAATGTCGCAGGAACACATTTCTTTAAGGAGTGCAAGAACAGAAGATTTTCCTGCTCCTACACCACCTGTGATTCCAATAACTTTCATTAGTGTGCCTCCAGCCAGTCTTTTCCTTCCTTTAAATCTACCTCAAGAGGAACTTTAAGGCTTACTGCATTCTTCATTCCATCAAGCATAATCTGCTTTACAGTTTCAACCTCATCCTCTGCCGTCTCAACAAGAAGCTCATCATGAACCTGCAATATAAGTCTTGACCTGAGATTATGCTCCTTAAGTGCATTATATACATTAATCATTGCCAGCTTTATAATATCAGCTGCAGTTCCCTGAATCGGTGCATTCATGGCAACTCTCTCTCCAAAAGAACGCTGCATGAAATTAGAAGATTTAATCTCTGGAATTTCTCTTCTTCTATTGTACATTGTAAGTGAATATCCTTTTTCTTTGGCATCACTTACGAGTCCGTCAATAAATGTCTTGATAGTCGGATAGCTTGCAAAATATCTTTCAATATATTCTTTAGCTTCTTTTCTTGAAATACTAAGATCCTGACTTAATCCAAATGAACTCATTCCATAGATAATGCCAAAATTAACTGCCTTGGCATTTCTTCTCTGTTCATCAGTAACCTCATCGAGCGGTACGCCAAAGACCTGTGCCGCCGTTGCTCTGTGGATATCTGCTGATGAATTATACGCCTCAATGAGCTTCTCATCCCCTGACATATGAGCAAGAATTCTTAACTCTATCTGAGAGTAGTCGGCATCCAGGAATACAAAGCCATTCTTTGGAACAAATACCTTTCTTATAGCCTTACCCATCTCCATTCTTATAGGAATATTCTGAAGATTAGGCTCTGTACTGCTTATTCTTCCAGTAGCAGTTATTGTCTGATTAAATGTACCATGAATTCTTCCATCTTCTGATATATACTGTGTAAGACCGTCAGCATAAGTTGATTTAAGCTTTGATAACTGTCTGTATTCAAGAATCTTACTTACAACCGGATAATCAGGTGCAAGCTTTTCAAGCACGTCTGCGGCTGTTGAATAGCCACTCTTTGTCTTCTTTCCGTTAGGCATTCCAAGCTTTTCAAAAAGTATTACACCAAGCTGCTTTGGTGAATTGATATTGAACTCTTCGCCTGCTGCTTCATATATCTCTTTCTCAAGAACCAAAATCTTAGTGCCAAGTACCTTTGAATAATCAACAAGTGCCTTTTTATCAACACTTATGCCCTGCTGCTGCATATCAAAAAGAACAAATATAAGAGGCATTTCTATAGTTTCAAAAAGCTCATACATATTCTCACTCTTTAACTGTTCTGTAATTTTATCAGCACATTTGTAATAAGCATATGATGAAAGACATGCATACTTAATAAGATTGTCTTCCGCTTCATTTACTGCCTTATTAATTGACAATTTACCCAGAAGTTCTGTTTTTGAAGGATATGTTAATGATAAAAACTCTCTTCCAAGACTTTCATAATCATAACTTTCGTTACTTGGATGAAGCAGATATGCCGCAATTGCAGTATCAATAAATGCTTTTTCTGAAACAAGCGGATAGCCATTTATCTTGTCTTTTTCAAATATATCAAGATAATCTTTAATATTGGCAGATGCTATATTTCTGTTAGAAGCCACGCTTACAACATCTGACAGACGGTCTGCAAGATAACTCTCTGTAACAAAGCCCGATACCGGAATATAATATATTTCTGTATCTGATAGTGTTATTCCAACTGCAGTCAGTTCACTTTCTCTTACAATAGAAAGTCCGATTTTTTCAATTCCACCTGCTATATTCATCGCTTTGTTAAATACATTTTCAACCTCAGCAAAATCAGATATCTTCTTGAAATATTCATAACATTCAGGATCTTTTGCAATTATATCTGTATTCTCAAACTTCTTTAGCATATTTTTAAAATTATACTTCTTAAAAAGTTCATATGAATTCTCATTAAAGAAATCACCTGCTTTAGAATCTTCAACTTTATAATCAATCGGAACATCAATTTTAATCTCTGACAAGAATCTGCTCATCTTAATCTGCTCAACATTCTCAGTTATTGATGTTTTAGCTTTAGGCGGCTTCAACTCCTCTAGATGTTCAAAAACATTATCAAGACTATGATATTTCTGAATAATAGCCGACGCTGTCTTAGGTCCAACTCCAGGTGCTCCCGGTATATTATCAGATGTATCCCCCATAAGGGCTTTAACATCTATAAATTCATGAGGAGTAACTCCATACAGTTCAAATACATCTGATGGATAATAATCTTCAACCTCTGTTACACCTTTCTTTGTCTTTGGTATTCTTATCTTAATATGCTCATCTGCCAGCTGAAGTAAATCTCTGTCACCTGAAACAATTGATACATCTATTCCTTTAGCAGCACTTTCCTTCGCAATTGTTCCTAGAATATCATCAGCTTCGTATCCCTCCTGCTCGACAACTGTAATATTCATTGCTTTAAGCAGCTCCTTCATAAGAGGAACCTGCTGCTTTAGTTCTGGCTGCATAGGCTTTCTTGTTCCTTTATATCCATCAAATGCCTTATGTCTGAATGTCGGTGCAGATAAATCAAATGCAACCGTAATATAGTCAGGCTTTTCTTCATCAAGAAATTTAAATAAAATATTAAGAAAGCCATACATGGCATTGGTATGTATGCCTTCTGCATTAGTAAGGTCAGGAACTCCGTAAAATGCCCTATTTAATATGCTGTGTCCATCTATTAATATAAGTTTTTCACCCATAACAATCTCCCATCTTTAAAAGAATTTAATAATGATAAGAAGCAATGCTGTAAGAACCATAACTGTAGAAACAAAAATATATCTTACCCTGGTAAAATGAGTCCATTGTCTTAAAAACAAACATTTAGCCTCACTGTCCTTAAGTTTCTGCTCAACCAGCCCTGTAAAATCAAATGCATCTAAATATGCACTATATCTGCTGTTCTCTGTTCTTTTCTCATTATCATCTTCTAATCCATATAAAATTATATAATATATCTCCATCTCTTCACGACAGTCTGCACAGTTAAGAATATGATTGGTAAATGCTTCTTCATCTTTAAGTGACAGATTGCCATGTTCAAAGCTTTCTATCCTGCTCTGGATTTCCTTACAGTTATCCATAAACGCCTCCATAAAAGGATTATAATACAATAATAAAATAATATTCGAAATTTATTATGTACGCAAGTATTCTTTACTTGATTTTTAAGATTTATTATGATAAACTATCAAAGTCGCGCAGGTGTGGCGGAATGGCAGACGCAGCAGACTCAAAATCTGCCGGTGGTAACATCGTGCGGGTTCAAGTCCCGCCACCTGCATTAAAAAAGGAAGTTGCTTTTATCGCAGCTTCCTTTTTCTTTTATAGAAAATCACCGTTAAATACAAAACTGTCACTTAATTAAAGTGAATTATAAAGTTCTTCATACTTTCTAGCTGAACTGTTCCATGAGAAGTCTGTCTTCATTCCCCTGTCAACAATCTTATTCCACTCTCTCTTATGATTGTAATATACATCCTTAGCATAATTAACAATACCAAGCATCTCGTGTGCATTATAATTAGCAAAAGAAAATCCTGTTCCCTTACCTTCATATTCGTTATATGGCTCTACAGTATCCTTAAGGCCACCTGTTTCTCTTACTATAGGAACTGTTCCATATCTAAGGCTCATTAGCTGTGAAAGACCGCAAGGTTCGAATAATGACGGCATAAGAAATGCATCACAGGCTGCATATACCTTATGTGACATATCTTCTGAATAATATATATTAGCTGATACTCTGTCATTATATTTCCAGTCATAATGTCTGAACATATTCTCATATCTCTCTTCACCGGTACCAAGAACAACAAACTGTACATCTTCTGCACAAAGCTGATCCATAACATATGCTACAAGATCAAGTCCCTTCTGATCTGTAAGTCTCGATACAAGCCCAATCATAAACTTACCCTTATCCTCTGTGAGTCCAAGTTCCTTCTGAAGTGCAACCTTGTTCTTCCACTTTTCTTTTCTAAAGGTTACCTGATTATAGTTGTTGTAAATTCTCTTATCTGTCTCTGGGTTATATTCATCATAATCAATACCATTAACAATACCAGATAAAACATTAGATCTTGCTCTCATAAGGCCATCAAGATTCTCACCATAAAACGGTGTCTTTATCTCTTCTGCATAAGTTTCACTTACAGTTGTAACCCTGTCAGCATATACGATACCACCTTTTAAGTAATTAGCATCATCATAGGCTTCAAGCTTATCTGATGTAAAATATTCATCTGGAAGTCCTGTAATATCCTTAACTTTCTTAAGATCCCATATGCCCTGGAACTTAAGATTATGTATAGTCATAATAGACTTGATACCCTGATAAAACTCTCCCTGAGAGAATCTTTCCTTAAGATATACAGGAATAAGACCTGTCTGCCAGTCATTACAATGAATTATGTCTGGTCTGAAGCCAAGCACAGGAAGAGCTGAAAGTGCAGCCTTGCTAAAGAATGCAAACTTCTCAATATCCTCATGAATCCAGCTGTATGGCTTATTACCACCAAAATAGAATTCATTATCAATAAAGTAAAATGTCACACCATTCCACTCTAATTCAAAAACACCTACATACTGTGTTCTCCATGCAAGATCTATGTAAAAATGTGTCTTATAAACCATCTTTTCACGATACTCCCAAGGTATACATGTATACTTAGGTATCATTACCCTTACATCAAACTTAGTCTTGTCAAAATACTTAGGAAGTGAACCTGCAACGTCAGCAAGTCCGCCTGTCTTAATAAATGGTACAGCTTCTGATGCAATCAACAATACATTTTTCATACATTAGTCCTCATTTCTTCTTAATTATAATCCCATACTCTTCATGCATTTATAAAAAAATAAGTGCAGTCCTTGTAAAACTGCACTCATTATATCACATATATTATAATATTACCAGTAACGTCTTATAGCAATTACACTCATACCTATTGAATTAACACCAACAAGCCTTACTGAACCGCCTGGAACATTAGCATGAATCATCTGTCCCCCACCTACATATAATCCAACATGTCCCGGATAACATATAACATCGCCAGGCTGTGCATTGGCAAGTCCGTTAACCGCTGTACCACCATATGCCTGGGCACTTGATGATCTTGAAATACTAATTCCATACTGTCTGAACAGATAAGAAGTAAATCCTGAGCAGTCAAAACCTGATGGTGAACTTCCACCGCTTACATATGGAACTCCAAGAAGTGAATATGCAAGTGAAACAACACCACTTGCTACAGATGAATCACCCTTTGCCGGTGTAACTGTTGTATTAATCTGCTGGTTCTGGTTCGCCGCTGCTGCCTGACGTTCCTGTTCTCTCTTAGCCGCAACTTCTGCCGCTTTCTTAACAGCTGATTCAAGCTGGCTGTTTACATCATCAGCCTTAGCCTGTGTTTCCTGAATAGTACTATAAAGCAATGCCTGCTTCTCAGTAAGCTGTGTCTGCGCTTCATCAAGTTCCTGCTTATCACTTTCAAGTTTTTCCTTGAGTTCCTTGATTTCACTAGCTGTCTGAGCCATTTCATCAAGCTTGTTTCTGTCATAATTATAAACTTCCTGCATATACACTGCTTTATTAAGCATTGTACTCATGTCTGATGAAGTAAGGAAAACTTCAGCTAATGATACAGACTGGTCTTCATACATATACTTGATACGAAGCTTCATATCCTCATATTGCGCTGACTGAATCTTCTCTGCCTCTTCAAGTTTTACATTAGCTGCATCTATTTCATCAGATTTATTAGCCATCTTAAGTTCCAGATCATCCATCTGTTGTAACAGATAAGCCCACTGATCCTGAAGATTATCCAATTCCTGTTGTGTCTGTTGCTTCTGCTGCTTTAACTTATCAACGTCATCTGCAAATACAGCAAATACTGTGGATACAGTTAATGTAGATGATAATAACACGGCTGCAAAACCTTTAAATATTCTCTTACGCATATATAACCTCAACTAAAATAATTATTACAAAATTGTTAAAAATCGTTTACGATTTTGTAATTATAATATAAACGCTGCTATTTATCAAGGCTTTACAATTAAATATACATGAAAAATATGTGAACATTTTTATATTAAATATTATCTAATATTGTACTGCAGACGGATTTTATCCGAAATCAATGCGATGAATTCTGAATTAGTTGGCTTTCCTTTTCCACAGTTAATAGTATACCCAAACAGATCATTCAGTGTATCTGTATTACCACGATTCCATGCAACTTCAATTGCATGTCTTATAGCTCTCTCTACCCTGCTGGGTGTAGTTTCGTATTTTCTTGCAATAGTTGGATAAAGTACTTTTGTAACACTGTTTATAATTTCTGCATCCTTTACTGATAAAGTAATTGAATCCCTAAGATACTGATAACCTTTAATATGTGCCGGAATCCCGATATCATGAATTATATTTGTTATATCTGTCTCAAGATTTCTGTCTGTAATAGAAACCGGTTCTCTTGGCACTGTTTTAACATTTACTTTGTTATGCTGATTTCTTATGTATCGTATTCTGTTAACCAGCACCTCATTGTCAAATGGTTTCATTATGTAATATGCTGCTCCCATATTAAATGCATCCTCAGTTACACTGTCTCTGCCTATAGCGCTTATTACAATAAAGTCTGGCTTTGAATCTAACGTTTTGTCTGCCCTTACTTTTTCCATAACAGTAATTCCATCTATCCCAGGCATTATAAGATCAAGTAAAACAACATCCGGCTGGCTCTCATGAATCATTTTCACGGTATCTGCACCATTATCAGCCGTTCCAACAATTCTCATGTCATCTTCCTCATCAATTACACTCCTTAATGCCTCCAGAATACTCTGATTATCATCTGCGATAGCTATTTTAGTCCTCTCCATACATTCAAGCCCTTTCATAATGTGAAAATTAAATAATCCGACATTTTTCAACTTCACAATAGTTAGTATAGTTTTTACAGCAGCAGTCTGCAAGCACTTTTTATCGCAAGATATCGCAGCATTCGACAAAATTCGACACAGTTTTTTATTTATTAAATCAAACCATCAATAATAATGAATAAAATAATCAGAGGCAGGATATATTTAAGATAAAACTTAAAAATCTTAGGCATGCCGATACCCTTTCCTGTATTAACTTCATTCATATAATTATCATATCCCCAGCCAAGCTTAGTCGTACAGAATAGAAGTATAACAAGGCTTCCTATAGGAAGAATAAGACTGCTTACAAGAAAATCTTCCAGATCAAGCACATTAGTTCCAGCGCCAAGCGGTGTAAATCCGCTTAATACATTGAACCCAAGAATGCATGGGATACTCATGATAATTATAATAAACAGGTTAATTACACCTGCTTTCTTACGGTTCCATCCAAAAGCTTCCATATTGCATGCAATAATATTCTCCAGAACAGCAATAACTGTGGATAATGCCGCAAATGTCATAAAAAGGAAAAACATTGCGCCCCAGAATCTTCCACCTGACATATGTTCGAACACCTTTGGAAGTGTTACAAATATAAGGCTTGGACCACTGTCTGTTGGTATATTATATGACATACAGGCTGGAAATATGATAACTCCTGACATAATTGCAACAAATGTGTCAAGTAATGTAATCTGTATTCCCTCTCCTACAAGCGCGCGTTCTTTTCCGATATAGCTTCCAAATATCATCATTGAGCCCATTCCAACACTTAAAGTAAAGAATGCCTGCCTCATTGCCTCAATAATAATATTTCCAAGACCAGCCTCTTCAATCTTATTCATATCAGGAATAAGAAAATATTGCATTCCCTTTGCGGCACCATCAAGCGTAAGACTGTGGATAGCAAGAACAACAATAAGTCCAAGAAGAATAAGCATCATATATTTTGTAATCTTCTCAACACCATTCTGGAGTCCCATACTGCAGACAATAACCGCAATAAGAACTATCACTGCCATCCATACAAACATTATCCATGGATTAGCAATTACATCAGCAAACATCTGTGAACTGTCAGTATTTTTAGTAATATCACCAGTTACATACTTAATAAAATATCCTAACATCCATCCTGAAACAGTAGTATAGAAGAACAAAAGTATATAATTACCTATCATTCCAAGATATCCATGAATATGCCACTTCTGTCCAGGTCGCTCCAGTTCATGATATGCCCTTATTATACTGCTTTTAGAAGCTCTTCCCATTGCAAGTTCCATTGATAGTACAGGAATTCCAAACATAAGAAGGAACAACATATATAATAAAACAAATATTCCACCTCCATTATTGCCTGCAACATATGGAAAACGCCATACATTTCCAATTCCGATTGCGCAGCCTGCACTTATAAGTATGAATCCAAGTCTGCTGCCAAATTTCTCTCTTTCCATCGTATCATAATCCTTTTCTTAATTAGTTTCTTTTTCATCTTTATCCAGCATTCTATCAATAAATATACCATATCCGCAAGTGGAATCATCAACAAATACATGTGTGACAGCCCCAATTATCTTTCCATTCTGAATAATCGGACTCCCACTCATCCCCTGAACAATTCCATTAGTCAGCTCGAGAAGCTCTCCTGATGTCACTTTAAATGTTATATTCTTAGAATCGCCATACTTCAAATCTGTTATATCAATTTCATAATCATGAAAACTGCCATTGTTATAAAACCTTACATATGCTGTTCCTTTTGAAGCTTCATATGACCCGGCTGCTTTCATCAATTCAGGCGAATACTCCTTATATAAAGAGTACGCATTTTCACCGTATATGCCTTTATCAGTATTACGCCTTATACTTCCTATGTTGTCCTCTCTATAATCAATAGTACCAAGAAGCTCTCCCGGCTCTCCATTTTTTCCAGGTACAATAGACAGAATCCTTGTTCTGTATATCATGCCATCTTTTATATCAAGTACCTTCCCTGTTTCGTTATCTGATATTCCATGTCCTAATGCGGCAAATGTGCCATCTTCACACACATAAGTAACAGTTCCAACACCCTGTGTATCATCTTTAACCCAGATTCCAATTTTGTATTCTCCTGCAACATTTTTCACAGGTATAATCTGCTCTTCAATTTCCTGACCATCCCGCCTGACAGTTATGTCCATACTATTTCCCGCCGATTCTGACACCGCCTGTAAAAGCTGTTCTTTCGTATCTGTCTGAGAACCATTAACTTTAATTATATAATCACCTTTATTAATCTTTCCTTTGGCAGGAACAACATTCTGCCCATCATATGTGCATATTGTTTCTGTATTAACAACATATACTCCATTACATTTAAGATATATTCCGACCTGAAAACCACCAGAATAAATGTATTTTTCATCGACCACCTCCATATGTGTCCTTGCGACAGGAAGCAGTCCGAAAAGTTTATAATCCACATAATACTTACCGGTATCTCCTGACTGGATTGTAACCTGTTTTCCAAAATCAATATTATCGGCACATATGTTATTACTACTGTCATATACAGTTCCGACAACAGGTATGTCCATTGAAAATACAGCCTTATCCTGCTTATATATATATAGCTTATCTGGAATCTTATTCTTAATTGAATTACAGTATATATCAGCTCCAAAACATATGCAAAATACCAGAAACGCGGCATAAATTAACCCTTTTTTAAAATTCTTCATATCAATCCACCATCCTTCTAAGATTAGTATTGACCAATGAAATACTTTTAAAAAAGGGTATTACTGTAAATTTAGTTAAAATGTATTTAATTATCTTTTGACGTCTGTGCCATATTCTTAAGTTCCTTTGCATTAGACACAACTGCATCTGTAATACTTGAACCACCAAGCATTCTTGCTAATTCACCTATGCTTTCATCATATGAAAGCTTTGTTATGTTACTTATTGTCCTGTTATCTTTAGTAGACTTCTCAATAACATAATGATTATCAGCCATTGCAGCAATCTGGGGCAGATGGGTAATGCATATTATCTGATGGGTTTTTGAGAGTGTATTTAACTTCTCTGCAACAAGCTGTGCCGTCTTTCCGCTGATTCCTGCATCAATCTCATCAAATATCAGTGTTTTGGATACATCTGTCTCTGCCATTACACTTTTAATAGCAAGCATGATTCTTGACAATTCTCCACCTGATGCAATCTTTGCAAGAGGCTTCATATCTTCACCCGGATTAGTTGATATCATAAACCTGACATTGTCAGTTCCGGTTGAATCAGGATTTTTCTCTTCAAATTCAGCTTCAAATCTTACATCAAGAAAATTAAGCTGTTTTAAGGCATTTATTATATCCTGCGAAAAATTTAGTGCTGTTTTCTTCCTCTGGCTGCTTAAAAGAGAAGCCGCATTCATAAGTTTTTTATAAGCTCTATCATATTCAGCTTTTCTTGCAGCAACAACTTCATCATAATTCTCATATTCAGATAACTTCTGTTTCTTATCATCAAGAACAGATAATATATCTTCAATCGACTTGCCATATTTCATCTTAAGAGAATTAATCATATCAAGTCTTTCTTCAAGTGTATTGAATTCAGACTGGTCAAATGTAAAATCATCCATATAAGATGAAAGGTTATGAGCCACATCTGATATAAGATTCTCAATATCAGCTAGAATATCACAGTCATCTTTCAAAGATTCATCATATTCGCTTGCAGCTATCATATTCTTTAATGCAGCTCCTGCCATATCACTAAGATTATTGTCACCTTCTGAAAGCAGCATCGACACCTCAGAAAGATTTCCTGCAATCTTCTGAAAGTTACTCATTCTCCGGTAATCAGCTTCAATCTGTTCATCTTCTCCAGGTTTTAAAGCAGCTGATTCAAGCTCATTGATTTCATATTGAAGAAAAGCCATCTCTTTAATCCTTGATTCATCATCACCAGAAAGACTTTCATATGCTTTTTTGCATATAGTATATTCCTTATAGCATTCTTTATACGAATCAAGAAGTGGATTAATACTGTTATCATAATCATCAATTACAGACAAATGATTACTCTCATCCATAAGAAGCTGGTTATCATGCTGTCCGTGAATATCAATCAGTTCATGTGCAAGAACTCTTGTCTGGGCTGATGTAAAAGACTGTCCGTTAACCTTAATCTGCGAACGATTTGCCATGATTTTCCTCGAAATAACAAGTTCACCGTCATCACATGATATAACCCCCAGTTCTTTGATTCGTTCAATCTTATCTTCTGGTATTGCAAATGTTATCTCTGAAAGTCCATATTCACATCCTGACCTTATAAAGTCAGGTGATGTCTTGCTTCCTAATGCAGCATTAATAGAACCAAGAATAATAGATTTACCTGCACCAGTTTCACCAGAAAGTATATTAAGTCCTTCATCAAAATCAATATTTTCTTCTTCTATTAACGCAAGATTCTTAACATGTAAATTAACTAACATACCCTGCCTTTCAATTCTGTCTATTAATTATTCTTAATAAGTTTCTTAATCTTATTCATAACAAGCAAAGTATCATTAACTGTCCTTACTGCACACATGATAGTATCATCTCCTGCAATAGAACCGACAATCTCATTCCACTCCAGTGCATCTATTGCTGCACATACAGCCATTGCCATTCCAGGTGCAGTCTTAATTACAAGAATATTCTGTGCCATATCCATTGATACAAAGCCTTCTTTAAGAACCGTTAAAAATTTATCACTTGCAACAGGTTTGTCCTTTGTAAGTGTTGCATACCTTGTTCTCTTACCATCCACAGAAACTTTTGACAGATTAAGTTCTCTTATATCTCTTGAAACAGTAGCCTGCGTAACATTATAGCCTTCATTGTTCAGAATCTTTGCCAGCTCCTCCTGTGTTCCAACTTCGTATCTGTCAATTACTTCTAATATCTTTTTATGTCTGTCTGTTTTCATAATTATCCCCAACTACATTTTGTTCCTTATTCTCTCTAAGAATGAAATTCTGCTTGTCTTGACAAATCTTGATATACGCTCTGACTGCGTAATAACAATTCTGTCTCCCGTTACAACTTCACAGAAGCTTTCTCCATCAAATGTGGCAACTCTTGCGCTGTCATTCTTAAGAGAACCCGTCATTCTTCCTGATGAGCTTTTATTATCCTTCATCTCAATCATAATCTCATCATCGGCAGCAAATATAATACTTCTCTGATTAAGTGAATGCGGACATATAGGTGTCACCATTATAAGTCTTGCTGTCGGCTGTATTATAGGTCCTCCTGCTGACAGACTGTACGCTGTCGATCCTGTTGCAGTCGAAACAATTACCCCGTCAGCCGAATATGTATTAAGATACTCGCCATTGACATATATATCAAAATCAATAATTCTTAAAGCACCATTTCTGTTAATTACAACATCATTAAGTGCCATATCAGAAAAAATGCGTTCTTCACCGCGATATATACATCCATCAAGCATCATGCGTCTGTCAATCTCATAATCGTCTCTAAGAAGACTCTCTAATGTCTCCTCAAAGCTTGACATATCTGTGTCTGTAAGATAACCAAGAGTCCCGATGTTAACGCCTATAAAAGGAATATCCTTCTCAGACAACTCCCTTGATGCCTGAATAAGTGTACCATCACCTCCAAGAACAATAACACATTCAGTATTATCAGGAACCAGTCTTACATCACTGTATGAACCTGTTTTATTAAATGCCTTTTCCTGTTCTATCTGGCATACACATTCAGCTCCTTTTGAGCGTAAAAAATGTGCAATCTTTCTTGTATTAACACCATCAGGATCTTTAAACCTGTTAGTAACAATATAAAAATATTTCATGCTGAACCTCATTTAGTATACGAAAAGAATTAAATATATATTACAATACTTCGTGAGCTTTTTCAACTACATTTTCTACAATAAATGGAATTTCCTTTATCTGTGGTTCTGCAATTTTCTGCAAATGCAGCAGATACTCAATATTCCCCTCAGGTCCCTTAACAGGACTGAACTCAAGATTAAGGATTTCAAATCCTATTGACATTGCATAATCAATAACCTTATTGATTACTTCTATATGCACATCTTTATCTCTTACAACGCCATGCTTTCCTACCTTCTCACGTCCTGCCTCAAACTGCGGCTTGATAAGACACACTATCTGGCCATCATCTGTAAGAAGATTTCTTACTGGAGTAAGTACCTTAGTAAGTGAGATAAATGATACATCTATACTTGAAAACTGTATTCTGTCCGCAACATCATCAGGGGTTACATAACGGATATTAGTTTTTTCCATGCATACAACTCTCTCATCATTGCGCAACTTCCAGTCAAGCTGTCCATGTCCTACATCGACAGCATAGACTTTAATTGCACCGTTCTGAAGCATGCAGTCAGTGAATCCACCCGTTGATGAACCTACATCCATACATATCTTGCCTTCAAGCGTCACATCAAAATTCTGCATAGCTTTCTCAAGCTTAAGACCACCACGGCTAACATACTTAAGAGTTGTCCCGCGGACCTCTATCACTGCAGTGTCAGGAAATGACTGACCTGCCTTGTCTTCCTTCTGTCCGTCAACATATACATTGCCAGACATAATAATAGCTTTTGCCTTCTCTCTTGAAGTTGCAAGCCCTTTATTAACTAATAAAACATCTAATCTTTCTTTACTCATTTCTCTTATCCTTATTCAATACATTTGCCCATCTGTTAAGCACCTTCTCAATAATACTGTCTCTGTCAACACCTGATTCCCGTCGCAGAATATCAACATTGCCATGTTCAACATAATCATCTGGCAGTGCAATATTAAGTACATCTATATCATTACATGTATCATCATAATATTGACAGACCGCTTCACCAAAGCCACCTGACAAAACATTTTCTTCCATAGTAACTATAAGTCTGTGCGACTCTGATAATCTGTCTAGCATATCGGTATCAACCGGCTTAATAAAACGCTCATTGACAACAGTTATATTATATCCCTTTTCTTTAAGTTTATCTCTGACTGCCAGTGCCGTAATAAGCATATTGCCTGCTGCAACAAGTGCAATATCAGACTCTTCAATAATCATCTCGGCTTTTCCGTACCGGATTGGTGCATTATGCTCTTCAAGACCATCATACGCCTGACCTCTTGGATATCTTATTGCAATCGGAGAATTAAAGTTAAGCAGAGCGAATTCAAGCATTTCTGAAAGTTCACTGCCATTCTTAGGTGCCATAACAGTCATGTTTGGAATTGAAGTCAGAAATGAAAGGTCGAATATACCCTGATGTGTCTCACCATCACTTCCAACAAGCCCTGCCCTGTCAATTGCAAAAACCACATGCAGATGCTGTATGCACACATCATGAAGTATCTGGTCATAAGCTCTTTGTAAAAATGAAGAATACACCGCAAACACAGGCTTTAATCCACCTGCTGCCATTCCTGCTGAAAACGTGACAGCATGCTCTTCTGCAATTCCAACATCAAAGAATCTTTCAGGAAACCACTTGGAGAATTTATTAAGTCCTGTTCCATCAGGCATTGCTGCGGTAACTGCAACTATTGACTTATCCTTTTTGGCAAGCTGGCATATTTTTTCTGAAAACACATCAGAATAAGTCGGCTTATCAGACGATTTCAATTCTTTTCCTGTTATAATATCAAATGGTCCTATTCCATGAAACTTAGCCGGATTACGCTCTGCATGCTTATATCCATGTCCTTTATGTGTTACAACATGGATGATAACTGCACCGTTAATTCGTTTAGCAACATGAAACACCTTAATAAGCTTCTCAATATCATGTCCATTAACCGGACCAAGATAAGATATTCCCATACATTCAAACATCTGTCCCGGAAGTATCATCTGCTTAAGATTGCTCTTGGTTTTCTTGATTTTGTCTACAATATGATCTCCACCCGGAAGCTTATACAGAGTATTAGCCACATTCTCCTTAAGGTCATAATATGAATCTGATGACCTTATATTACTAAGCATATGTGGTACACCGCCAACATTCTTGGCTATTGACATAGTATTATCATTTAACACAATAATAAAATTAGTCTTAAGTGAAGAAGCATTATTAAGTGCCTCATAGGCCATTCCACCTGTAAGTGCACCATCACCTATAACAGATACGACACTGTAATGTTCATTCTTTAAATCTCTTGCTTTAACAAGTCCTAATCCTGCAGATATCGATGTTGAGCTGTGTCCTGTATCAAATGCATCAAAATGGCTTTCATTTCTTTTAGGGAAGCCACTCATTCCGCCAAACTTTCTTAACTGGTCAAACTGATTCTTTCTTCCGGTAAGAATCTTATGCGTATAAGACTGATGTCCTACATCCCATATCAGCTTATCCTGCGGAAGATTAAAAGCCAGATGAAGTGCCATCGTAAGCTCTACAACACCAAGATTAGATGCAAGATGTCCACCTGTCTTACTAATCTTTTCTATAAGAAATCTCCGGATTTCATCTGCAAGCTGATTATATTCAATTGGAGATAATTGTTTTATATCATTTGGTTTATTTATCTTTTCAAGAATCATAACACACCTGCTTTATTTGTTTCTGTGTATAAGGTTAAGAACAATTTCCTCTAAAAATTCATTCTTTCCAACACTCTTAATTATATCTAAAGCTTCATCAGACATAGATTGTACATCTGCCTTGGCTTTTTCCATTCCATATAAAGTAACATATGTTGTTTTGTTATTCTTTTCATCAGAAAATACAGGTTTACCAAGTTCCTGAAGTGAACTTGTCACATCAAGTATATCATCTCTAATCTGGAACGAAAATCCTATAAGTGATGCTGCCCTGCATAACCGGTCAGCCGATTTCTCATCACAGCCGGCAAGATATGCTCCTGCAAGAAATGCAGCTTCAATTAATGCACCCGTCTTTAATCTGAATATAAAATCAAGCTGTTCTTCAGATAATGTCTTTCCAGTAAGTTCAACATCAACAGCCTGTCCACCGACCATTCCTTTTATTCCGGCTTTTCTTGCAATAACTTCCATTGCTTTAGCTTTCGCCGTCATATCTCCTTCACCTGATATAAGTGCTTCAGCCATAATCTCATATGCCAGATTAAGAAGTCCGTCTCCTGCAAGTATTCCGAAATCTTCACCAAATACTTTATGTGTTGTAAGTCTTCCTCTTCTGTAATCATCGTTATCCATTGCAGGAAGATCATCATGTACAAGAGAATATGAATGAATACATTCTAAAGCCACCATAAATGGATAGACAACCTGACAGTCATCACCTCCACACAGCTTATACACCTCAAGCATAAGCATTGGTCTTACTCTTTTGCCACCAGCATTGACGCTGTAGTTCATGGCTTCTCTTATTTTTTTATCAAGTCCTGTCTCATCAGGAAGATATCTTGATATTAAATCATTAATAAATTCTACTTCCTGTTCCAATTCATTCTTAAAATCACTCATCGTCCTGTTCTCCATCATCATTCAAAACTATGATTTGTTTCTCAACCTTGTCAAGCTGGTTATTACAGCTTTCGACAAGCTTCATCCCCTCCTGATACATTTTAAATGATGCATCAAGTGTTGTGTCTGATTTTTCCATCTGTGCAATTATTTCTTCAAGTCTTTCAAATGACTGTTCTAATGTTTTTGCCATGCTTCCCCTACCTCAATAACCTTAGATCTGATGCTTCCATCTTTAAGATAAACTGTAATCTCGTCATCTTCCGACACCTGCCTGGCTGATACAATTCTATTACCTTCAGAATTCTCAATGTAACCATAGCCCATATCAAGCTTTCTTAAAGGACTTAAGCCCTCAAGTTTCGAAGCATACAGACGAAGTCTGTTTCTATTTTCAGCCGCACATCTTTTTATTAACATGTTCAGCTTATCTTCCATATTCATAAGCCGCTGCCTTTTATCATATATCTGATTGACAGGGTTAAGATATTCCATCTTAAGCTTTAATCTTTCCAGACAGTCTCTTTTTGCAGATAATGAATACATCATCTGCTGCTTCAACCGTCTTTCATATTCATATATCCTGTTCTCAACAGCCGCTACCTCTGTAACAGCAAGCTCTGCCGCAGCAGAAGGTGTGGGTGCTCTCATATCAGCTGCAAAATCAGTGAGTGTAAAATCTGTCTCATGTCCTACTGCTGATATTACTGGTGTTGAAGCGTTAAACACAGCCTCTACAACCTCAGGTTCATTAAAAGCCCATAAATCTTCTATTGAACCGCCGCCTCGTCCTACTATAATACAGTCAAGCCCCATCTTATCAAGTCTTGTAATTCCGCTTACAATTGACTGTTTTGCATGCTCTCCCTGAACATATGCGGGATACAGAACAATCTGTATATAAGGGTTACGCCTTTTGGAAATGTTCATAATATCCTGAACTGCTGCACCTGTCTTAGATGTAACAACACCTAATTTTTTCGTAAATGCAGGAAGTGGTCTTTTATATTCTTTAGCAAAATATCCCATATCCTCATAATATTGTTTTAGCTGTTCAAACTTCTGGTACAGTTCTCCAATACCTTCCTGCTGCACAGTATTAGCATATAACTGGTATTTACCCGCTGCATCAAACACATCAACTCTTCCTGATACAACAACTGACATTCCATCCTTTAACTTAAATGCAAGCTTTGCTGCCTGACTTGCAAACATAATGACAGAAAGTGCCGCATCAGCGTCCTTTAAAGTAAAATAAATATGACCGGAGGTATGATACTTGCAATTAGATATCTCCCCCTTAACAGAAACCGAGTTAAGCAGAAAATCCTGCTTAAACATATTCTTAATATAGGAATTCACCTGCTTTACAGTATATACTCCAGCCATATATCCTCACTTTACATGCAAAAAACTGCATTACTCTTTAATTAACTTGCCTAATACACCATTAACAAAAGCTGCTGTGCTGTCAGCCGAGCCATACTTCTTGGCAAGCTCAACAGCTTCATTGAGTGCTACATTAGTAGGAATATCCTCATCATAAAGCATCTCATACACAGCAAGTCTCATAATAGAAAGCTCTGTCTTTCCTAGACGGCTTGTTGGCCATCCCTCAGATACAGAATCAATTTTCTCATCAAGCTCAGGTATAAGCTCTGCTATTGCTAATGTCTTATCCTTGATGTAATTATATTCTTCTTCCTTAAGATGTGAAGCATCTACCATATCTGCATCTGCAAAATACAGATTAATCTGCTCTTCATACTCATCTTTGTTATCGATAAAAGGAGCTCTAAATAATAACTTAAAAATATGCTCCCTCATTGTAGATCTTGTCATCTTTTAACTCCTGAATTTAATTTTCTACATTAACACTGGCAACCTTAATGTTGACCTCTGTAACTGAAAGTCCTGTCATTGTCTCTATTGCAGACTTAACCTTATCCTGAACCTTAGCTGAAACAGCTGGTATCTGTGTTCCATACTTAAGATTAAGTGTTATATCTACAAGGACACTTGACTCTTCAACTGTTACCTTAACACCCTTAGAAAGATTCTTCATTCCAAGCTTGCTTACGATTTCACTAGTGATATTACCGCCAAGGCTGTCAACACCTTCAACCTCTGTAGCAGCAAGACCAGCAATAATAGCTACAACTTCATCAGCCACCTTAACTTCGCCAATATTAACATTCTCATGTATAGAATAAGTTGTACCTCTATCTTCAAACTCTTTTGTCATAACCGTCCTCCATATATTCATATTTAACTCAAAGTTAAAAAGATTATAACATAAACACTAATTATTGCAAATATTTATTGTTATCTTATCCGCAGCAAAGCCAGTTTTTCTTTTAATTATATCTTCAATCTGTGCTTTATCTGTATCTGAAAGCTCTGATACATTAATAACAGCATCCACATTGGTATCAGATACTGTAACTACCGATGAATCAAAGCCTTTAGCTGATAACAAAAGTTCTATTGCCGTTTCTTTATCAGCATTGTTCTCAAGCTTTGCAAGCTGTTCAACTGCTGCTTTCTTGGCATCCTCAGCAATACCTGCATCATCAGCTATGCTTTTCAGATTCTCTATGCTTGAAGCTCTGACCTGTTCCCTGTTTAACTTAGCAGCTGCAACAGCCTCTGACTTAACTCCTGCTGATGTAAGTATAACAGTTCCCGGCTCATCTGTAAAATCTGTGTCAGCAGCCTCAGCCTCATTGCTATCTGTTGACACATTGTCAGCTGCAACCGCAGCCGCCTTTTCTTTATCTTTAACTTTAATTATATTATCAAGGTCACCCGCATAATTAATATACCCGGCAGCAGCTATCATTATAGCAAGTGCCGTAATTATAATATGATTCTTTTTTACTCTTTTCAAAACTGCCTCCAAAATAATTATTCCGACATTTTCATCACTTTAATTTTATGTACAGGAACACCTAAAAGGCCATTTATCGCATCTGTGATATAAGCAACCAGATTTTTATCATCACCTCCCTCACACACTACTAATACACCTGTAACCTCTTTTGTATCATTTGTTTTTACCAAGACCTTTACTTTGCCTACTCCATCTGTATTTTCAAGCATCTGCTGTAGTTCTTCGCCAAGATTTTTCTCATAATCTTCTGACCCTGTGGATATAACCGGACCTGTTGTATAACTTTTTGCAGATGAACTTTTAGTTGGCATTGCAATCACCATCATAAGTATCCCTGCCAGTATTACTATAAATATTTTGTCTTTCCTTGTTTTATTCAGTAATCCTGTAAAAAATGCTTCATTTTTACCACCATTATCCACTTACGCCTGCCTCCCTGATATCTATCTGTTCTACAGATATTTCATACCTGCCAGCTATATCTGTTCTTAATCTGTCAATATTATCATTTCCTGCAATATTGTTTTCTTTAACATATACATTTATCATACTGACCGCCGTCATGTCTGATGTGAAGCTGCATTTTACAGAAACAGTTTCCAGACCGTAAGAAGCTGCAGTGCTATTGATATCTTCACTTATAATTTTTTCAGCCATTTTCTTGTCTGAAGTATTATATAAAGCCTGTGAGACATTATCGTTCTCCTTAGAATATGTTTTAAATCCATTACTTATACCATCCGTAATCTCACTTATATCTGCATTCTTAATATTAAGCAGCGGAATTATTATCGCCATTACAAGTATCAGTTTCATTACAAATGCTATGAATTCCTTATACTTTGGTGGCACAAGCTTTAATGCAATCTCTCCTGTAATTTCAAGAATAAATATTGTTTTAAACCAGTTAATAAGACCTGTCATTGCACATTACCACATTTAAACATATAGATTAATATTAGTTGCAAAGCATATAATTGCCATTGTAAGGCACATAAGAACAACTGTAACAGCAATCATATATATCATATTTTCAAGACTTCCTGACAGAACAAGAACAGCTTTGACTATACGGCTGTCTGCCACAGGTTCTAATACTGCTCCAAGAATCTGGTATAACAATGCCATGACAACAAGCTTAAGAAGAGGAATTCCTATTATTACAGCCATAACAATAACCGCAGCCACACCAATAGAATTCTTGACAAGCACAGCAGACCCTGCAATTGTCTTAGATACAGTCTGTGCACTGTTTCCAATGCCAGGAATCATAGAAACAGCTTTGAATAAAACGGACATTTTAAGTGAGTCGCTTAATGGTAGTATCAGACTTTTTATTCCGTTAAGCCCCAGAAAAAACATAAGCATTCCTTTTACTGACAGTCTTATAATCTTTGTTATAAGCTGGCACATTTTGTTGAACTTATCTTTTTCGCTGAATGTATCAAACATGCCTAATATCATATATACATAATTACATCTCATAAGAACATTTTTTACAAGGACATTAACTATGTACATAAGAAAAAGAATTATTTCATAATATGCTGCAGCACTTGATGCCCCACACGAATATGCAACTGCCGGAAAAAACACCGGACAGAGTGCCTTATATATTTCAACCGACATCTGAACACATTCATAGCCTGTCCTTGCTGCATTAATAAACACCGCAACTATCAGCGTCATAAGAATGAATGATATAAAAAGCATCGCTGAATCAGATGCATTTTTATCAAGAACAGTAAGAAACATTGCGCATATAGATAAAAGTAATATCTGTATCAGAACTGTTCTGTTAGAAATAATTGCCTCGGTAACTGTTCCGGTAAAGTTAAAGCCTATATCTGTATCCGAACTTGCAACCGACCTGACAAGTTCTTTAAAAGATGTCCCCTTCCAGCCATAATCATCAAGCGTACTGTCTATTTCACTATAATCAGCTTCATCTGTCAGCGAATCATAATTAACTGTATTCTCATCCTGAGCATATATATATGTTTTCTGTATGATGAGCGCCGCCAGAAACACTATCATAAAGACAATCATTTTCTTAGTCAGACAATCCCCTCTGAAACAATTTCAAAAAGTGTTACTATAACGGGTATGCATAAACCTGCCACGGAAATTCTGGCATATATTTCCATAGCTGACGCAAGTGCTGCAAACCCATTTTCTTTACATATATTTGATGATATTTCTGTTACATATGATATGCCTATAACTTTGACTATCAGCTTTATATATTCCTGATTAATACCGGCCGTAAACATATTGATTCTTGTATACACGGATATAAGCCCGTTAAATACAAGCATTGCTGTTCCTACACACAGAACAACAGACACAAAAGTTCCCATTGAGGAGCCTGTACTTTTCAAAACCAGAGCAAGAATCACACCTGTAACTGCACACACTGAAAGCGACAACACATTAATATGTACCACCCCCTATCACAATTCAAAAAGCCTCTTCATGGTAGTAAACAATTCAAGTATATAAGGTAATATCCAGTATATGACAATAAGAAGCCCTGCCAGTGCAGTAAGCGCTGCCTGGTCATCTCTTCCATTATGCTTTAATATCTGGTTAAGTATTGAAACAACTATGCCTACCGCTGCAATTTTGAATATTATGCTTACCTCCATACTTCACCTCCGATTCATATAAGTACAATCACAAGTATAAGTCCTGCTGATATTCCTGTAACGATATAAGCCTTCATCTTTCCTGCCGCATTAGTCTTAACCACATCAAGTTCCTCATTAAGTTCACACACAACAGATTGTATGTGTTTTAACTGACTGTCCTTGTCAATAAATGTGCTTATAGAGCCTGCCTCTTTTATAATCTCCAGTTGTCTTTTGCCAAGTATTCCTGCAAATGCTTTATCAGCAGCCTCATTCCATATCAATGCAAATGTATCAATGTCCGATTTGTTCAATGCTTCGTATATGTATCCGGTAAAATCCCTGACATATGAACACATATCAAAATCTCCAAGACGTTCAAATATCTGTGTCATATCTATAAGTGAATATCCTATATGATTGTTCATTACAGAAAGCATTCTTACCATGTCTTTCAATATTGTTATTCTGTTTTTTAATCTCTGGCTGTATGAAAGACCATACATAAAACAGCCTGAAAGTATTAATATTCCGCCTATATATCCAGACATTTTCCTGCCTCCCCACATTTTTCCAATATTACAGCTCTTTTAAATCCATTTTTTCCGAAAAGACCTGCAAGTCTTTCATCTGTATCATATATACCGCTTCCATGTGCAGTTCCTATTACAGCGCAGCCACTTTTAATGCAGTATTTTACAGCTTTAATATCATCTTCCCCACCAATCTCATCCATTGCTACAACCTGAGGACTAAGCGAGCGGACAGCCATATATACTCCTGTAAGTTTATTACAGCCGTCTAAAACATCTGTCCTGCAGCCAATATCATTACATGGAACTCCGTTCACACAGGCCGCTATTTCACATCGTTCGTCAATTAAAGCTACATTTTTTCTATATTTATCAGCTAACTGTCTTATAATGTCTCTAAGCAGTGTTGTTTTTCCAAAACCCGGCGGTGATATTATAATAGTGTGCTTTAACCCGTCTTTTAAAAGCTCATCCATTATATTATCAGCACAGCCCTTCATCTGTTTAGCAATTCTTATACACAGGAATGTCACATGTGAGAAATTCTTTACACTGCCATTCTCCCATATAACCTGTCCGCCAAGTCCTATTCTGTGTCCGCCTTTGATTGTCAGAAATCCATTTGCCATGCAGGATTCATATGCATAAGATGAATATTTAGTTGCTATTGACAGTATTCTTGTTATCATATGTTCATCTACAGGTCTTGTTCCCATATGTTCGCCATTATCACATATGGCAGCAGGCAGTCTTCCTATACGCAGGCGTATTTCCCTGACATGCTGTAATCCTGCATATATTCCAATATCTTTAATTAATTCATCCGGAAGGATTTTATAGAGTGATTCGTCATACAAAAACAAGCCCCTTCACTATTGTTTTTCACAATATATGAAAGGGCTGTCCGTTTTATTCTACTGACTTTAAAGATTCGACCATAGGAAGCTTCTTTAACTTTCCATACATGGCCAGATTAACTACAACTGAGAAAATCAGAGTTATAAGATATGAATATATATATGATACCGGCTTAATGGCATATCCAAACATTATTGCATCCATCTCTACAGTAAGCATTATGTATATATGAAGAAGTCTTCCTAAGAACAGTCCGAACACTCCACCGATTAGTGTCAGGAATATATTCTCACGGTACACATACATGCCTACCTCCGGGTCAAAGAAACCCAAAACCTTAATTGTTGCAATTTCTCTTCTTCTCTCTGATATATTAACATTAGTAAGATTATATAACACAACGAATGCCAGCAGACCTGCTGATATTATAAGTACCCATGTTACCAGGTCAAGTGACTGTATCATATTCTCGAATCTTGTCACATTGGCATTAAGGAAGCTCACCCCCTTAATATAATCTCTTGAAAGATATTCATCGCCCATGTAGCTTTCTGTTTCATTAACATCACCGCTAATCTTAATAAGAACTCTGTTATGTTCAGGAATATTTCCAAAAAGTTCATTGTAATATTCTGTACTTATATATACATAATGATTAACATACATTTCTGTAATGCTTGATACAACAGCCTCTGCCTGCTTTCCGGTAGATGATGTTACTGTAATTTTATCGCCTTTCTTTACTCCTAAATCTTTAGAGAGCTTTTCAGTGATAACAACGCCTGAATCTCCAAGAACCACATCATTATGCTTTCTTCTTGTTCTTAATGTCACATAATCTTTAAATGCATTCTTATCGTCAACTATGACATATTCTGCTGTCTCTGTATCTTCACTGCTCTTAACATCATCAGAATAACCACAGTTTAACAGAAAATCATCAATGTGTCCGTCTGCTGACAGGTCACCTTCAAGAGTATCCATATCCTCTTGTGTAACCCCATCTGTAAATGTGGCAACACTGTCATAATGTATAAGCTCACCGTACTGGTTATGTATAAGGCTTTCAATACTGTTCTTAATGCCAAAGCCTGCTGTCATAAGTGCCGTGCAGCCTGCTATTCCTACAACAGTCATAAGAAATCTCTTCTTATACAGGAACAGATTACGCATAGTAACCTTCATTGTGAATGACATATGTTTCCATATAAATGTAATATGCTCAAGAAGGATTTTCTTACCGCTCTTAGGTGCTTTCGGACGCATAAGCTCTGAAGGAACCTCTTCTAACTCACTGTAGCATGAAAAAATGGCTGCTATAACCGTTACTAAAATCATGCTAGTAATGGCTATAATTGAAAGAAGTATGTGGCTGTCGTACACTATTGGCGGAAGCTGGTATATTATATTCCAAGAATCATATATTACAAGCGGAAACAGCTTAAGACCTATGATACAGCCTGCTATTCCTCCAGTAACCGAAGCAATTAATGCATATGCTATGTATTTGAACGCTATCACCTTTTTACTGTATCCTAGTGCTTTATATGTTCCTATAAGTCCCCTGTCCTCTGCTACCATTCTTGTCATTGTTGTAAGACAGACAAGAGCAGCTACAACTATAAAGAATATTGGAAACACCGTGGCAATGGCTTTCATCCTGTCTGCACTAGATTCATAATCTTTAAAAGAATACTGTTCCTGTCTTGTAAGCTCATACCATTTCCAGTCGCCGCTGTCACCATATTTAGATTCAAATTCTTCCTTAGCCTGCGTCTCAATGCTGCTGAAATCATAATCAGCAAGTGCTTTCTCATATGCTGGCTGTATATATGGCTCAATAATAGCTGAAACATCCATTCCGACAAAATAATTACTGTACTGTTCTGTAAGTGATTCAACAACATGGTCGTATATAACTGCTTTGGCAGCCTCTTTTGCTTCATTTACTGAAGTTTCATATACATCCTGTATATCATCTTTTCTTACATTAATTCTGCTTTGTGAAATATTATCTATTCTGTCTGCTGTCTCTTTAATGAGGTCTTTATATTCAGTTCCATATGTATCAAGTTCTTTTGCTCCATCTACAGTAACAAACATCTCATTGAAATAATCGGACATAAATTCATCTTCTGTAATATACATAAGATAATTAATCCTGCCGCTGCCTACATTAGTAGTTCCAAGGTCATAAGACACATAATAAGGGGTGTATACTGTTCCTACAACCGTATACTCTGAATCTTTAAGACTGTCATTAATATCATCCTGTGTTCCAGATGAAAGCTTAATTGTATCTCCTATAGAAAAGTTATCCCTGGTATCTTCATATCTTACAACACATTCTCCGTTCTTTTCAGGCAGACGCCCTTCTTTAATTCTTAACTGGTTGATATAATCTTTATTGTCTCTGTCAGTATTAGCAGGTACTGACATTATATGTACTGCTGTCTCTATGCTGTCTTTCCTGATAACTGCATCCTGTGAATACGCAGGATACAAGCCTTTAACACCTTGGACTTCTCTTATTGCATTAATATCATCTTCATTAAAACCTATTGATGATAAAAGTCTTAAATCACTCATATTATAATCATCATAATAGTGATCCGTTGAATTCTTCATATCATTAGAAGATGCTGTTACTCCTGCAAAAAATGCTACTCCGATAGCAACAATTGCAAATATAGCTATAAATCTTCCAAATGTCCTCTTAATCTCACGAAAGAGATCTTTCCATACTGATTTTCCCATATTGAACAAGCCTCCATAGTATTACCAGTCTATCTCGTCTACTGAAACAGGATTGTCATTAATAACAACACTGTCAACGATACCATTCTTTATCTTAATAACTTTATCTCCCATTGCTGAAATTGCCTGATTATGTGTTATAACAACAACAGTAATTCCATTCTTCCTACACATATCACTTAAAAGCTTAAGAATATTTTTTCCCGTATTAATATCAAGTGCTCCTGTAGGTTCATCGCATAAAAGCATCTTAGGATTCTTTGCAAGTGCTCTTGCTATGGCAACTCTCTGCTGTTCACCACCTGATAACTGAGACGGAAAATTCCCCATTCTGTCAGATAATCCCACAGCTTCTATTGTCTTAACAATATCAAGAGGGTCTTTACATATCTGCGTTGCCAGCTCAACATTTTCTTTGACGGTAAGATTCTGCACAAGATTGTAGAACTGAAATACGAATCCGATATCATATCTTCTGTATGCTGTAAGCTGTCTTGAATTATACTTGTCAATTCTTTTTCCATCTACAGTTATTTCCCCGGTAGTACATGTATCCATTCCTCCAAGAATGTTAAGAATAGTACTCTTTCCTGCACCACTAGGTCCTAATACAACAGCAAATTCGCCTTTATCAATCTTAAAATCCACCCCATTCAATGCTCTTATCTTTACATCACCCATTTTGTATATTTTCTTTACATTTTTAAATTCTATATATGCCATAGTTATCTCCTTTTTTATTCCAGACAGTATTAAATCACATATTAATCTATATATAATAATACCTTATGGCACTCATAATTTCAAAGCATTTTAATATAATCATAGAAAGATATTTTATTAAATTTCTATGAAATCATTTAAAAACTTTTTATTAATTATACCAGTATTATCGTTGTTGGTTTGTTGCATATTCTGTCCCATAACAACTCAGGCAGCAGGCCTTTATTCAAAATACTCCGTTCTTATTGATGCTGATTCAGGCAGAATACTTTCTGGAAGCAATGAAACAACGGCTGTAAGCATGGCAAGCACAACTAAAATTATGACTCTTATTATTGCTTTGGAAAACTGTGACAAGAATTTTGTCGCAACAACTTCCGCCTACGCAGCTTCCATGCCTGATGTACAGCTTAATGCCGTAACTGGTGAACAATTCATAATTAACGACCTATACTACTCACTTATGCTTGAATCACATAATGATTCAGCTGTAATAATTGCTGAAAATACTGCTTATTACTTACTATGTAAAAATCCTTCTTTAAGGTCTGAAACTCCATTTATCAATAATTATAATTACGATTCCTCATTTCTTTCTGAGATTAGCCATGAACAAAGTGAAATACTTGTACATATATTTACCGGCCTTATGAATGAAAAAGCGGATGATATTCTCTTATCTGACACATATTACATAACACCTAATGGTCTTGATGCCGAGGATAATTATAGTTTTCATCATACAACAGCATATGACCTTGCAAAAACCATGGCATATTGTATTAATAATCAGGATTTTTTATATATAACACAGACTGTTTCTAAGACATTTTCTGACACAACAGGCAGATACCATTACCAGCTTAACAACAAAAACAGGCTTTTAAATCCTGATGAAGGAATTATCTCTGGAAAAACAGGTTTCACTAACAAAGCCGGATACTGCTATGTATGTGCATACAAAGACAAAGACCGGACACTGTGTATTGCCCTGCTTGCATGTGGCTGGCCACCAAATAAGAATTACAAATGGAGTGATGCCCGTTATCTTATAGCCCTTGGAAAGCAATACAGCCGACAGAAATATTTTAATAATGAATACACATTTTACGTTCCTGTATCCAAAGGAAAAAATAGTTTCTGTGAGCTTATACCTGACTGTTCAATAGAATTTCTTGTCTGTGAAGATGATTCTGTAACTATACGGGCAGATATTCCTGAAGTGCTTTCTGCACCTGTCAATTCGTCACAAATATATGGAGCAATTAATATATATGTAAACAATGAACCAATCCGCAGCATCAGTCTTAAAGCAAAGCAGTGTATTCCAAAAAAAGTTCATGTACTCGACATAATCAATAAAATATTTCAATAAACATTTTAATCATTCTGATTTGTTCTAATTAATTATAAAAAAAGAATGACATAAAAATAATTGTGGTATATAATATGAACGTTGATTTTAAACTAGTTATATAATATGGAGACAACAACTATGAATAAAGTATATAAGGTATTCCCAGGTGGCAAATTCAAAGTTCTTACTTTCAGTTATGATGATGGTAAAATTGAGGACAGACGACTTGTAAAGCTTTTTAACAAATTTAATCTTAAAGCAACCTTTAATCTTAATACAGGTATTATTGACCCTGCCATAAGAATTCCTCAGGAGGAATGGCCTGAGCTTTATAAAGGACATGATATTGCTGTCCATACATTTACACATCCTACAATGATTAGACTTAACAATTATAATGCCCTTAGAGAAATTCTCGATGATAAGGATAATCTTGAAAAAATATTCAAACGTCCAATATATGGTCTTGCATATCCTAATGGTTCTTACGATAACCGTATAATTGATATTGCTAAATCAGTCGGCATCAAATATGCAAGAGTTACTAATGATAAATACGCTGCCACTAAAGCTGCAGAAGCCTATGCTGCTAATGCCGAGGGTCCTATACTTATAGGGGATGAGAACGGATTCTCTATGCCTGAAGACTATATGTGCTGGGTTCCAACATGTCATCACAATCATAACCTTATTGATTTTGGCAAGAAGTTCATGGCACTTACTAAAAAGCAGTATCTTTACATGATGTATGTCTGGGGACACAGCTTTGAATTTGAAAGAAACAATAATTGGGAAATCATTGAGGAATTCTGTGAAATGATTGCCAACCGTGATGATATCTGGTATGCAACCAATTCTGATATCGTTGAATACAACGAATTGTTTGATAGGCTTGAATTCTTTGCTGATAACGAATATGTTCATAATCCTTCTGTTAAATCAGTATGGCTTGCAGTAAATAATAGTACTATTGTTGAAGTAAAAGGCGGCGAAACTGTTAAATTATAATAACGCATTATTAAAGGCGGCTCACCATTACAGGTTTGCCGCCCTCTTTTTATTCATGCTTAAGATTCTTAAATGCATTTCTTAATGTAATTGGATTGCCATATCTTAATGTTCCCATTCTGTATATCTTAGAACCTAATATTCCAACTGCTATTGTGCTTACAATAAGAATAACAAACGATACAGCTATCTCAGCAAAACTCACATTTCCAAGTGCCACTCTTGCAAACATTGCACTGTATGAGCTTATTGGCAGGAATGAAAGAACCTTCATAAGAATTCCATCTACATTATTAAGCTGGGATAATCCGATAAAATATACAATCATAATAACAAACTGTACACTTCCGGCACTTTTGTTAATGTCCTCTGTCTTAGACACAAGTGCTCCCATTGCACCATATATAAATACATAGAACAGCAGCCCTCCAAGTCCGAAGAATGCAAATGTTATAAGTACATCTGAAGGAATATTAAATATTTTATCAAATAATCCACCCCATGAGTCTCTGTTAATCTTATAGCTTCCAAGTATTACCGCAAATATGATTCCAACCTGTAAAAGTGCAGCAGATGTACCCGCCAGTACCTTTCCAAAGAAAAGGCTGTTAGTATCAGCACTGGTTACAAGAAGTTCAATTGTTCTGTTTGATTTCTCCTGTGTTACAGAAGTTGCTACCATTACTCCATACAGAATAATAACCATGAACACAATAATTATAAGTGCATAACAATACCAGTAATTACTCATCATGTCTTTTCCAAGCACAGTAGTCTCGGAATTGATAACCGGATTAAAAGCATTTTCAATCTCTGCCATATCCAGATTATTCTCTTTACAATAGTTATACTGGCTAAGCAGCTGCATTGCATATGTAAATCTCTGCGTCATATCATCAAACATGTCACTATTATTAACAACATATTCAAAATCTGTTGCATTCTTTACAACAAAACCTGCGATAACATTTTCATCATTTTCAATCTTATCTACAAGTGCATCTCTTGAAGAAACATTTTCAATCTTCACATCATTTAATACACCTTCTACAATTCCTGTTCCCGCAAATATGTCTTTTTCATCACAGATTATGATAACATCAGTAATCTCCGTATTATCAGCGGTATTATCAGTATCATCTTTATTAATTCCAAGAATTCCTGACATATCAAATACACTTGGAAGAAACAGTATCACTGCAGCAAGAACAGCTATAACAATTGTAGAAATCATAAAGCTTTTATTCTTGATATAATTCATAATCTCATACTGGAATATTACTCCGAACTTCTTCATTATCTGTCACCCCCTACAGCTTTTACAAATATATCATTAAGCGATGGCCTGTAGCTGTTAAATGATGCTATCTCTAAATCCGCATTCATAATTTCTTTAATAAGTGCATTTCCAGAAAGCTCATGAATATTCTTTACTATAACACCATCTTTATGTATTCCGGTTACAGATAATGTATCTGCACAGCTTGTCTTTAACTTTTCTGCCAGTTCTTCTGCTCCCATTCCAACAGCAGATATTATAAGCTGATTCTTTCCATATTCAGCCTTAATATCTGCAATATCACCTGATAATGCAATCTCACCGTTATTAATTATTGCTATATCCTCACAGAACTCCTCCACATAGCTCATCTGATGACTTGAGAATATAACTATTCTTCCCTCTTCTATCAATTCTGTTACGACATCCTGTAATATCTTGGAATTAACCGGGTCAAGTCCGCTGAATGGCTCATCTAATATAACAATCTCAGGCTCACATACAAGTGTTGATGCAAGCTGGACCTTCTGCTGGTTACCTTTGCTGAGTGTCTCTAACTTAACATCTGTATACTGTGATACCTGAAGTCTTTTAAGCCATTTATCAGTATTCTTCTTAGCCTCTGCCTTAGACAGACCTCTTAACCTGCCAAGATACACAAGCTGTTCTGATACTTTTTTCTTAGGATATAATCCTCTCTCTTCCGGCAGATACCCTATCAAATGCTCATTTGGATTAAACTTTTTACCATCAAGAAATATTTCTCCTGAATTAGCATGAAATACATCCATAATAATTCTTATAGTTGTAGTCTTTCCTGCACCATTACGTCCAAGAAGACCTAGTGCCTTGCCGCCTTCCACATCAAATGAAATACCGTGAAGGACTTCTTTCTCGCCAAATGACTTGGTAAGATTTTTTACTTCAAGTTTCATTAAATTAATCTCCCCTCATATATTGTGAAATCTTTGATAATTATATCACATGCATAGAAATTTTGATAGTCAAATTTATATTAATATTTTACATATCGGCTGATAATGGTATACTATATTCTATACATTCAGAAAGGAACCTGTTAAAATGAAGAAAAAGCATTTATTATTAAGCATACCCCTGTTATGTATTTTATTCAGCATGACTGCCTGTGGACAAAAGGCATCCAGTAATTCATCATCGGATGATACCCAGAATCTGTTATCCGGAAAACACCATGTTGCCATAGAAGTCAACAGCTATGGAACAATTGAGGCAGAACTTGACGCAGACACAGCGCCGGTTACTGTTACTAATTTTATTAATCTTGCTAATTCAGGATTCTATAATGGTCTGACTTTTCATCGTGTAATTGATGGATTTATGATTCAGGGCGGCGACCCTAATGGTGACGGAACCGGTGGCTCTTCTGAGAAAATCAAAGGAGAATTCAAGTCAAATGGCGTCCAAAATAATATAAGTCATGTAAGAGGCACTATATCTATGGCACGTTCTTCTGCTAACAATTCTGCAAGTTCACAGTTCTTTATCATGCAGAAGGATACAACAAGTCTTGACGGTCAATACGCAGCTTTCGGAACAGTCACAAGCGGCATGGACATTGTCGATAAGATATGCAAAGACTGCACTGATACTAATCAGAATGGTGTGATTACAGATAAAAGTAAGCAGCCCGTTATTAGTACTGTGAGGGTTGTGGATTAACGAATAACCGCACCGTCTTATGACGGTGCGGTTATTATATTAAAACATATTCTATTTATCAAAATCATAACTATTCTCATATATATCTAAAACCTGAGTCACAAAAGCAGCCTGATTCTTGCTTTCTTCTGTGCCAGTATTAACCTGCCAGCCATATGTCATATAATCATAAAAATTTCTTGGAGTAATTGGTCCAAGCTTGTACTCATCCCTAATCAGATTAATACCATCTGAATAATCCCTTACTAACGCCTCAAATGCTTTCTGAGGGTCTTTAAATACCGCTTTTCCATTTTCATCTGCCCCAATTGCAAATTCTTCTCCATGTTCAAGAAAATCCTTAACATTAACACTGCCTGTCTTATAACTGGCTACATATTCCTTTACATATGGATGTGCAACCTTCGGTGGCTTTGTTTTACAACCTGTCATAGAAGCAAAACACATCAATGTAAACCCAATTAAAAATACTTTTTTCATAGTACCCCTCCATTCATAAATCAGGTTATGGTTGTATCTACATATTTAATATAACATACGTATCTATATCTTGACAATATATTATTATTTTTTTCAATACTTTTTAATATTTCACATTCAGTCTGTGACTGTAGCCTTCCATTCTCTTTGCAAATACATCAAGCTGTCCTTTATATTTACCATACGCTTTCTCATCAATCAAAGACTCATTATGATACCGTTCAACAAGCTCTGATGAGTCTTTGAAAGCCTTAATTGCTAAATCCTTGTAATTATTCTCAAGATTAATCTGGATTTCATTGAGTGATGTTTCTATCTCTTTCTTGGTTGTGTTCTTCTTAAATATTGACATGTGCATATCCCCCTTTTACTTGATTTTATCATTGATTGGCATAATTACAAGTATTGTTTTATAAGTGTTTCAGGTTGTTTATCAGGCTGATTACTAAATATGTTGTTTATAAATAATTTAAGCATATTCTACACATATAAATGAATCTTTTCCTATAAATTATATTTTTTAATGTACTTTATAGGTATTTTTTAATGGATTTAGGGTGATTTTTGGTGATTAATATCAGATTAGATGGGCATATACCTATATGATACAATTTTAAAATAGTTTTATAGGTTTATTATATAGTTATAAATATAGACGCTTGTGTTTTCTACCTATAAGGTTACATTTTATACGACTACCTATAGGTATCATGTTAAAAGACAGGATATTGGACAACCTATCAGGCTGATTATAACACCACATATACAATGGAATTCCTCTGTGCCGGAACGGACGCTGCAACTCGCTTCGCTCTTGCAGCTTACAAATTGGTGGACGGAACAGGTGCATCCCACTACTTTCGCGCAGTGCCGTGTCCTGACCTCAGGTCAGGACACACGCGCTGTCGCGCTCTATGCTCATTCATAAAAAAACACAGGAATTCAAGCAAGCTTGATTCCTGTGTTCTTTATTCATTCGCGCACTGCGCTTGTAGTCCGCGATTACTGTGGCTGCTTGCCGATGTATGCGAGGATACCACCATCTACATAGAGGATGTGTCCGTTAACTGCATCTGATGCTTCTGAAGCAAGGAATACAGCTGGACCAGCTAATTCTTCTGGCTTTAACCATCTCTCTGCTGGTGTCTTTGCAACGATGAATGAGTCGAATGGATGTCTTGATCCATCTGGCTGTCTCTCTCTTAATGGAGCTGTCTGAGGTGTCTCGATGTAACCAGGTCCAATACCATTACACTGGATATTGTACTTACCATACTCAGAACAGATATTTCTTGTAAGCATCTTAAGACCACCCTTAGCAGCAGCGTAAGCTGATACTGTCTCACGGCCTAATTCTGACATCATTGAGCAGATGTTGATGATCTTACCATGTCCTCTTTCGATCATTGAAGGAATTACTGCCTTTGATACGATGAATGGTGCGTTAAGATCTACATCGATAACCTGTCTGAACTCAGCAGCTGTCATCTCGCACATAGGAATTCTCTTAATGATACCAGCGTTGTTTACGAGGATATCGATTGGTCCAACTTCCTTTGTGATCTTCTCTACAGTAGCGTTAACAGCTTCTTCGTTAGTAACGTCGCAAACATATCCGTGAGCGTCGATACCAGCTTCCTTATAAGCTGCTAATCCCTTATCTACTAATTCCTGCTTAATATCGTTGAAAACGATTTTTGCACCAGCCTTAGCCATACCACTAGCGATAGCGAAGCCGATACCATATGATGCACCAGTTACAAATGCAATCTTACCTTCAAGTGAAAAATTAACTGACATTTTAATTCTCCTTTTCCTAATAATAATTTATAAATGAAACCCTCTACAGGTTACATTCCTTAGTAAAATATGTACTGACGGATTACTTTAAATCCTTCATGTCTACCCAGTCCATATCATCGAAATCCTGGTTTTCTCCAGCCATTCCCCAGATAAATGCATATGCATGTGTAGCTGATGCTGAATGAATTGACCAGCTTGGTGAAATAACTGCTTCTTCACTTCTCATGATGATATGACGAGTTTCTGTTGGCTCACCCATGTAGTGAACAACGATATCTTCTTCTGGAATCTCGAAGTAGAAATAAACTTCCATTCGTCTGTCATGTGTATGACATGGCATTGTATTCCATACGCTTCCTGGCTCAAGAGTTGTGATACCCATCTCTAACTGGCATGTCTCAACCTGACCTGGTAAAATATACTTTCTGTTAAGACGCTTATTACATCCTTCAACAGAACCAAGCTGAAGCTTGAACTCATCCTTGATATCCTTTTCTGGATCAATGAATACTGTAGGATATGTCTTATGTGCTGGTGTTGAGTTAAAGTAGAACTTAGCTGGCTTAGAAGAATCCTCGCTCTTGAACTTAATCTCCTTAGAACCCATACCAATATAAAGACCATCTCTATATTTAAACTTATATTCAGTACCATCAACGATAACTGAACCGTTGCCACCTACATTAAAGATACCCATCTCACGTCTCTCAAGGAAATATGCTGCCTTAAGCTCAGAACCTGCCTCAAGTGTAAGTTCCTTATTAACCGGCATACATCCGCCTACGATAATACGATCAATCTGGCTGTAAACAAGCTTGAAATCATCAGCTGGGAAAAGATTCTGGATAAGAAAATCATTTCTCAGTCTTTCTGTATCATAACCCTTTACATCTCTTGCGTTAGCACCCTGTCTTACTTCCATCGTAACTCTCCTTTTCAATTCACAAACCTAGGGCAAAGCCCCGTTTGGTCAATATAATATCACAAAATCCAATTATTTACAACTATTAACCAACTATTCCCTTTATAAGTACATTTTTTTCGACAAATTCCTGTGAAAATGTATACGCATCCTTAATCATTGTTTCTGCTTCTTTAGTCTTTTCTGCATTATCACAGTAAATTCTTGCAATCACATCACCTTTGCTAACTTTGTCGCCTATTTTCTTAGAAAGCACAACTCCAACTGATAAATCAATCACATCGTCCTTGGCTGCCCTTCCGCCTCCAAGAATCATTGAAGATTTTCCTATCAGCTCGGACTGGATTGACTGGATGTATCCATCGCTATCTGCACACACCTCTGTTATTGTATCAGATATCTTTAACTTATCTGTGTTATATACTGCGTCAGGATCTCCACCCTGGGCTTTAACGAACTCTGCCATCTTGTCCAACGCACTTCCGTCACTTATTACTCTCTCCAATTCTTTTCTTACAGTTTCTTTATCAAGGTCATCTCTTGCAGCAAGCACCATATATGTTCCAAGATTAAGGACAAGCTTAGTTAAATCCTCTGGTCCTTCACCTTTTAAAGTATTGATAGCCTCGATAACTTCAAGTGCATTACCGACTGCATATCCTAACGGCTGGTCCATATCAGTAATAAGTGCTGTTACATTTCTGCCTGCGCCTTTTCCAATACGAACCATCTCCTTAGCAAGACTTACGGCATCAGCCTCATTTTTCATAAATGCGCCGCTTCCGGTCTTGACATCAAGAACAATCGCATCAGCACCAGAAGCCAGCTTCTTGCTCATAATACTGCTTGCAATAAGCGAAATATTCTCGACCGTTGCTGTAACATCCCTTAGTGCATATATCTTCTTATCTGCAGGTGCAAGATTACCTGTCTGCCCTGTTATTGCAATTCCTATATCGTTAACCTGCTTAACAAATGCTTTCTCAGACAGAGAAGTGTTAAATCCCGGAATACTTTCCAGTTTATCAATCGTGCCTCCTGTATGTCCAAGTCCTCTTCCACTCATCTTTGCAACTTTGCCGCCAAGTGCTGCAACCATAGGTGCAAGAACAAGCGAAGTCTTATCTCCAACGCCACCTGTACTGTGCTTGTCTACTTTAATTCCATTAATATCCGACAAATCCAGCTTGTCTCCGCTGTTTTCCATTGCAAGCGTCAGGTTAAGAGTCTCATCATAATCCATATTTCTGAAATATATTGCCATAAGAAGTGCAGAAGCCTGATAATCAGGTATATCCCCCCTGACATAGCCATTAACAAAGAACTCTATCTCTTCTTTAGTAAGCTTTCCACCATCTCTTTTCTTCTCTATAATATCAACCATTCTCATAATGCAGACCTCCTACATAATCTTATTAAGAAAACTCTTTCCTATCTTAACCGGTTCTGTGCCAAAAATCTCAGCCAGTGTCTGTGCTATATCAGCATAAGTGTCACCTGTTCCAAGATTAACGCCATGTTTTAAGCATTTTCCATATACAAGCAGTGGAACATATTCCCTTGTATGGTCAGTTCCCTTATAGGTCGGGTCACAACCATGGTCAGCCGTAATAACAAGCATATCTGTGTCTTTCAAAGTGTCTAACACCTGTGAAAGCCTTTCATCAAATTCTTCAAGACCTCTGGCATATCCTTTATAATCTCTTCTATGTCCCCATGTTGAATCAAACTCAACCAGATTAGTATATATAATTCCTTTATTATCCTGCTTCATGTAATCAAGTGTTACATCCATTCCATCCTGATTGTCATTAGTGTGCTTAGACTCTGTAAGGCCCACACCAGCAAATATATCATGAATCTTACCGACTCCGATTACATCAAACCCTTTATCACGGACTCTGCACAATATATTATCCTCACTTGGCTTTAGTGAGAAATCCCTTCTGTTAGGTGTTCTCTTATAATTGCCATTCTCCCCGACAAAAGGTCGTGCAATAACTCTTGCTACAGCATTCTTTCCTGTAAGGATATGTCTTGCCGTCTCACACATTTCATAAAGTCTTTCTACCGGCACAACATCTTCATGACATGCAATCTGAAAAACTGAATCTCCTGATGTATATACAATTGGTTTTCCTGTCGCAACATGTTCATCACCAAGTTCAGCAATTATCTGTGTTCCTGAAGCCGGCTTATTGCAAAGTATTCCTGGAATTCCTGTCTTTTTAATAAATTCATCAATAATACAATCTGGAAATCCATCAGGATACACAGGAAACGGATCAGGAGAATATATTCCTGCCATCTCCCAGTGTCCAATTGTCGTGTCTTTTCCTGCAGACACTTCTGCCAGTTTTCCAAAACACCCGATGGGATTATCACAACGCTCAAGGTTATGTGCACCGTCTATATTGCCTATTCCAAGCTTTACCATATTAGGAATATTAAGACCTCCATTAGCCCCTGCAGTATGTCCCAATGTATCTGCACCTTCATCACCGAACTTAGCTGCATCCCTGGCCTCACCAATTCCAACACTATCCAAAACTATCCATATAATTCTGTTAACATTCATAGCCACGCCTCCCGACAATCTTTAATATATTGTACCACAAAGAGTACTTTCTGTATTATTATTTTGCATTTTTGAAAACAAATGTTATAATCACATAGACATTATGTTTTTTATGCAAATGTAATTAATTGAATATACATTTTTAAGGAGAAAATTATATGAGTTTTGAGTTCGTCACAAAGCTTCCTACACCTACTGAAATCAAAGAACAGTACCCTGTACCGGAAGAAATAAAAGCATTAAAAGCTGAAAGAGATGCTGAAATTGCTGATGTTATCACTGGCAAATCAGACAAACTTCTTGCTATTATCGGACCTTGCTCAGCAGATAATGAAACTGCTGTTCTTGATTACACATCAAGACTTGTTAAGGTTCAGGAGAAGATTAAAGACAAAGTTATTATTATTCCAAGAGTTTACACTAACAAACCAAGAACTACAGGAGTAGGTTACAAGGGAATGCTTCACCAGCCAGATCCTGAAAAGAAGCCTGACCTTCTTGCTGGTCTTGTTGCAATCAGAAAAATGCATATTGATGTAATGAAAGAGACACATCTTAGTCCTGCTGATGAAATGCTTTACCCTGAAAATTACTGGTATCTTTCAGATGTTCTTTCATATGTTGCCGTTGGTGCAAGATCAGTTGAAAACCAGCAGCACAGACTTGTATGTTCAGGAATTGATGTTCCAGCCGGAATGAAGAATCCTACAAGTGGAGATTTTTCAGTTATGTTAAATTCTGTAGTTGCTGCCCAGTCTAAGCAGACATTTATATACAGAAACTGGGAAGTTAATACACCAGGCAACCCTCTTACACACACAATATTAAGAGGTGCTGTAAATAAACACGGCCAGACCATTCCTAACTATCACTATGAAGATTTGATAAGACTTTATAACATGTATGCTGCAAGAGATCTTGAGAACCCTGCTGTTATTGTAGATGCTAACCACAGCAATTCAGGTAAGCAGTATCTTGAGCAGATCCGTATTGTCAAGGAAGTTCTTCATAGCTGCCATCACTCTGCTGATGTTAAGAAGCTTGTTAAGGGTGTTATGATTGAAAGTTATATTGAGCCGGGTAACCAGAAGGTTGGCGACGGTGTTTATGGAAAATCAATCACAGACGCATGCCTCGGATGGGCTGAATCTGAAAAGCTTTTATACGATATTGCAGACCTTGTTTAAAAACATTTTCATTATGTCGGGATTAATGTAGCTTTCTGCAAATGTTCCGATTAATGTAAGTAACAATGACATACTCACAATAATGACCGTTCTTCTTAAAGTGTCAATTCTGTTTAGAAAATAATGACACATAAGGAGAACGGTCATTATATATAACAGATAATGTGGAAACAACCATACCAAAACCATAACTACTCCCCCTGCTCCATGGAACATAACAGCCTTTGTCATACATATTCCAAGACAGAACCCATTATACAGACACAGCCAGTATACATACAATTTTCTGAATGGAGTAATCATCAATACTGCCAATGTTATGAATCTCCTTAATCTGTAAGCAAGCACCTCCTGCCATACATCTGCATATGCAGCATTAGAATTAATGTATACAATCAGATATTCAGTTGAAAACACATCACCATAATGCCACATTTTTATAAAGCATGTACCAAGTATAATTCCCGCAATAATTAATGCAGCAAATCTTACATTCTTAATTACCCATAATAAAAAAGCCTTCATATATATCCATCAAAATGTACTTTGAATCAATATATGAAGACTTTGTCTTAATTATTCTTTTTACGGTTAAGTAAGGCATCGTAAGCAAGAACTGCTGAAATTGTCTTGGAATCCTGTATCGTTCCTGCAAATATCATATCTTTAAGTTCATCCAGTGTATATTTTTCTACATCTATGAATTCATCTTCATCAAGATGCTGGCTCGTTTTGACAAGATCTGTTGCAAGATATACATCTACCACCTCATTGCAGAATGCAACCGCAGTCACAACTGATACAAGCTTGGTAAGATTATCTGACCTGTATCCAGTCTCTTCTTCAAGTTCTCTTGCCGCCGCATTAATTGTCGGCTCATCCCAGCCATTAAGACCACCTGCAGGAATCTCAATCGTCTCTCTGTCAAGTGCATCTCTGTACTGCCTTACCATAAGCAGTCTTCCATCATCTAACACCGGAACAACTGCCGCCGCTCCCCTGTGGTCAATATAATCCCATTCTGCCCTATGTCCATCGGGAGTCTCTATAACATCTGTATATATATCAAGTATTGAACCCTTATATTTAAGAATTCTATCTACTCTTTTAATATGCTCTTTCATATTCAGCCTTTCTATATAAAAATGTTACTTAATGCTTGTACATTTGTCATAGCAAGCGTCAGTTGCTTTGATAAGTGCATTTCTGAAGCCATTCTCTTCAAGTGCAGAAACAGCCTGAATTGTTGTTCCACCAGGCGAACACACTTTATCTTTAAGTGCTGCAGGGTGTTCTCCTGACTCAAGCACCATCTTTGCCGAACCAAGGACAGTCTGGGCAACCAGCTTATAAGCGTCATCTCTCTTTATTCCATACTTTACAACGCTATCCGCCATTGCCTCGATGAACATATATACATATGCAGGCGAGCTGCCACTTGCACACACTATTCCATCCATAAGCTTTTCATCAACATAAACAACCTTTCCAAATGAATTAAAGAATTTATCAATAACATCTCTTTCGTCAAATGAAAAATCTGTCATATTATATGATACTCCTGTCATCCCCTCTCCAATAAGTGCAGGTGTATTAGGCATTGCTCTTACAACTCTTATGTTGCTTCCAAGAGCATTCTTTATAGACGCAATAGTAATTCCCGGTGCAATTGATATAATAACACTTTCTTCTGTTACCACATTGACAATATTCTTAAGTACTGTTGGATACATCTGTGGTTTTACTGCAAGCACAATATACTTGGCATTGTTGCCACATTCAGCATTACTTTCTGCAAATCTTACACCTGTCTCAGATGATATTCTTTCGCATTTTTCCCTGTCTGGTGATGAAAATATAATATCTGATGGTGAAAATGCCGCTAAAGCACCTTTAAGCATTGCATATCCCATGTTACCCATTCCAATAAAACCAATCTTAGCCATATGTATATCCTCCCAACTATATCATGATATATAACATCTGATTATTATATACCCGGTTATTAAATAAGCTTGCTTATAAAAAGCAAGCTTATATTAATTATATTCATTTAATTATTTGTTTTCAAGTAACTTTTCTACACTTACAAGCTTTACACAGAGTACAAAAAGATCAGCAGCCTGCTTCATCTCTTCTGGAGTTGGGAATGATGGGGCAATTCTTATATTGGAATCCTTAGGGTCCTTTCCATAAGGGAATGTTGCGCCTGCACCTGTAAGCTTAACACCTGCTTCTTTACATTTTGCAACTATTGCCTTGGCACATCCATCCATAGCTTCAAATGATATAAAATATCCACCCTTAGGCTCTGTCCATGAACCAATTCCAAGTCCGCCAAGTTCTTCTTCAAGAACACTTTCAACAGCCTCAAACTTAGGTCTCATGAACTCAGCATGCTTTCTCATATGTTCCTTAAGTCCATTTATATCCTTAAAGAATCTCACATGTCTTAACTGATTAAGCTTATCATGTCCGATTGTCTGGATTGTAAGCTGCTTCTTGATATCTGCAATATTATTAACAGATGTAGCAAGTGCTGCAATACCTGAACCTGGGAAGCTCACCTTAGAAGTTGAAGCAAACTCAAATACCATATCTGGGTTACCAGCTTTCTCACATTCACTGATGATATCAGCTATCTCATCCTTATTGTCATCATATAAATCATGGATAACATAAGCGTTATCCCAGAAAATTCTGAAATCTTCAGCAGCTGGCTTAAGCGCAGCCATTCTCTTAACTGTTTCTTCAGAATATGTATATCCCTGAGGATTAGAATACTTTGGAACGCACCAGATACCCTTTACAGAAGCATCCTTGCTTACATATTCTTCTACCATGCCCATATCTGGACCAGACTCTGACATTGGAATGTTAATCATCTCAATTCCAAATCTTTCTGTGATTGCAAAATGTCTGTCATATCCAGGAACTGGACATAAGAACTTAACCTTATCAAGCTTGCACCATGGAGTATTACCAAGAATACCATGTGTGTATGCTCTTGAAATCTGGTCATACATAATATTAAGACTTGCGTTTCCATACACAATAACATGATCTGGTGTTGTTCCCATCATATCTGCCATAAGCTTCTTTGCTTCTGGAATACCATCTAAAACACCATAGTTTCTGCAATCTGTTCCATCTAAAGCCTTAAGGTCTGATGAACTATTGATTGTATCAAGAAGTCCTAATGAAACATCAAGCTGCTTAGCTGATGGCTTACCTCTTGACATATCTAACGCAAGTCCCTTTGCCTTAGCTTCTGCATACTCTTTGTTCAAGCTTTCCTTTAAAGCTAAAAGCTCTTCTTTACTCATATCATTGTACTGCATAATCTTCCTCCTAATCAGCATATAATCAACATGCTCTATTCTACAATGTATAATTCATAATTGCAAATATTTTTAAAAATAACTTAATATTTTAAAACATCTCTTTAAAATGCTTAATTATATTAAGTGTGTTAAAATCAAAAAAGGCTGTCACATAACGAATTAACATTATGTAACAGCCTTGGTTTATGTTAGTTTACTTTGCGTAATCTACAGCTCTTGATTCTCTGACAATACTAACCTTGATCTGACCAGGATATTCCATCTGATCCTCAATCTGCTTAGAAATGTCACGAGCCATGATTACCATATCTGAATCACTAACGACTTCAGGAACTACCATAACACGAACCTCTCTACCTGCTTGAATGGCAAAGGATTTCTCAACTCCCTTGAATGAGTTGGTAATATCTTCTAATTGTTTCAGTCTGTTTGTATAAGTTTCTAACGTTTCTCTTCTTGCACCAGGTCTTGCAGCTGAAATTGTATCAGCAGCCTGTACAAGACAAGCAATTAAGCTTTCTGGCTCAACGTCTCCATGATGTGCTTCTACTGCATTAATAACAAGAGCTGATTCTTTATATCTTCTACAAAGATCAACACCTAACTGAATATGTGAGCCTTCCATCTCGTGGTCAACAGCTTTACCAATATCATGTAATAAACCAGCACGCTTAGCCATCTTAACATCAAGTCCTAACTCTCCAGCTAAGAGACCTGTAAGCTGTGCTACTTCAATAGAATGCTTTAAAACATTCTGTCCATAACTTGTTCTGAATCTTAACTTACCTAAGAGTCTTACAAGCTCTGGATGGATACCATGTACACCAACCTCAAGGGTTGCAGCTTCACCTTCTTCTTTAATTAATGTCTCGACTTCTTTCTGGGCTTTCTCAACCATCTCCTCAATTCTTGCCGGATGAATTCTTCCATCAAGTATGAGCTTCTCAAGAGCGATTCTTGCAACCTCTCTTCTTACCGGATCAAAGCCCGACAAAACTACAGCCTCAGGTGTATCATCAATGATAAGTTCAACACCTGTAAGTGTTTCAAGAGTTCTGATATTTCTACCCTCTCTACCAATAATACGGCCTTTCATTTCGTCATTAGGAAGCTGAACTACTGATATTGTTGTCTCAGCCACATGGTCTGCGGCGCATCTCTGAATTGCATTAACAACAATCTCCTTAGCCTTCTTGTCTGCCTCCTCTTTCGCTCTGCTTTCTAATGTCTTAATCATTACAGCAGTATCATGTTTAACTTCGTCTTCAACAGTCTTTAATAGATATTCTTTTGCCTGTTCGGAGGTCAATCCTGAGATTCGTTCAAGTTCCTGCTGTCTCTTCTTCTCAAGTTCTTCAACCTTTTGCTTCTGTTTACCAAGTTCTTCTTCTTTCCTGGTAATGTTAGAGTCGCGTTTCTCTACAGCCTCAATCTTTCTGTCAAGTGTCTCTTCTTTTGAAAGAACTCTCTTTTCATACTTGCTTATCTCAGCTCGTCTTTCCTTAGTTTCCTTCTCAAGTTCGTTCTTAGTCTTTAAAGACTCTTCCTTGACTTCCAAAAGAGCTTCCTTTTTCTTGGTTTCAGCTGTCTTAAGAGCTTCATCTATTATCTCTCTTGCTTTCTCATTGGCATTACCGATTGTTGCATCGTTACGCTTGTTGATTGCATTAGACGAGATAAACCAAGTAATAGGAGCGACTATCACTAAAGTAGCAATAATTGCGATTACTATTGGAATCAACGCAGGAGCACCTCCTTATTTAGTTTTCATTGTACCAAAAATACAACAATCTAATATTATACTCAATTGTCGATTATGTCAAGGAAAAGCCCCTTAGAATCCAATGCTTTATTAATAATATCCATACTGAATCCTTTACGATATAATGCAGCTTTGACCTTCTGAATCTCTTTATAATCAGTATTCGCAAAATCAATATGCTTTCTTTCAACAAACAACTTTGCCTGTTCTAATTCTATATCACAGTTATCCGCATAAAATTCGTCACAAACCCTGCTGATAATATCTGCATCAACGCCTTTCTGCTTTAACTTAAGTTCAATCTGTCTTCTTGGCTTATTACCTGCCTTAAAATTAACATAATTCTCTGCAAAACGCTCATCATTAATATATCCAAACCTGGTTACATACTCTAATGCATAATCTATACACGTATCAGGATAATATCCATCTCTAAGCTTGTCCTCCAAACCTTTTCTTGTATAATCCTTATTCTTAAGCAATGCCATCGCTCTTACCGTTGCACGCTTAGATAACACATCATCTATCAGAGAATCATACGCTTCTTTCCTGACAGACTCTCCATCCTTAATTCCAAACTTTCTTAATTCTGCTGCATATAAAGCAAATGCAGGCTCATAATTAATATATACAAGCCTGCGTTTCTTAGTAAGTTCTTTAATGGATGTGACAATAAGTTCAATATTATCTTCCATAACCCACCTTAATATTACTCTTCTGTATCTGCTTTCTTCTTAGCCTTAGCCTGCTTAGCATCATCAGATGCTTCTGCTTCCTTAACACCGTCCACAATTCCGTAGTGTTCTCTTACTCTTCTGTCAACTTCTTCTCTTATCTCTGGATTATCAAGAAGGAACTGCTTAGCGTTCTCTCGTCCCTGTCCAATCTTATTGCCCTCATATGAGAACCATGCTCCACTCTTCTGGATAATACCTGCATTAGAAGCAAGATCAACAAGATCTCCTTCTGTAGATATACCTTTTCCAAAAAGAATATCAAACTCTGCTTCTCTGAATGGAGGAGCAACCTTATTCTTAACAATCTTGACTCTGGTTCTGTTACCAATAACCTCACCATTCTGCTTAAGTGTCTCAATCTTTCTTACATCAAGTCTTACAGAAGAATAGAACTTAAGTGCACGACCACCTGTAGTTGTCTCCGGATTTCCAAACATAACACCAACCTTTTCACGAAGCTGGTTGATAAATATAACAACGCAGTTATTCTTGCTTACAACAGGTGTAAGCTTTCTTAATGCCTGTGACATAAGTCTTGCCTGAAGACCTACATGTGAATCGCCCATATCACCATCAATCTCTGCTTTAGGAACAAGAGCTGCAACTGAATCGACAATTACAATATCGACTGCACCAGATCTTACCATAGTCTCTGTAATCTCAAGTGCCTGCTCGCCACTGTCAGGCTGCGAAATATATAAATTATCAATATCAACACCAATATTCTTAGCATATACAGGATCCAGAGCATGCTCTGCATCAATAAAACCTGCAATACCGCCTCTCTTCTGTACTTCAGCAACCATATGAAGTGCAACTGTTGTCTTACCACTTGATTCAGGTCCATATATCTCTACAACTCTTCCTTTAGGAACTCCACCGATTCCCAAAGCAATATCAAGACTTAAAGAACCTGTAGGAATACATTCAACATTAAGATTAGCTGTTGATTCCCCAAGCTTCATTACAGAGCCCTTACCAAACTGTTTCTCAATATTAGAAATCGCCGCATCAAGGGCTTTCATCTTATCTTCATTAACCATACCTTAAACTCTCCTTTTGAACATGTGTTCGTTTTCTAAATAATATCTTATTATGCCTGCATTGTCAAGAACCTTTCGAACATTTATTCGTTATGTTTGTTTGTATACTGGAATAGTAAAAATATATCATATTATATATATTTTGTAAACGCCTATTTTATATTATTGTATCTTAATATAATATTTTATACATAAATTTAGCAAAATCTTTTTTACTTGCACAACCTCTCGAATGATACCTGTATCAATTCATTGTAATATTGAATCCGATGTCGTTATAAAACCCACTAAAAGCAATATTCTCTTTGTTTTGTAGGTCTTTTTTTACATTTCTGCTTGACAAAAGATGATTCTGAAGGATAAAGACCTACTCAAGTAATACATCTTTCTCATTTAGTAGGTCTTCTCACCAACTCACACTTCCAATCCGGCTCAAAAGACCTACTCAACACTCACTTCTTTATCACTTAGTAGGTCTTCTCGCCAACTTACGCCTCCAATACGGCTCAAAGAACCTACTCAACGCTCACTTTTTTCTCTCTTAGTAGGTCTTCTCGCCCATTCACGTCTCCAATCCGGCTCTAAAGACCCACTCACCACTCACTTCTCACTCACTTAGTAGGTCTTCTCGCCCATTCACGCCTTCAATCCGGCTCAAAAGACCTACTCACAACTCACTTCTCACTCACTTAGTAGGTCTTCTCGCCCATTCACGCCTCCTATACGGCTCTAAAAACCTACTCAACACTCACATCTCACTCACTTAGTAGGTCTTCACATTCCAGCTCGCTCCAGCCCACTCTAATCCCAGCAAAAAAGACCTGCTCAAGCCATCTTTCAAGCTTAATAGTAGGTCTTCAACGCCATAGCAAATAATATAGTAAATAATACAGCACCCAATATAATAAAACTAATAATTACAATAATCTCTACCTGTTAGTCTTAATTATATCAAGAACAAACTTAAGTGCTTCCTTCGTAGACTGACACCTTATCGTGTGCCTGTCGCCTGACAAATCACATTCTTTAACATGTGTCTCACCCTTATAGCAGCATCCAATATACACAAGTCCAACAGGCTTGTCATCTTCTCTTGAAGGTCCTGCAACACCTGTTACAGAAACACTGATATCTGCCTTAGATATTCTTACTGCTCCTTCTGCCATCTGGGCAGCAGTTTCGGCACTTACAGCTTTATACTTCTCAAGAGTCTCATGCTTAACTCCAAGAATACGTTCCTTCGCCTCATTACTATATGTAATATAACCCTCTTTAAAAATGTCTGAAGCACCGCTTATATTAACTATAGACGAAGCAACCATGCCTCCGGTGCATGACTCAGCTGTAGTTATAGTCAGGGATTTGTTCTTTAATGTCTCAACAAGAGCCTTATCAAGACAGCTGAGATAATCAACCATTATTATTTACCTGAACCTTCCAGAAAAACTTTATAATTCTTTGCAATATAATCAATAAGAGAAATCACTGTCAATCCTAATGATATATATATGAGAACAGTATTAATAATATTCATAAATGGCACATTAAGATTAAGAACAAGCATAATAATTGTAATCATCTGAAATGCTGTCTTGAACTTGCCCCAGTAGCTTGCAGCAATAACAACGCCATTATCTGATGCAACAAGTCTGAATCCGCTAATAATAAATTCTCTTGCAATTATAATAATAACAATCCATGCTGCAATTCTTTCAAGGTCAACAAGTGCAATAAGTGCAGAGCATACTAAAAGCTTATCTGCAAGTGGATCCATAAATTTCCCGAAGTTAGTAACAAGATTATACTTTCTTGCAATCTTACCATCTAAAAGGTCTGTTAAGCTTGCAAGAATAAATATTCCTACTGCAATATATTTGCCACATCCAATGTTAAGATACAGACATATCAGAAACAAAGGTATCATAATAACTCTTGCAATTGTAAGTTTGTTAGGTAAATTCATTTAAACATTTTCCTCCATTATTCCCATTAAATCATATTCAGTTGAACCGGTAATCTTTACAGATACGAAATCTCCCGACATAAGTTCCCTGTCACATTCAAAGAACACCATTCCATCAACATTAGGTGCATCCTTGTACGAACGTCCGACATAAGTATTGTCCTCTGCAATATAGCCTTCAACCATAACATCAATAGTCTTTCCAACCATCTGTGCTGACTTGTCAATGGATATTTCCTGTTGCAGAGCCATAAGCTCGTCTCTCCACGTATCCATTATATCCTGGTCAATCTGGTCCGGCATTGTTGCAGCCGGGGTATCCTCTTCCCTTGAATAAGTGAATACTCCAAGTCTGTCGAACTCAACTTCATCAATAAATTCCATAACCTCTTCATGGTCAGCCTGTGTCTCTCCCGGGAAGCCGGCAATAAGAGTTGTTCTTAATGCAATGTCCGAAATCTCTTTTCTCAGCTTCGCAACAATATCAAGAAGCTCCTGCTTATCTGTCTTTCTTCCCATGCGCTTTAATACATTATCACTTGCATGCTGGATTGGCATATCAAGATAATGACAGACTTTAGGCTCATTCTTAATAGCCTCGATAAGCTCATCATTAATCTCTTCCGGATAACAGTACTGAATTCTTATCCATTTAAGGTCTTCAATCTTGGCGAGCTCATGTATAAGCATTGGAAGTGATTTCTTTCCGTAAAGGTCTTTTCCATAAAGAGTTGTCTCCTGTGCTACAAGTATAAGCTCTTTTGCTCCATTGTGTACAAGGTGCTTTGCCTGCTCCACAAGATACTCAACAGGATAACTTCTGAAATTGCCACGAACCTTAGGAATTATGCAGTATGTACAATGCTTATCGCATCCTTCCGCTATCTTAAGGTACTCAAAATATCCCGGCGTAGTAATAATTCTCTTTTCTTTAACAATAGGAAGTCTGTTGGCATCATCAACGACATTAAAGCCCTTACCTTCAAGCACTGAAGTAACAACCTCCGCAATCTTGTCATAAGAAGTTGTTCCTAAAAATGCATCAACTTCTGGAATTTCCTTAATAATCTCATCCTTATATCTGTGAGCAAGACACCCTGTAACAATAAGTGCCTTACACACAGCATCTTCCTTGTGCTGTGCCATCTCAAGTATCGTGTTGATACTCTCCTGCTTGGCATCACCAATAAAACAGCATGTATTGACAACAATAACATCTGCCTGTGTTTCATCATCTGTAAACTCAAAACCCTTATCGTTAAGGATTCCAAGCATATTCTCTGTATCTACAAGGTTTTTATCACAACCTAAAGATGCAAACATAATCTTCATATACTGCATTACCTCCTGCATAGTACTCCTCATTGTAACACATTTTTTGCAAATGTAAACATATCCCTTACATAATCTGACCATATAAAACATTATCAAACTGGCACTTTTAATAAGCCCTGAATTGTACTATTCTTTGCTGAAAATATGAATCAAAGGAGAAAAAGATAATTATGAAAGATAAAAAAACAGGTTTAATCCAGACATTAATTGGTGCTATTATTCTTGTTATCGGTATTGTGTTATGTGTCAACACATACATAGTAAAAGGTAATAAAGCATACGCATTTTCACTTCTTGTAACAATCCTTGGCATTGTCATTCTTATTGCCGGATTATACAGAACATTTTCAAAGAAAGAGAGAAAGCCTGTAGACGCAAAGGTTATTGCACAGGCTGCTTTGTGTGCCGCACTCTGCTATGTTGGTGCGACATTTATAAAGATAGACATTCCTGTTGGAACAGAAAGAACCATGTTCCACTTTGGTAATGTATTCTGCGTTCTTGCAGCTTTACTTATCGGTGGCGAATGGGGTGGTCTTGCCGGAGCAATCGGCATGACAATAAGTGATTTGTCAACAGCCTATGTAACAAGCGCTCCTAAGACATTTATTCTTAAGTTGTGTATCGGTCTTATCGTTGGTTTTGTAGCACATAAGCTCTTCCACCTTTCTAAGGAACATTCTGCAAAATATGTTACTGTTGCTACTGTTGTATCAAGTATATGCGGTATGGCATTCAATATTGTTGCTGACCCTGTAGTCGGATATTTCTATAAGACATACCTTCTTGGTGTGCCTCAGGACCTTGCCAAAACACTTGCTAAAATAGGTGCGATAACCACATCTGTTAATGCAGTTATCGCTGTTATAGTTGCTTCAATCATATATCTTGCATTAAGACCAGCTATGAAAAAGCTGAATATGTTGAGAGATTTATAAAATATTTTTCGCCGCTTTGCTTTTCCTGCAGGGCGGTGGTTAAATTTCTATGTTTGCGTTGCTTTTGCCAACTTATCTCTCGTAGCTTTTTATATTACTGTACTTTATCTCTGTTCCAAATTTCATATCCCTGACGTCTTGCAGAATCATATACCGGCTGCATATTCTTTTCTAATATGTGACAAAACTCCTGTCTGTTTTTTCCAAAAGTATACAGTTCCCTTACGGCCCATATAGAATGAAGGTTATCTCTGTAACAAGCTTCAAAAAGTTTATGTAACTCAGGCATTTCATATATCTTTTCATACAAAATAAACTGATTGCCCGCAAATATTTCAAAGAAAGGTTTCCACTTAGGAAGCCTATTATTCTTTGAGGAATTAAGAGATGAATCCATTGGCATCAGATTCCATAACTCATCATTCATTACAAATGACCATGGTATGAAATGATCTATGTCATATTGTTTTATATTTACCGGCTTCCCTGTAAATACATCTTTTACCTCACATACATCAAATATTCCTTCCCACAGTTTCCTTACATGAGGTAACTTCCTTATCTTTTCATCCATAGGTGCCAGTTTATATACTAATCCCGGCACTTCCGGATTATTATTTTGCAGCCATTTAACCTTTTCATACTGAATCCAGCCAAGTATATTTACTGTATTATCCTGTATCATTAAAACCCAGTCAGGATTAAAATATACTTCTTTTTTTAATTTGCTGCTGTCTCCAAGAATATAAGGTAATGACACAATCATCTGATTGACCTTCTTAATATATGCTGTCAGTCTTTTTACACTTCCCCAGTCAGCAGGCTCATCACTTTTTGAAAAGAATCCTGACAAAGCCCTGTAAGGAACCATATTGGTAAGCTGTTCCTTTACTGACTTAAGCTCATTGTTATATTCTTTGATTGCATTTTTTATTTCAACTTTTGATGCATTCGCAGGTAAGCTGCTGTATTCAGATAACAAATTCACTGCCCTTTCAAGCCCGTCCCTTACCATTCCATCAGCTTGTATTCCACTAAGATGTATATGGAACTCTCTTACTGAATACCATGCATTTGATATCATTTCGTCAATTATCTCATCAAATGTTGTCTGATAAACATTTTCTGAAATCAGATGCACAATCGCCTCTAGCCAGTAGAACTTATAACAATATGACGGATCTTTCATCATCTGTGAAAATCCTTCTATATCCAGCATGTTGTAATATTTTTGTTCAACTATTAAATGGTTGTCACCTTGCGAAGTATAATATTCAGCCATTGTTCCGTACCCCTGTCTTGTCTTGCATCACCTGTTACCCAGATTTTTTCTTTCATAAATCCATGTATAGGCTTCATCAACATATCAAAACTTTCCTCTGTAAGATATGTGAAATACCTTCCATTTCTTACACCCTCAAAATCACCATACTTAAAAGACATATATATCACACCATTTCTTTTAAGTGCCTGATACAGCCTTTTTATCATATCAGGCAGTTCGCATTTCTTTAAGTGAAGAATTGATGCGCACGCCCATATCCCATCGTAAGCATTACATTCATTAAAATCCTCGAAAAGCATATGCCGTACCTGAATACCTGTGTACTTTGTTGCAACTTTACATAATTCTTTTGAACCATCCATTGCATCAACTTCATATCCATTATCTATAAAATACTTAGTGTCTCTTCCTGAACCACATCCAAAATCCAGTAATTTTGCTTTTGCAGGCAAAAACGATAGGAAAAGTTCCTGTATTTCATGGAAATCAACATTTTGAGTTGTATTAACAAAGTCTGCTGTATGCAGGTTGTAGTAATCTAATGTATTATTATCACTCATAAACTTCTTACTTCCTGATGTTTTGTTATCATTACTATAACACAAATACCAGTTACACTAAAGGCTGCTTTAAAAATAAGTTATTATAAAATTCACACTGCATCTTAATAATCTACGTTGATTAATTTGACTTATCAAACATGCTGCATTTTATCTACTATATATTTTCCATGCACTTCGAATTCTTTCCTGTACCTCATCCCTCAACTTCTCCGGTCCAACAACCTTATACATCCCCGCATGCTGCATAAACCATCCCACAAGTGTCACGCTGTCCATCTTCTGAAAACTGGCAACGCAGTGTCCATTCTCAAGTTTCCTTACTCTTATATTTCCACCAGCGAAATCATAAAGAATTGCATTTGCTGCCTGACCTGGTTCATACTCAACTTCTACTCTTATTAGTTCTCCCTGAAAATGATTCACGCTCTTTTCTATATAATCCTGAATTATCATCTCCGGATTAACTCCAACCTTTTCCTTTGCATCAATCATCTTTTCATCAGACATGGTTAAATTGACAATTCTATCAAGTCTGTAATTAACCAGATTGTCATGATTATCATGTGCACCAATGAGATAATAATTATTATCAGACCAATAAATTGCATATAAATTAAGGATGTACTTTTTGCCTTCCCGACGCAGCACCTTCTTCATTGAATCATTTATCTCTGTATACTGAAATTCAATCTTTCTGTTCTGGTATATGGCTTCAAGCATAGTTTCTATATATATGCCGATATTCTCATTTACATTTACATTGCCAGGATGCTGCTGCATCATATGTGTAAGCCTGCTTCGTCCTCTCTTACTTGTAAGATTAAGAAGGTTTTCTCTAATCTTTGTTGCCTCATTTAATGAAACACATCTCGCCTGCTGAACTGCATCTATCATTATCTTTATCTGCCAGTCTGCAAATGCATGAGTATTCATATACCACCCACTTCTTTTATCTTCTGTCTGCACTATGTCATATCCACAATCCTGAAGCAGAGCAATATCTCTATATATGCTTCTTCTCTCTACTCCCTCAAGTTCATATTCTGTATCAAGTCTTCTTACTATCTGAGTTGCATTCAAGGGCGTTTTTTCATCTGTTGTCTGCATTATCTGCAAAACCCTTATAAGTTTTTCTTTTCTCTCCGTAGCCATATTTATCCTCTCACTTCCGAACAATTAACTATGTATTATTATACATTATTATTTTAGATAAATAAACTAATATTTAAGAGAAATTTACCATTCCAGTTCATCCATTGCATCATCTACACCATCAGCATAGTCTGAATCCCTGTCATATCTGTAATCATCATAATCACCATCATCATAGATTGAATCATAGCCATCATCATATGAATTATAATAATTCTTCTTTTTTGACCTGCTCTTTGATGAACTTGAAGAATTTAATTTCTTTGATGATAAACTTGTTGATTTGCTACCTGCAGAAGTCGATTTAGTTCCTGAATACTTAGTAGAACTTGTTGTACTTGATGATTTTCCTGATGTACTACTTCTACTTGAATAAGAACTGCTCTTTGATGTTCCATAATTTGGTGTATATGAATATCTGCTATATGGAGATGCTTTTTTATCGCTGCTGCTTTCAAGTGTGTTTTCTACCAACCCCAAACATAATAGTATTCCTAAGAATACTAAGCCCCCTATAATCCCAGCTTTAAAATCATTATTCATAATCTTCTCTCCATTCTCCCTATATGGGTGACCTTTTATGTTACTTTGAACTGCTACATATGACAACTGTAGCCACTACTGCCCCTACAATAATCGCTAAAAGCGGATAACAAAATAGTAACCCCACACATATTAATAATGCAATTACCCCTACAAATTTACCTATTGCTACCACTCCAGAAAAGTCTCCCTTACAGGCCGCTCCAATTGAAGCTATAACAAATATTATAATCAATGTTAATATATGCATATCTGCCACCTCCATCTGCTTAACTGTTCTGTTGCTATCTAAACAATTAAACCGTTTCTTCCTTACAAGATTGTTTTTACTTATCTTGTATCTAAATGATACATTCATATATGTACCAATAAAGTGAAACTTGCAAAATATGTATCTTCGACAATCATTAATTACTTTAGAGCAATTTTATGGAATTAAACCTCTTACTAAATTGAAGTTGTCAATCCACCCAAAACACTCTATTTTCTTTCCTTTTTGCAGCCTTAGGAATCTCACCGTCTACATATCCAACGGCACAATGCATGCATGGATTTAGCAAAGTTTATGGTATTCAAAACTTTTATCTTGTACTTGCCCTTCTTTAACATCTTTCCGCACTCAACCAGTACCGTTCCTTTGGGATCAGTCACAACGTAGGAGCTGTGCATCTGCATGAGGTTCGGCTTTACAAAAAATCTGGTCTTACCGGAACCGGAACCACCGATAACAAGAATGTTCTTGTTCCTTGCATACTTATAATTCGGCTCTTTCGGTCTGCCGGACATCATCAGCCGTTCCGTCTGTGTCAGAAGGACATTATTTTCAAACACAGAGTCCATATATGGCTCTATGTCCTTGGCATTTCCCCACCTTGCGGAACCATATTCTACACCCTGCCGGAACTTCTTGGCATTCTTAGTTTTATAATACACCACAAGTCGAAGTGCTATGCCGCCTGCCACACCAATCAATAAATCTCTTGGGTGGAAACTGGACAAAGGATTGGCAAACAGCTTATCAAAACGGTTCATGACTGCCATCATCTTATCGGAAGCATTTGTCCCCTCCGATACTCTCCACAGCCATGCAACCTTGTCACAGAAATACCCAGCAAAGATATAGGGCAGATTCAAAAGCACAAGCTTCTTGGTATCCATACCGCCTGCTTTGGCTTTCAAATTTTTCGGGATAACTTTCAGGTCTTTGGTAATGCCCTCAATGATGTTACTCAAAGGCCCTGCCTCCTGTCCTTATTCTTTTCCCGGCTCCGTTCTCTGTTCTTATTCTGTGATACTGCATCCCTGAAGCGTTTCAATTTCTCCCTTACGGAAGTTCTGCCCTTTCGTTTCTCATTACCATAAACAAATTTCTTGAATGCCTGTGCTACCGCATCGGCATACCTGCCCTTGAAAAATACCACATATTTCGGCGGGTCCGTTGTCTTGTCCTTCTTGATGGCGAAATTAACATAATATTTACGAGCTACCCGCTCAAAGGATTTGATATTGCCGTCCGTCACTTCGATAGACGAAACTCCCACGCCTTCGCCAACCAGCTTTTTCACAGAAGTTTTACCATGCGTTTTCTGTGCTTTCTGCCTGCGGTGGTTCAAATACATCCGCATTGCAGCCTTTAAAACGTTGGCATCCAGTTTAGCGGTCTTAATTACAAGAGCGATTGTCTTCTGCGTTACTTCCTCTTGCATAAGTACCTCCGATCTGCATTTCTATGTACGTATGCTCCGCTAAGGTGGAACATACAGCCGATGTAATAAATACCTCATAATTCTCCTTTCCGCTTCTGGACATCGTGTCCAAAAGCAATAAAAAAATGGCAGTTACAAATCTCTCGACTTATAACTGCCCTGACGCTGTTGCTATATGTTTTATTGGTTTTGCTCTTCAATTACCTTTTCTACAATCTTTTGTATTACTTTCTCATCATATCCCTCTAAATTAATAGTTTTATTCTTATTGTCAATAATACAACGTTTAGATTTTATCCTACTTTCCTTATTTGATGTCATATACTCCACAATAAATGGAACAATTGTTGTAGCCGTAATAGCCCCCATTTGAAGGACAAGCATAACAGTCTCATATCCTGTAATGCCACTTACTTTATACTCGCTAATTGTCCCTTTTGACTCAAATGCATTTTTTACCAGCTCAATAAACTCAATATCCTCTGACGAACATGAAAAAATCAATTTCATCATCTGTTCCTCCTTTCAAATACAAATCATCTATTACAGCATTGGGGAAATCTTCTATTTTTTCCCATTCTATAAGAATATCCCTAGCTTCAGCTATTGTCAAATTACTGTTTCTGAAGCCATGTTTTATTGCAACATGAACCTTTGTTTTCAAAAATTCATTATATGCTACATCAAAAAAATTGGTCATTTCTTTTCTAACATTAACATAACGTTTTCTAGGTATTGGTGGAACATTTCCCTTTTCACATAATATATTATCAAGTTGTCCCCACAAAATAGCTGGGAAAATCTGTCCCCTTATAACATCTTCCACATCTTGTTTATGTACCTCTTGCTCATAAACATCTTTTGTTATTTTACCATTTATTAAATTAAGATTCAAATTCCATATTGCATATAAATCATATGTAAGAGTATTAAATGAATAGAAATTTTCCAACATTTCTTTTACTACCAATGAGAATTTATCTAGAGTCCATTTAGGCTCGAAATAGCCCATATAATTAAATACCACATCAAGTAAATCAAGTGCAGCAGCATCAGAATACAATTCATCAAATAAATGATCTTGTTCATTCATTAAATTTACCCTCTCCCACACATCCTTAATAAGACACTTATCATAATTATAAAATAAATCAAACGCTTCACTATTGACCATTGTTTTTACATTATATAGAATTCTCTCACAATACTGCTCATTTCCCGGTGGTTCAATCTTTTTAAGATGATATGCTTCATGAAAAGCACAGAAAAATTTTGTCACTGTCAGCTGTTCATGAATATATTGCATATATGTTTCAACTTCTTCATCCGATACTTTATGAGGTACTGAACATTTATTTGCATCATACAGAAGAGCAAAACAATAAGAAAGTTCCTCATCATTATAAAATTTATAAGACATATATTGAAATATAGTAGCTAAAAAAACTAATCTGTTTGCATCAATGCTACTTTGACAAGTTATTATTTTTTGCTTTAAGAAAAATGGATATATAGCTTCTCCTTCTATATTTTCTCGTTCTCTCTCCATCCAAAAAATAAAGTCCAAATATTCAATATATATCGCCCAATAACTCAAGTCCCAAAGAATACTACTTTGATTATTTGAAGCAACATTTAGCAGCCCGACATTTGTCGTATACAAAAAATCCATATCTATACCATATATTTTCAAAAAATCTGCAATAACATCATCTACTTGATCAACAATCATATCCCATTCTTTAGGCATTTTGTCTTTCTGCTTAAATTTTAAATTTAAAAATCTATAAAAATAAAAATTCATAATATCACCTTTACCACCAACATAAACACACCATATCACTAACCCGAATTTGTTTGACTAAATTGAATATATATGCTGTACAAAATTCTACAGTGATTTTTATTATCAATCTTTACATTATCAAATAACAATTTCTGAAACAAAACCTCCCACCTTGTCCATTCTTACCATTCCATACTCTTTCCCTGTAAAACCTTCAGTCTACGTATCTCTACATTACAGCTTCCCATCCCTCCATCATACAATGAGTATTACAATGCCATGATATACTTATAAAACATCAGAAAGGCGTTTGTTTCTTTCCTTTACTTTTCCAGCTTTTCTTGAAGTATGTAGAAATAATATTTAACCGCTTCCAGATATGCATATCAATTATTCTGCGGATTTAACTTCTTTACATACCTGATTGTTGCAAATATATTATTTCTTTCTATTGTCATCCTTGTTCGTTTAAATACAGGCTTTTTTCCACGGAAATCCATATACGCATTATTCAGAATAGGATTTTCTGCATACTGTAATTATCTCCCTTTTCGGGACATTGTGTCCAAAAGCATAAAAAGAGTAGCTACAAATCTTTCGAATCATACCTGCCTTGATGCTGTCGCATTGATTTTATAATGGTATTTTTTTGTAGAATCCAATAATATTATTTATTTTTTCTGGAGAAGTGTTTAAGCTAATCTTTGTATTAATGTTAAAATGCAGTTTTTCAGAATATTTTTTTATTATTTCTTCAATTATTTTCTGTTCATTCTCATTAATAATTTCTGGAATCAACCCAACATGATGATATTTTTCTCCAGACGCAATAAAATCCTCATTCAAATCACACAATATTCTTTCAAATTGTTGAACATAGTAAAACAGATTATACATCTTATCATAAATAAAATCATTCAATATCAAAACATCGACGTTCTTTATATCTTTAGTATTGTATTGAACAGGAATAATAAATGACTCCAATCCATCAATCATTATTGTATCTATTGTATAAAATAACGAATTTCCATGTTTCATTCTAATATACGCTTTTTCATTAATCTTATAAAATTCTAGAATTGTATCAAAAAATTTCTTATATGACTCAAATGCTATGTCGCGATATTTTTTTACAATTTGATACTCATCTTTTTCATAATAATCAATGTTTCCATATTTAAGAGCACACATTATTTTTTCATCAGTTATATTCGAAAATGCCTTCTTTATATTAGGCTCTTTGGTTACATATTCTGCAAATTCATTTAATGGATGAGTCAATGCTGTAAAAATTGCAGCCAAATCTTCTATAGATAAAATCAACTTCTCAAATAATTCTCGATAAGTTAACAATTTAGTGCTCTTCAATTTAGGCAATAAAATCTCTTTATCGCTTTCAGATTTACTTTCATATTCTTTTATTGTTTCTGCAAGAATCTCTCTGCTCCTCATTATAGCATATTCTCTGGAAAAAAAACCTATACTTTTATAGCTTCTGAGTGCGCATAGGGTTGCTCCATATTTTTCTTCAATTTCCTTTTCCATGTGCTTTTCTCCTTGTCATATTAAAACAAATTATCTCAATTTAATAATCGTATTCATGTCTGCTTTAATTTTTTTATTATCAATCTTAACATCATCCAGCATCAATGCCTGAAACAAAACAACCCCCACCTTCTCCAGTCTTACCATTTCATATTCTTTTTCAGTAAAACCTTCCATCCGCAAATCCTGCACAACAGCTTCTTTTCTTGCCACCAGACAATGCGTATATAAAGCCATGATATACTTGTCCGACATCAGAAACGCGTATGTTTCGTTCCCATGATATGTATATCGGCACTTTTCTAGATTTTCTTGCGGTATATCGAAATAACATCTGACTGTTTCCAGATATACATCTCCATTATACTGCGGCTTTAGCTTCTTTGCATACCTTCTGATTGTTACAAATATATTATTTCTTTCCATAGCCGTCTTTGTTCGCTTAAATACAGGCTTTTTTCCTCGCAGGTCCATATAAACATTATTAAGGATAGTCTTTCCGGCATACTGCTTGAAATCACCTATCCGCAACAAATACGATAACACCTCCAGCAATTTCTCTTTTGATGTTATCTCCTGATACGAATAATCTCCAAATTCAATATGATCTAGCTTCAAAGGGCAGCTCCCCTTCGCTTTCTCACGCTCCATTACCCTGTTAATATCTCTCATTGATTCCATTTGTATATTTCTCCTTCCTGCTTCTAGACATCGTGTCCAAAAGTATAAAAAAAGCAGCTACAAGTATTTCACTCATAACTACCCTGACGCTGTATTCATCATTATTAATCTTTAAAATAATCTTCTTCCCATAACATCCTTAATTAATTCCATTGGCATTTTAATTCTTGTTAATGTACAACAATAAACTAATCCCATCAACACAAATGCTGTATTCGCCACATCTTCATCTATCCCGGTAAATCCGTTATGAGTAATATTATTTCTTGCTTTGACAAACGCCTCTATTTTTTCTTGATCAATATCAATTCCATACAAACTTAATAGTGGTTGCATCTTATCTTCATGTTGTTTCCACGCATTATATACCCTTTCCGCCAATGGCTGATCCCAGTAAGAAATATTCCCAAAAATATAGTCATATGCTTTCGAAGAAAGTGGTTCCTTCCCATCACGATGTTCCTTTACGTCTTTTTTCACTGTTTCTATGAGTACCTTCATATTCGAACCTGATTTTAATCGCACCCCACCTAAATCTAACTCTATTTCTAAAGCTGAACATATATTTCTTATCTTACCCACATCCATAATTTTAGCATCTCTGTCATCCTTAGGTGTAATAAATATAGGTATTCCCTTATGATTTTTGTCTTGTTTAAGAATATTCATAATCATCTCATTAAACATATTATCGTCAATATATGTAATCGGAATAATATTGACAAATTTTCTCAAGGACACCTCGCCTTCGCTTTTTACATAACATTCAGCAAATGCTTCATTTACATTGTATGGAGTTTCCCTTAATAAAAAAATCTTCTCAAAAAATATGTTATTCCTAAATGTTAAAAAGGAGCAAAAATCGCACACATATCCATACCAATCATAGAAAGTTTTATAGCCCTGCTGTTTATCAAACAATATATCCAATAACGCATTCCCATTGGATAAAGAGTTGCCTTCCTCTATAGACATTCTTTGATTAATTTCAGAACCAAAAATCCAACTTATTGTTTCATTTCCTGCATTAATTAAATAACTTTTTCTATCATTAGCTACACGATATGCCAATATTCCATCCTTAGATTTCTCATAATCTTCATGTAAGGCATTACATGGGTGTATAGTTCGAATAACACCATTTTTAAATCTAATCCCTTTAAATGAAATTATGCTCTCTTTAGATATACCAGCAAATCCAGAAATTATATAATTCCATGTATTTAAGACCCTTGTACCTTTAATTATTATACTTTGCTTAGCGTATATTGCAATCGCTTTACCTTCATAAGTTTTTCCCCAAATATACCCATTTTCATCAGCATCGATAACAATTTCTTCCTTCGTATCTGCATTCATGAAAGTAAATTTAAAGTCTTCACCATAAAAGGAAACATTCCCTTTATCAGTTTTAATAATACCCGTTACAACCGCATTCTTAGAATTCATTATCATAAACTATTTCTCCTCAATTCTCTATCTCTAATCTTTTACATAAATGCCATAGGTGAAGGATCTACAGCTGTATTCAACAATTCTAGCAGTTTCTGAATATATGGGAATAAAATATCATCGGCAAAATGTATTAATTCATTTATTCCTTGTTCCAACCCCAATATTTTTTGAACATCTCGAATATCAGATGGATACTCTTCTTTATTTATCAAAAGCCGCATAGCTTTTCCTCCACGAAATTCTTCAATTTCTCTATAAGCTGGCTTTCCTTTATGTTTTATATAATTGTATAGGTTTCTTATATTGCTATTCGAAAAATCCTTCCAAAAATCAGCAATTAAATCGACTGCCAGAGAAAATTCTGGCACCATTTTTTTCAGATATGCAAATGGATTTCCTTCAGCATAAGGTGTAGAAACACCATTTTCTGTTTTTCGCAATAAATCATATGCTTCTTCGATTGGGTGCATACAACTAACATCTTCTGCATTAGTCACATTTCCGTCTTTATCAAAAGAATATAAAACATATTCCACAGAAACATATGCAATTGTCCATGATAAATCTACCAAAATATTATAATTCAACAATGCTGTTTCATACAAATTTGACTTAAAAATTAATTCCACAGCTTTCTGCACATCAGGCTTATCAATTCTATTGAACCAATAATCCCAGTCTTCTTCTTGTGTCTTTCTCAAAAAAATTCTTGCTGTACTGTATCTTTCAAACAGTTCATTCCACTTTGATGCAAAATATATGTCTTGACTAGTTGGAAGTGAAGTTCCCTCCTTTATTATAGCTCCATGTGGTGGCTCCAAAGTTCCAAATATTTCATTTTTAAATATATCTTTCATAGAATCCCCCAATTCTAGTTATGATAAAATACTTATCGTATACAGCTCAACATATATTTTATCATATTCTGTTTTTATATCATCAAATAATAGTGCTTGAAACAAAACCTCCCCTACATTCGCCAGCCTTACCATCCCATACTCTTTTTCTGTAAGCCCTTCAACCTGCATATCCTGCATGGCAGCTTCTTTTCTTGCCACCAGACAATGCGTATATAATGCCATGATATACTTGTCAGACATAAGGAAGGCGTATGTTTCGTTCCCCTGATATGTATATCGGCATTTCTCCAGATTTTCTTGCGATATATCGAAATAACATCTGACCGTTTCCAGATATTTCTTTCTATTATACTGCACCTTTAGCTTCTTTGCATACCTTCTGATTGTTACAAATATATTATTTCTCTCTACGGCTGTCTTTGTTTGCTTGAATACTGGCTTTTTTCCTCTCAGATCCATATAAACATTATTTAGGATAGTTTTTCCGGCAGACTGCTTGAAATCACCTATCCGCAACAAATACGATAACACCTCCAGCAATTTCTCTTTTGATGTTATCTCCTGATACGAATAATCTCCAAATTCAATATGATCCAGTTTCAAAGGGCAGCTCCCCTTCGCTATCTCACGCTCCATTACCCTGTTAATATCTCTCATTGATTCCATCTATATCTCTCTCCTTCTCGCTTCTGGATATCGTGTCCAAAAGAAAAAAGAGCAGCTATAAGTTTTTTGCTCATAACTGCTCTAACACTGTTTAACTTTATATCAATTTATTATCCTTCTTAAAATATTAAATACTATTATATCCGCATTCTATCATCAACTCTTTAATTTGTTGTAGATAATTAACATAATACTCACTCGAATATGCTTCATTACAATTTGTTCTTATCCACTGCAATTTTTCATATAATGATATATTAGTTTCATACCGTGTCTTATATTTTACATAATATGAATTTTTTACTTTCTGTCTTTTTAGTGCCTTACCCCATTTTTTTGCTTCCTTATAGCACTCTTTTTCAATGCAATATGATGGTACTTTTAATCTAGCAATATATTTATCCGAAGAATTATAAATATCACTCAAATAAGCTATCTGCATATCTAAAGACTGATACACATACCGAATATCTTTTATCCTTTTAGTATTTCTTTCACTTTGCTTGAATTGAAAAATTGTATCAAATATTACAATTGTCATCATACTTTCTTTCAGTGTGTCCAAAAAATATTCTTTAACAATATTCATATCAATATATGTAAAGGTTTCTTTATTAATTTTAGCAACAAAAGCAAATATGTTTGATACGATATAATCCGTCAACCCATTTGAAAAAATGGATGTCATTGCAATCAGATATACTATTGCTGATGCAACATAAAAGCCCTTTCTATACTTAAATTTCGTTAAAGACACAATACAAATCACAACAAACGAAAGATACATCGCCATTTGCAATATATTATCATCCAACTTTGCCATATTGTGTATATATTCTGAAAGACATTCAAGAGAGCTCCCTTTATTTTTAAATAATCAATATAAATATTATTCTCTTTTGCAACCGCTAATACTTCCTCAATATGTTCATCTAAAAACAATCGAAGTTCATAATTATTTGAAGAAATAATACAACTATTAACGACTTCCTGAAATCCATCAATTTTTTCATTAAAGTCAGAAAGAATTCCTGTTTCTTCAGCCTCTGCTGAAAAATAAATATCATCTGCATACATATTATCACTTGCATGTCTACAAAAAATTGTTGGATCAACTCTTTTTATCAAAAAGAAAGTTCCGAAATAGAATAACCTCAATCCAAATGTTAGTATAATTAAAATAAATAAACTCCAAATCCCAAATTTGCGAAGTTTAGTATCAATCATCTTCACCATCCCTTTTGCATAATAAAAATGCCCTTATTTTTTACTCATGCCATTTTATAAACTGATCAAAATATACAGCATTAACATCACTTTCTCCAGTTGCAGTTATAAATGTAAGATATTCTGCTACTGAAGAACGAATGATACTGACTTCATGCTTATTGTCTTTCATCTTAATACCTCAATTTTTAATTGCTACACTGCCTTATTATGAATATTCATATATCTGACTCTCACATCCGGTATGCATCTTTCATCCAGCCACTTTAACACGAAGGTCAGCTTATATGGATCAACTATGCCATCTTCTGCCTGCTCTCCTACAATAACTTCCTCGACCAGACTTTCAAATACTACCCTGTCAAATTCATCAAGAACATCTGCATCCTTTAACTTGGTTCTGATAGTTTTCATCTTATCTGCAATATTTTTCTGTGATAATGCACAGTCAGCGAATATTGCTTTCTCTTCCTCGCATTTATCCAGCTTTCTGCTAATCTCATTGTATTTTTCGTCATAAGCTTCTTTAGTAAGTTTATCATCGAGATACATATCGGTCAATTTCTTTTCTTCTCAAGACTGGCTATATCCTTCTCAATACGCTTTAACTTTTCTGCGCTGTCATCTTTGGAAAGTGTTTCTTCTATCGAATAGCAATATCACTATGTGCATAAGTTCTTCCACCATACCTGCCAGCTTTCGACACTATTCCAATAGCATTTGTCTGTTCAATCTATTTGGTCGGTGTCATAACAAATCTATTTGGTTCCGCCTCACCTCTAACCGCCTCGAATTGCACACGGTTAAAATCCGGATTGTGAAGTTCTTCCCAGACCGCCAAAAAATCAACTATATTCCTGTTTCGCATCCAGTTCTGAATGACAAATCTGGGATCATTATCATTTCTGTATTTTGCGATATCTGTCAACAAAATATATTCATTTTCCTTCTCTAGCTTTTTGCTCACGTCCGTCCATTGTATGTATTCTTATGTTCTCACGTTCCTTCTCTGCTACAGCAGCAATAATAGATATAAGCAGTTTACCGGCTTCTTTTGAGCTGTCAATTCCATCTTCTACACAGATAAGATTCACACCATAATCCTGCATAAGTTGTAAAGAGCTGAGCACATCCGCTGCATTTCTGCCAAATCGTGATAATTTAAATACAAGGACGAAATCAACTCCGTCCTTGCCATCTTCAATATCATTCAACATCCGCATAAATTTCACACGCCTATTTGGGTAATACTAATGGAGAATTTTTCAATAATCCTGCAATAACAGAGTTGTATTTGGCTGTTCCGTAATCCTCAACGATACTTGTTATTCTAGCCCCAGCATCCTTGGAAGAAGCACCACACAGAAAGACTCTCTCATCCGCTGTTCCATAATCCAACACGATAAAACGATCATGGAATATGCCACCTGTCTTCTTCATTGACAGTTTTACAGTTGGATACTCCTTACGGAAATCCATATATTCTATGTTGTGAAGTTTATTATTCCCAACATTATCGCTAAATAAAATAATATTTACCCCTATCGGAGAATTCTTAAGATGCACCAGTGTTCTTAATCCAATATAATTGTCAACCAAATATATTGATGCCTTTGCCTGCCTGTAAATAGACTCGTAAACCTCATCCGCACTACTAAATTTTGCA
>OGKO01000045.1_pt1 | contig 88287 bp, 77 predicted proteins | sample 1572451 | NCBI WGS metagenome assembly OGKO01 (sample SAMEA2582089, study PRJEB24529) | metagenome | biome: Human gut stool | place: China | collected 2011 | reverse complement strand
ATTTGGAGGATGCTTTTTTAATTGAAGAGGCGAACAGATATGATATTAAGGGAAAATCCTATATTGGTACACCATTGAAGTACTATTTCATGGATATGGGGCTCAGAAATTCAAGAATCCATTATAGGCAAATGGAAGTGACACATTCTATGGAGAATGTAATTTACAATGAATTAAGAATGAGAGGCTTTCATGTGGATGTTGGCAATCTGACTGTTGTTGAAAGGAGGAAAGATGCAAAACCGGTAAAAAAGCAACTGGAAGTCGATTTTATCTGTAATAAGGGGTCTAAAAAATATTATATCCAGTCTGCGTATATGCTGGAGACCGAAGCAAAAATGGAACAAGAGATTCGTCCTTTTTTGAAAATAAATGATTCATTTAAGAAGATTGTAATTACATCTAATACACCAAAACCATTTTATAATGATCAGGGTATTTTAATCATGAATGTGTATGAATTTTTATTAAATACAAATTCGTTGGAATTATAAAAGGTAACTATTCAATCGGGAGTTGAGGTGATGAAACTATGGCTGAAATACAAATTGCATGGTTAGAATTGATGACAGTTGGAGGTCTTGGTGTAATATTAGTTCTACTAGGAGTTACTTTCAATATCATTGTAAAAAGACAGAATAAATTGTGTACAAAAAAGACAGACGGTATTATTAAACAATATGGGTTTTCTGGAAATGGAAGAGTGTACCCAATCGTTGAGTACTTTGTGAATGGAACTTGTTATAAAGCAAAGAAAAAATTTCGAGGAATTAAAACAACACAACTATCAGGAGTACCTGTACCGATGAAATCAGAAGTCTATGAAGATGAAAAAGGATGGCTACATGTAAAAACTGGAGCTATTGCAAATTTGCATCAATTTGCGGAGCAGTTGTGGCCTATCAACAGTAAGATGACAGTTTATTATAATCCAAACAATCCTAAAAAGTGTTATGTTGATAGACCAATTTCAAAAAGTTTTACTTCCATGATGTTTATCATAATGGGAACAGTAACAATACTTTTGAGTGTACTGGTATTCTTTTTGATGCAATTATAAACCCAGATATGTGTGTGGGACAGTACGAAGAAATAATTGCAATGGGAAGTAAAAGACTGATTTTGCTTGGAAATTGTGGCGTATTAGATAAGCGGATTGAAGATTGTGGAATTATTATTCCGATTAAGGCTGTCAGGGATGAGGGAACAAGTTACCACTATGCGAAACCATGTGACACAATTGATGTGAATCATAATTACAGGGATGAGTTTAAGAAAGTTCTGAAAGAGTTTGGATATCCTTATGTGGAAGGAATCACATGCACAACAGACGCCTGCTATAGAGAAACAAGGGATAAGGTGAATAAGAGAAAAGAATAGTGTGTAGACGAATCGCATATGCTAATTAGGATTATGCGGATCTGCGAATTAAATGTAAGATAATGAGTGGGGATTTGCGTATCAAATGCAAGATGATGAACGGGGATTTGCGCATAATACACATTTACACGAACGAGGATTTGCGATATAATTTGTAAAAATAGTATATTTTTGGAAGGCGTATTCCATTATCTGGTGAAGGGGAGATGCTTTTATGGCTGAAACGGTTTTTAAAAGAAAACTATATAATGAAATTCTTGAATGGAAAAAGAACCGCAGTGATAAATACGCACTGCTTATTAAAGGAGCAAGACGTGTCGGAAAATCAACGATTGCGGAAGAATTTGCAAAAAACGAATTCAGATCCTATATTTTGATCGATTTTGCGCATACGAGCAAAGCAATTCTGGAATTATTTGATGATACTTATAATTTAGATTTTTTCTTCCTCCAATTACAACAGTTGACCGGAGTCAGACTGTATGAAAAGGAATCCGTGATTATATTTGATGAGGTTCAACTATTGCCGAAGGCAAGACAGGCAATCAAGTATCTTGTGGCAGATGGAAGATATAAATACATTGAAACAGGGTCACTTTTATCGATAAAGAAGAATACGAAGGATATATTGATTCCGAGTGAAGAACATAAGATATCTATGTATCCGATGGATTTTGAAGAATTTTTGTGGGCGGTTGGTGATGAAATCACGGCGGATACCATTAAACTGCTTTTAAAAAACAAAAAATCTGCCGGAAATGCGATGCATAGGAATCTGATGCGTATGTTCCGGTTGTATATGCTGATCGGTGGAATGCCACAGGCGGTAGAAGCATACTTAGAACACAATAATCTGCAGGTAGTAGATGAGGTAAAAAGGGAAATTGTCGATTTGTATGAGGAAGATTTTACAAAGATAGATGGAACCGGGCTTGCAGGTGATATATACGATGCAATTCCGGCGAGCCTCCGCGGAAATGCGTCGAGATATGTTCTGTCAAATGCGAGGGAGGGAACACGTCTGGAACAGGTTCGTGAATTAATACCGGATATTCTTAGTTCGTATACTGTAAATATTGCATATCATGCAAATAATCCGGGAGTAGGAATGTCACTGGAAAAAGATGCCGGACGGTATAAGCTATTTACCTCGGATGTCGGGTTGTTTATAACACTCGCTTTTAAGGATAAAAACTATACAGAAAATGTCATTTATAATAAGCTGCTATCGGATAAATTAGAAGCAAACCTCGGATATATATATGAAAATGCCGTGGCTCAGATGTTAGTTGCCAGAGGAAACAACCTGTTTTATTACACGATGGAAAGCGAAACATCGAATCATCTGTATGAGATAGACTTTTTGTTGTCAAAAGGGGATAAAATTAATCCGATTGAAGTGAAGTCTGGAAATTACAGAGGGCATAAGTCGTTAGATATGTTTTGCGATAAGTATAGCAGTCGTATCAGAGACAAATATGTGGTTCATACGAAGGATTATAAATGGGAGAATGGCATCCATTATCTGCCGGTATATATGATCCCATTTTTGTAAAATCCTTACCATTTATGCTAAAAAAAGCACAGATTATGCAATTTTTCTCCATAAAAGAATTCTTATGTTAGGATTAAGACAAGTAAAGCGGAACATAAATGCAGAAAGTTATTCCGAAACTGCAAGGAAGAGCTCCGCAGTCCAGAGAGAAAGGGATTAATATTATGGAGAAAATCAAAGGCTTATGGCTTGGATTTGCAGAGAAGCATCCGGGCGCATCAAAATGGATTCGTGAAGGTGGTTTATTTGTTATTGTAAGTAACCTTATCACAGTACTGAAATATTTTATGTTACTGTTTTTACCACTTGCATTTGCAGGGCTTCCAAAAGTTGATTTCGGATTCCCGGGAATCGATATTACTTTATTTGGAGAGACTTTCAAATGGAACATTATCGGCTATGACGCTGCACATGGAGGACTGCCTTACTTCTGTGCATACATGATTGCAATGGTAGTTGGTGAGTGTATCAACTTCCCAATCCAGAGAAGCTTCGTATTTCGCAGTAAAGGTAACATCTGGTATCAGGGAATGTGGTATCTGATTGCATTCTGTATCGTAACCTGTATCGTAAACTCCATCAACTGTATCTGGGTTGCTGTTGCAGGAATGTTCGTACCGGACTGGCTGTATAACATCGGAACGACCGTATTAAACGGTGGTGTATCTATGGTGGTATTCTTTTTTGTTAATAAAATCATCTTCCCGGAAGGGGAAGCAAAAAAAGCGGAAGCTTAAGATTTATGGAGCTGCTGTACTGAGAAATTGGTACGCAGCTCTTTTTATGTAGATTTTATTTTTGATTGTGGGTGTTGTTTTTGCTGTGTCAGCAGCAAAATTAATAAAAAATTTATTTGTTTCATAGTCTTTTTTATGATATTGTAAATTTACAATTCATTGAGATATGTGTGGCGTATCTTCTATATGGATTCAAAAATTCTTTAAAGTTTTCAATATGAATGGTTTCCCTCCTAATCGTACATTGACAATTGAATAGGAACTTTACATTATGCTATAATATCACCAGCGAAAGGCGGTGATGGAAAGTGAATGAGGAATATATGCCAACAGATGTACAATTCAAGTATGAATTAAGAAAACACTTAACAGAACTGGAAAGAAAGCTTGAATTGCTTCGGAACGAAGAGTATGAAAAGCTTGAAAAAGAGTATTTGAAGGAAATACAGGATATTCAGACAAGTTTGGAAGATTAACAGAAAACAATATAAAAAAGAAGGTGTAAAGTCGTGATAGAAAAAGGGCTTTGCACCTTTTTCAATTGAATAGGAACTTTACATTATGTTATAATATCACCAACGAAAGGCGGTGATAGCATGGAGGATAATGGAATGACAAGAGAAGAACTTATCAGTTTGACAATTGACAAATATACGGATCTGCAGCGCATTAAAAAATCCAATGGCGGTGTGGAGAACAAAGAACTTGATTATCAGATTAAGGTCACACTTGCAAAGTTATCTTCACTTGGTATATCCGTCGAAGATATTACATTGTAGATTGTGAAAAATTTATCAGGGTGTGGAGCCAAAACTATGGCTTCGCACTCTTCTCATCTGGGAGAAGGTTATGTTAAAAATAGCAATCGTAGAGGATGAACGTGAGTGTCAGGAAGCACTCATCGAGCATCTGAGAAAATATGAAAAAGAGAAAAACGAAGCATTTATCGTAAGAATTTTTAATGACGGCATAGATATTCTGGATGACTATTCTGCGGACTATGACCTGATTTTTCTGGATATCCATATGAAATATCAGGATGGAATGACAACCGCAAAGAGAATCCGCGAAGTGGATGCGGACGCACAGATCGTGTTCATCACGGCTCTGGCGCAGTATGCAATAGAGGGCTACAAGGTAAATGCGTTGGATTTTATTTTAAAACCGGTCGTTTATGAACAGCTTGCCATGACAATGGATAGAGTGCGTTCCATTGCGTCAAAGCATCACAAGGAGAAGCAGCTTTTAGTCGCAGAGAGCGAGAGCAAGTGCAAAATATCTACCGAGGACATCCTATATATTGAGGTGATAGGGCATGATATGTTTTTCCATACCAGAGATAAAGTGTATTCGAAGCATGGAATCACGTTGAAAACAATGGCGGATGAACTATCGGAATATTATTTTGTGAAAAGCGGGCAGTCGCAGCTTGTGAATCTGAAATATGTGGATGAGGTCAAAAAGGACACTGTCTATGTGAACGGAACAGAGATATTTTTAAGCCGCAGCCGGAAAAAAGAGTTTTTGGAAGCACTTGCAGATTATGTAGGAATGGAGATGTAATATGGCGGGATCACTGTATTTTTGGGAAATGCTTCTCCCGGCATTAGGGCTCTGCCTTCCGTTAAACCGCAGAGAAAAAAGTCTGTGGAAAGCGGTTACATGTATGATTACAGGCGTAGTTTTATTGACGGTTATTATGAAACTGGCGCAGACAAAATATGAGGGTACACTGATATCTATGGGAGAGAATATCATGTTTTCCATGATGATGTTAGGCTGGTTTCTTGTGATATGGAGTCTTGTGATCGGGTGCATTTATTTTTTTGTGCAGTGCAGTCTGCGTGAGGCAATGTACATTTTTGCGTTAAGCTATGGTGTGGAGCATATTTTTTACTGCATCAGACTTCTGACAGAATGGTTGACAGGCGGGCACATTGGCAATACTGCCCCATTGATCTATCTTCCATGTATGGCCGGTTCATTTCTTCTCGCATACTTCTGGTTTGCGAAAGGTGCTGCATATCAGGGAACCTATTTATTGGAGGGGATTTCAGCGTCCACTTCGTCCATTGTCCTGATTGCGGTCGTGTGGGGACTCAGTATTGTGGCAGGAGAACTGAACTATGCGCATATTCACAGTATTTATGCAATTCCGTGCTGCATTTTCATGTTATCAAGCCAGAGGGAACAGCTTCGTCGTGAGATTGAACGGACGGAATTTACGAAAAAAGAGCAGTTGTGGGAAAAGACGAAGCTGCGCTACGAGATGTCAAAAGAGAGCATGGCAGTTGTGAACCAGCATTATCATGATATGAAGCATCAGCTCATGGCGCTTTCCACCATGAGTGATGAAGACAAACGAAAAGCGAAGCTTCTTGATATGGAGAGCAGGATTGCCGCGTATGAAGCAGTAGTAAAAACCGGAAATGAAATCTTAGATACCGTTCTGACAGAGAAAAAACTGACCTGTCAGATCAATCATATTGCATTTAGCTGTATTGCTGACGGAGCGCAGCTTTCATTTATGGATGAGCTTGATATTTATACGTTGTTTGGAAATGCACTCGATAATGCGATTGAGGCGAACCGGAAAATTGAGAATGCAAAAAACCGGTGGATCTCTGTTCAGATACAGAGGAAAAAGGGAATCATTTTGATCGAGCTGATCAACCCTTATCAGGGAACGGTTGCTTTTGATGAGAGCAGAATGCCGGTCACTTCAAAGGCTGACAGGGAAAGCCATGGTTTTGGAACAAAGAGTATCCGTTCTATTATAGAAAAATACGACGGACAAATGATCATCAAGACAGAGGAGCAGAAATATCTGATTCGTATGATCTTTCAGGGTAAAGATTGACCAAATATGTCTTAAAAAATGCAGGCTGCGCTAAAGCCTGCATTTTTGTTATAAATTGTAGTATCTTCTTTTTACAGATATAAGGGCAGTGCAGATGAAAGCAGAAAGTTAATCCTCCCAAGATTAAAATAAAACGCTTCATCCTGAATTGCCCGGACATCATGTAAACAGGAGGAAAGATATGAGTAAAGCAAGAAAAATTGTGGGAACGACAATACGTTCCATTTTGATCATTGTATTTGCAGTGATCATCGCAGCAGTGAATTCCATTCTTCCAAATTATGCGAGAATGATGGACAGCATGATTGGTGGAATCAATACAAAAATTGACAATTCTGATGTTGATACAACAGGACTTGATCTTGAGTACAACAAGGCAGATTATACGACAGATAATATCGGAGAGGCTGAGAGTGCGCTCCACCAGCAGATCGCTGATGAGGGAACGGTTCTTTTAAGCAATGAGGGAATACTTCCTATGGCACAGGATACAGAGTTTAGTTTTTTCAGTGTCAATTCGGCAACCGTATCAGCAAGCGATTCCATGATGGGTGGAAGAAACCTGACACAGATTTTTGAGAATGCAGGAGCAAAAATCAATACAACATTAATGGATTTTTATTCCGAACAGTCCAAGGAATATGGACTCAGTTCAGGTTCTATCAGTTATGGTGACGCAGAGGATTTTGCAATTAACGAAGTACCATTATCTGTATTGCAGGAAAATGCAGAGGTTATGGAGTCTGTAAAAAATACAGTGCCTGTTTATTTCTTAAAAAGAGTGGCAGGAGAAGGACGCGATATGCCTCGTTCCATGTATAACCATGCAGAGAGCGAAGAAGACAAGGCAAAGAGTTATTTAGAGCCGGATTCGACAGAGTTAGAGATTATCTCTTATTTAAATGATAACTTCGATAATGTAATTCTTGTAACCAATTCCAATGCTGCATTAGAGCTTGGCTGGGTAAAGGATTATACAAACATCAAGGCAGTACTTTCAGGTACAACGATTGAAGCAATCCCATACATTCTGACTGGTCAGGTAAATCCTTCCGGAAGAACAGTGGATACTTTTGCAGCAGATGCTTCCAAATCTCCGGCAGCACAGAACTTTGGTGATTACCAGTATGTAGATGAGAACGGAGAACTTACAAAGTACAACTATGTAACCTATGAAGAAGGCATTTATGTAGGTTATAAATATTATGAGACACGCTATGAAGACGCTGTTTTAAATCAGGGAAATGCCGGAGATTACGATTACACAGAGGAAGTGGTTTATCCATTTGGATATGGACTTTCCTATACAACTTTTGCATGGTCTAATATGCAGACAAACTGGTCCGGTGATGAATGTACCGTGACCGTTGATGTGGAAAACACAGGAGATATGGCAGGTAAAGATGTTGTTGAGATTTATGCCCAGTCTCCATATACAGAATATGATAAAGCAAACGGAGTGGAAAAGGCTTCCGTACAGCTTGTCGCTTATGGAAAAACAAGTGAACTTGCACCGGGCGAGAAAGAAACGGTAACCTGTACCTTCTCCAAAGAGCAGTTAAAAGCTTATGATGAGAATGGAGCACAAACCTATATTTTTGACGCAGGAGATTATTACATTACAGCAGCAGCGAATGCACATGCAGCAATTAACAATATTCTTGCTGCTAAATCTGAGAAGCCAGCTCAAAAAGCAGACTTAGACAGTGAAGAAACAGCAGATAACGAAGAATCTGCAACTCAGGAAGAGGCAGAAAGCAAGATAGAGCTTTTGACAGCAGGTGGACTTTCAGCAGAAGAAGCCACAACCGGCGGAAATGCAGAATTTGTATCTGTATACACACCAGATAACACAGACGCCGATGTGACAACCTACGCAACTGATTCTTACTCCGGCGTAGAAATCACAAACCAGTTACAAGACTGCAAGGCAGATGTGACTTATCTTACAAGATCCGACTGGGAGGGAACTTTCCCGACACATGACGGAGAGGCAGGAACTCAGATCAGTACCTGGGGAAATGAGATCAATGGTGAAGATGGAGTTTCCTATACATATGTGAAAACAGCGTCCGATGATCTGATCGCAGAGCTTGACAGCTTTTCAAGCGGTACAGATGTTGCTCCGGAGACACTTGCAGACACACAGATTGTCTATGGTGCAGATAATGGATTAACATTGATTAACATGAGGGGACTTGATTTTGATGATCCGCTCTGGGATGACCTTTTAGATGAACTGACTGCAGATGAAATTTATAATACGATCGGCGTGTCCGGTTATGGTATTGAATACATTGATTCTGTAGAAAAACCTTTTAATATTGATGCGGACACCGCAGCAGGATTGCTTTATGGTGGTACAGGAGCAATGTTCCCAAACGCAATGACGCTTGCACAGACATGGAACTTAGACCTTGCCAGTGAATATGGAACAATGATCGGAAATGAAGGATTGCTCGGAGGAGCTGATGGCTGGTATGCACCATCCATGAATATCCACAGAACACCATATTCCGGTCGTAACGGAGAGTACTATTCCGAAGATGCATTCCTCTCAGGAGCCGTTGCCTCCAGAGAAGTTTACGGAGCTGCTTCCAAAGGTATGTATACTTACATCAAGCATTTTGCATTCAACGATCAGGAAAACCATCGTGGTGACCGTGACGGACAATTCAGTGTTGCCACCTGGTTTAATGAGCAGTCTGCAAGAGAGATTTATCTTGTACCATTTGAGATGTGCATGAAAGTCGGCGACGTTACCTTAAATTATGTCGAGAAACAGGAAGATGGAAGCTATGCGAACGCATCAAAATCAATCCGTGCTTCACAGGGTGTTATGACTTCCTTCAGCAGAGCCGGTGCAACCTGGGCAGGCGGTGACTATGGACTGATCACAGGAATCCTTCGCAACGAGTGGGCATTTGATGGAATCGTTATGACAGACAATGCCAATACCGGTGTATTTATGGATGGCTACCAGATGACAGAGGCGGGGGCAGATGTGAAACTGACAAGCCTTCCGGCATCTGCAAGATACAATTTTGACAAGAGTGATCCTGCAACTTACTACTATGCAAGACAGGCAATGCACCGTGTACTTTACACGATCGCAAACAGCAAGAGCATGAATGGCGCAATGCCGGGTTCCCAGATTAAAGACGGAATGAGAATTTCAGACAAAATCAAACTGGCAATTGATATTATCTTTGGTCTGCTGATTGTTCTGGAAGTTTACAGGATTTTCCGGTTGTTCAGACCGACAAAGAAAAAACTTGCAAAGCTTCAGGCAAAAGCTGAGAAAAAAGCACAGAAAAAACAGATGTAAAAGTGACAGGACTTCTTTACATCAATGTAAAATTTATGTAAAATAGTAAATACAAAAAGAGCAGAACTGCGATCATATTTGAAGTAGTTTTGCTCTTTATTTTTACTGGAAAATATGAGGCGATGGGAGACAGTGTATTTTTCGGGGAATAGCAAAGGAGAGAAAAATATGAGAAAAAACTGGGCAGCATTGGCACTCACAGGCATGTTATGCCTATCAACTTTTGCGGGGGCACAGACTGTTTCGGCTGAGACAGCAGATTCTGCAAAAAAGGTGGATATTGTATTCACGCATGACACACATTCGCACCTTAACACATTTACAACTGTAGTAGATGATGCAGAGAAAGAAGTCGGCGGATTCGCAAGGATCAATACGCTGATTCAGGAGCAGAAGGCAAAAAATCCTGATACATTAGTGATCGACGGCGGCGATTTTTCCATGGGAACGCTGATCCAGACGGTTTTCGAGACGCAGGCAGCAGAGATCCGTATGTTGGGATACTTAGGATGCGAAGTGACAACACTTGGAAATCATGAGTTTGATTACCGTTCCAAGGGACTTGCAAATATGTTAAACAGTGCGGCGGAGTCCGGAGATGATCTTCCGGCAATGGTTGTTTGCAATGTGGATTGGGAATCCATGGAGGCAGCAGGCTTAAGTGAGGGACAACAGCTGATCAGAGACGCATTTGATGAGTACGGGGTCAGTGACTATGTTGTATTGGAAAAAGGGGATACAGACATAGCTGTCGTAGGCGTTTTTGGTAAAGATGCACTTGCCTGTGCACCGACCTGTGAACTTTTATTCAAAGATCCGGTGGAAGCAGTCAAAGAGACAGTAGAAGAGATCAAAGAAAACGAAGACGTAGATATGATCGTCTGCGTTTCACATAGTGGAACATGGGAAGATGAAAGTAAATCAGAAGATGAGATTTTAGCAAAATCAGTGCCGGATCTTGATCTGATCTTAAGCGGTCATACACATACAACATTGGAGGAGCCGATCGTTCATGGCGATACTTATGTCGTGTCCTGCGGAGAGTACGGCAAGAACCTTGGTGAACTTTCCATGACACAGAAAGCGGACGGACGCTGGGAGATGTCTTCATATGAACTGATACCGATTACAACAGAGATCGCGCAGGATGCGGACACCCAGACAACCATTGACCAGTTCATGGATATGGTAGATACCGATTATCTGGCACAGTTCGGCTATACCAAAGATCAGGTGTTAGTGGAAAATGATGTTGATTTTTCCACACAGAAAGATCTGGAAAATATCCATGAGGAACACAATCTTGGTGATATTATGTCAGACGCCTATGTGTATGCGGTGGAAAATGCAGCAGATTTTGACGGTGTCCCGGTGGATGTGGCAGTTGTTCCAAGTGGCACTGTCCGTGACACCTATGCAAAAGGCGATATTACGGTGGAGCAGGTATTTAATTCGTTTTCCCTCGGAATCGGGGCAGACGGAGTGCCTGGATATCCGCTCATCAGTGTGTATCTGACGGGAAAAGAGTTAAAGACAGCAGCAGAGATCGATGCATCCGTTTCTGATTTTATGACAACGGCGAGATTATATTGCAGCGGACTTGATTTTACTTACAATCCAAACCGCATGATCTTAAATAAAGTGACAGATGTGTATCTGGACGATGGTACACAGAGAATTGAGCTTGAGGATGATAAATTATACCGCGTGGTCGCAGACCTTTACAGCGGACAGATGTTAAGTGCCGTAACAGATATGTCTTACGGACTGTTATCACTGGTTCCAAAATACGCCGACGGAACACCGATCGAAGACTTCGAGGATGTCATTATCACAGAGAATGGAAAAGAGTTAAAAGCGTGGGATGCGATCGCAAGATACATGGAGTCATTTGAGGACACAGACGGCGACGGAATAGCCAATGTGCCGGAATACTACAGCACCACACATTACAGAAAACAGGTAGATGACAGTAGGAATATCGTTGACCTTGTAAAAAGTCCAAATAAATTTACTGCTATCATTGTTGGCGCGATTGCGGTGTTGATTTTACTTGTTATTTTCATTATAGTATTAATTAAGAAAATTGTGAAAAAAGTAAAATCCCGCAAGATGAAAAAGTAAAAAATTTTTCCGGTATCAGTGGATCATTCGGACATACGTTGAAAAAGAAGTTTACATAAGTCGGGATTGGCAGGGAGATTCAAAATGAGCGCACAGGACAACATGGAAAAGGTTCTCAGGGAATTACATGTCCTTTTATCAAAAAGCAATCCATATGAGAGAGATTCTAACTATTTGGTCGTAAATAAGAAAGAGATGCTGGATATTTTAAAACAGCTTGCAGTCTGCATGTCAGAAGTTATGGATGAGTACGAACTGACGCAGCAGGGCAGGGAGCAGGCGCAGCGGGAAAACCGGAAGATCGGGGAAGAAATCATCAATGACGCCAGAGCAAAAGCAGAGGACGTTTATGCCGCGTCGGTTATGTATACGGATGAAGCGCTCCGGCGGATACTTGATATTATGGACGAGGCGAATGAATCTGTGAAATCCGTTTATGAAAGCATGGGAGAGAAGCTTGCCAATGAACGCAAGCTGGTTTCCGGTGACAAGCTGGAGTTAAAGAGTCTGTTGCAGGATCTTAAGGATACGGACAAATACATGGCTATTATTGAGGAGCGGAATAAGAAAATTGCGAAGGAGAAGAAGTGGAAAGAAGAGGATACGGAATCTTCTCCTTATGCAGCAGTGAAGCCAGAGATCAAGATCAACCGCGATTATTTTGAACAGCAGGGAATCTCGTTTGAAGAACCGGAGGAAGAACAGCCGGAAGAAAAAACAGAGAAAGCTGCCCCTGAGATCAGCGTGAATCTGGATTCTGAGTACTTTAAGTGGAAAGAGCAGGAAGGAAAAGAAGAGGATTCAGAGGATGAGAAACAGCCAGAGAAAAAAGGATTCTTTGGAAAATTTATGAAATAAAATTAATTGTGTACAACCTATTGACAAAGATGCCAATAGGTTGTATTTTATTACACATAAGGATTGAACACAATTAAATTGCAAGCAATATAAAAGGCGAGAAAAACAATGAGTAAATTTTATGATTTTGAAGCGGAAGATGTAATGTGTAACATGCATAAAATGGAGGAATATCAGGAACAGGGTTTTGAGATTTTAGATTTCCCTTGCAATCAGTTTGGAAATCAGGCACTGGGCACCAACGAGGAGATCGTGTCATTCTGTGATGCAAAGTTTGGAATCACATTCAAGCACTATGCAAAAATTGACGTGAACGGCGCAGATATCAAATGGAGCTTTACAAAATTTTTAATTGACCGGAATGGCAACGTGGTAGAACGGTTTGAGCCGACAGCGGATATGCATGTGGTAGAGGAAAAAATCAGAGAAATTCTATAATGTTGTAAAAACAACGGAAATTCTGCTCCCAATTGCGTATAGTAAAGATACAAAAAAGGAAACTATATATGAAAATAAATCGCACAGTATCATTGCCAAAAGGAGCGTAGGAAGTATGAATAGAGAAGAGCAGAAGCAAACCATTAAAGATTACCTGAAACGCCTCGGAGCAGGCGAGGAATTGGAGAGTGTCCGCGTTGATTTTGTGAAAAAATTTCAGTCGGTAGACGCGGCAGAGATCATGAATGCAGAGCAGGAACTTATCAAAGAGGGAACATCGATCAGTGAAGTGCAGAGATTGTGTGATGTTCATTCTGCGTTGTTTCATGGAAAAACAAGAGAAGAGCAGATCGCAAATGCCCCAAAAGCAACGGTAGATTCTATCCGGGAACAGAGATTTGCAAAGACGGCGGAGCTTGTGAAGATTCCGGGGCATCCGCTTCACACATTTACGTTGGAGAACGAAGCACTTGCCAAAACGATTAAAAAATGCAGGGAAGCATTAAAGAGCGGGCATGTAGAGTACAAGCTTATAGAAGAAGTCCGGCAGCTTGCAATCCATTATGCCAAAAAGGGAGATCTTCTTTATCCGCATTTAAAGGTAAAGTATGAGATCAGCGGTCCGTCGGATGTTATGTGGACGGTGGATGATGAGATACGGGATGAATTTGCTGCGCTGGCGAAAAAAGCGGATTCACAGGATGATGAGTGGAAAAAACGTTTCGAGGCGGCACTCACAAGAGCGGACGAGATGATCTATAAGGAAGCCAATATTCTTTTTCCTAATTGCGCATTTAACTTTACGGATGAGGAATGGTTTGGAATCTACCGGGACTCAAAAGACTACGCAGAGTGTTTTGGTGTAGAAAACGGAGTCTGGGAGGACGCAGAGAAGGCACAGGACGTAAAGATGTCGTCTATCAGTCAGGATGAGATTGTCATGGCAGGCGGTCACATGACCGTGGAGCAGTTGACAGCAATGCTGAATACCATCCCACTGGAGATTTCGTTTGTGGACACAGACAATATCAACCGCTTTTTTAACGAAGGTCCAAAAGTGTTCAAAAGACCGGGAATGGCGATTGACAGAGAGGTGTTCTCCTGCCACCCGCCGAAGATCGAACAGCAGGTACGCCGTATTATTGAAGAATTCAGAGCGGGAACACTTGATAAAGTACCTGTCTGGATGGATAAAAACGGCAGAACCATGTTAGTCACTTATATGGCAGTCCGCGATAAAAGCGGAAAATATCTTGGAACCATGGAACTGGTACAGGATATGGAATTTGCAAAAGAGTATTTTAAGAAATAATTAATAAGTGGAAATCTCCTTATGGGAGGCAGCACGGTACTCGCGTGGTCTGCTTCCCATAATTGTTTTAAACTGCTTTGAAAAATAACTTGGGTTGGAAAAACCACAGTTTAATGCGATCTCTGTGATGGGAGCGTCGGAATCTGTCAGCAGTTTTGCGGCATGGAAAATACGGATTCGCTGCAAATATTCGATCGGACTGTAATGCAGATACTGCTGAAAAATGCGTTGACATTCTCTGGGACAGATATTTGCAGTGTCCGCAATCTCTGAGACAGAAATGGTTTTATCTAAATTTCGGTGCAGCCAGGTCAGCATTTTTTTCAGGCGTTCGTCTTGCATCGGAGAAATAGAAGGGCTGGAATCCACGGACATTTTGGACAAAACAAAAAGCAGGATATTGGACAGCGCATTCCGTACCTGAAATTCATATCCGTAGTTTTCACTGATACAGGCATGGTAGGCACAGTCGAATTTCTGAAAATACGGAGCGTCGTCAGAGGTATCATGAAACACAAAGCAGGATGGACCATTTTCCAACAGCGGGCGCACGTATTTGATGTGAAATACACTTTCCGGGGTTCCGCAGATCATGTCGGTGCTGAACACAAAGGAGCGGAACAGGCAGGGAGCGGCGGTTTTTGGAACAACGGCATGAATGATCTCTGTATTGATAAAACAGCCTTCCCCGGCTTGCAGTTCATAGGACTGGTCGCCGATACGAACCGTGACAAGCCCTTCGAGTAGCACAAACAGTTCCAGCTCACCGTGCCAGTGAGGAGGAACATATCCGCCAAGATACTGGTGCAGATCCATGTCGTTGACGGAGAGATCAAATAATTGCGTATTTTTTTCAATGAGTTCCCTGCCGGAAGGATCGAGGGACAGAGAAGGGGAATTGTTGAACATAAAAACTACCGCCTTGTCGCTTTTGTTATATTATAAGTCGCATTTTCTAAAGATACAATGGTTTTTGCTGTGATAAAATTCAGAATAGAGATAAAATAAGTCTGCGAATCGTTACTGGAACGAGGTACGAGGGAACAGTAACAATATAGAAGGAGAACAGCATGAAAAATACAGTGATTTTTGATCTGGATGGTCTGTTAATTGACAGCGAGATCATTTCCTTCCGATTGTATGAGGAACTGACCGGAAAATACGGACGTTCCATGACGCTGGAGGAATATGCAACGGATTATAGTGGAAAAACCAGTCTTGCAAATATGAAGTTTCTGTTAGAAAGATATCAGCTCCCAATCACGTTGGAAGAGGGAATGACTTTTGTGGATGAGAGGGAAAAAGAGTATCTAAAAGACGGCGTTGCACTGAAACCGGGCGCACGCGAACTGCTGGCGTATTTAAAGGAAAATCACTACAAAATACTGCTGGCAACATCGAGCACCGAAGACCGCGCAGAGGGAATTTTGCAGCAGAATGGGATTCGTGGCTACTTTGATCATCTGGTGTATGGTGTAAATGTGAAACGTGGCAAACCTTTTCCTGATATTTTTCTGAAAGCATGCGAGGATGCACATGAGCCAGGAAAAAATTGTCTGGTGTTAGAGGACAGCGAAGCAGGGATTCAGGCGGCATATTCTGCGGGAATTGATGTGATCTGTATTCCGGATATGCGGGAGCCGGGAGAAGAATTCAAAAAGATGGTAACAGCACAACTGATCTCTTTAAAAGATGTGATCATCTGGTTGCAGACCTTACAATTGAATAGTGTTATGTAAACTAAAAACAGGGATTATTGTTTTGATGCCTCCGGCTGTGGTACAATATTGGAATCATAGTCGGAGGCATTTTATATGAAAGTGGTAGTAGCAATTGATTCTTTTAAGGGAAGTATGACAAGTATGCAGGCGGGAAACGCCTGTAAAGAGGGGATTCTTGCGGCGGCGTGTGCGCACTGTGGCAGTGGGGCAGCAGCTGTGAAGGACAGGAAGCCTGCAGCAGATAATATGAATGTTGTCGTAAAACCGCTCGCAGATGGAGGCGAGGGCACAGTGGAAGCGTTGGTAGAGGGAATGAACGGAACGTATGAGTATGTGACCGTGACAGGTCCGATGGGAAATCCAGTGAAAGCAAGATATGGCATTCTGCCAGATCAAACAGCTGTGATGGAGATGGCGGAGGCATCCGGCATTACACTTGTAAAAGAACCGTTAAATCCGTGGAAAGCAGCATCCACAGGAGTCGGAGAAATGATTCTGGATGCAGTTCAAAAAGGATGCCGCAAATTTATCATTGGAATTGGCGGCAGTGCGACGACAGAGGGCGGTATCGGAATGTTATCTGCACTGGGCTATGATTTTATGGATGAAAACGGAGACAGATTGCCACCGGTTTTTGCCTCGCTGGAAAAAGTGGAGCAGATAGAAAATAATCGTGTGCCGGAAGTGCTAAAAGACTGCCATTTTCAGATCGCATGTGATGTGACAAATCCGCTTTGTGGAGTGCAGGGATGTGTTTACGTTTTCGGAGCGCAAAAAGGTGTGAAGGAAGAAGAAAAAGAGAGCATGGACAGGGCGATGCAGTCCTATGCGGCATGTCTGGAAAAATTTACCGGCAAAAAGTTCAGCGAAATTCCGGGCACAGGCGCAGCCGGAGGGCTTGGGTTTGCGTTTCTGTGGGGACTTCCAAACGTGGAACTGAAACCTGGAATCGACATTGTTCTTGAGGCAGTCGGGCTGGCAAGTGAATTGCAGGATGCAGATATCGTGGTGACAGGGGAAGGCTGTCTTGATTTTCAGACGGCAATGGGAAAAGTTCCGGTCGGTGTGGCAAAGGCAGCAAAGCAATACGGCTGTGAAGTGATCGCTTTTGCCGGAAGTGTGACAGAAGAAGCCATAAAATGTAACGAAAAGGGAATCGATGCATTTTTCTCCATCCTGCCGGGAGTGTGTTCACTGGATGAAGCCATGAACACGGAGACTGCGCAGAAAAATATGCGGAATGCGGCGGAGCAGGTGTTCCGGTTGGTTTTGGATTTGTATGAACATAAGACCTGAATAAGATTGTGTTAAAAAGGAAAATGAAATTGAACTGCGTGACAATCTGATATAGAAAAAAGTTATAAATAATGTTACAAAAATACATATAAAATTATGGAAAAATGTTACAAATACACGGCAAAAACGAAAGAAAAATGTTACAGGAAGTCTTGAAATACTTTGGAAAAATGTTAATATGAATGTAAGAAAAGGGAATCCTAACATTTGGAGGGCGTGACATGCTAAAAAGAAAAGTATATCAGGAACTTTTAAAATGGAAAGAAAATACAGAAGGGAAAGCGCTGTGCATTATAGGCGCGAGACAGATTGGTAAGACAACGTTAATCCGGGAATTTGGAAAAAATGAGTATGAACATTTTGCAGAAATAAATTTTGTGACAGATGAAAAAGCAGCAGATATTTTCAAAGATAAATTGACAGCAGAAGCAATCATTACGAATCTGACTGCATACCTTCAAAAACCGTTGGAGCCTGGAAAGACATTGATTTTATTTGATGAAGTGCAGGAATGTCCTGCTGTCCGGTCTGCAATCAAATTTCTCGTGGAGGATGGCAGGTTTGACTATATTGAAGCTGGTTCATTGTTAGGAGTTCGGTATAAGGAAGTGAAATCTTATCCGGTTGGATTTGAACAAATTTTACCAATGTATCCGCTTGATTTTGAGGAATATCTGTGGGCAAATGGGGTGCAGGATAAGACGCTGCAGTATTTGAAAAACTGTTATGACAGAAGAGAAAGGGTTTCTGACTCCGTGCATGAAACGCTTTGCAAATTATTTTACAGTTATCTTGTGGTCGGGGGCATGCCGGAAACAGTTCAGATTTATATTGACACGCACGATATTGCAAAAGTTGTGCAAAATCAGAGAAGCATTCTGGAGTTATACCGGTTAGATATTGCAAAATATGCTGAAGGCAGCGACAAAGCGAAAATCAAAGCAATCTTTGACAGTATTCCAGCACAGCTCAATGAGAAAAACCGCAGATTTAAGTTAAACAGTATCAATGCGTCCGCCAGACATATCCGGTACGAGGACAGTTTTAATTGGCTTGTGGATGCAGGAGTGGCATTGCCTTGCTATAACGTGACGGAACCACAGGCTCCATTGCAGCTAAGTGAGAAACGAAATCTGTTCAAATTATATATGAATGACGTGGGACTGCTTTGCGCTTCCTGCATGGAAAATATTCAGTTTGATCTTTTGATGGGAAATGTCGAAATCAATATGGGAAGTATTCTGGAAAATGCTTTTGCACAAAACCTGAAGTCAAATGGATTTGAGCTTCATTATTATGATTCCAAGAAAATTGGAAAACTGGATTTTGTTTTACAGAAAGGGCTGCATACGGAGCTTGTGGAGATAAAATCTGGAAATGATTTCAAAAAACATCTGGCAATGGATCATGCAATGAAGGTGGAACAGTGGGAGTTCGAGCAAAGTATTGTTTTCTCAAAATCAAATATTCAAAAAGAGGCAGATGTTTTGTATCTGCCGTGGTATATGATCCTTTTCTTCATGCAGGAAAAAGAGCCGGAAAAAATGATTTACGAGATCGATCTGAGCGGACTGTAATAAGTGATAGGAAATGAAAAAACGATAGAATCTGCAAAAGAGGCGGATGCAAGAAAAGAGAATTAGGTGTATTATGTGAGATAATGATTGCATAGTTGAAAGTGGTAAGTGATTTATACTATGTAAAATAACAAAAAGCGTTGATTTTGGAGAATTTCCGAGATTGACGCTTTTTTATTCAGTTATAACTGACTCGGTTGTAACCGAATAAAAATTGACATTCCGAAAAATAATAATTATACTTATTTTATAATTGATGACAATAGAATGTTTGTAGAGCGAGAATTCTATTGTTGGAGAACTTTAGGATAGCAAAATTTCTGATGCAGGAAAGACAGGGTATCATGATTATGAAATTTTATGGCAGGGAAACAGAAAGAAAAAAATTAAATTCCATGTTTCAAACAGATGGTCAGATGATCTCTCTGATCTATGGACGAAGAAGGATCGGAAAAAGTGAATTGATTCGGCAGGTGCTCAAAGAAACAGAATTAAAAAGTATTTATTACGAATGCAAGCAGACAACGGAACAGAATAATGTAGACAGCCTTTCTGAACTGGTAGGGGAAGCATTCGATTTTCCTAAGCCTGCATTTGCCGATATGGAGAGCCTGCTTCGGTTCTTATTTCGGACGTCGGAAAAAGAGCCACTTATTCTTGTTTTGGATGAATACCCATATCTGCGTGAAAATGTAAAAGGACTGGACAGTGTGCTGCAGTCTGTGATCAATGAATACCGTGACCGTTCTAATATGAAGCTTATTATCTGTGGTTCCTATGTAGATACGATGAAAGAACTTCTGGCAAAACAGAATCCACTCTATGGCAGGATTGACCTTACACTGAATCTGAAACCGATGGATTACTATGAGTCGGCACTGTTTTATCCTGATTTTTCGGATGAGGATAAAGTGAGGATTTACAGTGTGTTCGGCGGAATCCCTTATTATAACCGGCTGATCGATGGAAAGAAAAGTGTAAGAGAGAACATCATAAATCTGATCGCATCACCAGGGGCGCGTCTGGAAAACGAAGTGTCAATGTATTTAAGCTCGGAGATATCGAAAATCACAAATGTCAATGAAGTGTTTGAAGCGCTGGCAAAAGGTTTTTCCAGATACAAGGACATTCTTGATCAGTCACATGTTTCGAGTGGTCCTGCGCTTGTGGATGTACTTGACAAATTGATACGTATGGATGTTGTGGACAAAATTACACCGATTAATGATGAAAACAATCGGAAAAAATCGGGATATTTTATTTCGGATAACCTGTCATTGTTTTACTATAAATATATTTTCAGAAATTCATCCCGCATGAATATCATGGATTCAGATATTTTTTATGACCGCTATATTGCAGAAGATTTTGAAACAAAATATGTCCCAAAAGTTTTTGAGGATGTATGCCGGCAATACCTCATCCGAAAAAACCGAATGGGATGCATGGATGAGATTTTTGAAAAAATAGGAAAGTATTACTATGATGATCCGGTGGAAAGAAAAAATGGAGAGTTTGACATCGTCACATTAGATGATAAAGGATATATTTTCTATGAAGCAAAATTCCGGAAAGAACCTGTGACAGAGCAGATGATTGAGAAAGAGATTGTGCAGGTAAAACAGACGGGATTGGAATGTTATAAATACGGATTTTTCTCAAAATCCGGGTTTGCGTGCGAGGAACGGGAAAATCGCAGTTTAATTGAATTGAAGGAGCTATACCGATAAAAAGCCGAATACAATCGGAAAGAGGCAGTTAGTTATTGGACGTCAGACCGGTGACAGTCCTTGCATTTGCGCAGGTGGACGAGCTGATTTCTTATATAAAAGAAAATTCTCTATGAAAGAACATTCCCATGGATTCGTCATTGTGAATAAAAAACGGAGGATTTTTTCGCATGGAAATTGGAAAAAGTGATCTATTTTAGTGAAAATACTTTCTAAAAAGTGTATAATGATTGAAAATAAACTGCAAGGAGGCTATGCTACAGACATGGACGAATATGCAAAGTCGATCATTCCGATCATTGAGGCAAATTATGAAAAGTATACAGAGACAGAGCGGTATATCGCGGATTACTTTTTAAAGCAGGCAAGACCGGAGCGGCTGTCGGCAGAACTAGTGTCAAAAGAGCTTTCCGTTTCCGTGGCGTCGTTGTCACGTTTTGCAAAAAAATGTGGTTTTGGCGGTTACCGGGAGTTCGCGTATGAATTTCGTAATTCCTATGTGGAAAAATCTGCTGTGGAGCAGCAGCAGTCCAGATTGGTTTTAGATACCTATCAGAATCTTTTGAACAAGATTTACAGTCTGCTGGATGAAGGACAGATTCACCGGATCGTGACAGAACTGAAATGGGCGAGACGCGTTTTTGTCTGCGGACGTGGCAGTTCCGGCTTGGCGGCAGAGGAAATGGCGACAAGATTCCGCTGGATCGGTATAGACATGACAGCACTTCGGGATAATGAGGATATGAGGATGCAGTCTGTTTTTTTAAACCGGCATGACCTGATGATCGGGCTGAGCTTGAGCGGTACAAAATCAGAGATTTTGTATATGCTCGACAGAGGTTTTCAGCAGGGGGCAAGGACAATGCTTATTACGGGGAAAAACCGGCAGACCTATGAGGATTTTTGCAATGAAGTATTGTTGGTTCCTTCTCTGCAGCATCTTAATCATGGAAATCTGATCTCACCGCAGTTTCCACTGCTTTTGATGATTGATATTTTGTATGCAGCCTATGTGAATGACGACCGTATGCGTATTGAGAAGATCCAGAGAGAAGTACAGCGCACATTGCGCGGAAATGAAGACAGATAGGAGAGATTGAAAATGAAAATTATCAGAACCAAAGACTATCGTGACATGAGCAGAAAAGCTGCAAACATTATTTCAGCACAGATGATCTTAAAAGATGACAGTGTACTTGGACTTGCAACAGGATCTACCCCGATCGGAACTTATGACCAGTTAGTAGACTGGTATAAAAAAGGAGACCTGGATTTCTCTAAGATCACAACGGTAAATTTGGATGAATACAAAGGACTTCCAAAAGAAAATGACCAGAGCTACTGGTACTTTATGAACAAAAATTTATTCTCCAGAGTCAACATCAGACCGGATTATCATTTTCTCCCGGACGGAATGAACCTTGACAGTGCCAACGAGTGTGAGAGATATGAAAAACTGATCGATTCTCTTGGCGGTATTGATCTTCAGCTGTTAGGACTCGGACGTAACGGACATATCGGTTTTAACGAGCCTTGTGATTCTTTCCCACAGGATGTTCATGTTGTTGACCTGACAGAGAGTACGATCGAGGCTAACAAACGTTTCTTCGCAAGCGCAGATGACGTTCCAAAACAGGCTTACACAATGGGTGTTGGAACTATCCTTCGCGCAAAAGCAATCCTGCTTGTAGTCAGCGGAAAAGATAAGGCAGCAGCATTAAATGCAGTCGTAAACGGACCGATCACACCACAGGTTCCTGGCTCTGTTTTAAGACTTCATCCGAATGTAATTATTGTTGCAGATGAGGATGCTTTATCTGAGATGGAATAGAACGGAGTTTGAGTGATGCAGTGTGGCAGATCTCGTGGTGCATTCACAGCGTTGATCGGGCATGCATAAGAGGACTTTCACAAGTCATTCATAACGTAAATAAAAGAAAAATCGTGCAGACAAATATGATTTCCTTTGTGAGCCTTGCGAACAGGAACATCATATTTCGTCTGTACGATTTTTCTTTTTCATTAACCTATAATATTTACTTGTGAAAGTCCTCTTATATTTGCCCTTCATCACCTGTAAAAGCACCACAAAATCTGTGATACAACGTGATCAAAACCCCGGTTATAAAAACTTTGCCACCATGGCAACACTGGTTTTATCGCGGGCAATTTTTGCAAGCTCGCGGTTGTCGAGCAGATAACGCATGATAAGCGATTCGGCAACGAATAACTCACTGACCTTGACCGGGATACTGCCACCATCCAATGGTGTTTCCAGGGCACCGCACAGGAGGACGACATCTGCAAGTGCTGTGCCTGGTGCATCCGGATAGTGCGTGATCAGGATGATCTTTGCACCGGTCTTTTTGGCAACGGATAAAGTGTCCATCATGTCGTGCGTGGAGCCCGAGTAGGAAACAAATAAAATGACATCACTTGGACCCATGAGGCTTGCGGCGATCAATTGCGTGTGGCTGTCACCACAGTTGCGGAATTTATTGGAGATCGTGGCGAAGCGCACCCAGATGTCATTTGCTAGAACCCGGCTGCCACCCTGGCCGAGACAGTAAACGGAGGTTGCGCGCTGCAAGAGAAGCGCAGCCTCGTCAATTGCGTCAAAATCAAGAACGCTCATAGTGTTACTGATCGCCGCCTGAAAAGAAGCACATACATTATCACATAATGAAGATGTCGGCATGGATGGATCCAAAGAATAGGAAGAAAACGGTGTCGGTGTCACATTTGCCTGCGCAAGTGAAATCTTCATTTCATTATAACCTTCAAATCCGAGTTGTTTACAGAAACGGTAAATGGTGGCTTCTGCCATATTGCATGCCTTGGCAAGTGAGGAAATTGATAAAAACTGCGCTTCCTCGGCATGCTTTGTCAGGTAATCTGCGATGATCGTACCTGATTTGGTGAGTGAATCCTGCTTTTCCGCAAGCAGATCCCAGAAATTCTTATTAATCATAATTTAATCCCCTGTAAAATGAAGCGAGTGTCACTGTTTACCCTGTGTTTTACTGCGTAAGCAAGCGTTTACAGAAACACATTAATATTTACTATATAAAAGTATATGTCAAAATGAAATGCACTGCAAGATAAAATCATAAAAATGAAAAATATTTTCATGCGAAAACAAAAGGAAAATGGATGAATATGCGGAATTGTAGGTATAAAATATACACTTAGCACTATTTGAAAGCTGGTATGAACGGATTTATGTGCAAATGTACTATATTTTCAAAATGAAATTAGTACAAAACGTATATGGACAAAATGAAAATATTTTTCTAAAATATAATTACTTCGAAAGATAGAATCTTTTAAGAAAAGGAGAAGAAGAATATGAAAAAGAAAGTTTTGGCTACTTTACTGGTGGGAACAATGGCAGCAAGCTTATTAGCAGGCTGCGGAACAACAGTTGAGACAACAGGAAGCAGTGACACGACAACGGCTCCTGAAAAAACTCAGACAACAGAGACCGCAGATGCAGGAGAAGCTGGTGGTTCTGATGTTTCAGCAGACATTACCTTATGGACATATCCAATCGGTGACTGGGGCAATGCAGAGACAGTTGATTCCTTGATCCAGGATTTCAACAAGGAGTATCCAGGAATCAATGTGACAGTGGAATATCTTGATTACACAAACGGTGATGATCAGGTAAATACAGCGATCGAAGGCGGACAGGCTCCAGACCTTATCATGGAAGGACCGGAACGTCTGGTTGCAAACTGGGGAGCTAAAGGATTGATGGTTGACTTATCCGATATTCTGGATGACACAGATAAATCTGAAATTTATGATTCTGTATTATCCGCATGTGTGAACAAAGAGGGAGCTACTTATGAATATCCGCTTTGTATGACAGCACATTGTATGGCAATTAACAAAACAGTATTTGAGGAAGCTGACGCTATGCAGTATGTAGACGCTGAGAACCATACATGGACAACAGATGATTTCTTCAAAGCAATGGACGCAGTTTATGCTCACACAGGACAGACCGTAGGCGCTGTTTACTGTAGTGGTCAGGGTGGTGATCAGGGAACAAGAGCCCTCATCAACAACCTTTACGGTGGAACATTCACAGACGCAGATCACACAAAATATACAGCAGATTCCGCTGAGAACGTAAAAGCAATCCAGGCACTTGTTGATTCCAAAGCAATCGGATTTGATGCTTCTATCGCAGGTGGTGACGAGATCAACTTATTCCGTCAGGGTGTTTTAAATGTAGCATTCTGCTGGAACATTGCACAGCAGTTAAACGCTGACAACAACGATGCAGGACTTACAAACGATGGCGATGAGATCCTTTTCATGGCATTCCCATCTGAGAATGCAACAGACACAAAACTTTGTGGCGGTATCTGGGGATTTGGTGTATTTGATAACAAGGATGCAAACAAGATCGAAGCATCTAAGCTCTTTATTAAATACATGGCAGACAGTGCAGAAGGAACACCAGACGCAGTTCTTTCTTCTACATACTTCCCGGTACGTGATACTGTAGAAGGCAAAGATTTAACAGGTCTTTACGGTGATGTTCAGACAATGAGCGATTACAGTACATTAATGCAGTACCTTGGTGACTACTATCAGGTAACTCCAGGCTGGGCAGAAGCTCGTACTGCTTGGTGGAATATGCTTCAGCAGGTTGGAAGCGGTGCTGATGTCCAGACAGCAGTTGATGAGTTCGTTGGAACAGCAAACGCAGCAGCAGGTAACTAAGCAGTTCGTATAGCAACTAAATAAATGATAAGTAGGATCCCCTCCTCGCAGGAATACCGGAGGAGGGGATTTTTAGCCAAAAAGTTATGGAAAGGATGGTGTTTTCTTTGAAATCAGCAGTAAAACCATCAAAGCGCAGCCGTGTATTGGTAAGAAAAGAAACGACCGCTGCATATCTTTTTTTACTTCCTAGTTTGATTTTCTTTCTGGGATTTGTAATTTTTCCAATTGTATTATGTGTGTGGACCAGTTTTTTTGATTCAACAATGAACTCTGCGGATGTTTTTGTTGGACTTGCAAACTATAAAGAATTATTTCAGGATAAAGTTTTCCTGGGAGCGTTGAAAAACACTCTTATTATCGTAGTGGTTTCCGTTCCGATCACATGTGTTTTTTCCTTGTGGGTATCTTCCGTGATCGTAGATCTGAAAGGATGGGCAACCTCCTTATTCAGAATTATATTTTATCTTCCGGTTGTAACTGGCTCCGTAGCAGTTACCGTTGTATGGAAGTGGATGTTTAACAATTACTATGGAATTTTCAATTACCTTGGTACAAAGACAGGGATCATCGACCAGAACATCAACTGGCTGGGTGATGAGCGTTATGCACTTGCATGTATCATACTGATTTTGCTTACAACTTCCGTTGGCCAGCCAATCGTACTTTATGTATCTGCACTTGGTAATGTGGATGCATCTTTGGTGGAAGCGGCAAATGTAGATGGAGCTACAAGCCTTCAGGCTTTCTGGAAGATCAAGTGGCCACAGATTATGCCGACCACATTATATATTGTTGTTATTACAACGATCAACAGTTTCCAGTGTTTTGCATTGATCCAGCTGCTGACATCCGGTGGACCAAACCACAGTACAGACACGATTATGTATTACATTTATTATTCCGCATTTAAACTGTACCGTTACGGATACGGCGATGCAATGGGCGTTGTCCTTGCAATTATGATCGCAATCCTGTCCGCAATCCAGTTTAAACTTGGAAATTCGAATGATTAGGAGGAGGGTTACAGATATGGAAAACAAAAATAGTACAAAACATCCTTCTGCATATAAAATCATCAGCATTGTTGTAATTGTGATATTGGCAATATTATTTACCTTCCCGTTATATTGGATTATCACAGGTTCCTTTAAGACAAACGCAGCGATCAACTCCACAACGCCGATCTGGTGGCCAAAAGAGTGGACACTGGCGAACTATCAGAAATTATTCAGCCGCCAGACCGCACCGCTGTTTCAGTTTAACATTCCGTTCAGCAGCCTGATCACAGGAAGCAGGGATTTAAAACTGACACTGACAGGACCAAGTGTACCAGCAGCGATCCGCTGGCTGATCAATACAGTATTTATGGCAGTTATGTCTATGATCCTTACCTGTATTACAGCATCCATGGCAGGATATGCACTTGCAAAAAAGAGATTCATTGGACGCCAGTTCCTTTTTACAATGATCGTATGTGCAATGGCACTGCCAAAACAGGTTATTTTAATTCCATTGCTCCGTGAGATGTCAAGCCTGAATCTCTACAATACAATCTGGGCAGTAATCTTCCCAATTGTAGGATGGCCATTTGGTGTATTTTTGATGAAACAGTTCTCGGAGGGTGTGCCTTCTGAAATGCTGGAGGCAGCACAGATCGACGGTGCGAGTGAGGCAAAGACATTTTTACAGATTGTAGTGCCGATGATCAAACCTGGTATTGGAGCATTGGCAATATTTACATTTATTAATAGCTGGAATGATTACTTCATGCAGTTGATCATGTTATCGAGCACAAGTAACCTGACAATCTCTCTTGGTATTGCCAAGTTACAGGCAGAAAATGCTACAGACTTTGGTCTGATCATGGCTGGTGCAGCACTTGCGGCAGTACCAATTATCATCGTGTTCCTGTTATTCCAGAAATACTTTACAAAAGGTATTACAATGGGAGCTGTAAAGGGTTAAATCGTATATTAATTTTTCAGACAGAGGAGTGAAGATAAAATGAAAGATATTACAAAATATCAGGGAGTCATTCCGGCATTTTATGCATGCTATGACGAAAAAGGAGAAATTTCAACAGAGGGTGTCAAAGCATTGACACGCCACCTGATCTCAAAAGGAGTGAAGGGTGTGTATGTTGGCGGTTCATCAGGTGAATGTATTTACCAGCATGTGGACGAGCGGAAAAAAGTGCTGGAAGCAGTCATGGAAGAAGCAAAAGGAAAACTGACCGTCATTGCGCATGTAGGATGCAACAATACCGCAGACAGCGTGGAGCTTGCAGCACATGCGCAGAGCGTTGGAGCAGATGCGATCGCTTCGATTCCGCCAATCTACTTCCATTTACCGGAGTATGCAATCGCAGAATACTGGAATGCAATGAGTGCAGCAGCGCCGGATCTTGATTTTGTTATTTACAATATTCCGCAGCTTGCAGGAACGGCATTATCCATGAACCTGTTAAAAGAAATGCTGAAGAATCCGAATGTGATCGCAGTGAAGAACTCTTCCATGCCGACACAGGACATCCAGATGTTTAAGGCAGAAGGTGTCAAAGAGCGTGGCGAAAATGGATTTGTTGTATTCAACGGACCGGATGAACAGTTTGTATCCGGACGTGCGATCGGCGCAGACGGAGGAATCGGTGGAACATATGCGGTTATGCCGGAATTATTTGTAAAAATGGATCAGCTCATCCGCGAAAATAACTTCGCAGAGGCAATGAAGATCCAGTACAAAGCAGATGCAATCATCTATAAGATGTGCGAGGCAAAAGGAAATCTCTATGCAGTCATGAAAGAGATTTTGCACAGAATGTATGGACTTGAATTAGGAAGCGTCAGACTTCCGCTTGCACCGCTTGCTCCGGAAGATGAAGCTGTGGTTGTTGAGGCTCAGAAGATGATTGAGGCAGCAATCAAAGAACTTTAATTGACTTTTTCGGGTGTGCATGGCAAAGGACTATGTATATCATGAGAAAATAGAGGATATGTGACAAAAAGTACACACAGAAAAATGCCGGGGTGATAATTACTTCGGCTTATTTCTGTATCTATCAATATTTTATAGACAGACATTAGCCCGACAGGTGAGAGAGGAGAAAAGGAACGTGATTACCGATATATTGGAAAATTTGAAACAGTATCGTGGTTTACATAAAAACTTGGACACTGCGATTGATTTTTTGAAACACTGTGATCTGGCTGATCTTCCGGACGGAAAAACGGTAGTGGATGGAGAACATGTTTTTATAAATGTCATGGAAGCGGATCTTCGTGAGGCAGAAGGTGCGGAGTATGAATATCATAAACGTTATGCAGATCTGCAGATCGATATCAGTGGAAGTGAATACTGGGAGTGGACAGACAAGGCAGAATTTACAGATACATTTCAGGAAGCTTCGGACTGCGGACTTGCGGCAGGCAGAAGCAGATGTGGCGGAACGCTGGGGGACGGAAGCTTTGCTTTATTCCTGCCGGAAGAATTTCACAAACCAAGCTGCAAAAATGGATCGCACACACATGTGAGAAAAGCAGTTGTTAAAATTGAGATGTAATTGCAGGAGGAAAATAAAATGGATAAACAGGCATTATTTGATCAGATAAAAGGCGGCTTAATTGTTTCGTGTCAGGCATTAGAGCATGAGCCTTTGTATACAAAAGAGGGAGGCATCATGCCTTTGATGGCAAAGGCTGCAGCACAGTCCGGAGCAGTCGGAATCCGTGCAAACACAGTACGTGACATCACACAGATCAAGGAAGCAGTAGACCTTCCGGTTATCGGTATCATTAAAAAAGACTATGAGGGAACACCGATGTACATCACGGTTACCATGAAAGAAGTGGATGAGCTGGTGGCATGCGGTGTGGATATCCTTGCGGTACAGGGAACAAGCGCATTAAGACCGGATGGAAGCACGGCAGCACAGTTTATCGAGGCAATCAAGGCAAAATATCCGGAGCAGCTTGTGATGGCAGACTGTGCAACCATCGAGGAAGGAATCGCATGTGCCAATGCCGGAGCCGATTTTGTCGGCACGACCATGCGTGGATATACACCGGAGACACAGGGCTGTGATGACATCGATTTTGATTTCATCCATGAACTTTCCGAAAAATGCCCGGCAAAGATCATCGCAGAGGGACATATCCACTATCCGGAGCAGGCAAAGAAGGCACTGGAGGCAGGAGCTTTTGCACTGGTAGTCGGCGGTGCGATCACAAGACCGGCGGAGATCACGGCAAGATTCGTGGCAGCGATCGAAAAATAAAAAAGGAGAAATTATGAGAATTGTGGCTGTGGATATCGGGGGAACAATGATCAAGTCCGGTCTCTGGAACGGAGAGACATTCGTGGAGCTGCGTGAGACAGAGACGCGTGCATCGGAAGGCGGAGCGGCACTGATGGAGCGTGTCAAAGGACTAATCCATTCCTATCACGATTTTGAAGCGATCGGGATCAGCACTGCCGGGGAAGTGAATACGGAAGATGGAAGCATTTTTTATGCGAACAGCAATATTCCGGGATACACAGGCATGCCGGTAAAGCAGATCATGGAAGAGGAATTTTGTGTGCCTGCCGCAGTGGAGAATGACGTCAATGCGGCGGCTCTTGGCGAACTCCGTTCAGGAGCAGGCACTGGATGCGATGATTTTTTATGTCTGACCTATGGAACAGGTGTCGGCGGAAGCATTGTGATGAACGGAAACGTTTACCCGGGGGCTTCTTTTTCTGCCGGAAGCTTTGGCGGAATGGTGATCCATCCGGAAGAAAAGGCGGGAACGGACAGTCTGGAGGGCTGTTATGAGCGGTGCGCTTCCACGACCGGACTGGTCAGACGTGTAAAAAAAGTCGATGGATCTCTGGATAACGGCAAAAAAATATTTGCGGCAAAGGACAGACCGGAGATCAAAGAGCAGATTGATGCGTGGATCGACGATATCTGCACAGGTCTTGTAACGCTATGCTGTATTTTCAATCCATTCAGGATCATTCTTGGAGGAGGCATCATGGCGCAGGAGTATGTGCTTTCGGAGGTAAACCGGAAGGTGAAAGCGCAGATCGCACCGGGACTTCGGATCGTGGAGATCGTTCCTGCAAAGCTTGCAAACACGGCGGGCATGATGGGAGCGGTCAGCCTTGCGGAAAAGTTACTTGCGCAGTAAGATGATCGTGTACAATATATCTGTTTGGAAAAAGATTTTTTAGATGACAGCACAGGGAGGATGAGACAATGAATCAGAAAAATATATTATGTTTTGGAGATTCCAACACTCATGGATATAATTCCAAAACCGGAGGACGTTTCACAGTAGAGGAACGCTGGACAAAACTTTTACAGAGAAAGTTAGGCGATGATTACTATGTGATCGAGGAGGGCTTAAGTGGACGGACCACGTCTTTTGACGATCCTGTTTTTGAAGGATTGAGCGGATTGAATGCGATTTACCCGTGCATGATGACACATGAGCCTCTCGACCTTGTGATTATTATGCTTGGCACCAATGATACAAAAGACCGTTTTAATGCAAACGGATTTATCATCGGAAAAGGTCTGGAGCGCCTGACACAGAAAGCGATCGACACGCATGCTGCATGGCGTAATAAACCGAATATTCTTCTGGTAGCCCCGCCGCCAATCCATCCGGATTATGCAAAAACGGCTGTTGCAGGAGAGATGGGTGACAAATGCGTGGAGCGTTCCAGAGCACTTGCCAAAGAATTTAAGGATGTTGCAGACCGGTTAGGATGTCATTTTATAGATGCCGGTTCCATACCGGGCATTGAGATGTATCCTTATGACTGGATGCACTTAAGCCTTGACAGCCACAGGATTTTTGCAGAGTATCTGGCAGAGTATCTGCCGAAGATTGTGTGATAGATGTTCTATTTTGGATAATAACCGGATCATCAGGACAAAATATATAATTGAAAGAATAGAAATGGTTTCATGAGAATTTTCATGAAACCATTTTGTCTTGCGTACAGAACAATAATTTGACAATATTGTCTTATATACAGAACAATAATATATCGATATTGTCTTATACACAGAACAGAAATATATCAATATTGTCTTGCACACAGAACAAAAATATATTAATATTGTCTTATACACAGAACGAAATAATGGTAAAATTGTCTTACAGACAGAAAGGAGTGCCGTATGAACAGAGATTATTTAAAGCAGATTATGATTGACCAAAAGGAAACTTATTTAAATAATCCAATGATAAAGAGAGACTATCCATTGGAAGACAATGTAAATTATTGCTTTGTTGGAATTAGAAGAACTGGAAAATCCTATATGATGTATCAGCAGATTAAGCATTTGCAGGAAAATGGAATTCCTCTCAAACAGATTGTTTATGTAAATTTTGAAGATGAAAGACTTTTGGAACTGTCAGCAGACGATCTGAACCTGATCCTGGAAATCGGACTCGAAATGTCTGGCGCGGACAATAAACCATATCTTTTTTTGGATGAGATTCAAAACGTGGAAGGCTGGGAAAAGTTTGTCCGCCGGATAGCAGACATGAAATATAGAATTCATATTACTGGAAGCAACAGCAAGATGCTAAGCAGTGAAATTGCATCTACACTTGGCGGTAGATTTATGATAGTAGATATATATCCATATTCGTTCCCGGAATATCTGGCTGCACAGGGGAAGGATAAAAATTATCTGGAAGTGCTCAGCACAAAAGACAGGGCAGAAGTAGTTGGAATGTGTGATCAGTATGTAAAATACGGTGCTTTTCCGGAATTGGTCGATATCAGAAACAAGCGGGAATATTTAAATAGCATTTACCAGACCATTTATCTGGGAGATATTATAACCAGAAATAAAATAACTAATGATTTTGCAGTAAGATTGATTTTGAAGAAGATTGCGGAATCAGTTACAAAACCATTGTCCTTTAACAGGCTGAGCAACATCTTAAAGAGTGCAGGAGCAGTACTCGGAAAGCAGACAGTGATTAATTATGTCGGTTATATGATGGACTCTTATCTGTTGTTCACATTGCAAAATTATGCGGCAAAGCTGGTGGAAAAAGAGACTTCGCCAAAATATTATTTTATGGATACCGGCTTGTTAGGGCTTATGCTTATGGATTGCAGTTCAGCGCAGTTGGAAAACCTGGTCGCAATAGAACTGATTCGACGTTATGGACGGGAAAATGTATTTAATTTTGAAAAAAACGTTGAAATTGATTTTTATGTTCCAGAAGAAAAACTTGCAATTCAGGTAAGCCTGCAGGTCTTAGACCAGATAGATACAAGGGAACGGGAAATCGGAGCATTTGTAAAATTAAAAAACTTTATTGGTGATGCAACCTGCTTACTGATTACAAATAGTGAAGAGGAAGAACTTGACTATGAAGGAGTTCACGTAAGCGTTGTTCCGGTCTGGAAGTGGCTATTGCAGAATAGAAAACAGGATATATAAAATTATGTAAAAAATAAAACGGCAGATGTATTGGAATTACATCTGTCGTTTTATCATGAGCTTACAATAACCTGTAAATAATAATTGCAATCACAATCCCCAGAATACCGGCTACTGTGATATCAACCGTAAATCCAAATGTGAGAACTAAAATTCCAAGATCTAACACCATCGGATTGACAAATCCAAAACTCTGACCGTAACTAAGCCAGCTTAAAGCAGGAACGCCCGCACATAACTTTCCGATAAGACCGCCTAACACGACACCGACAAGGATCAGAAGTACTAATGCCCAGTTATTTTTTCCTAATACACCTCTGCTCATATTCCATTTCTCCTGAGTTCATTATTTTAAGTAATCACTGATACGTAAAATACTATCCATATTATAAAATAGATTCTGAAATTAAGATATATTTTTTTGCAAATTTATTTATGTCCCTGTCTGTAGCGGATGAATGATAGCACGGCAAAAAGCAGGATCACACCGGCTGCCATTGTGAGAAATACGTTCTTTGTGAATCCGGCAACCAGATAGGCGGCCACGCAGCAGCCACCGACCGTCAGAGCGTAAGGAAGCTGTGTGGATACATGGTCTACATGGTGGCATTGTGCACCGGCGGAGGCCATGATCGTTGTGTCGGAGATCGGTGACATGTGATCTCCGCAGACAGAACCGGCAAGGGAAGCGGCAATACAGACAACGAGCATCGGATCTGTTTCCGGGAACATAGCGGTAACGATCGGAATTAAAATGCCAAACGTTCCCCAGGAAGTACCGGTTGCAAAAGCAAGTCCGCTTCCAACCAGAAATAATATAGCCGGGAAAAGTGAGGTTGCAGTCATATTGCCGGAGAGCATGCTGCTCACAAAGGCGCCGGCTTCTAATTTTGTACTGCAGAAACCGCCTAACGTCCAGGCCAGAACAAGGATCAGGATCGCAGAAACCATCATCTTAAATCCCTGCGGAATACACTCGGCAAATTCACTGAATGTGATCACGCGGCGTGGCAGGTACAGCAAAAACACAAAGACTAATGTAATGAAGGAACCCATCACAAGTCCCATGGATGCATCGCAGTTTGCAAAAGCGTTGATGAAGCTCTCGCCCTCGAAGAATCCACCTGTATAAATCATGCAGATAATGCAGCTCGCAATCAGGAAAATGACCGGAAGAACAAGGTCGATCACCTTTCCTTTTGCGGAAATAATATTTTCTTTTACATTTTCATAATCATTTTTGCCGGAGAAAAGATCACCTTTTGCAGCATTTTCCTCAAACTTTTTCATCGGACCATAATCAAGGCCGGTCACACCCATAAAAATCACCATCAGAATGGTAAGCCATGCATACAGGTTAAACGGGATTGTCTGCAAAAACAGAGAGAAACCATCTCCGTTTGTGTATCCGGTGACTGCGGCAGCCCAGCTTGAGATCGGTGCGATAATGCAGATCGGAGCTGCAGTTGCGTCAATGATATAAGCCAGTTTCGCACGGGAAATCTTCTGCTTGTCCGTGACAGGACGCATGACATTTCCAACGGTCAGACAGTTGAAATAATCATCGACAAAGATCACGACACCGAGCGCAAATGTGGAAAGCAGTGCGCCGGATCTGGTCTTGATCTTACTACCTGCCCATTTTCCGTAAGCGGCAGAACCGCCGGCTCTTGTCATCAATGCAACAATAATGCCAAGAAATACGAGGAAAATCAGAATGCCGACGTTCCACGAATCCCCAAGCTTTTCCATCATAACTTCAAAAATTGCCTCGATCGTTCCAACCGGACTGAAATTTGTATATAAAAGAGCTCCGGTTACGACACCGATAAATAACGACATATAAACTTCCTTTGTAATCAGCGCAAGCACAATGGCGATCACCGGCGGAAGCAGCGCCCAGACAGTACCAACAAAATCCATAATTCCTCCTTGTTTTTTCGAAGAAAAAATCCGAGTCCCATTGGACGAGGAGAGGATTTTTCCTCCTTGTTTTGCGAAGCAAAAACTCCGAAGCGTTGCCCCGGAGCCAATATTCTATAATAAGTATATATGATTTTGTGTGAAAAGGAAACAAAAATTTGCTCTAATTGATAAAAAATACAAAAGTTTAGTAAAAATATACAAAATGAAGGTCTGCAATTCTACAGATCATCAGACTGTCCGCAAGGTATCGGATAGACAGATGTCATTCCGGTAGAAATCAGTTTGCTGATAAGTCTTGCCATCTCCTCCGGCGTCTCCTTTTTGCCATGAGCCAGCCATGACTCGATCAGACCGGAGCAGCCGGAAACGAGAAAACTGCTGAAATATTCATAAGTTGGCAGAAAATCAGCCGAATGATGCGCAACCATCCATTCGTGTATGTATTGGTGTTCAAACAATTTCTTGATCTTGACAGAAAAAGAAATATCGCCATTGGGACTCAGCAGTGCACAGCACAGATTAGAGTTTTGGTCAATGATCTGAAAAATTTCGACAAACAGCGGATAAGGAAAATCCGGAGTATGATCCGGGTGATAATTTTTGAAGACCTGCTCAAACTGTTCTAAAAGCCCCTGCTCGGTCTGCTCCAACATATCATAAATATCTTTGTAGTGCAGGTAAAAAGTGCCGCGGTTGATGTCAACAGACTCGCACAATTCTTTTACGGTGATATCCTTGATACTTTTTTTCAGCATAAGGGAGGTGAGTGCGTGTACAAGCAGATAGCGGGTACGCTTGATACGGCGGTCGGTTTTTGCTTCCATATATAATGTGAGATCCTTTCATATAAAATGTGATGTTATTGTCTGGTATTTTTTCTGGAGTTATGATTAAAAATTTATAATCCTAAAAATTTTCTGAAATAATCAACACAGTGTACATAATATGTCAATTAACAAACAGTTTTGAAAAATATGTTTATTGAGTAAACCAGATGCCCTTATTATAATAATGCAGTATAAAATAATCAACACAATGTTAAGTATAGTGAAATGGATCAGCGGTAAAACAACTGCTGTTTTGCTGCGTAAGAAAAATGATTCAGATGTAACATGAAAGAGGATGAATATGGAAGAAAAACAGGAAAAAGAAAAAGGGAACTTCTGGCTTACCGTCGCTTCCTTTATTGTAAATAAGCGGAAAGCAATCGAAATTCTGTTTGTTTTGGCAATGATTTACAGTGTTCTTTCTATTAATAAGGTGCAGGTCAATCAGGATATCACATCCTATCTGCCGGCAGACAGTGAGACGAGGATCGGGCTGTCACTGATGGAGGAGCAGTTCACAACTTATGGCAGTGCCAAAGTCATGGTCTCGAATATCACCTATGCGCAGGCGGAAGATCTGGTTGACGATCTGGAAAATATTGAGGGCGTGAAGCAGATTGAATTTGATGATTCCAAGGATCATTTTACAGGTGCGGATGCGCTGTTTAGTGTGACGTTTGACGGAACGGAGGATGAACAGATCAGCAAAGATGCGCTTGAGGAAGTAAAAGAGACACTGGATGGTTATGATGTCTATGTTTCGTCCTCTGTCGGTGAGGAGGAGCGCAGTGCAGAGTCACTTTCGCAGGATATGAATATTATTCTTGTGCTGGCGGTTGTCATCATTGTTGCGGTGTTGATGCTCTCCACAAAAGCATATCTGCAGATCCCGGTATTACTGATCACATTTGGTGTGGCGGCTGTTTTAAACATGGGCACAAACTACTGGTTTGGAACGATCTCATCTGTCACAAATTCCATTGCCGTTGTGCTTCAGCTGGCACTGGCAATCGACTATGCCATTATTTTGTGTGACCGTTTCATGGAAGAACATGAGACGCTGGATGCAGAGGAAGCGGTGAAAGTGGCACTCTCCAAGGCGATCCCGGAGATCAGCTCGTCCTCCCTTACCACGATTTCCGGCATGGTTGCGATGATGTTTATGCAGTTCCGGCTGGGCTACGATATGGGTATCATTCTGGTAAAAGCAATCATACTCAGCCTGATTTCCGTTTTCTTCCTAATGCCAGGCGTGCTTTTGATTTTTGCAAAAGGAATTGATAAAACCCATCACAAATGCTATGTACCAAAAATTACATTTGTAGGTAAATTTGCAAATCTGACCAAATACATCATTCCGCCGGTTTTTATCGTGTTTCTGGTATTTGCATTTTGGGAATCTAATCACTGCCAGTATATATATGACACGAATTCCATTGTAAGCGCGAAAAAGAGTGAATCGAAAATTGCAAGTGAAAAAATTGAGAATACCTTTGGTGCCAGCAATCAGTTGGTTGTCATGGTTCCAAAAGGGGATTATGATTCCGAGAAAAAGGTATTGGGAAAAATTGAAAAACTGGATTATGTAAACTCGGCATTGGGACTTGCAAATGTGGCGATCAATGATGATTATATGCTGACGGATAAGCTGAACCCAAGACAGTTTGCAGAGTTGACGGATCTGGATGTAGAAGTTGTACAGATTTTGTATACAGCATATGCATACAATGAGGAGCAGTATGGTCCGGTATTTACCGGCATTGATGATTATGAGGTGCCGATCATTGATATGTTCCTGTTCCTGTATGACCAGTATCAGGAAGGATATGTGACATTAGATGCAGATCTTGACGATCAGCTTACGTCCTTATATGACACGCTGCATGATGCGCAATTACAGCTGCAGGGAGATGACTATTCCAGATTTGTATTAGATCTGTCACTTCCGGCGGAAGGACAGGAAACCTACGATGCGATGGATGAGATCCGGGGTATTGCAGCGAAATATTTTGGAAAAGACAATGTCATTCTGGTAGGAAACTCCACGAGTGACCATGATCTGGAATCTTCCTTTGCATCGGATAATATCGTGATCAGCGTATTGACGGCACTATTTGTTATGATCATCCTGTTTTTCACGTTCCAGTCAGCAGGGCTTCCGGTGCTTCTGGTACTCACTATACAGGGAAGTATCTGGATCAACTTTGCAGTTCCGGCAATGAGGGGACAGACAATATTTTTTATTGCGTACCTGATCGTGTCTGCAATTCAGATGGGTGCAACGATCGACTATGCAATCGTTATTTCCAGCAGATACATGGATCTGAAACAGAGAATGCCGATCAAAGATGCGATTACTGAATCTTTAAATCAGGCATTTCCAACTATTTTTACTTCCGGAACGATTTTGACCTGTGCAGGATTTTTGATCGGTGAGATTGCATCCGATCCGACGGTTGCCTCCATTGGTGTGGCTTTGGGACGCGGTACGTTAATATCCATTATTCTGGTTCTTTTTGTGCTGCCGCAGATCCTGCTGTTTGGTGATTTTATCATTGAGAAGACAGCCCTTGCTATGAATATTTCACGTCCTCAGAAGGAGGTTGCCGGCAGAGTGAGGGTGACCGGACATGTAAAAGGTTATGTACAGGGAGAGATTGATGCAGATGTTTCCGGTGTATTCCAGGGACAGATGAAAGTGTCGTTAGATTCGCACATACCGGGCAGACATGGAGAAGTCACACATGACGATACACAAAATCCAATGCTGCCGGGAATGACGCAGGATGAAAATGTGGCTGCAGAATCAGAGACAGCCGCAAAGGAAGAGCAGGAGGAGAAAAAGTCATGAAAAAGATGAGAATGAAAGTACTTGCCCTGTGTTTTTCCATGACACTGACCGTTTCTGCTCTGGCAGGAAACGGACGGTTGACCATACAGGCTGCCACCTCACAGGAAAGCAGTGGTACAAAAGAAACCACAGAAAAAGACAGCACAACCAGTGCGGATACGGCAGAAAATAAAAATCAGATCATCGAAATTGCCGATGAAAAGGCATTTGAAGAATTTTTACAGAACTGTCAGTATGACAGCTGGAGTGTTGGAAAAACGGTAAAACTTACCCATAATATTGATCTTTCGAAGGTTGATTTCAATGGTGTTGCATATTTCTCTGGGGATTTTGAGGGCGGCGGTCACACGATCAGTAATGTGAAGCTGCAGGTAAAAGGCTCGGATCACGGATTTTTCCGTTATCTGGGTAAAAGCGCAGTTGTGAATGATCTGAAGATCTCCGGTAAGATCACTTCAGAGGGAAGCTGTAAAAATATTGGCGGAATTGCCGGTGTGAACTATGGTACGATCGGGAACTGTTCCTTTGAAGGAACTGTCAATGGAAAAACAGCAGTCGGAGCGATCGCAGGGATCAACAAACCGACCGGAAAAATTGTAAACTGCAGGAGCAATGCAGCAGTGACAGCCACCAATCAGACCGGAGGAATCGTTGGAAATAACGAAGGACTTGTGTCAGAGTGTACATCGGAGTGCAGCATCAATACAGATGAGCTGAAAACCACGATGGATATTGGAGGCGTTGACATTGGTACATTAAATCTCACAGGGCGTGTAATAGACCGGAATGATATTGGCGGAATTGTGGGTGTTTCGACTGGAATTGTCAGTGAATGCATCAATCAGGGAAAAATCGGTTTTGCACACACGGGTTATAACGTGGGTGGAATTGCCGGACGCCAGAGTGGAAAAGTCATCGACTGCCACAATGAAGGGGAAATCTACGGACGAAAAGATGTAGGAGGAATTGTCGGTCAGGCGGAGCCGTATATAGAATCGGAGTATCTGGATGATAAGGTAAATCAGGTGCAGGATTCGGTCAGTTCCATCAACACGACCTTAAGCAACATTGCTTCGACCATGAGTGATACCTCCACAGCAGCAAAGACCTATGTGGACAATCTGTCGGAGCAGTACGATAATTCTTCGAAAACTTTGTCGGAATCTCTGGGTTCCCTCTCAGATTCCATCGGGGAATCAAACCCGGAAGCGCAGCAGTACATGAATAATATTCATAATTCTCTGGATAAAATAGATAGTATCCAGGGAAACAATCATATTTTAAACAAAGAACAGGCAGAGGCGGTTTCAAAAGAATGGCAGAATATCAACAGTAATCTGTCCAACATTCGTGGAACAATCTCCGATTCCAATAAAACGGCAGAAGATTTTGTGGATGATATTTCCAATCAGATAAAAGAAAAAGATACGAACGGCGATATTGATAAGCTGACGAACACAGTGGATGATGGAATCCAGTCTGTCACAAATGATGTGCAGAAGATCAGTAAGCAGATCAAAAGCATTCAGAATACGGTTGGAGATACGCTTTCTGTGGTGACAGGAGATGAGGAGTATATGGAAGATATCTCGTCCGCAGCCAGTGCAAAAGATACAGATGGTGTTGTTTCAGGAAGTGTAAACCGCGGAATGGTCAATGGCGATCTCAATGTGGGTGGAATTGTCGGAACGATGAACATTGAATATGATCTCGATCCGGAGTTTGATCCTGATCTTACAGATTCTACGGACATTACACTCCGTTCTACCGTGAATAATGTTGTCATCCGCTGTAGCAACTATGGGGAAGTGACTTCAAAGAAAAACAGTGTCGGTGGTATTACCGGATTAGAAGAACTTGGTCTGGTCTATGGAAGTGAAAGTTATGGCTCTGTGAAATCTGATACCGGGGATTATGCCGGAGGCATTGCAGGAAACAGTGTCAGTGCAATCTCCAACAGTTACAGTCTCTGTAATGTAAATGCAAAGGATTATGTCGGAGGCATTGTCGGAAGCGGATATACCGTGAAAAACTGTGTTTCTGCATCTACGATCACAAGTGATGGGGAAGGCCTGGGAAGCATCGCAGGAACTGTGTCTGAAGAGGGCGAGGTAAAAGGTAACATTTTTGTGGGCGATGACCTTGATGGAATTGACAACATCAACTATGCGGGGATTGCAGATGAAAAAAGTTATGAAGAGGTCATGAAACTTGAGAATATTCCGGAAGGATTCCATAAAGTGAAGATAACTTTCAGGGCAGAAGATAATGTGGATATTGTAAAGACAATCGTATATAATGGAAGCTTCAGTGAATCTGATCTTCCACAGATTCCGGAAAAAGATGGTTACTATGCAGTCTGGCCGGAGGATCTGGTTGGAAAACCAATGACGGAAAATAAAACGGTGGAGGCAGAGTACAGCCGTTGGACAGAGAGTATCGTGGGATCGGAAGTGATAAACGGCGCAAAAACAGAAGATACAGCTAGTGAAAGTTCCGATACAGAAAATGAAAAAGCAGTTTTTCTTCTGGAAGGGAAATTCTATGATGACACTTCCATCCAGATGGCAGAGTGTGACACAGATCTGCCGGACGGAGATGTCGTGTATGCTTACAACTGGAGTCTTGAACACTTGCATGACAAAATCTATGATACAGTAAAAGCACATTTTTATGTGCCGGACACTTCAGGAAAAAATGAGATCTGGTACAGAGAAACAGGCAGCGATGCATGGACATTGGCAGAAACCACAGAGGATGGCAGTTACCTTGTGGCAGACATTCCATATGAGGCAGCGTTTGCACTGGTACATACGGCGGCAGATCACACCTTGTATTATGCCGGCGGCGGTGCAGCGGTTGTATTGCTTTTGATCGTACTGATCATAAGAAAACGCCGGAAGCGTGCACAGAAAAAATAAAATGATTTGATAACACAGAGAGGCAGCTATGATATTTGAGACACATGCACATTATGATGATGAAAGTTTTAACGATGACCGTGAAGCATTGATCCGTTCCCTGCCGGAAAAAGGGATCGGCAGGATCATCAATGTCGGGGCTTCGATAGAGACAACAAAGACAACTCTGGAACTTGCCGCAAAATATGATTACATTTATGCAGCGGTGGGCGTACATCCAGGTGACATCAGCGGGTTGAATGAAGAGACATTTGCCTGGTTAAAAGAGCAGACATCTCTTCCCAAGACCGTTGCGATCGGTGAGATCGGACTGGATTATTACTGGGATAAAGAGCCGGAGGTGCAGAACGCACAGCGTTACTGGTTCAGACGGCAGATGGAACTTGCCAGGGAAACCAACCTTCCGGTGATCATTCATTCCAGAGACGCAGCAGCCGATACGATGGAAGTGATGAAAGAGGTTCGTGCAGAGGAAATACCGGGTGTCATCCATTGCTATTCTTATTCAAAAGAGATGGCGCAGGAATTTATTAAAATGGGTTACTACATCGGCGTCGGTGGCGTCGTCACATTCAAAAACGCGAAAAAACTGAAAGAAACAGTGGAAGCAATCCCATTGGAGCGCATTTTGCTTGAGACAGACTGTCCTTACATGGCACCGGAACCGCACCGCGGCACGAGAAACGATTCTTCCAATATTCCGTTTGTGATCGCAAAAATCGCAGAATTAAAAGGAATCACAGCGGAGGAGGTCGAGCGTGTGACGGAGGAGAATGCGGGAAGGTTATTCACAAAAGTGTCTTAACTCCACAGCATCCTTCCAGAAGCGTTTCGGAATATTCTGTGCCTGTAATTCGGGGTTGGTACGTGCTTCAATCGCAATGCTGTCGAAAAAGGCCAGCCACAATTTCTGGAATCTTGCTTCATTCTCAGAATAGTTCTGAAGAAGTTCGGTATTGATGTCCGAAGCATCTACAAGCATATAATTCTTTCCGGCGCGGTGGACTGCCGCAAGCTGGTGGGTTTCATCGTAAATCATAAAATTTTCCTGCGGAAAACGATCCGTAAAATGCTCTGCTAAAATTGGCAGGGCATTATTTTTGGGATGGATCGTGGAAAACAGAACGCCGTTCTGCAGTTCCGAAAAGCGCAGAAAACCTTTCAGGTGGTGGGCTTCGGAGGCTGTGGCTCTGGACAATTCAAAGACACGGTAAATATAAGGATTACTCAGTGAATCCAATACACGGGCACCTTTTGGTGAATAAAGTGCGGCAACGATCGTCTGATACACGGCGTTCGCTTTGTCCATCTTCTTCTTGCCGGAAAGATCAATGGATAAAATAGCAGTAAGGATTGTCTCGTAAAAATCGTGTCCAAGCTTCCGGTTTAGCGTAGAAACAACTTTTCCGGCTTTTTCAGCGGATGGTGCGACGGTGTGGTAGTCGCAAAACAGCTCGTAATTATCCGGCTGACCGGATACCAGATAAATATCAGCGTGGGAGCATCTTTCCTGAATCTTTAATTCCCAGGCATCGTATACGCCGGTCAATATTCCGTTTGGTGTGTTTTCACAGATAAATACATGCATAATGTCCTGCTCCTGTCTTGAGAAAAATATTCAGGGAAATAAAAGTTTTACATTTATCTACGACAGCGGAAGCGGCTCCGTGGATAAGCCGGTATCGAACAGGCTCAATTGTTGATAACCGCTCTCACGGATCTCACGTGGTATCTGTGTCTTATCGCCCATCAGATTGCGGCAGATATAATCTTCTTCCAGCTTCGTGCGGTACATCATCCTGCCGGAGCAGGTGATAAAATAAAGAGCGCGTTTCAACACAACACCTATCTTCTTGAGATCAGCAAAATCGAGGGTGCTGTGGCGTCTTGCTTTTACAATGCGGCTGGCAGATTTATAGCCAATACCTGGGACACGGAGCAGTGTATCATAGTCTGCACGGTTGATCTCGACCGGGAAATATTCCAGATGCCGGATCGCCCAGTCACACTTGGGGTCGAGAAAAATGTTAAAGTCCGGCCGCTCCGGACTTAAAAGCTCGTCGGCTTTAAACTTATAATAGCGGAGCAGCCAGTCTGCCTGATACAGACGATGTTCCCGCAGGAGCGGCGGACCGCCGGGCAGTGCAGGAAGATTGCTGTTGTGGGTGACATTCACAAAGGCAGAATAGAACACTCTCTTTAAATCAAATTTCTGATACAGATTCTCGGCAATGCTCACAATCTGGTAATCGTTTTCCGGGGTTGCGCCGATGATCATCTGTGTGCTCTGTCCTGCGGGTACGAACTTCGGGGCATGCCGGTAAAGAGCAACTTCATTCTTATTTTCCGTAATACCGTTCTGAACCATGCGCATTGGCTTCAGGATAGTATTTCTCGACTTGCAGGGCGCAAGCTTTTTCAGGCTGTCTGCGGTAGGCAGTTCCAGATTGATGCTCATACGGTCAGCCAGAAAACCAGTTTTTTCAATCAGCAGAGGATCAGCGCCGGGAATCGCTTTCACATGGATGTAACCGTTAAAATGGTGCGCTGTGCGCAATTTATAAAGGGTCTGGTATAAAAGTTCCATCGTATAGTTGGGGCTTACCATAATGCCGGAACTTAAAAAAAGACCTTCAATATAATTCCGCCGGTAAAATTCCATCGTCAGTTCGCAGACTTCCTCCGGGGTAAAGGCAGCCCGCCGGACATCGGAGTTACAATTATTCTGGCAGTAAGAGCAGTTAAAAATACATTCGTTTGTAAATAAAATCTTGAGAAGGGAAACACACCGTCCATCTGCGGAAAAAGTATGACAGATCCCACAGGAAATAGAGTTGCCAAGGCCGATGCCGTCACCACCGCGGTCCACACCGCTTGACGTGCAGGCGACATCGTATTTTGCAGCGTCTGAGAGAATCGTAAGTTTTTCCATCAGTGACATATTTTGCTGGATTTTCATCTGGATGTGATCTCCTCCAATCAAAGAATAGGATAGAACATATGTTCGATAAAATGAGAATACCACATTCGGAAAAAGAATGCAAGAGAAAAAGACTGCCAATTTCTGGATCCAATTTTTGGACAAAAAATTCTCTCATAATCCTGATTCCTTAGTTTTTCAGAATTATGAGAGGATGTGTCTTATGAATGGAGTTGTATTTCTTCATATTTAGCTGCAACACGTTTGCCACTGAATGCAATCCCAAAAAGTCCAATTTTTTTGATACCATGATATTCCATGTCGGTAGAATATTTTTTGCTTTGGATCTGTTGTATCGCACTTGACGCAGAATTAGCAAGTTCGGTATCTGAAAGGTTTTTTCCGGCTTTAAATTCAATAATATAGCCCAATTGGGATTTATCTTTTGGCTCAAGCTGTATATCAAAACGCCCTTCGCCGGATTCTCTGTTGGAAGAGATATAATATCGGTCTGAGAGTATTGCCAACATTCCGAAAACAGTTCCGTGATAAAAATTTTCGTTTGTAGTGTCAAAAGTACTGGCAGACTGCAAGAGATATTTTTGCAAAGTGTCAGTGAAAAGAGCAGTATCACCTGTTCGCAGAGCTAGTTCGAAATCTCGGAGCAGGGAGCCGTTAAATAAGGTATTATAATTATCCAAAATCTCTTTTTGGAAAACACTTTTTATCTCGCGGTTAGGCAGTTTAAGAGAACAAATCGGGTTGTCATTAAATTCACTGATCACACTTGTGGCACGCAGATATCCGGCGACAAGCAGAAAGCTGTAGATTGTGTCAGAGTCAGCATTTACCTCCGGGTAAATAATATCCGTATTAATAATGGATTGCACTTCTTTTCCCTGCAGTAAAAGTGAGAGACTTTCGTACACTTCTTTGTCGGAACTGCGGATCAGTTCACCAATAATTTCATTGCCGCTTGTTCGGGACCAGAAAGCCTTTGGTTTACAGTTATTGTTAAAATAATTAATCACAGACCACGGATTATATATTTCTGTATTTCCGAAGAGATAACCGTCATACCATTCTTTAATTTCTGAAAGTTTTTCTGCCATTCCATAGTAAGCTGCCATATTTGATATATCGTTTACGGTAAAACCGAAATACTCTGAGTACTTGTCATCCAAAATCGTGTTTACAACAAGATTATTTAAACCACTGAATAAACTTTCTTTTGCAATGCGGAGTATTCCAGTCAAAATGCCAAATTCCAGATTCTCATTGTCTTTTAAAGCGGAGGAGAAAAGATTCCGCATAAAACCGACAACTTCATTATAATAATGATATAAGTGTCCTTGTTGGATTGGCGTGTCGTACTCATCAATAATAATAATAACTTTCTGGTTATAATGTGTGGCAAGTAAAGAAGAAAGCTTGCCAAGAGCAAACTGATAATCGGTAGAATCAGCGATATCATTTATGAGATTGTGAATGTATTTTTTGTCGTATTCATTAATTGCTTTGCTTGATAAAAGTTCTATATGGCGAAGAAATTCTTCTTTTAAGGTAAAACACAGACTGCGGTACATATCAGTCCAGTTAGTCTGATGTGCATCTTTAAAAGACAGAAAAATGACCGGATAAGTCCCCTGAAGCTGCTTGTAAGCATCTCCGCAATTCCAGATTTTTTTATCTGAAAAATATATGGATGTATCTGTGGATGTTTTTTCAAAATAGGTTCGGATCATGTCCATGGTAAGTGTTTTCCCAAAACGGCGCGGTCTTGTGAAAAGATAAACCTTGCTGTGGTCGTCAATTATATCTTTTATGAGAAGCGTTTTGTCGACATAATAGCATTCTTTGGAAACTTCTTTATATGAAGTGATTCCAACCGGACATGGGAGTAATCTGCCGGACAAAGGTGGGGTTTGTTTGTTTCGAAGGATTTCCGGTTTTGTTGTATCAGAAGGGATCAACCAGTATCTTCCTTCTTTGTATGCACCGTTAATAAAACCGGCAGTGCAGAGCTGATTTACCCTCCGGGGAGTAATTCCCCAAAGCTGGGCAATATCTTTTGCTTTCAAAAATTTTTTATCCATATAATGCCCTCCATTGCATATGCAATCATTCTATATTTCTTATAATATGATATTTTTGGGAAATAAACAAGAAATAAAAACATAATTTCCCTAAAAATAGGAAATTAACGAGAAATAAAAATGCAAAAATCTTTTTTATCAAATGAGTGAAATCATATATGCTGGATCGGCATGGATTCCCAATATCCACAACTATATAGCAAATGGTAAGTGAACAGTAAACTGGATTATCAATTATTGGAGCGGAAAGGAGAAAATGAAATGTTTACCGTATTTGAAGAGACATGGAAAGATGGGGAACAGGCAGGAAGAACGGGAATATCTTGCAACTTACACAAAAGAGACCGTGCAGCACTGCTAAATTATAAATGCTACGCCATTTATTAGAAAAACTACTATAAAACCTCTGCTTTTTCAAAAATTAGTTCTTTTTATAACACTTTATGTAACGCCCTGAATGTTATAGTTAGTATAACAAAAAGGACAAATATGTTTTTTTGCAGCCTTGGCAAAAAGTGCAGCGAGATAAACATTAAAATGGAAGGAAGAGGTTTACGCAGATGAAAAAGGAAATGATGGAAAACGCTACAGGCGTAAAATTAACCAAAAAAGCCAGCAAAAATGTCATCAGATCGTTATCGGTCGGATTGGCAGCAATGATGGCATTATCTACTCCGATTGCAGCATTTGCTGAGGATGCAGATGGACAGAATAGCAGTGAAACAACACCGGAAGAGAGTACGACAACTGTAACAACACAGAAATTAGCCGCAGATCAGGTGAAAGAAATTCAGCAGAGCGATGCGGCACAGAATATAAAAACTGATACAACTGCAGCAAAAGATGCGGTAAATGCAGCAGTCGATACAACCTTTAAGGATGGCAGTGGCGCAGACCAGGCGACAAAAGATGCAGCAGGTGAATTAGATGCTGCCGCAAACGGAACCTTCGAAGGCGGTACAGATGTGAATGTGGCAGAAGAAATGGTTGACAAAACAATGGATCGCATAGACGATGCGTCAAATGCCGCAGAAAAAACCGACGCAGCTCTTGATAAGGCAGATAAAAAAGCAGATGAGGCAAATACAATTGCGGATGATGCAAAGAAAGAGCAGCAGGAAGCACAAGACGCATTTGATAAAGCACAAGCCGGAATTGATTCTGCAACAGACATTGAGGATGCGAAGAATGCTTACAATCAGGCAGCTGGTATTGTAGGCGATGCACAGAAAGCGTATGAGACTGCCAAAGCAGATTATGACAGCAAAGTAGCTGAATACAATACAGCGTTAGACGAGCTTAAGAAGGCACAGGAAGCTTACGATACAGCAGTTGCCGAAGCAAGTGCCGAGGCAGCAGCTGCCGCAGCAAATCTTGCAGCAGTCAAGGATAAAGCAGCAGTTCTTCAGCAGAAAGCAGAGGATGCAAAAGCAGCAATTCCGGATCTTACCGAAGCGCAGAAAGCAGCGCTTGAGATCATCGCTCTGGAAAAAGAACGTGCAGAGGATACCTCCACAAACTGGAGAAAAGAAGATGAACTGTTCAAAGTGATCCTCAAGAATTACTACATTCCGGAACTTGTCAAGGGAAAACTTGTGGACTGCAAGTGGACTTGGAATCATCAGAATGATAACAAAAACTATTGCGAGGTGACTTACACAGATGAGACAGGTGAGCATACTGTATATCTGAACTACAAGCTCAACGATACCCGCGATGATCTTGTTATTTTCGAGAAGGCAGAAGAAGTGGTTTCCTATGATGTGAAGGGTGCAGACGGAAACATTGCATTCAATATCAATGCTGAGAACTTCCCGGCAGATCAGCTTCAGAACGATCAGGACACCACAGTTTATGAGAATAACGGAGTGAAATATACTATCGTAAATATAGGCGGACAGTTCTACGTGGTCGACTCAGCTTCTACGGACGTTGAGGTGAAAAATAACTACAACAACGGACAATATGAAATTACCGGTGAGCAAAAGACTACTTATTCAGTGGATGAAAATGGAAAACTGGTCAAAACGGTAAAACAAAACGTTTCCGAGATCACATACAAAGAAGCTGACTTATCTTCTAATAAGACATTTGACAGTGTCGGGGCAGCAGAAAAGGATCTGGCCGATAAAAAAGCAGCATTAAAAGACGGAGATAAAGATATCGAGACGTCCATGAGCGCAACAGCGAAGGCAGATGTGACCGTAAGCCAGAAAACCACATTTACGACAACCATTGATTTATCGAAGATTGTTGTTGAAATGGAAAAAATCGATAATGATCGCGATAAATACGAGAAGAAAAATGCCGAGATCGCAGCAAACGAACTTTTAGCTCAATTCACCAACCAAGAGGCGTTACAGAAACTGCTTGGCGGCGATTATAAGATCGAAAGTATTAATACAGATAATGCAAAAGTGAATGCTGTAGATAAGTACAAAAATACTTCCGGCAGATGGGTAGACTGGGGTGCAGATTCTGCTGCCTATAAAAACGTATTTTCAGGCACAATTGTTATTACTTATTCACAGACAGTGACTGCAAAAGCAAACGCTGTGGAATCCAAGACAAATGCTGTAAATGCAGCAGATAATAAAAATCTGGAAGAGTTAAAGGATCAGGCATATGATGCTGCAAAAGCAGATGCAGAAAAACTTCTTGGAGATGCAGTTTCTCAGAATAAGAAGATCGTAGACAACCTGAAAGATGGCGAAATGCATATTAACGGATATAAAGGTTGGAACGGAAAACACGATCCTAACGTAGCGATCAAATTCCATTATGAGGCTGGTGCATTCACAGAGGGAGAGAAGACAACGGATCAGGCAGTTGTTGACGAGAAGAACAGCTCCACAACCTTATCCGTTTCCTACACCGGAACTTATCAGCAGAAAAATTCCAAAGAACTTGGCGAGAAGGCCGTGGAAACACAGAAATACAATCAGACAGCCAAAGCAGAGGAAAAAACAGCTTATACAAGCAACAGATATTATGATGAATATAAGAAAACAGGAAAGATTAACGAAGGAATCTGGCTCACCGGAAAAGAAGATAATCGTTTCCCAGGGCATGAAAGCTTAAAGAGCTTCAAGGATTTCAAAGATGCAGCATTAAAAGCGGAGGCTGAAAGAGCAGAGAAAGTAGCAAAAGCGGATGCAATCATTAACGCAGCAGAGAATGCGGTGACAGCAGTTAACGCAGCAAAAAATGATGCGGAAAGCTTAAAGAAGCAGCTTACAGCACTTCTTGCAAGCCAGAACTACACAGCAGATCAGGTAAAAGAGTTAGAGGGACAGATCAGCGCAGCAGAGACAAAATTAAAAGACGCAGAGAAACTGGCAAAAGACCTGACAGATAAGTTAGGTGTTGCAGGAGAAACACTGGCTGATAAGATCGCAGAACTCACCCCTGCACCGGCTCCGGGCGAAGGCGGTTCCACAACGACACCGGGCGGCACAACCACTCCATCCGGCACTGAAACGACACCGGGCGGCACATCCACAACACCTACAGGCACTGTAACTACAGCTACGGCTCCGGTAAGTGCAGTCACAACAGCCACAGCAGAAGCAGCACTGGTTGAGATCGCAGAGACACCGGTAGCGCTTGCAGCAGCTGCAACACCGGCGGCAGCAACGAGAACAGTAGCGGTTGCAAATGTCAATGTAGCAGCTGACGCTGATACAGATGAAGACACAGATGTGACAATTGCGGACGAGGAGACACCTCTTGCAGCGGACGGAGCGCAGGAGAGCACGACAATTGCCGATGAGGAAACTCCACTTGCAGCAGAGGCTGGCGCAATGGAAACAATGAAGCAGGAGAAAATGTCCTGGTGGTGGTTACTCATCATTGCACTTCTTGGTGTAACCGGCGAGGAAATGTACCGCAGAAATAAAAAGAAAAAAGCAGAAGCAGCTCAGAAAGATGAGAAATAATTTTCAGATCAATACAAAAGAGTTGTGAAAGACTATCATTAGTCGCGGGGATATCAAAAGGCGCATCCAAAGTGGTGCGCCTTTTTCAAAAATACGCTCATCCATGCTGGCATGATTCGCGATTTTATGAAAATTACCTTGTCTGAATCGTTACACACATATTGCAAAAACACCGGATACAGAGTATCTTGAAATCAGCAACCCGATCACACAACAAATTTGTATAAAAGGAAACAAAAAATGAAACATAAAAAACAACTCATAATCGGAATCATTCTTGGTACCATGCTTCTTACTTCCTGCGGCAGCGCATCCGGCTCAGACCAGACGACAGCCACAACAGAACAAATCACCGAAGCAAACCAGACAGCAGCCACAACAGAACAAACCACCGAAGTAGAACAGACGGCAGCTACAACAGAACAAACAACCGAAGCAGCCACGAACACAACAGAAGCAACACAGCAAACAGAATCCACCGAATACGCCGACCGCAAAAACATCCTCATCACAGCGACAAACGAATGTGGCGTTGACATCGGTATGTTTTCCGTGATTGACCCAATCAGCGGCGAGCAGTACAACATCAGTGCAATCGAAGATGGCCAGTCGGTTTCCATGCCGGTAGAATGGCCGACGGAGATTACCGATTTTCAGTGGGCACTTTATAATCAGAACGGTGAACTCTGCGTTGAGGCAACCACAGATATCAGTCAGGCGGAAAACGGAGTTACGCTTCTTCTGACCGGAGACGGCAATCTGGATAATGTACAGGAAATTTTTGAATAACAATTTTACAGGAACAAATCCCGGTCAGAGAGCAGCGGATTTGCGAAAGACAATAAAAACAGGGGGAACCTATCTATGGAAGAAAGAAGAAAAATATCGCGTGTAGCGTACAAAGCAAACGGTGTTGTCGTAATCTGCGATACACAGGAAAAAATTTATGTGGACGTGAAAGACATAAGTCCGTTAGGCATGGGAATCTGTGTGCCGGAGGGGCATGAAGGCCTTCTCGGAAAACAGGTGATCGTTGTGGCAGAAACACTGATCATGTATGCGGAGGTTTCCCGCGAAGAAAAGCAGGAAGACGGCTCCACATTCATTGGTGTGCATGCGATAAAATTTACAGATGACGTTCTGCAGTATCTGTTTTCACACATTGGCTGATGAAACTAATCTTCTAAGCTCGCAGTTTCCAAGCAGCTGATCCCAGAAATGCTCAAGAGGAATCTCTTCATACTGGCAGATCAGGCTGCAGTCTAAGGCTCCATGGGCAACGATCAGTACATTTTTTCCGGAAACAACTTCCGGCGTTAAAACATCGTGGATAAAAGAGCCGCTGCGGGCATACAAATGCTCAAGACTTTCCGCACCATCTGCAGCATGATAATGGACAGGATCATGGAACAACGTATATACCGGACATTCCGGTTTCTGTGTGACATGTTCTGTCCCTTCATACATGCCAAATCCCATCTCGCGGAGGCGGTCGTCCGTCAGGATCGGCGTGCCGCTCCCTTCCAGAAAAATTTCAGCAGTCTCCTGCGCACGCTGCAGCGGCGAGCAATAACAAATATCAAAATGCAGATCACAATACTTTTCCCTGGCATCTCTTGCCATCTGGCGTCCTTCCTCATTCAAAGGAATATCTTCGCTTCCCTGCAGGCGGTGGACTGCATTCCAGTCAGTTTTTCCGTGTCTCATGATATATAACATAATAAACAATATCCTTTCCTCTTATAATAGTAAAAATCATAAACGCATTGCGGGCTCAATTCCCGGTGCGATTGAATTATATCCTATATTTTGTTAAAATGAAACCCTGATCAGAAAACAGTAGCGGCACAACGCAGGAAATTGCATGACAGCTATTAATTTTACAGGAAAACTACCGATATATGAGTTAGAAAAATAAGCGCTCCGGCATTCACAGAGATCCGGACCGCAACCATGGAAGAACACAGGCTTATGCACACGGAGGTGTAGAACAATGGCAATAGAGGCTATGAAAGGGGCAGGGATGTCCTACGCGGGAAGTTCATCCGCATCAGATGTAAAAGCAGAGAGTCAGGCAAAAGTGGAAACTGCATCCAACGCAGCAGCTTCTGACGATCTCATGAAGAAAACCATTCAGATCGACACGAAAGAGACTGACAAAAACGGCAAAGACGGAAACCGGGATGACAGTCAGGCAAAGCAGACGATCTCCGAGAATTCCCAGATCAGGAAAGCAGTTGACGAGATCAATAAGAAGGCGCACAATTCCGAGGCAGTCTTCGGAATCCATGAAGCAACCAACCGTGTCACCATCAAGATCGTTGACAAAGACACGAAGAAAGTCCTGAAAGAATATCCGCCGGAGAAAACCTTAGATATGATCGCAAAAGTCTGGGAGATGGCCGGATTATTAGTGGATAAGAAACTGTAGATTACAGTCCAAAAGACAGGAACAGCAATAGATAAGTGACAGATGAAAACAGAAAATGATATAAACAAGTTACAAAACTGAAAGGAGCAGGATTATGCCAATCAGAATCACAGGTTTGAACTCAGGATTAGATACCGAAGCGATTATCTCTGCATTAGTATCTTCTTACAGTTACAAGACCAATAAATACAAAAAAGCACAGACCAAGCTCTCTTGGAAACAGGATGCATGGAAGACACTGAATACGAAAGTATACAGCTTCTACACAAGCTTGGATAGTCTGCGTTTCTCTAAAAACTATAACTTAAAATCAACCAAAGTGTCCGATTCCACCAAGGCAACCGTGACCGCCAGCAGCTCTGCACCAAACGGTACTCAGAAGCTCAACATCCTTAAGGTAGCACAGGCAGGATACCTGACCGGTGGTAAATTAGATGACAGCACTACAACCGGAACTACACTCGCTGAGTTGGGTTACACAGGCGGAAATGGTACGATCACCTTGACAAAAGGTGACGGCACAAAGAAGAATATCGAAGTCAGCCAGGGCACTACGGTCAACAGCTTTATCAATTCTTTGAAAGAAGCCGGCGTGAATGCAAGCTATGATGATATCAACAAACGTATCTTCGTGAGCTCCAAAGATACCGGTAAGGACAATGACTTTACACTGACCGGTGGCAATGTGGATGGGGCGAATGCGCTGTCGAAATTAGGATTGAATGTGCAGTCGAAGGAGACAGAGGCAACCTATACTTCTTATACAAAGTATTATGATGCAGATGGAAATAAACTTTCACAGAATGTGACAGATGCGATCAACAAATATACACAGGCAAAAGAGACGTATGATAAAGCAAGTGCACAGAACAGCAACTTAAGTGCAGCTTATGGTTATGCATCTGCTTATTCTGCAATGCAGGATGCAATGAAAGAGAGTGGTCTGGGTGCGGATGATCAGGAAAAACTTGTAAAATTACTTCAGATGTCTGCAACAGAACGTGCGAACTCCGTAGTAGCAGGTGATGGAACCATTTATTCCAAAGAGACAACCGATGAAGATGGTAATATAATCTATTCTTATAAAAATGAGGATGGAAGCAAGAAATACATTCAGGCTGTAACAACTTATACCGGAAGCGATGGAGTTTCCTACATCAGCAAGGATGGTAAAGTTTTTACAGATGCAGACGGCAATGAATACAAAGCAACCGGAAAGAAAGATGCAGACGGAAATGCTTTATATGCATCCACGAAAGATGGTACAACAACCGAAATTACCATTAAGACAGAGACCAATTACTATGAAGCTGCTGCCAGCGAGCAGGGAACCGGATTTTATCAGATTACAGATAATGATGGCAATGTCTATACACAGGACGATACAGGTGTTTATGCAGATAAAAAAGGAAATAAATATTATTTAGATGATACATCTGGTAAATTGATTCAGACGACTGGAAAGAAAGATGCTAGTGATAATTGGGAGAAAAAGACAAACGGTAAGGAAGTCAGCTTTGATGCAGATAAGAAAGTAGAAACCACAAAGACCGTTTACACGCAGGGAGCAGTAGTAAGTAATGCCGTTACGGGAACAAAAGCTTACACAGATTTTGCAGATACGATAAAAAAACCTGTGGGCGGTACAGAAAAAACTGATAAAGAGGTTACTTCTTTCTTAAGTACACTTGCATCGAATATCAGCACAGTTAATACATATGAGAAGACGAAAGATACAACATTAGCGGATATTGATGATTATTCCAGAACTGATATTATTCAGAAAGTACATGATGCATATACAGGAGGAGATGGCGGTGCTGGTGGAAGTCAGGGCGTAACAGACCTTACCAATAAATTTGCTGCTGTTATAACGGCAAATAAAGAAACCATGGAAACCAGTCAGACGACTATGAATGAAAATGAGGTTCTGGCAAGTATTGCGAACATGGAAGATGGCGCAGAAAAAGATGCGGCTATTGCAGAATTTGTAAAACAGGTTCGGGCAGCAAATGATATCACAAACAGTCCGAATATTACATATAACACAGATGCGAAGAAGATTGATGGCTGTGATGCAGAGATTACATTAAATGGTATCCAATATACAGGAAGTACCAATAACTTTTCAGTCAATGGATTAAACATTACAGCACAGGTTGTAACTGGTGATGGAGATGCGAATGCGATCAGCATTACAACAGCCACCGATACACAGGGTATCTACGATAAGATTAAAGACTTCTTATCCCAGTACAACAGCCTGATCAATGAGATTACATCTTTATACAATGCAGATTCTGCCAAGGGATATGATCCTTTGACTGATGATGAAAAAGATGCAATGTCTGATACAGAAGTAGAAAAGTGGGAACAGAAGATCAAAGATTCCCTGTTAAGACGTGATGATAATCTGGAAAGCCTCATGAGCGCCATGACTTCTGCAATGAGCGGAGCGGTTGAGGTAAACGGAAAGAAAATGTATTTGTCCAATTTTGGAATCAAGACATTAGGATATCTGAATGCACCAAAGAATCAGCAGAATGCATATCATATTGATGGCGATGAAGATGATGCTAATTCTTCCGGTAATGCAGATAAGCTGATGACTGCAATTACCAATGATCCGGATACAGTGATCAATTTCATGCAGGGACTGGCAAGTAATTTATATACTGCTGTTCATAAGAAAATGCAGTCTTCTTCCTTAAGCAGTATCTATACAGTTTACAATGATAAAGAGATGGCATCCGAGTATAGCGATTACACAGATCTTATCAAAAAATGGGAAGATAAACTTACAGATAAGGAAGACTATTATTATAAGAAGTTTTCTTCTATGGAAACTGCTTTGTCTAAGTTAAACAGTCAGACATCTTCTTTAAGTGGTTTATTTGGAAACTGATGTGTGATACAATACAATTTATATAGAAAAGCCATTTACGGAGCAGAGAGATGGAAAGCCATCTTCTCTGCTCACTATAAAAATACCAGGAGGTACTATGTTAGCAAATCAGGGATACGCAGCTTACGCTAACAATAAAATTATGACAGCATCACCAGCGGAGCTGACATTGATGTTGTATGAGGGCGCAATTAAATTTGCGAACCTTGCAATTGCAGGAATCGAAGAAAAGGATGTTCAAAAAGCTCACACTAACATCATGAAGGTGGAACGCATCGTTGAAGAATTTCAATCAACATTGAATCATAAATATCCGGTTGCCAAGGATTTTGATGAGGTTTATTCCTATCTGATGATTCGGCTTCGTGAAGCAAATATGAAGAAAGACAAAGAAATTATGGAAGAAGTCTTAAAACACCTTCGTACTATGCGTGATACATGGAAACAAGTCATGCGTACTGCACATGCAAATTAAAAAACGGTTCAATGGAGAGATGATGCTATGACAGACAATCAGTATATTAACATTATGCTACAAAGCCTTCAGAAGAAGCTGAGGGTGTTGGATGGCATCATACAGATTAATAAGAGACAGAAAGAGGAATTAGAAAATCCATCACTGGATCCGGATGATTTTGACAAAACAGTGGAAGAAAAATCAGATCTGATCGAACAGTTAGACCTCTTAGATAACGGCTTTGAAAAACTGTATGAGAAAGTCCGTGAGGAATTACAGGCGAACAAAGAAGAACATAAGGATGAAATTCTTCAAATGCAGAATGATATCCGGCTTCTGACAGAGAAAAGCATGGAGATTCAGACACAGGAGGCTCGCAATAAACAACTTATGGAACAGAAATTTACCAGTGTGAAAAAGCAGGTAAAAGAAATCCGTTCCAGCCAGAAAGTTGTGAATCAATACTACAAGAATATGATGAAGAAAGGCTATGTGGAACCGCATTTTCTGGATGATAAAAAATAATTGATAGAAAAAAAGAAAAAATCTTTTTTTACTATAAAGTATTGGAGAGAATCTCCGATATATAAGTCAAGTAAGGAAAATTACTTGCAGGTGAAAGTTCAAACAGAGCGTACGGCTGGGAGAATAGAAACCTAATATAACAAAACAAGTACATAAAGTACAGATGCAGCATGGAAGCTGCATTATATTCAAGGAGGAAAAAATAATGGTAGTACAGCACAATCTTACAGCGATGAACGCTAACAGACAGTTAGGAATCACAACAGGTCAGCAGGCAAAATCTTCAGAGAAATTATCTTCTGGTTACAGAATCAACCGTGCAGGAGATGATGCAGCAGGACTTTCAATTTCAGAGAAAATGAGAAGCCAGATTAGAGGACTTAATAAAGCTTCTGACAATGCACAGGATGGTATTTCGTTAATTCAGGTAGCTGAAGGTGCATTAAATGAAACACATTCTATCTTACAGAGAATGAATGAATTGGCAACACAGGCAGCAAATGATACAAATACAACTGCTGATCGTCAGGCTATTCAGCAGGAGATTGATGCACTTGTATGTGAAACAGATCGAATTGCTTGTACCACAACATTTAATACTCAGAACTTACTTGGTGGTGATTTCAAAACTAAGAAACTTCATGTTGGAGCAGAAAGTGGTCAGACTATTACATTTTCAATTGACAAGATGGATGCTGCTGAATTAGGAGTTGATGCTATTGATGTAACAACTCAGACAGATGCAGAAGGTGCTATGACTATAGCACAGAAAGCTATTTCAACAGTATCTGCTCAGCGTTCTGCACTTGGTGCTTTACAGAACAGATTAGAGCATACGGTTGCTAACTTAGATAATGTATCCGAGAATACTTCATCTGCTGAGTCTCGTATCCGTGATACAGATATGGCTGAAGAGATGGTTAGCTATAGTAAGAATAGTATTCTTGCACAGGCAGGTCAGTCAATGCTTGCACAGGCAAATCAGTCTACTCAGGGTGTATTAAGCTTACTTCAGTAATCTATATTAACTTTAATAAGACCGCTCATAGAATGGGCGGTCTTATTTTATTAAGCATTAAATAGGAGAATAGCATGCAGACATATCAACAGGTAAAGTGTCTATTAGATAAAATAGAAAAAACAGGGGTGTTGCTTTGGCAACAGAAGTCTGAAGGATACAAAAATGTTCAGGAAATAGTAAGAGATTTAAGCGAATTAATGCCATATTTATTAGATTTTTTGTCGAAATATGGAACGGATGGATGCAACACAGAATCGTTGATATCGCAATTAAAAATAATTGTAAAAGATTTAGAAAAACAAGATGTAATTGAGTTAGCAGATGTTTTAAACTATGAGTTATATAATACATTAAATTTCTATAAGGAAGCAATAGATATTTTGAAAGAGGAAAATTGATGAGTTTATATGAAAAAAATAAGCAATTTTTAAAAGAACAATTACCATATATTGAATTTGGAAAAACTAATATTTCAAAATTACAGGTGTTGTGGGAGAAGTCTGCGATCGGAGAAGATATTATTGCAGTGGAAAAGGAAAATAACAAAATATATATAAATAGTCGTTATGAAGCAGAATTATGGGCAAAACAATGGGTGGAACAGTTCGAAAATGTAAATTATAGAACAAAATTTTTTGTAATTGGGATAGGAAATGGAATGTATCTAAAAGCGCTTCATGAAAAGTATCCAGATAATATGATTATTGCTTGCGAAATATATTCGGAATTGGAAGAAAGCGAATTAGAAAAAATAGATTTTACTTCTATATTAAAAAATAATATTTTTTTGATAATGGGTCCAAAACGTGTCCAACTGTATAGAAATTATTTGAGTAATTTGATAACATATGCAGACTATAATCAAATCGTATTTTGCACTACACCAAATTATGATAGGATTGATGAAAAAGTATTTGAAATATACCGTAAAATGTATATTCAGTGTATGGATGATATGTTTTATTGCAGAAATACAATAATTGCCGATGAAGAATATAGAAGAGAAAGCTTTTTGAATAATTTATTTATTTTTCCACGGAATTATGTATTAGGACAATTATTAGAAAAATTTGAAGAAAATAACATGGAAGATAGAACTGCAATTATTGTATCAGCAGGTCCTTCTCTAGATAAAAATATAAGTCAGTTAAAGTTAGCAAAGAATAAGGCATTATTAATTGCTGTAGATGCGGCAGCCAAACCGATGGTAAAAGCAGGTGTGTATCCAGATTTAATTGTAACAATTGATCCTATTAAAGACGAAAGTATTTTCCAAGAGGGAGATTTGGTTAAATGTCCAATGGTGGCAAGTATGTATAGTCATTATAAGATAACAAGGCAACAAGAGGGACCTGTGTATTTTCCAACCGCAGAGAATGATTATATTAGTAGTGTATATGAAAAGTATGGGTATGGAAAATACAGGGTTGCATCGGGAGGATCAGTGGCTAATAATGCTTTTTCTTTGGGCGTTTTATTCGGATTTAAAACAATTATATTAGTGGGGCAGGATTTGGGATATCCAGATGGAAAAGTTCATGCAAGTCAGGCTGTTTATAAAAATTGTCTTGATAACGAAATAGAGATAAATAATCGCGATAAATATTATGAGATAGAAGCAAATGATGGAGGAACAATACTTACAGAGGCTAATATGGATGCATACCGTAAGTGGTTTGAGGAACAGGCTGTGAAGGGGGAAGTACGGATAATCAATGCTACAGAAGGAGGCGCAAAGATACATGGTGCAGAATACATGACTTTACAAGAAGCATTGAAAACGATTTGCTATGGAAAAGAAGAGATAAATTTTTCTTATATAATGAGGAATAATAAAAGTGCATTTACGCAAGAACAACAGGATGAAATATATGCAGAATATGCCAAAGTAAATAAAAAGATTGATGTATGGGTAGATAAATTGAAAAAAGGAATTAGGGCATATGAAAAATTAGATCTTTTGAATCGAAAAGGAAAATATCATACAAGTGAATATAAGAAGTTGACGGAAGAATTAGGACAATTAACGAAAGAATTTAGTAAATCAGACATTGCAACGATGCTAAATCAGTGGGGAAATAAAACAGAGTACGAGGTATTAGATACGCTGACTGATAATGAAACATCTTTATATAATGAGGTAAAAACAATTATTGATGGAGGAATAAAAATGTATCAAAGCTATATTGATAATAGTTTTTTACTAAAAGAAAAATGGTCAGAATTGCTAAAGAGATATGGAATAGAGGAGATTTGAGAAAAATGCAAGCATTTTCGCAAGAATGGGAGGAAATTCATAAAAAGCAACAATGGGGAACTTACCCATCGGAGCAAGTGATTCGTTTTGTTGCGCGTAATTTTTACAAAAAAGAACGAGAAAAAGTAAAATTTTTAGATTTTGGATGTGGTGCAGGAGCAAATACATGGTATTTAGCAAGAGAAGGATTTGATGTTTATGCGTTTGATGGATCGGAAAGTGCTATTAACAGAGCGAGGATTTTTTTGAAATCCGAAGGATACGAAGATGTAAAATTTTCTGTGAGGGATGGAGTGAATTTAGATTATCCTGAAAATTTTTTTGATTGTGTGATTGACAGCGTTTGCATTTATGCAAATAAGCTTAGTTGTATCAGAACAATGTATAAAGAAATATACGATATTTTAAGAGAAGGTGGGAAATTATTTAGTTCGTGCTTTGGAACAAAAACAGAAGGCTTTGGAACGGGAGAAAAAGTTGAAGATGGAACATACAAAAATATTTCCTGCGGAGTATTAAAAGGACGAGCAGAGGCACATTTTTTTACAATGGAAGAATTAAGGAAGACGGTGGAAGAAGCAGGTTTTCAAAATATTGTTATTGATCAAATGTTATACACAGATAACGGAGTGCGGGTAGAGCAGTTTTATTTGAATGCGGAAAAGTAGAAAGATAGGAAACAGATGAAAATCATTAATATATCACAGAACAGAGAATGGAATAAATTGATAAAAAGTTTTGCAGATTGGGACATATATTATTTGAATGAATATGTACAATCATTAGCAATTCATGGCGATGGGGAACCTTTGTTAATTTATTTTGAGTCTGAACATGCTAAGATGGCATATATTATGATGCAAAATGATATAGCAGAAATGGAATCATTTAGGAACAAGTTGCCACATGGAAAACTATACGATTGGACAACACCTTATGGATATGGAGGCCCGCTTTATGACGGCGTGATTACGAGTGAGTGGTTGAAAAAATGCATGGGGGAGTTATGTGAATATGCGAAGCAAAAACATATTGTGTCACAATTTTTTAGATTTCATCCATTACTGCAAAATCAGATTTCTGTAGAAGAAGAGATGAAGGTTTTGTATACAAAAAAAACAGTGTATATAGATACAGCATCAATGGATGAAATTATGAAAAATATGACACCGAATAATCGTAATATGGTGCGTAAAGCAGAAAAAAATGGGATAAATATATTCTGGGATCAAGGTGAAAGGTTACATGAGTTTGAATGGATATATAAGAAAACCATGGAGTTACATCAAGCTGATGCATACTATAATTTCGAAGATAATTATTTCCAGTATATAATAGAACATATGAAAAAAAATATTATTTTTTTCTATGCAACTTATGAGAACAAAATTATAAGCAGTTCTATATTTTTTTACAATAATAATTACATGCATTATCATTTGTCTGGAACGTTACCGGAATATCGATCAATGGCAGCAGCTAATTTACTTTTGACACAGGCGGCATATTGGGCATGCGAACATGGTATAAAAAAACTTCATTTAGGTGGTGGCGTAGGCGTAGATGATAGTTTGTTAAGATTCAAAAAACATTTTAATAGAAAAGGATGTGTTGATTTTTGTATAGGTGCTAATATTTTCGATCAACAAAAATTTGATAAATTAGTAGAAATACGAAAAGAAATAGATGCAGATTTTGATGTCAATAAAAAATATATGATATTGTATAGAGCATAGGATAAGGAAAATGGATAAAGTTTTGGTCATTGCAGAAGCAGGTGTAAATCATAATGGAAATATAGAAATTGCAAAAGAACTATGCTATGCAGCAAAAGAAGCAGAAGCAGATGTTGTAAAATTTCAGACATGGATTACAGATAGAATAATAACAAGGAAGGTTCGACAGGCAGATTATCAAGAAAAAAATACTGGAAATAATGAATCGCAATATGAAATGTTGAAAAAACTTGAATTAACACATGATGCATTTAGAAAGATTAAAGAGTATTGTGATCAGATAGAAATTCAATTTGCATCAACAGCAGATGAAGAAGAAAGTTTAGATTTTTTGGTAGATTTGGGAATACCGTTTATTAAAATTGGTTCAGGAGACGTTGGAAATATATCGTATTTAAGATATATTGGAAGTAAGAAATTACCGATTGTCCTGAGCACAGGAATGAGTACGTTAGAGGATGTGAGATTGTCACTTGATGCATTAAGAGAAGCTGGCGCAGAAAAAATATCATTACTGCATTGCACAACAAGTTATCCATGTCCTTATGAAAATGTAAATTTAAGGGCAATGGATACGCTGAAGGAGACATTTTCACTTCCGGTGGGATATTCTGATCATACAAATGGTATTGCAATTCCAATTGCGGCAGTTGCTAGAGGTGCAAGAATTATAGAGAAACATTTTACTTTAGATAAAAACATGGAGGGACCAGATCATATTGCAAGTACAGAGCCAAAAGAGTTTAAGGAGATGGTCAAATTTATTCGGAATGTAGAAACAGCTCTTGGAAAGGGAGAAAAGGAACCAACGGCGGCAGAAAAAGAAATTTCAAAAGTGGTATTAAAGAAGATAGTTGCGCAAAAAGAAATTGCATGTGGAAAAATAATTGAACCAGATGATATATGCGTGAAGCGTAGCGAAAATGGTATGGCTGCAAGTTTATGGGATGAAGTAATTGGTACGAAGGCAAAGAGAAATTATAACGTAGATGATGGAATAGAATTATAATGGTTGAAAGAAATGAAAAAAGTATGTGTAGTTACTGCGACTAGAGCAGAATATGGTGTTTTAAAGAATACATTACAAAAAATTGAACAGGATCCTGATTTGCAATTGTGTCTGTTAGTTACGGGCACACATTTGTCAGAAAAATACGGTTATACAGTAAAGGAAATAAAACAGGATGGTTTTAAAATACAGGAAGAAATTGAGATATTAGAGATAGGAATGGAACAGCAGGTTATACAGACAATGGCAAATGCATTGAAAAAATTTAGCAAAGCATTTGTAAAATATCGTCCAGATATATTGCTTGTAGTAGGAGATCGTTATGAGATTTTGGCAGTATGTGAAGCTGCAATGGTCTTAAATATACCAATTGCTCATATTTCAGGTGGTGAGATTACAGAAGGAGCTATTGATGATACAATTAGACATTGCATAACCAAAATGAGCGGTTTACACTTCCCAGGGTGTGAAACATATAGAAAACGGATTATTCAGATGGGTGAGCAGCCAAGTACGGTTTTTAATTATGGTGATGTTGGAGTTGAAAACATTTATAAGATGCAGTATATGGAACGAAATCAATTAGAAAAAGATATAGGTGTAAGTCTTGATGGAGAGTATGCATGTGTGACATATCATCCAACGACTTTAGACGATGATATACCGGAAAATCAGATAAAAGAAGTTTTAACTGCAATTGAAGGTTTTTCTAATATGAATTTTATTTTTACAGGAGCTAATGCAGATGCTGGTGGGCAGACAATTAACGAATGTATACAAGAATATGTTTCGAAGCATGAGAACTGTCGATATTACGCATCTTTGGGAGCAAGACGATATTTAAGTCTTTTAAAAGATAGTAGTATGATAATAGGAAATTCATCTAGCGGAATTATTGAGGCACCGTGTTTTGGCATACCAACTGTCAATATCGGAATTCGTCAAAAAGGAAGATTGCAGTCAGATGGAATAATTAATTGTGGTGTAAATGCAGAAGAAATAAAGAAAGCAATTCAATATGCAAGAAGTAAACAAGGAAAGGAAAGAGCAAAAAAAGCAGTGAATCCATATGGGAAGGGTGATACTTCTGCAGAAATTGTGAAAGAGATAAAAAATTATTTAAAAACTCAAGGCAATACCAGAAAGAAATTTTATGATATTCCGAGTTGGAATATTTTGGAAGAACGGGGGATTAATGATGAAGAATTTGGCAGTTATACCAGCACGTAGTGGATCGAAAGGATTAAAAGATAAGAATATAAAAAAATTAAATGGACAGCCACTATTTGCGTATTCTATACAGGCTGCATTTGATGCAAAAATATTTGATACAATACATGTTTCAACAGATTCGGAACAATATGCTGAAATTGCAAGGCAATATGGTGTGGATGTCCCATTTTTAAGAAATCATGAGACATCAGGAGACAACGCATCAACTTGGGATGCAATTCGGTTTGTATTACAGAACTACGAAAATTTAGGACAACATTTTGACACTGTTACAGTATTACAGCCAACATCACCACTTAGAACAGCAGATGATATAAAAAAAGCATTTCAATTTTTTAAGGATAAGAATGCTAATATGATATCATCTGTATGCGAGATGGAACATTCGCCGTTATGGAGTAATACTTTGCCAGAAGATTTGTCAATGGAATACTTTGAGGATGAAGAAGTTGCTTTATTGCCAAGACAGAATTTACCTACATATTATAGAGAAAATGGTGCCATTTATATTTTGAAAACTGCTTATTTATTAACGGAGAAAAATATTTATAAAAACAAATGCTATGCATATATTATGGATAGCGCGAAGTCAATAGATATCGATAATGAATTGGACTTTATTATTGCGCAGGTAATTATGATGAATGATCATGCGTAGAATCTTATTTTTTACTTTAAACAACCGATATAAATACTAAGAGCTTGTCATGGAGGACAAGATAAAAGCATGGAGGTTGTTTCATGAAGATTGATGAAATAGAAACTTATTTAATATCCCCCGACGATACTGTCGTTGAAGCAATGCAAAAAATTGACAGTAATGCGAGGGGTATTTTATTTGTTGTAGATGAAAAATGTAAACTTTTGGGAGTTGTCACAGATGGTGATATTAGAAGGTGGATTATAAAAAATGCACAACTAAATGCAAGTTTAGATAAGGTGATGAATCCAAATCCAAAGTGTATATTTCGAAAAGACATAAAAGAAGCACAGACATATATGGTTCAAAATTATATAACTGCAATTCCGGTAGTAACAAACAAGGGGATTATTTCAGATATTATTTTTCGGAATGGAGAGTTAAGACCAATAAAGAAGCATGATGGGGGGTTACGGGAAGTACCTGTAGTGATTATGGCAGGTGGCAAGGGAACCAGATTATATCCTTATACCAAGATTCTTCCAAAACCATTAATTCCAATCGGGGACATTCCAATTATGGAACGTATTATTGATAAATTCAGAGATTTTGGAGTGACTGATTTTTATGCAACTGTGAATTATAAAAAAAATATGATAAAATCTTATTTTACAGATGCAGCAAGTGATTATGAAATAAAATACGTGGAAGAAAATCAGCCATTGGGAACAGCTGGAAGTCTGCGATTGATTGAAAATGATTTTATAGAACCTTTTGTGGTGACCAACTGTGATATTTTAATTCATGCGGATTATGAAGACATTTACCGTTATCATAAGGAAAGTGGGAATGAACTTACAATTGTGACAGCACTTAAAAATATTGTAGTTCCATATGGTGTAATACATTCGAGTGAAAATGGTGCAGTGCAGTTTATGGAGGAAAAACCTAAGCTGTCTTACTTTGTAAATACTGGCATGTATATACTGAATCCGGAACTGAAGAGGGAAATTCCGCAAGATACATTTTATCATATGACAGATCTGACAGATAAGTTGTTGAAGGAAAAACGGAAGGTTGGTATGTATCCAATCAGCGAAGATTCATTTCTTGATATGGGTGAATTTGAAGAGATGCACCGGATGGAGAAAAAATTGGATTTGAAGTCAGAGTAGGCTAAGTAAATTGCAAGAAATAACGGGTTTACATAATAAATTGAATTTGATAATAGTATTATAAATAATTAGACGAAAGGGCGAGGAATATAGAATGAAGAAAGTACTTGTAACAGGCGCCGATGGTTTTATTGGAAGTCATCTGACAGAAAGTTTATTAGAAAAAGGTTATGATGTAAAGGCATTTACATATTACAATTCATTTAATACATGGGGATGGCTGGATACATTACCAAAAGAAAAATTAGATCAGATTGAAGTGTTTAGTGGAGATATCAGAGATCCTAATGGTGTACGCGAAGCAATGAAAGGTGTGGATCAGGTGTTTCATCTTGCAGCATTGATTGCGATTCCATTCAGTTACCATTCACCGGATTCTTATGTTGACACGAATATTAAGGGAACGCTGAATGTTTTGCAGGCAGCAAGAGATCTTGGAACAGAAAAGATTATGGTAACTTCAACATCTGAAGTATATGGAACAGCACAATATGTGCCGATTGATGAGAAACATCCATTTCAAGGACAGTCCCCATATTCTGCAACCAAAATAGGAGCAGACCGTCTGGCAGAGAGCTTTTATCGCAGTTTTAATCTTCCAGTTGCAATTGTACGTCCATTTAATACATTCGGACCAAGACAGTCAGCCAGAGCAGTGATCCCAACGATTATTACACAGCTTTTAGCAGGGAAGGAAGAAATCAAGCTTGGTTCACTGACACCGACAAGAGATTTTAATTATGTAAAAGATACAGCAGCAGGTTTTATTGCAATTGCTGAGTCAGATAAGACAGTCGGACAGGAGATTAATATAGCTACACAGCGCGAAATATCTATTGGTGATCTGGCGAAGGAGATTATTGCACAGATTAATCCGAATGCAAAAATTGTATGCGATGAACAGCGCTTGCGCCCTGAAAAGAGTGAAGTAAATCGTTTGCTTGGAGCAAATGCAAAGATAAAAGAACTGACAGACTGGAAACAACAGTATACATTTGAACAGGGTATTGCAGAGACGATTGCATGGATCAGACAAAACATGGGTGCATATAAGACGGATATTTATAATGTGTAAATAACAGAGCCGTACACGGAAATAGCGGCTGTTATCAGGAGACAGACAGCAGTTATTACAGAAAAGCCAGATTAGGGTGAAAGAGGGAACAGAGAAAGTGAGTCGATTTATTCCATTATCAATTCCAAATTTTGAAGGAAATGAAAGAAAATATGTAGATGATGCGCTAGATCAGGGCTGGGTATCTACAGGCGGTGCATATATTACAAAATTAGAAGAACAGATGGCAGAATTTTTACATGTAGAGAGAGTAGCGGCGTGCCAGAGTGGCACATCTGCATTGCATTTATCATTGCTCGAATGTGATGTACAGCCGGGAGATATGGTAATTGTGCCGACGTTGACTTTTATTGCAGCGGTAAATCCGGTACGTTATCAGTTCGCAGAGCCAGTGTTTATGGATTGTGATGACAGTTTGTGTATGGATCCGGTGAAGTTACGGAAGTTTTGTGAGAAAGAATGTCATGTAGAAGAGGGACAATTGATTCACACGGCTTCTGGAAAGAAAGTAAAAGCTGCGATTGTAGTGCATGTATTTGGCAATCTTGCTGATATGGAAAGCATCATGGATATAGCAGAAGAATATCATTTGAAGGTGGTTGAAGACGCTACAGAAGCCCTCGGTTCACATTATACAGAGGGACGTTATGCTGGAAAATTTGCCGGTACAATCGGAGATTTTGGCGCATATTCGTTTAATGGAAATAAAATCATCACAACTGGTGGAGGTGGCGCAGTAACAGCAAAAGACGCAAAGGCAGTTACACATATGCAGTATATTTCCACACAGGCAAAGGATGATTCTCATTATTATATTCATAATGAAATTGGATATAACTATCGCATGACAAACTTGCAGGCGGCATTAGGTGTAGCTCAGATGGAAGAACTTCCGGAGTTTATCAAAAGAAAACACAGCAATTATGATTTATATAAAAAATTATTTGAAGGATTTTCACTTGGGAAGCTACTCGGTTTTCGTGAGGGAACTTATTCGAATCAGTGGTTTTATTCACTTGAGATTCCAATGGAGAAGATGAATGGCTCACTGCGAGATATCATTACAAAGTTGCAGGATAATGGTGTGCAGACAAGAGCAATCTGGGGATTGATCCATGAACAGTTGCCATACCAGGATGCATTGACTTATGAGATGGAGAAAGCACCTTATTATAGCAAATGTATATTGAATTTCCCAAGCAGTACACAGATTACAGAGGATGACATAATTTATGTGGTGGAACAGATTAAAAAGGTTTTTGGATGATTAAAGGTTAATTAATATAAGAAAATTGTCAATATAGCATTAAAATATAGTATAACAATATATGGGAGGTAGTTTATGAGGCAAATAAAAAAAATGATAATAACTTTTCTGGTGATGGTATGTATAATATGTACATTTGTATTGGAAGATATATCACGAGTTAAAGGTGAGATAGTATATGTGGATAGAAAAGCAGATGTTGTTTTTGTTATAGATGGAACAGGCTCAATGGGACCATATATTGATTCGGTGAAAACAAATTTGACAAATTTTATAAGTCAAATCAACGGTGAGAATATAGATGTAAGGGTAAAATTTGTAACATTTAGAGATATTACTGACGGTGAGAATACGGAGGCTTCTGGTTGGTATTCAGATTCGTCTGAAGCCATAAAATATTTGGAAACCGTAAAAGCTACGGGTGGTGGTGATGAGGCAGAAACAATGTTTGATGGTATTGGACAGATTTTTTCGTCAGAATTTGGATTCCGCAATGAAGCGTTTAAATTTTGTATTACATTAACAGATGCATCTACCAAGGTGGATAATACGTATGGATATACATGTGGAGAGGAAATCATTCAAAAGTTAATTGATAGTGGGATTAACAGTTCGGTTATAACATATAAATCTTATTTTGGTGTATATAATAATTTTGTATCAAAAGATGGTGGGATTCTTGCCGACATTGCAGGTGATTATAGTATTGTCTTGAAAGAATTGGCTGATACGATTGTTAATGGTGTTGAAAATTTGGTTGTGTATGAAATATATCCAACCGAGGGATTGGTCGGAACAGAACAAAAGGTGGTGGTTAAAGCAACTGGAATAAGGAATGATGGAAATTTTAAAGTTACGGTTGGCGGAGAGAATGTCAATAACTTAGGTGTGAATGAAATGGGATTTGAATTTACGACACCTATGGATTTGCCAGTAGGAAGTTATGATATATGTGTGGTTAATGGAACCGGTGTAGAAGAAAAAAATATTGGAAGTTATAAATATGTTAACACAGAGGAAGAAATAGGATATAAAGTGCTGAAAATTAATCCTGCAACTGGAAATTTAGGAGAAAAAGTATTAGTTACGGTAACAGTTGATAAAATCAATTACGCAGATGATTTTTCTGTTACAATAGCAGGAGAGAAGGGTGAAATAGTTTCGAAAGAAAGTAATAATTTTAAATTTTATGTACCAACTACATTACCTATTGGAACATATGATATAGTAGCAACAAATATCACGGATAAAGTAATTGGTAAATATATAGTGACAGAAGGACAGAAAGAAACATTGCCTGAAATAACAAGTCTGAGCCCTCAAAAGGGAGAAGAAGGGAAACAAGTAACAATAAAAGCAAAAGTAGTAGGAATGCCATATGGAAGCGATTTTGGAATAACAGTTGGAGGAGAAAAAACAGAAATAGCATATACAGGGACAAGTTTCTTTCAGTTTATCACGCCAGATGACTTGGCAGTAGGAGAGTATGATGTGGTGATGACAAACCAGGGGGAAACTAAAACAATAGGGACATATACAGTGACAGAAAAACCAAAAGTAGAATTACCTGAAGTAACAGATTTGAGTCCAAAAAAGGGAGAAGAGGGAAAACGAGTAACAGTAAAAGCAAAAGTGACAGGAATGCCGTATGGAAGCGATTTTGGAATAACAGTTGGAGGAGAAAAAGCAGAAATAGCATATACTGGATCAAGTTTCTTTAAATTTATCATACCAGATAGCTTGTTGGTAGGAGAATATAATGTAGTGATGACAAATCAAGGAGAAACTAAGATAATAGGAACATATACTGTAACGGAAAAGCCTAAAGCAGAATTACCGAAAATAACATTAGATGTCACATCTGCTACTGTAGGAAAATCAGTGACAGTAAAAGCCATGGCAAGTGGAATTCAATACAAAAAAGACTTTTCTATTACAGTGGGAGGAAAGCAGGCAACAGTGGGATATCAAGGAAGTTCATTTTTTAAATTTAAGATGCCTAAGGGATTAACGGCTGGAACATATGACGTTATGATGACGAACGATGGAACAACTATAAGTATTGGGAAATTTACATATACGGAATAGATAAGTTTTAGAGTATTTAATTATTCTTATTAAACGAGAGATTTTAGAAAAATCTCTCGTTTTCATATATTAGGTAATGCGCTTTATATTTAGTAGATTGCAATAGATGAAAAGATTTCGTAAAATTTTTTTACAAATGACCGATATACAATGTAGAGAGAACACGGGAGTTTAAGCAAATGTCATGGAAGGCAAATATAGAAAATTTATAAAAAAGCAGGGCGTTCGTAGTAATGACTCCTGCTTTATGTTTTTTGAAATATTATTATTAAGGAGTAAAAGGTAAAAAGAAAAAATGAATGACAATGATTTAAGAAAATTACAGTTGATACAGTTGGAAATATTAACAGAGCTGGATAGCATTTGCAGAAAATATAATATAGAATATTTTATTATTGGAGGAACTTTGCTAGGTGCAATCCGACATAGTGGCTTTATTCCGTGGGATGATGATATAGATGTGGGAATGAAAAGAACGGAATATGAAAGATTTTGCAGGGTTTGTGAGAAGGAACTTTGTAAAGAAAAATATTTTTTACAGAATTATCATACGGATTCTGCATATCGCTGGGGATATGCAAAACTGCGGAAAAAGAATACAGAATATATCAGAAAAGGACAGGAAGCAATTAAATGTATGTCAGGGATATCGATTGATATATTCATTCTAGATTGTGTTCCGGATAATTATGGACTGAGAATATTGCATCATTACATAAGAAGGGGCTGCATTAAGACATTATGGTCAATTGTTGGAGCCACGGAAGAAAAAAACTGGTTATTACGTAGGTTATATTGTGTATTAAGATATGTTCCAAAAGAGATTCCAAATCGTATTGAGGAAATAATGGTTCATTTTACCAATAAAAAGAAACGAAAATATTTATGTTATACGGGCTTTTACAGAAAAACATATTATACGAAAAAAAAGGAAAATAGGTTTGATACGGGGATGGAAAACTCTTGGTTTGATCAAAGAATAGAGGTTATGTTCGAAGGAAGAAAATTTTATACATGTAGTAAATACGAAGATTATTTAAAATATATGTATGGAGATTATATGAAAATTCCAGAGGAAAGAACACGTGAAAGCCATCCGGCAAGTAGCTATACAATAAATTAGAAGGAGTGTAGTTGAAATGAGAAAGCGCTTTACAGAAAGTCGTACATATGAGCAGGCACATGCTATTGCGGAAAGAAGAATTGCGGATGCAATAGAGATATATGATATTTATAAAAAGAAGGAAGAGGACGAACATAGGAAATATTTTGTGGAGCGCCCATGCCCTTTTTGTGGAGAGAAGGAATATAAAGAAGAGGAAAAATTTCATGGCAGATATGGGGTGGCTAGGTGCAAGAAATGCCATTCATTGTATGTAAATCCATGCCCGACTTCAGAACTATTGACGGATTATTATAACAATTATTCCTGCAATGAGATGCTAGAAGAAGTTTATCAAAAGCGAGCAGAAAAAGAAAACAATGCAATATTAGACACACGGATAGAGACAATTTGTGAATATATATTAAAAATAAAACAGGACAAGATTTGCATTTTGGAAGTGGGATGCAGCAATGGAAGTTTTTTATCGAAGCTGAGAAAATATGTGGAGAAAAAGCAGATACATAAGGAGATTGAATATATTGGGGTAGATACAAACGAGAATGCTATAAACAGTAATACGGATGATAAAATTAAACTTGTTGCTTCAACCATAGAGGATTTTTTGGAAAAAACAGAACGTAAGTTTGATATTATCTGGCATACAGAGCTTGTAGAGCATATTATAGATCCATATACGTTGTTTAAGAATTTTTATGAAGCAATGAACAAGGGGGCATATATGATTTTTACAACACCAAACGACTATTCTTTGGAAATGAAGTCTTTGTCTTATAATGTTCCGAGAGTTTTGGCGTGCAATATATTCCCACCAATGCACTTGAATGCATTTAGTACAGTAAATGTTTCACATTTTGCTATGAGAAATAATTTTGGCGTAGAAGAGATTACAACACCTGGATTTTTTGACGTTGAAATTTTCGAGATGCAGAAAGAGTATTTGAAAAACGATTTACTTAAAAAAATATGTGACAAGACGGAAGAGGATAAGGAGTTTTTGCAAAGTTTGATTAGTGAGGCGGGCGCAAGCAGCCATTTGCAATGTGTATTATCAAAAAACTAGAGAGGGTATAGCAAGATGAAAAATCAAAAAAAGATAATGCCGAAGGAAGATTTACGAAGACTGCAGTTAATTGAATTAGAAATGTTGTTGGAAGTGGATCGCATTTGTAGAAAAAATAAAATAAAGTATATGATATCATCCGGAACTCTTTTAGGGGCAGTTCGGCATAAAGGATTTATACCATGGGATGATGATTTAGATACTTATATGTTGCGTGAAGATTTTGAAAAATTTTGTGCAGAATGGGAACAAGATGCGGATAAGGAAAGATTTTTTCTGCAGACTTATAAGACTGATCCGGAATATAGGTGGGGATATGCAAAAATCAGAAGAAAAGGCACGGAGTATCTTCGGGATGGACAAGAGGCAATAAAATGTATGTCGGGCGTATCAATGGATATTTTTATTCTTGATAATATACCGGACAGTCTGCCGATGGAATATTTATATCATATAATTCGACGTGCTTGTATAAAAACGCTGTGGTCGGTTGTAGGAGTAACAGAAGACCCTGTAGCATGGAAAAGAGGATTATATCATGTGTTACGCCATGTACCCAAAACCATTCCACTTGGAATCATGGAAAAAATAGCAAGAAAATCAAATCGAAAACCGTCTAGTAGACTTTATTGCATTTCCTTTTATCGAAACAGTGGATTTTCAAAGAGAAAGAAAGTAGGGTATGGGGGAATGCTGAGTAAATGGTTTGAAGAGTTTACAGATATAGAATTTGAAGGATTCCGATTTATGACAATCAAAAATTATATGGAATACTTATCTGCTAAATATAAAAACATGTGGGATGCACCGCCGAAGTCCCAACAATTAATTCATCCACCGAAAAGCTATAATTTTGATGTGGATATTGATTTGCGTGGGAGAAGCGTAGAAGAATATATGAATCATGAATATCTTTATTTGACAGAAGAAGATTGGAAAAGAGAAAGGACAGTGAAGGAAGTATGACAAAAAAAGTATTTTTGAGCATTGGAGCAGAATTTATTCACGGAGGACATGTAGCAATCATCGAAAAAGCTGCAGAACTGGGAGAATTAACAGTTGGAGTATTATCAGATGAGGCAATTATGTCATATCGTGGATATCCGGTTTTGACATATGAGGAGCGTTGCAAAATCATTAGTCATATTAAAGGAGTTTCTAATGTTGTAAAGAAGGATAGTCTTTCTTATAATAAAATTATCGAGGAATTGAGACCGGATATTGTTGTGCATAGCAATCATTGGAGAGGAAAATCAAAGGATAAGATTCTAAAATTATTGGAACAGTGTGGTGGAGAATTGGTAGAATTCCCATATACAGAGAATCCGGAGTACGAATTTTTTGATATGCGCGCAAATCAGCTTCGTTATATGCCGGAAATTCGCCGTGGGAAGTTAAAACGAGCACTCCGCCTGACAGAGAGACCGCTTCGTGTATTGGAAGCACATAATGGACTTACCGGTTTGATTGTAGAGAATGCAAAAGTAGAAAAAGATGATGAAATCAAGCAGTTTGACGCCATCTGGGTATCAAGTTTGTGTGATTCCACTGCAAAAGGCAAACCGGATATTGAACTTGTAGATACGACATCAAGGGAAAACACCATCAATGAAATTATGGAGGTTACCACCAAACCGATTATTTTAGATGGAGATACAGGCGGATTAATTGAGCATTTTGTATACAAAATTAAGACATTAGAGAGAATGGGTGTCTCAGCCATCATTATTGAAGATAAAGTAGGATTAAAGAAGAACTCACTGTTCGGAACGGATGTGCAGCAGAGTCAGGACACGATTGAGCATTTCTGTGAGAAGATTCGTGCAGGCAAAAATGCACAGACAACAAGTGATTTTATGATTATTGCGCGAATCGAAAGCTTGATTTTAGAGCAGGGAATGGAAGATGCATTACAGAGAGCATTTGCATATGTGGAAGCAGGTGCAGATGGCATTATGATTCACTCTAAGAAAAAAGAGCCGGACGAGATTTTTGAATTTTGCGAGAAATTCAGAGCAAAATATGAAGATGTACCAATCGTAGTTGTACCGACAACCTATAATCAGATTACAGAAGAGGAATTAGGCACACATGGCATTAATGTTATCATTCATGCAAATCACTTGATTCGAAGTGCATTCCTGGCAATGAATAAGGTTGCACATACAATTTTAGAGAATGGACGTTCTCTCGAAGCAAGTGAAGATTGTATGCCAATCAAAGAAATTCTGACGTTGATATAGAGCGAGGTGGCGGTAAATGAATGCAGCATATTTTGTAGAAACATTAGAGAAAAAACTAGGCGTTGGGTTTTATGCTGGGGTACCAGATTCCCTGTTGAGTCCGTTTACGGGAGAAATTATGACACGCTATGGTGTATGTGATAAACATATTATTGCAGCAAATGAGGGAAACGCAACCGGACTAGCAGCGGGTTATCATCTGGCAACAGGGAAAATACCATGTATTTATATGCAAAACAGTGGGCAGGGAAATATGCTTAATCCATATGCCTCACTGCTAGCACCGGATGTTTATAAAATACCGGCGGTTTTTGTGGTAGGATGGCGCGGAGAGCCGGGTACAAAAGATGAACCGCAGCATGTTTTTCAGGGAAAAATCACAGTAAAGCTGATGGAACTTCTTCAGATAGAGAGTGAAGTAATTACTGCTGATACAACGATGGAAGAACTTGAAAATATGGCAGACCGAATGAAACTGCTTCTGGAGGAAGGAAAATGTGTTGGATTTGTCGTAGAAAAAGGTGCATTGGTGACAGAGCATAAAATGAAATATTCCAATCGATACACTGTCACACGAGAAGATGCACTGAAAGAGATTGTAAAAGGTATTGGGGAAGATATTGTGGTATCCACAACAGGAAAGGCATCAAGGGAACTTTTTGAAATCAGGGAAAGCAATGGAAGTTCACATCAGTATGATTTCCTGACGGTAGGATCTATGGGACATAGTTCATCGATTGCACTAGGGGTAGCACTTCAGAAGAAAGAAAAAAAAGTATGGTGCATAGATGGCGATGGAGCTATGTTGATGCATATGGGAGCTATGGCTCTTGTGGGAGCGAATAAGCCAAAGAATTTTGTCCATATAGTAATGAACAATGAATCTCATGAAACAGTTGGTGGCATGCCTACCGTTGCAGGAAAGATTGATATTTCAAAGATTGCAGAAGGATGTGGGTACGAAAAGATATACGCGGCATCGACTTTGGAAGAAATCAGGCAGGCGGTTGCCGCGGCAAGGAAAAATACAGATCTTGCTTTGATAGAAGTTAAAGTTGCATTAGGTGCAAGAGCAGATTTAGGACGTCCAACGACAACGGCGGAGGAAAATAAAAAATCATTTATGCAGTTTGTACAGGAGAATTAACATGAAAGCATTGATTTTAAATTCTGGTCTGGGAAAGAGAATGGGAAAATATACAGAACATAATCCAAAATGCATGATTCCACTGGAGGGAGAAAAAACAATAGTAGCCAGACAATTGGAACTCCTTCAAAGATGTGGAATTAAAGAGGTTGTGATGACGACCGGACCATATGCAGATTTACTCGAAGACCATGCCAGAAAAGCTGGAATGGATATGAAGATACAGTTTGTCAACAATCTCAAATATAATGAAACAAATTACATATATTCGATATATCTTGCAAGAGAATTTTTGCAGGATGAATTGATTTTGATGCATGGAGATTTGGTGTTTGAAGAGTCAGTATTGCGGGATGTTATAGAGTCAGAACACAGTTGTATGGCAGTTAGTTCTATGGTGGAATTATCGGAAAAGGATTTTAAGGCGGTCATTCGAGATGGGAAAATCGTAGCAGTGGGAATCGAATTTATGGAAAATGCGCTTGCAGCGCAGCCATTATATCATTTCACAAAAGAGGATTGGATGACGTGGCTGAGGGAAATTGTAACATTTTGTGAGCGGGGAGAAGTTACCTGCTATGCAGAAAATGCAATGAACCAGGTCTCTGGAAATATGCAGCTATACCCATTTGATTGTAAAGAACGTATCTGTCAGGAAGTCGATAAGGAAGAGGATCTTATGGATGTTAGAAGAAAGCTTGGCATAAATTAGAGAGGAACATTCGAGATGGCGAAAATGGAGTTTGATGACTTTTGTAAGACAAATATTCAATTTATAAATGTAAACAATATGCAAAAAACGATTCTGGCATACGGCTATGACACGATGATGGTGGTTGCATCGGAATCAGCGATACAACGATATGGATTGCAGGATTTCATGCAGAACTTACAAGAACAGTGCATGGTGGTATGGATAAAGAACTCAGTAACGTATCCGACACAGGAAAGTTTATATGAGGGACTTATGATGCTGCAGCAGGTGACTCCGCAGGCGATTCTTGCAATCGGTGGTGGAAGCGCAATTGATTTTGCGAAAGGAATCAAGACATTTTACCGACCGGATGCAGTTGCGTCGGTGGAAGAGATTACGGAACTTTTACAAAAAAAGGAAATCTATACAAATGCAATTGATATTATAGCGGTACCGACAACGGCAGGGACCGGTGCAGAAGTGACAAAATGGGCAACGATATGGGACAAGGATAAAAAATGTAAATATTCTATTGACCATAATTGTTTGAAGCCGGATGCAGCTTTGCTTGTGCCGGAATTTACGATGAAGGCAAACGCGGAACTTACTATTTCAACAGGACTTGACTCTATGGCACATGCAATGGAAGCATATTGGTCCCAAAAGACAAATCCAATGGTTCGAACCCTGGCAAGACAGTCAATCACAATTACAATTAATGTTTTGAATAAGATTGTGGAACATCCGACCGATTTCGAATTCCGGGAAAAACAATGTCTGGCATCTGTGCTGTCTGGACTGGCATTTTCTATGACACGGACAACCGCCTGTCATTCTATATCATATCCATTGACCATGCAGTATCAAATCCCGCATGGCGTTGGAGTAGCGATGACACTTGCACAGGTAGCAGAGCGTAATAGCGGAGCATTTCCGGAAGAAGACGAGTTATTGGCATTATTTGAAAAGTTTGGTGGTGTTCGGAAGTATTTAGAGCAGGTGAGCGAGAATATAATATCATTAAAGTTAAAGGATTATGGTGTGGAACGAAAGGATATTCCACAAATTGCACAGAATACGTTTACACTTGGAAGAATGGATAATAACCCGGTTGCGTTTTCTCGACATGATGTGATAGAAATCTTAGAAGAGACATATGAATAAAACCTAATGGAGAAGTATGAATGAGCAAACGATTAAAAAATGAATTGACACAATTGTTTCAGATGGTTTGTAACGGATTGAATATAATAAAGGAGCCAATACAACAGGAGGATAGAATAGCATATCTAACCTCTATGCAGGATGCTGTCATTTGTATTGGAACGAAAATGGAGAAAGTCGTCCCCAGGTGCGAAGCATTTGTGGGGCAACTTTCGATGTTAGCGGAGAATTTTTATCAATTAAGTCAGGGCGTAGAACTTGATTTTAAAATTTGGCAGAATACAAGGGAATTGTGTACAAAAATTGAGAAAGAGATGAAACAGGTTTTACCAGACAAGTATGAAATACTTTTTTTACCATATAAGATATCTATGTGGGATAGCTTGGAAAGCGTTTATGCTGCAGCAATCCAAAATGAAGAATGCGAGGTCCGGGTTATGCCGGTACCGTATTATCATGTGAACGAGGATAGAACAGAACTAGAGATGACATATGAGGGCGAAAAATTTGCAAAGCATGTTTCAATCACAGATTATCAGAAATATGCAATTGAAGACAATCTGCCAGATGTTATCTTTATTCATAATCCATATGATGACACAAACCGGGTTACATCTTTATCAGAAAGATATTTTAGTCGGGAACTAAAAAAGTATACGGATCATTTAGTTTATATACCGTATAAGGTGTGCAGTGGAGATGTCAAGGATATATATTGTATGACGCCGGGGGTAAATAATGCATGGCGTGTTTATGTGCAGTCGGAACGAGTGCGCAAGACATATATGAAATATCAGAATCCAGACAAAATAATAGTGACTGGATCGCCGAAGATTGATGCTGTAATTGCCGGCGAAAAAAGAACTTCTGGAATACCAGTGGTGTGGGAAAAAGCATTGCATGGGAGAAAGGTCTTTTTATTAAATACGCATTTGAATTCGTTGATTAATGAGGGAGAAAGAGCAATAGAAGAAATTGCGCATTTAATGAAAATATTTTCGCAACGTTGCGGTGCGGCTATTTTGTGGAGACCGCATCCATTGAGCATAGAGACGATTAAGTCGATGAATCCTGGAATTTTGGAAGATTATCAAAAATTAATTTTTGAATTTCAGAAACTTGAAAATGGAGTATATGATGACACAAATGATCCACATTTGGCACTTGCGATTGCAGATGGATATATAGGAGATTGGAGTTCACTGGTAACAATGTTTGGAATTACTGGAAAGCCAATTTATATTTGGAACATGTCGCTGCCAGAGTCGGAACAAAAGAGATTGGATATAGAATCAGAAGAAGGGGTTCGACAATTGAAAAAAGCTGTTGAACAGCAGCGGCTGCATACAATCTATATGGAAAAAGATGTTGAACTGGAAACATTTGTAGAGGCAATCATGAAGGAAATTGATCCGTTGAAAACACATCGGAAAGAAGAGTTTCAGAATATTATCTTTGATGCGGAGGGAAAAGCAGGAGAACTTATTTGGAAAAATGTCTGGCAAGATTTACAATAGGAAGAATAAGAAAAGAAGATCTATCGAGAATGAAATGAATATGCAATGTTTAGTACAGTATCTGGAATAGTATTTTGGAAGTGAGAAGAGGAGCGGATTTATAAAGTAACAGAAATCGGAAGGAGATACGGTTTGGGTTATGGAAAAGAGAAAGTATTTACCAAAACTGGAGGAAAAAGAATTTTTATCTTATTTGCAGGAAAAGGGTTGTAATCATCGCTCTTACAAAATGTATAGTACAATTGATATAGTGAATTCAACTATAGATAATAAAGCATTATATTTATCGAATGGATATAACTGGAATGATAAAGTTGATAGAGAAAATTTTAATAACGATAAACTGACAATGATGAATTTTGGACGTTGTTTCTCTTATTCAGCTTCAGAAAGTGTAGCTATGTGGATGTTGTATGGCGGAATGAAGCATAGAGGAGCTATGATAGATTTTGATAAGATTTCTATGATTGAAATTCTTAATAAAACCGAGCAGATAGAGGTTGGATATTTTGAAGAAGAAAAGTTTATTTCATTAAAGGTTTTGGGAAAAGATAAATTTAAAATACAATTAATAGATGTTGTTTATATTGAAAGGAAGAATACTGATTTAATAGCCAGAAGACCTATGGGAGATATATGGAGGATTAAGCCGGAGAGTAATATTTTGAACAAGGAGAATTATTCACTCGTTCATAAAAGCAAAGCATGGGATTATGAACAAGAATGTCGTTTGATTGTTTCAATCGAAAAGGAAAAAATTGAGGATTTAGCCAATTATAAAAAGATTCAAATGGCTAAAATTGATTTAGCTAAAATTGATTTGGAAAGTGTGCGAAGAATATATGCGCCTAATGTATTAAGCGAAGATAAGGCAAAACCAGAGTTTGAGAATCTAAAGCAAAGTATTTTAACTGATGAGGTTGAGTGGGATTTATGCCTTAATTGCAAGTAAGAAAGTATTTTCTGATTTTGATGACTAGCTACTTATGAATAAGATATAAAGGAAACGAATATGAACATATCAGTTTGCATAATTGTAAAAAATGAACAGAATAATATAGAGCGTTGTTTAAAATGTCTGAAATCCTATATGAAAGAAATTATTGTCGTAGATACTGGTTCGACAGATAAGACAAAAGCAATTGCAAGCCAATATACAGATAAAGTATATGATTTTCCATGGATAAATGATTTTGCAGTAGCTAAGAATTTTGCAATTTCCAAAGCAACAAATCCATATGTCATGGTGCTAGATAGTGATGAATTTATCAAAAGTTTGGATGTGGAAAAATTGCAGGAAGAGTTGCAGAAGCATCCGGATCAGGTAGGACGTATTTTCAGAAGGAATGTATTTGAGCGGAATGGCACCCAACAGGAAAATACGGAGTGGATTAATCGGATTTTTTCGAAAGAACTGTTTCATTATGAAGGTTGTATTCATGAGCAGGTAACCGCTATAAATGGCGAAGCTTACAAGACATATCAAGCGCCGGTAGTGATTTTACATACTGGTTATGATTTGCCGGAAGGAGAACGCAAACAAAAGGCAGAGCGTAACATTATATTATTAAGGCAGGAATTACAGCGCCTGCTAATAGCTTTTTTACAAAAAGCAGATTTGTTTGATGATGTGAATAAGACATTTGTACCAGTTGAATCAGAGTATGATGAGAAGCAATGCGTGAATAAGATTTTATCGATAATTGAAGCAGGAGATGATTTATCAGACACGTTACAACATGAGGAGCAATTGCCATATATTCTGTATCAGTTGGGAAAAGGATATTATATGGCTGGAAATTATGCAGAGGCGTGTGTCTATTTTTCCTGTGCATTATCTTTTGATCTAAACCCAAGATTGGAATATGTGATTGATATGGTAGAAACATATGGATACGCATTGATTAACAATGGACAGGCTTCTGATGCACTTTTCTTTGAAAGTATACAGAATGAGTTTGGAAATACCGCGGATTTTCAATTCCTCATGGGACTTATTTATATGAATAATGCCAGATTTGAGAAAGCGGTTGCAGCTTTCTTAAAGGCAACAAAGTATAAAGAGAGCAGAAATGTTGGTGCAAACTCATATATGGCTTTTTATAATATAGGTGTGATTTACGAGTGTCTTGGAATGACGGATAAGGCAAAGCGATATTATGAGATGTGTGGCGAGTATGGACCGGCAGAGGAAAGGTTGAAGGGATTTTGTTGTTCGGATGAGAGCAGTTCTACTGTTTAATTATTATTTTCAGAAATATTTAAATGATAACAGTGACTGTACAGAGCTATTTGATATGTTTGCTTCCACAGATTCTATTTTGGCACTTACAGAAAAAAGAAATCATTCTAATACGAATTATAATTCCAGAAAGTCATTGTTTCTTATAGTGGCTCAAAATATTTCTAAGATTACAGCGAATCAACCAATTAATAAATACCTTGCTTCTGGAATTGATTTTTTACAAAATCAAGATACAAAAGGGATAGAACAATTTTGGGACTATAAAAGTTATTCAGTAGGCGAGAAGTATATCTCACGTATTCATGAACAGTATGGGGTATATTACATTTCCATGTATTACATGGATTTCTTCCAGAAGAAGCAGCCGTATAGATTTATGGTACATTTTTTCTCACTATTTTATTTGCAGAATTGTTTTGAAGCATTTGTCTATAGTGGCAGCAAAGGGAAATTAACTTTTTCGGATATCATAGAAATTTATACAAGGACAGCGCGTACCTATGAACACTCTTACAAAAATAAAAATCTGGAAACTACATTCTCGACTCTTGAAAAGAATGAGATGACAACATTGCCGTTTTTGATGAGTTTGATTTGAGGAAGATTTACAGAAGTTTTTTAAAATAAAGGGATTAAGTAGATTGACAAATTACGCGGCAAATGATACTGCTGATTTACCTCAAAGGTAAATTTGCATTTAAAGGGTGATTGATTGGACATAACATACAAGAATAAGAAAATTATGAAAATATGTATGGATGCTAAGGTTGCCGATCGAACCTACGGAAATGAGATGTCAGAGAAGATTCAATATCGCATTGGTAGATGTCATCCGTTATCAAATAATAGGAAAGGGCAATTTGCAGTTGACATAGTTCACCCATATAGATTAGTGTTTGAAAAACATGGCAATGAAATTCAAATTGCTCATATTATGGAAGTAGTGGATTATCATTAAGTGAATAGGGGTAGCAAAATGGTGAGAAGTCGCAGTTTTATTGCAACGCCACCAGGAGCGACAATAAAAGAACAGCTTAACGACAGAGGGATGAGTCAGAAAGAGCTTGCCGCAAGGATGGATATGTCTGAGAAACATATTGGTAAGCTCATTAACGGCGAAGTTCAGTTGACTCCGGAAGTGGCTGTTAGACTTGAGATAGTACTTGGTGTGCCGGCAAAGTTTTGGAACAATTTAGAGGCTATTTATAGAGAGAAACTTATAAAGGTTGAGGCTGAAAATGCAATGGATGCAGACGAAGCTTTAGCCAGACAATTGCCATATAACGAGATGGCTAAATTTGGTTGGATTCCAGAGACCAGAGATTCAAAAGAAAAAGTAATAAATCTTAGAAAATATTTTGAAGTTGTTGAATTATCCTTATTAGAAAATACTCAAATTACAAGAATTGCATGTAGAAGACTTGCAGTAACAGAAAAGAGTGATCTGGCTTTATTAGCATGGGCTCAGGAAGCAAAAATTATGGCTCGAAGTATCGAAACTGAGCCAATAAATATCAAGGGACTTATTAATATTATTCCAGAGATAAGAAAAATGACACTTCAAAAACCAAATAATTTTTGCCCAAGACTTAAATCATTGTTGGCAGAGAATGGAATAGCGCTTGTATTCTTGCCGCACTTAAAGGGGGCTTTTTTACAAGGCGCTTCTTTCATGGATGGAAATAAAATTGTTGTAGGAATAACTGCAAGAGGAAAGGATGCCGATAAGTTTTGGTTTAGTTTATTCCATGAACTAGGGCATATTGTCTTAGGTCATGTAGGAAAAGCTGATGGTACTACTTCGCAGGATGAGAGTGATGCGGATGTGTGGTCAAGGGATGAATGGATTCCGTTGGATTTGTTTGATTCATTCAAGGAGAACCAGAGTTTTTCAGCGGCTAGTATTCAAAAGTTCGCAAAAGAGAATGGAATTGCACCTGGAATTGTTGTGGGAAGACTGCAAAATGAGGGCTGTATAAAGCATAATATGTTGAATGAATTAAAAGAGCATTATACCATAGCTGTTTAAAGGAATAAAGGCATCAGCGGGAGCTGGTGCCTTTGGTATTTAAAGCAGATAAATCATATCTGGGCAATAACTGCCTGAGAACTGCATCAACAAAGGGGTTTAGGAAAACTATTTGCATTTTCGCTAAAGGGAAGAGATGGACGATATCCTGCAGAAGCAGTAAGAGCTGTTATAAAGGCAATCAAAAAAACAATCGTAAAAAAATACGATTGTTTTTTTGAGTATTTTTGCATATAACATATTCATTAAGAGCGAAATGGAGCTGATTGATATGCGTGAAACAAGAATATTAGAGTTCAAGGAAACAATCACGAATGGATGATTTTATGAAAATGATATATATCAGATTATATGGTTCCAGAAAAAAGATGTGTTATAGAATTGAAAAGTCAGATAAAGGCAATAAGATCAGGATGAATTTCGCAGAATCTGAAACTGTATGAGCCAGTTATTTTGCTGATACTGCGTATTCTGTTTGATGAGACGAAAAGGTAAGCTTTGTGGAGGAGTATCGCTATGTCGTCAATGGAAAACAAGATTCTGAATGATCTTTTGGATAAATACGAGATTGGATACTTTATTTCTGGAGTTGCAGAAGTTGTTAGAATTATACGGTGAGTATGGATCGGCAGAGGAAAGATTGAAGAAATTTAAAAAGAATACCGGAAACGGCAAAATTATCGCACACAATATATGACTGTAATTAGATTTATTGCCGATAACATGGTATACTATATATAGATATGTACATTTATTCTATTTATAACGGAGGATATACAATGCGATATGTTTCAGTTACTGAAATAGCAAAGCAATGGAATCTGTCAGAACGCAGTGTTAGAAACTACTGTGCGCAGGGGCGTGTACTGGGGGCATTTCTTACTGGCAAGACCTGGAATATTCCTGAAAATGCGGAAAAGCCAGGGCGTTCTAATAAAAAGAAAGAACAATCTATCACTTTATTAGATATTTTACAGGAGCAGAAAGCTGGCAAATATTCAGGTGGAATTTATCATAAGACACAGATTGATTTGACATACAATTCTAATCACATGGAAGGAAGCCGTTTGACTCATGATCAGACCAGATATATTTTTGAAACCAATACTATCGGTGTAGAAAATGAAGCACTTAATGTAGATGATGTGATTGAAACGGCAAATCACTTCTGTTGCATTGATATGATTATTGATAATGCTAAAGTAACGCTGACTGAAAAATTTATTAAGGAACTTCATTTGATTCTGAAAAATGGTACCAGTGATTCTAGAAAAGATTGGTTTGCTGCCGGTGACTATAAAAAATTGCCGAACGAAGTTGGCGGTATGGATACTGCTCTTCCAGAAGAAGTTGCTGATAAGATGAAAGTTTTATTGATAGAATACAACTCAAAAGAAGAAAAGACGTTTGAAGATATCTTGGATTTTCATGTGAAGTTTGAACGAATCCACCCTTTCCAAGACGGTAATGGGCGGGTAGGCAGATTGATTATGTTTAAGGAGTGCCTGAAATATAAGATTGTTCCGTTTATCATTGAGGATAATTTAAAGATGTTTTATTATCGTGGGTTAAAAGAGTGGAATAATGAGAATGGGTATCTGACAGATACCTGCTTGACGGCACAGGATAAATATAAGGAGTATTTAGATTATTTTAGAATTGAGTATTGAGAGAATAGATTCCCAGACAGAGTATTAAAAGCTGATTCTAAAGGTAAATATTCTAGGTCGATGAAATCGCACTTCCGGAAATTTGGAAATCAGATGTCCGGAAGTGGAAATCACCTGTGCGATTACAATTTTCTATTCATTTTCAAGGAAAGAAGAATGGCTGCAAATCAATCCCCAGAAACATGTATAGAAATCAGGCCGATTATAATGAAATAACATAAAATGTTGGAAAGTAACACAAAATATATTATTATACATAAAAACATGTTACAAGGAGACGCCATATGAAAAAGCAATTAGAGCAGTATTTCGGCTGCAAAGTAAAAATTGCAGAATACAAGAAAAAATTACCATTGCCGATTTTTATGACTATGCGTGATATTACGATGGTTGAAATATATGGTGTTAACTTTGCAGTCATAGATGTTGTGAAGGAAACAGAGCTAAGTGTTGCTGCAATGAAAAGGCAGAAGACAAAGTATGAGGAAGCATTGCAGTGCCCAGTAGCATATGAAGTAGCGTTAAACAGCATATCCATGAGAAATGCTCTGGTAAAAAGCGGTGTCCCGTTTGTGGATTTGCCGGGAAATGTATTCTTACCATTTATGGGAATTGTATTGCAGGATGTGTATCGAAAGCAACTTGTCAAAGCGGATAAGATGATGCCGGCAACACAGATGGTGTTCCTTGAATTGTTATACATGAATGACGAGGAATCTGCGTTGAAAAGTGAAGTTGCGAACAAGCTGAATCTTACCAAGACGTCCATTACAAGGGCAACAGCACAATTAGAGGAAATGGGACTCATCCGGCAGGTTAAATCCGGAACAGAGATTGCTATTAGGAGGAATTACTCACGCAAAGAGTATTATGAGAATGCAAAGGCATATTTGATTAATCCGGTTCAAAAAGAAATCACAATTATGCGATGTGAAGTGACCTTCAAATCATTTATTGCAGGTGAAACCGCACTTAGTCAGGAGTCCGAATTGAATCCACCAAGAATAGAGGAACGTGCAATCTACAAGGGAGAGGAAGTTGTTGATCAGTTGGAAATTGTGGATGCCAGATCTGAAGATCCCGGCGACTGCTTGAAGGTACAATTATGGAAATACAATCCTTTCTATTTTGCAAAAGAAGGGTGTGTTGATCCTGTTTCACTGGCATGTACATTCAAAGGTAACGAAGACGAAAGAATAGAAATGAGTATTGAGGAACTGTTGGAGGAATTATAAATTATACCGGGCATAGACTCTTTTAGAGAAAAATTTAGAAATTATACGGATTATTACACTATTATCGGCGGAACTGCCTGCGATATTCTACTCTCAGAGGCAGACTTGCCGTTTCGGGCGACAAAAGATATTGATATGATCCTGATTATGGAGGATAACTTTCCGGAATTTGCGAGCGTATTCTGGGAATACATAAAAGAAGGCGGCTATAAGTGCGGATGGAAGCATGAACAGAATATGCACTTTTATCGCTTCACAGAAGGAAAATTCGGTTATCCAACTATGTTTGAGTTATTTTCAAGAAAGCCGGGATATCATCTTGAAATAAAAGAGGGAATCATTCCGATTCATATTGATGATGATACTTCCAGCTTATCAGCAATTCTTTTGAATGATGACTTCTATAAATTTATGATGTCCGGACGCAGAGTGGTTGATGGTATTGGTGTTTTGGGGGCGGAGCATCTGATTCCGTTCAAAATGTATGCGTGGATTAACCTTTTGGACAGAAAGAGAGCTGGCGAGCATGTCAATGAAAAGGATTTAAAGAAGCATAAGTACGATGTATTCCGCTTGCTGCAGATTGTCACATCAGGAACAAAAGTTGAATCAGAAGGTCTGGTGACAGAAAGTATTCATAGATACATTGAGGAAATCAGTGCAGTAGATGAATCGGAGGTACGACTTTTGCAGATGGGAATCAATTCAGCTTTTTAATGTTGAAGCCTTATCTAAGGAAGAGATTGTTGCATGTGTAAATGAAATTTTATTGCATGTATCTATGGTATATGATATGGACTTTAAGGTGTTTGAAGTCGATTCGTTGATTAAATGTGAAGGAGAGGCTCCTATACTACGGGTAGAATACACTCCGATTGGATTTGAAGAGGTCCCTATGTTCTATTTATCAAATGCTAACAATACGAATGATGAGTGATTCAAATTTTTAAGTTATTATCAAGTAATAGAGTATTTCTTTGTTCGAGCACAAAATTACTACTTTTTGGAAGAACTGAAATCTATTGATATGAATAATGTTAATCACAATGAATTAAGAAAAATTTTAGCAAATTATAAAAAGTAACAAATGAACGTGAAGCATTAAAACTTGTTTTAAAGAGAGCAATCGATATCCCCAAATTTAAAACATGGATAAATTCAAATTCAGAGCATTTTGATATTTATTGTAGATCACAAGGCTATAAAATGGATCTTTGGAGGGAAGAATAAAAAATTATTTCTTTAAATACAATATCATGATATGAAACAGACATTTGCTTTTATTTCTCCCGTAGTAGATTCTACGCAAAGTGCTATCCGTACCGAAGCCTACGAACAGGGTGTGGACTTGTATAACCGGGGTGAGTATGTACAGGCTTTTCATAGTTTGCTGGATTATTTGAACGCGGACTTTCGTACCAAGTACGGTAATGCCGACGGTACGGAGTTTCACATTCCTCACGGTTCCATTCTTGTACATATCCGTATTGCCGACGGTTTTTTCCATATCAATGCCGATTTCCTGAATCTGCCGGAAAAGGGTAGGGTAGCCATGCTCCGTCAGGTGGCGGACTTGAACCTGAATAAATTGTTATTGCCCCGCTTCGTAAAGAACGGTGATAAGTTGAATATGGAATATGTTTGTCCGCTTTCACATAGTCATCCGCATAAAATGTATTTCGTGCTTCAGAATATCTGCCACATAGGCGATAAGTATGACGATGAGTTCTGTACGAAATTTGGCGCTACC
>OGKO01000042.1_pt1 | contig 89145 bp, 79 predicted proteins | sample 1572451 | NCBI WGS metagenome assembly OGKO01 (sample SAMEA2582089, study PRJEB24529) | metagenome | biome: Human gut stool | place: China | collected 2011 | reverse complement strand
GAAAAAAGGGAATCTGTATCCTGTCAGCCGCTAAGAAAAAGCCTTTTCTGGCAGATCCGAAGTTCCTTAAGTATAAGGGATTTACAGTCTGCGATGAAGCGGATAATGGTATTCAGCTATGGCATCTGCCTTTTTCATTCGAGGCAGTTAAGCCGGGATTTAAGGAGTGTGCGAAGCATCCACATGTTGAGCAGACAGGCTATGTACTGTACTATACCAATCAATGTCCGTTTAATGCCAAATATGTTCCGGTACTTCTTGAAGTTGCCAAAGAAAGAGAGGTTCCGTTTCACGCAATCAGGCTGGAAACGAAAGAAGAAGCGCAGAATGCTCCGACACCGGTTACAACCTATGCATTATTTTATAACGGAGAATATGTCACGAATGAGCAGATGAATGATAAAAGATTTATAAAGCTGTTAGATGGGATGGAAAAATAAGTGAGCAAGTAGCGAAAGCGGATCGCGAATGTCCGCTTTACAAGATGCCATATTGCGCATTGCAAATTTTTTTTGATGGTGATAAAATATCATAGGAAATGATTTTCATTACTATTTGTGCCGTTGCTTTGCGGCGGAATGGAGATTTCTATGAAACTTGTGACATATCTTGATGGTAAGAAGGAACGTGTCGGTGTGATTAATGATGATGAGACTTGGGTATATCCGCTGCGCTCGCTCGGCATGCCTTATGAGAGCATGCAGGAGGTTGTGGAGAAGATGTCGAAGGCGGAGAAGGAGCTTATCGGTATATACAGCCGCAGGGAACCTGATGAGATACACGGCTCGATTCATATTAAGGACGTGGTACTTTTAGCACCGATTCCCAGACCAAGGCAGGATATAATATGCCTCGGTATCAATTATATGGAACATGCTGTTGAGTCGGCAAGATATAAGAAGGAGGCATTCGGAGGTGAAAGACCTTATGCCGTATATTTCTCAAAGAGAGTGAATGAAGCAGTGCCTGATAAGGGCTTTATCGAGGCGCATGAGAACCTTGTTGACAGTCTGGACTATGAGTGCGAGCTTGCGGTTATTATCGGCAAGGATGCGAAGAATGTTACCGAGGATGAGGCGGCAGAATACATATTCGGATATACCATCATCAATGATGTGAGTGCGAGAAATGTTCAGACGAGACATAAGCAGTGGTATTTCGGAAAGAGCCTTGATGGATTTACACCGATGGGACCATGTATCACTACCGCGGACAGTATAGCATATCCGCCGAAGCTTGCCATACGGTCGAAGGTGAATGGTGAGCTTCGTCAGAACAGCAATACGGAGCTGCTTATATTTGATGTGGCGCATGTGATAAGCGAGCTTTCATCGGGAATGACGTTAAAGTCAGGAACGATCATATCAATGGGAACTCCTGCAGGAGTCGGCATGGGCTTTGAACCACCGCGTTTTTTAAAGCCGGGTGATACCGTTGAGTGTATTGTGGAGGGAATCGGAACGCTTGTAAATACAGTGAAATAGCCGGTTTACTTACGGTGTGAATCGGTTGACGGACTCGACACTTCATTTCATGTCATGCATGAATATATAAGATACAATGCAAGCAAGTATGTATGAGCCTCCTCCAAGCAGCAGACATAAGGTTTCTGAGTGGCTGCCGGCGCGGTGAAGCGTGGTGTATACGGGAATTGTGGCAAAAAAGCATATTAAGGAACGCATAACCGGTGCGGCTGCCAGTGTTTTCACGGAGTAGCTGCAGCCGGTTATTTTTTTTAAAAGCCACATCATGTACAGACATACAAAGAGGTGGCTTATGATAAGACCGCAGCAGTAGCCGTTTATTCCTGTGCGAGGGATGATGAAAACGACAAGAGCAAGGTTTATGAGATGCGCAATAAGACTTGATATGAACACTGTCCCGGACTTGCCGATGGCATTTAGGGCACTTGAGAGCGGTGTTGACAAAAATACGACCGGGCATATAAGTCCCATGAGACGAACCTGTGAGATGACCTCACTGTTGTCAAATATTATTCCGCCAAATCCGGCACCGTAGAAGAAAAATCCGGGAATGCACATGATACCGAGATTACAGGCGAGCGTTAGGGCTAAGTTCATGCTCTTGTTAAGACGTGAGAGATTTCCGGTCTGCCATGATTTGGAGATGTCGGGAAGAAGAGCCTGTGACATCGCGTTGGTGAAGGTGGCGGGAAAGAGCACAAGAGGCATTGTCATTCCCGTGAGCACGCCGTAAGTGGTGAGTGCATCCTCGCTTGACTGACCACAGGTCATGAGCATCATCGGCAGAAGCACGGCTTCAAAGCTCTGTATGAGGTGCAGACACACGCGGTTGGCGGTGATGGGAAGTGCGAGACGATAGTTAACGGCAAGCTGGAGAATTCCCTCGCTTATATAGTAAAGAGGTGTGCGCACGAGAGCCGTCTCCTCTGTTTTATACTTATTCTTAAGAAAAATTACCGCTATAAAGCAGAAGAGTGACGAACCGATTTCTCCCGCGAGTATTCCGTACAGTGCAGTTGAGGCATCGGGAGTGCTGCCGTTCTGTTCAGCGATTCCGGCAAATGTGAACACACAGGTTATTCGTATGATTTGTTCTGTTACCTGTGCGGCAGCAGGCAGAAGGTGAAGCTCAAGTCCGATAAAGTAGCTTGAAATTACGGAATGTATGCATGCAAAGGGAAGTGAATAAGCAGTAATTATTAACAGGCTTGTGCACAGACTTCCACTCAGGAAAATTTTTGAGATGAGAGTGGCATTTTTGGCAATTAAAAGTGCTGTTATGACTGACACGGCTGTGCAGTACAGCAGTGTGGCGAGAAAATTAATATAACCTTTGTCCTTCTTTTTTTGCGCAAAATAGGCAGCGGTATATTTGGTGACTGCGGTGGACAAGCCTCCGACGGCGGCAGCCTGGCCGAGCACGCAGACAGGCATAACCATCTGGTACATGCCTATCTGGCTTGCAGGCATGATTCGTGATATATATATGCGGAATATAAACCCCATGATTCGGCATAATATGCCGGACACGGCAAAGATTACGGTTCCCTTTACAATGGATTTTGCAGACATTTTTTCTCCGTGTGGAGTTGTTTTTAACATTGTATTCCGTAAATATGAAATGTATGTGGTGAAATAATATGATGTCTGCTTTACTATTGAAATAAGATACATTATAGAGTAAAATGAAAATGCAAGTTATGAGACGATTAGGAGATTTATATATGTCAGAGACGGTTGTTGTTGGCATGTCGGGGGGAGTTGACTCCTCGGTTACGGCATATCTTTTGAAGGAGCAGGGGTACAATGTTGTCGGTGTGACGATGCAGATTTGGCAGGACGACAAGGAGTCGGAGACAGACTCCTGCTGCGGAATATCGGCGGTAGGCGATGCGAAGCGCGTTGCTGCAAGGATAGGCATTCCGCATTATGTAATGAATTTCAGGGATGAGTTTAAGGAGAAGGTTATAGATTATTTTAACAGGGAGTATCTTGCGGGAAGGACACCGAATCCGTGCAACGCATGCAACAGATATATCAAGTGGGAGGCACTTCTTAACAGAGCACGCTCGATAGGCGCTGACTATGTGGCGACGGGACACTATGCGAGGATAATAAGGCTTCCCGGCGGAAGATATGCCATATCCGCATCGGTGACGGATACTAAGGATCAGTCATATGCGCTCTACAATCTCACGCAGGAGCAGCTTGCTCACACGCTTATGCCGTGCGGGGACTACACCAAGCCTCAGATAAGACAGCTTGCGTCTGATATAGGACTGCTGGTGGCAGACAAGCCTGACAGTCAGGAGATATGCTTTATCCCGGACGATGACCATGCTGCATATATCGAGAGGGCAACGGGAATTAAGGTTCCCGAGGGAAATTTTGTTGACAAATACGGCAATGTACTCGGCAGACACAAGGGCATAACGCACTACACCATAGGGCAGCGCAGGGGACTTGGCCTTGCGATGGGGCATCATGTGTTCGTGTCCGAGATAAGACCTGAGACGAATGAGGTTGTGATTGGAGAGAATGAGGATATTTTTTGTAAGAGTCTTATAGCCGGTGATGTCAATTATATGGGGGCTGAGAGTCTTGACAACGTGGACTGCATCGGCAAGATACGTTACGCGCACAAGGGCTCTGCCTGCCATGTGACCGAGCTTGACGGCGGAAGGATAAGGGTTGATTTTGAGACACCGCAGAGGGCGATAACACCGGGGCAGGCGGTCGTTCTATATGCTGACGGATATGTTCTCGGCGGGGGAACGATTATTGGAAAAATTGAGCACTGACAGGTCAGACAGAAGAGGCAGCAGACTGCCGGAAATGAGGTTATTATGGCATTAAATGATTTTTTCCCGGACGGAACATTGATTGATGACTGGTTTTATGACATTTCGGTTCCGGGGTTAAGTGAGCTTGGAACACAGTATGTGCTCACACAGCACGGAATACTCGATGACGGGAGAGTCCATACTGAGGAGATTCAAAGACTTATTGATACGGCTGCAGATAACGGGGGCGGTGTTATCGTCGTTCCCGCCGGAACATACCTTACGGGTTCGCTTTTTTTTAAGCAGGGTGTGAATCTTTACGTCTCAGAGGGTGGTATGCTGAAGGGAAGTGATGACGTATCCGATTATGCGATAAGGGAGACGAGAATAGAGGGAGAGACCTGTCTGTACTTTGCGGCAATGATTAATGCTGACGGGGTTGACGGCTTCACAATGTGCGGACCGGGAACCATCGATGGCAACGGACTGCGCTCATGGAAAGCCTTCTGGCTCAGAAGAATGTGGAATCCTAAATGCACGAATAAGGATGAACAGAGACCGAGACTCGTGTATATATCGAACAGCAGCAATGTACTTGTCGCAGGGCTGCAGCTTCAGAACGCACATTTCTGGACGAATCACATATACAGATGCAATCATGTAAAATACTTAAACTGCCGTATTTTCTCGCCTGCAGCTCCGGTAAAGGCACCGAGCACCGATGCAATAGACATAGACGTGTGCACGGATGTGCTTATAAAGAACTGCCGTCTGGAGGTAAATGATGACTCGGTAGTACTAAAGGGAGGCAAGGGACCATGGGCTGACACTGCACCTGAGAATGGGACAAATGAGAGAATCATAGTTGAGGATTGTAACTACGGCTTCTGCCATGGCTGTCTTACCTGCGGCTCGGAATCGGTCCACAACAGGAATATCATTGTGAGGCGGATTAATGTTGGAAGCGGAAGCAATCTTCTCTGGCTTAAGATGCGTCCTGATACACCGCAGCATTATGAGTATATAAGCATGGATAATATTGTGGGGAAAATAACGAACTTTATCAATATCAATCCGTGGACGCAGTTCTTTGATTTGAAAGGAAGAGAGGATATTCCGCTGTCCGTCGCCGACCACATTCAGATGAAGAACTGCAAGGTCGAATGTGAGACCTTTTTCAATGTGACACCGAACGACGAGCAGTACAGATTATCTGATTTTACCTTTGAGAATCTTGAAATCAAGGCGGAAAACGGAAGCTTTGAACATTGCTGCATAGAGAATGCAAAGGTTGAAAATGTAAAGATTAATGCATAAAAACGGAGATGGGAAGTTATAGGCTTCTCATCTCCGTTTTTCTGTTTGTGAACACGGAGTAATATTTAAACCCACAGGATAAAAGAATTTCCCTTGCGGTGTCAAAATATCCGCCGATATTTTGAAAAGAATGTGCATCAGAGCCGATGGTGATGATTTCACCGCCAAGCTCCTTGTATCTTTTTATTATTTCAAGGCATGGATTGGTTCTGTCAAGCCCCTTGCACAGAGGCGAGGTATTAAGCTCAATGCCATGTCCCGCATGGATTATTTCTTTTAATATGCAGTCAATTATATCAATGTGTTTCATATATTCAAAGCGGTAGCTTTTGTCAGGCGAGTAGCGGGTTATGTAATCAAGATGGCCATACACGTCGTAATCGGAATAAGTTCTTATATTGTCATAAGTCAGCAAAAAGTACTCGTTTACGACATCGTCGCTGTTTCTTCCCGCCCAGAATTCGGGATAATAGGGATCTTTTCCGTCAATCTGGTGCGTAGAGCCTATTATAAAGTCAAACGGGACAGAACAAGCAACGGCTTGGTTACGCTCCTTAAGATACGGGATGAGACCGAGTTCAATACCGATTTTTATTTTTATATCACCGGCGTACTTAGTGCGCAGTGCGGAAAGCTCCCTGTAATATGCCGCGGTGTCAAAAATGAAGGCGGGATTTTCATATTCCGTGGTCTCGGGATAGTCTAAATCCATGTGATCAGTGAAACAGATTTCGGCTAAGCCCTCATTAATTGCGTGTCTGATAATATTTTCCGGTTCCTCAGAGGAATCGGAGGAGTAGCGTGTGTGGATATGGTAGTCGCATAGATTGCTTGTGATCATGATACACCTCCATGGAAATTTTCAGGATAAGTATAAAGCATATAATGAAAAAATGTCAAATTATGTTGAGTTTTATTATCAAATTTACGACAAAAGCATAAAGAATGTGCCTTGGCACATTCATGCGTCTGCGGAAAAATACAGGGTGCATACTTTACGAATAAAGTGTGCACCCTGTCTATATGTTACAGACTAATTAGCATCCGAAGCCGAATAATCTGCAAATTGCATTGAAAAGATCAGTACAGCCATTAAAATTAATACACATATCTTAAGACCTCCTTTATTTATTTGCCCTTAGCTAAGCACAAACAAATTGTAACAATTTTGTAACAAATGCTCAATAGGAGGACGCTGACAGAAAATGAAATAAAAGGAAGAACTCTCCTTGGTTAGCTGCATGGGTATCTTTTAGCGTACTTTATATTAAATTTATTAATTCTTTTATAAATAGGACTTGATATTTTGACACAAATTAGGTAGAATATAGGCAAGATTGATTTATAATTAACAATCAATATTATACATTTTAGGAGGATTTTAAAATGTCAGTTAAAGTTGCGATTAATGGATTTGGTCGTATCGGTCGTCTTGCATTCAGACAGATGTTTGATGCAGAGGGTTATGAAGTAGTTGCTATCAACGACTTAACAAGCCCGGAGATGTTAGCACACTTATTAAAGTATGATACAGCACAGGGTAGCTTCATGGGACGTGTTGGCGAGAACAAGCACACAGTAACATTCAAGGATTCTGTTAAGGGTGAGGATGGCAAGACTGTTGTTGTTCCTGGCTCTATCACAGTTGATGGCAAGGAAATCACAATCTACGCTCAGCCGGATGCTTCTAAGCTTCCTTGGGGCGAGCTTGACGTAGATGTTGTTCTTGAGTGTACAGGTTTCTATACATCCAAGGCTAAGGCACAGGCTCATATCACAGCAGGTGCTAAGAAGGTTGTTATTTCTGCTCCGGCCGGAAATGACCTTCCTACAATCGTTTACAATGTAAACCATACAACACTTACAAAGGATGATACAATTATCTCTGCAGCTTCATGTACAACTAACTGCTTAGCTCCTATGGCTAAGGCTCTTAATGATTTCGCTCCAATCCAGTCCGGTATCATGACAACAGTTCATGCTTACACAGGTGATCAGATGATCCTTGACGGACCACAGAGAAAGGGTGATAAGAGAAGAGCAAGAGCAGGCGCTCAGAACATCGTTCCTAACTCAACAGGTGCAGCTAAGGCTATCGGTCTTGTTATCCCTGAGTTAAACGGCAAGCTCATCGGTTCTGCACAGAGAGTTCCTACACCTACAGGTTCTACAACAATCCTTGTTGCAGTTGTTAAGGGTGAGGTTACTAAGGAAGGCATCAACGAGGCTATGAAGGCTGCTGCTACTGAGTCATTCGGATACAACACAGATGAGATCGTATCAAGCGATGTTATCGGTATGAGATACGGCTCATTATTCGATGCTACTCAGACAATGGTATCTAAGATGGAAGACGGCAACTCACTTGTACAGGTAGTTTCATGGTATGACAATGAGAACTCCTACACAAGCCAGATGGTTCGTACAATCAAGTACTTCGCAGAGCTTGCTTAATTAAGAGCTTAGCAATTAATTATTAGACCTTTAAGGGTCCGGTCTTGTGGACCGGACCCATTTTTTCTATCATTAAAAAACGGAGGCGTTACCATGTTAAATAAGAAGACAGTTGATGATATCAATGTAAAGGGCAAGAGAGTACTTGTTCGTTGTGATTTCAACGTACCTTTAAAGAATGGAGAGATTACAGACGAGACTCGTATCGTTGCAGCTCTCCCTACAATCAATAAGTTAATCAACGAGGGTGCTAAGGTTATCCTCTGCTCACATCTTGGAAAGGTTAAGAATGGTCCTAACGAGGGTGAGTCACTTGCTCCTGTTGCTAAGAGACTTTCAGAGAAGCTTGGCAAGGAAGTTGTATTCGTAGCTGATTACAATGTAACAGGTGAGGCTGCTACAGCCGCTGTTGCAGCTATGAAGGAGGGAGACGTAGTTCTTCTTCAGAATACACGTTTCAGAGGCGCTGAGGAGACTAAGAACGGTGAACAGTTCTCCAAGGAGTTAGCTGATCTTGCTGATTCATACGTTTGTGATGCTTTCGGTTCTTCACACAGAGCACATGCTTCTGTTGCAGGTGTTACTAAGTTTATCAAGGAGAAGGGCGGAGACAATGCAGTCGGCTACCTTATGCAGAAGGAGATTGACTTCCTCGGAAATGCAGTTAACAACCCTGTTCGTCCATTCGTAGCTATCCTCGGCGGTGCCAAGGTTGCAGATAAGCTTAACGTAATCAACAACCTTCTTGAGAAGTGCGATACACTCATCATTGGTGGTGGTATGGCATTCACATTCTTAAAGGCTAAGGGCTATGAGATTGGTAAGTCACTTGTAGATGACGAGAAGATCGAGTACTGCAAGGAGATGATGGACAAGGCTGAGAAGCTTGGCAAGAAGCTCCTTCTTCCTATCGATACAACAATCGCAGCAGGTTTCCCTGATCCAATCGATGCTCCAATCGATGTAAAAGTAGTAGATGCAGACAAGATTCCTGCGGATATGGAAGGTCTTGATATCGGTACTAAGACACAGGCTCTCTTCGCTGACGCTGTTAAGTCTGCTAAGACAGTTGTATGGAACGGACCTATGGGTGTATTCGAGAACCCGACTCTTGCAAAGGGTACAATCGCTGTAGCTAAGGCTCTTGCTGAGACAGAGGCTACAACAATCATCGGCGGCGGTGACAGTGCAGCAGCAGTTAACCAGTTAGGCTTTGCAGATAAGATGAGCCATATCTCAACAGGCGGCGGAGCTTCCCTTGAGTTCTTAGAGGGCAAGGAGCTTCCTGGCGTTATGGCGGCTGACGATAAGTAAGCTGATCAGATTGATGCCAATATTATAATTTATAGTATGAATTCATTATATGATGCCATAATCAGAGCTGCTCAACATGAGAAAATGTTTCCTTATGTTTGCGGAATTGCGGGAGCAGCCTGCTTCGGAGCAGCTCGCAGGCATCATGTTTTCGTGCAGAATGGAGAAGAGTATGCGTAAGAAGATTGTAGCCGGAAACTGGAAAATGAACATGACTCCAAGCCAGGCAGTAGCTTTGGTGGAGGAGCTTAAGCCATTGGTTGTATCCGATGATGTGGAGGTAGTATACTGTGTACCTGCTATCGACATCGTTCCTGTAGTTAATGCTGTTAAGGGAACTGACGTAGCAGTAGGTGCTGAGAATATGTACTTCGAGACAAAGGGTGCTTACACAGGCGAGATTTCAGCGGATATGCTCGTTGATGCAGGAGTTAAATATGTTATCATCGGACATTCGGAGAGAAGAGACTACTTCAAGGAGGATGATGTTCTCCTCAACAAGAAGGTTAAGAAGGCTATTGAAGCAGGTCTTACACCGATTCTCTGCTGTGGTGAGACCTTAGAGCAGAGAGAGCTCGGTGTCACACTTGACTGGATAAGACTCCAGATTAAGTCCGATCTTGCAGGCGTTGCAGCAGCAGATGTCGCTAAGCTTGTAATCGCTTATGAGCCAATCTGGGCTATCGGAACAGGCAAGACAGCTACATCAGACCAGGCACAGGAGGTATGTAAGGCTATCCGTGACTGTGTCCGTGAGATGTATGATGATGCTACGGCAGAGTCAGTTCGTATTCAGTACGGCGGTTCCGTAAATGCAGGAAATGCAGCAGAGCTTTTTGCCAAGCCTGACATTGACGGCGGTCTTGTCGGCGGTGCAAGTTTGAAGGCTGACTTTGGTAAGATTGTAAATTACAAATAATGTGAGTTTTCTCCGGGAACATAAATAGATTTCCTGAGGAGATGGAAGGAACCGGATTTGCGGGATAGCATGTCCGGTTCTTTTTGGATTATTATGAAGATAATGTTAAGGTCAAACAGGGGTATTAGGTTTTGAACGTATAACGGGATATATTTATGCATATCGACTCCGGTTGCTCGAAGCAAGGTGCTCTAAGGACTCTGATTTATGTACTGAAATGGTACGCCACCGTTGCAAAACCAGCCCTCCGTGGCTGTTTGCAACTCAGTCAGCATCCATGCTGACTGTGGCTGGGGAATAAGCAGAGTCCTAAGAACAACTAAGCTTCTCACTAAAGTCGCGATACGCATAAATATATCCCGTTATACATGGCAAATTTTTAGCCTATTTGACCTTAACATCATATAAATAAGGTGTCATAACATATTTCAGATAATGAATATGTTATGACACCTTATTTTTTGCACATTTTATAGTTTGGATTGGCTGTATTTTTACATATTAAATGAATAAAAAACCTTGCATAACTTGGATATTTGGCATACTATTATGAATAGGGATTATCTGCCTGTACTCTTTAATAACATGTGACAAAACAGTTGAACAGTTTTACTATATTGCAAGACGGACTCTTTACAGCCGTTGGTGTTTGGCAGCAGTATTTTTGCTGCCTATGCACCATTACGTGCTGTAATGAAGCGGAAGCGTGTCCGGCGGTAATATATTAAAATTGTTCAACGTCATGATAGAAACGGAGTCTACGGGTCAGATATTATTATAAAGTTTATGGAGGTGTTGTATGGATACCGTTGTTTTCAACAAAGAGGACTTCAAGAAGTCAGTGTTAGACAATGTCAAGAACATTTACAGAAAGAATATCGAGGAGGCCACTAAGCAGCAGGTATTTCAGGCTGTTGCGTATGCCGTCAAGGATATGATTATCGATAGATGGATTGCGACACAGAAGGAATATGAGAAGCAGGATGTAAAGACTGTATATTACATGTCGATGGAGTTCCTTATGGGACGAGCACTCGGCAACAATATGATCAACCTTTGCTGCTATAAGGAGGTTAAGGAGGTTCTTGAGGAACTTGGCTTTGACATCAATGTGATTGAGGACCAGGAGCCGGATGCAGCACTTGGCAACGGAGGTCTCGGACGACTTGCCGCATGTTTCCTTGATTCACTTTCAACACTCGGCTATCCTGCTTACGGATGCGGTATCAGATATAAGTACGGAATGTTCAAGCAGGAGATAAGAGACGGCTATCAGCTTGAGGTTCCGGATGACTGGCTTAGAGATGGCAATCCGTTTGAGGTTAAGCGTTCCGAGTATGCTGTTGAGGTTAAGTTCGGCGGCTATGTAAGATGCTACAGAGGAGATGACGGAAGAGATCATTTTGTGCAGGAGAATTATCAGTGTGTAAATGCAGTTCCATACGACCTTCCTATTGTCGGATACGGCAACAATGTGGTAAATACATTGAGAATATGGGATGCAGAGCCTATACAGCATTTCAATCTTGATTTCTTTGACAAGGGAGATTATCAGAAGGCTACAGAGCAGGAGAATCTTGCAAAGAATATTGTTGAGGTTCTTTATCCTAACGACAATCATTATGCGGGCAAGGAGTTAAGACTCAAGCAGCAGTATTTCTTTATTTCGGCGAGTGTACAGAGAGCGGTTGCCAAGTTTAAGGAAAAGCACAGCGATATTCATCAGTTCCCTGAGAAGGTATGCTTCCAGCTCAACGATACGCATCCTACGGTTGCGGTGGCAGAGCTTATGAGAATCCTTCTTGATGACGAAGGGCTTGAGTGGGATGAGGCGTGGGATATCACAACAAAGACATGTGCATATACTAACCATACAATCATGGCTGAGGCACTTGAGAAATGGCCTATCGAGTTGTTTTCAAGACTTCTTCCGAGAATATACCAGATTGTCGAGGAGATTAACAGACGCTTTGTCGAGAAGATTAAGACCATGTATCCGGGCAATCAGGAGAAAATCCGCAAGATGGCAATCGTGTACGACGGACAGGTTAAGATGGCTCACCTTGCAATCGCTGCGGGCTTTTCGGTAAACGGTGTTGCAAAGCTTCACACAGAGATTCTTGAGAAGCAGGAGCTTAAGGATTTCTATGAGATGATGCCTGAAAAGTTCAACAACAAGACCAATGGCATTACACAGAGAAGATTCCTTCTTCACGGCAATCCGCTTCTTGCAGACTGGGTAACAAAGAAGATTGGCGACGACTGGATTACAGACCTTCCGCAGATGAGCAAGCTCAAGGTATATGCCGATGATGAGCTCAGCAGAAGTGAGTTCATGCAGATTAAGTACCGTAACAAGGTCAGACTTGCCGAGTACATTAAGGAGCACAACGGAATTGAGGTTGACCCGCGTTCCATATTCGATGTTCAGGTAAAGAGACTTCATGAGTACAAGAGACAGCTTCTCAATATACTTCATGTAATGTACCTTTACAACCAGATAAAGGAACACCCGGAGATGGATTTTTATCCAAGAACATTTATCTTTGGTGCGAAAGCAGCGGCAGGCTACAAGAGGGCCAAGGCTACAATCAAGCTTATCAATAATGTTGCTGATGTTATCAATAACGATAAGTCGATTGACGGCAAGATTAAGGTTGTATTTATAGAGAATTACCGTGTATCCAATGCGGAGATTATCTTCGCGGCAGCCGATGTCAGTGAGCAGATTTCGACGGCTTCTAAGGAGGCATCAGGTACAGGCAACATGAAGTTCATGTTAAACGGTGCAATTACGCTCGGAACAATGGACGGTGCCAATGTTGAGATTGTGAACGAGGTAGGAGAGGACAACGCTGTCATCTTTGGACTCAGAGCAGATGAGGTTATCCGCTACGAGAACGAGGGCGGATATAATCCGATGGATATTTTCAACAATGACCAGGATATCAGACAGGTGCTCATGCAGCTTATTAACGGCTTCTATTCACCTGAGGATCCGGAGATGTTCCGTGAGATATATGATTCTCTTCTTCATGCTCAGGGCGGCAGCCGTGCGGATGTATACTTTATATTGAAGGATTTCCGTTCCTATGCCGATGCTCAGAAGAAGATAGAGGAGAAGTATCGCGATACCGAAGGATGGGCACGCTCCGCAATGCTCAATACAGCATGCAGCGGTAAGTTCACTTCAGACAGAACCATCGAGGAATATGTCCGCGATATATGGCATCTTGAGAAGGTCAAGGTTGAGCTTACGGATGCTGACTGCATTTAAAATGCATCAAATAATATGAAATAAAAACATCACCCTCTGCATACAATATGTGCAGGGGGTGTTTTGCATGAAGAGAACCTTTAAATTTGCAGTCTGCTGCCTTGCGGCAGTTTTTTTTATACCATTTACCATCACGTTAATCCTAAGCGGAGTAGGACTTGATAAGGAAAGAATAGGGCTTGCCCTGACGGAGTCGCTTACGGGGAAGGACAAACAGATGGCGGTAAGCATGAACTATGCTGTCGGGAGTGAGAGTATGGATATCGAGGAGTATATTGCCGGCGTTATTGCACCGGCTTACGATTATTGCAGTAATGAAGAATTTTTAAAAGCAATGGCTGTAATGTGCCGTACTTATATTGTATGGTGTAACGAAAACAATTTGCAGAATGACACGGTTTTCTTTAATGATATTGAGCTTGAAGAGCGATGGGGAGAGGAGTGGCAGGAAAAGAAGGCGGCTGTTACGCTTGCAGTACGCCGGACAGAGGGAGAGAAGATAACTAACGGAGGTACGACGATATATCCTTATTGCCACATGCTTACGAGCGGATATACCAGAAATCTGCGTGACGAATGCAGTTATCTGTGTGAGGTAATGCAGACGGAGGACAGCTTAGAGGATGATTACATCAATATATATGATTTTGCGGACAAGGAGTTTGCGGCTCTGATTAAGAAAAATATCAAGGATGTGTATTTTGACGAAAGGAATGCTGCAGAGCAGCTTCAAGTGGTTGAAAAGACAACAGGCGGTTACATTGTGCTTATTCAGGTGGGAAATGTTGTCGTTGACGGAGATACATTTGCATCAATGACAGGGCTTGCTTCACCTTCATTTACATATATAAAGACGGATGAGGGAATAAGATTTACGGTAAAAGGTAATGGGAACGGTTACGGCTTATCCGTTGCCGGAGCTGCAAAAAAGGCGGAACAGGGGGCGTCATATAAGGAAATACTTAACTATTATTTTGAAAATATAACATGTATAAAATAAAAAGCGGTGGCAATCCTATTATCAAGAGTAAAGGAGCTGTAACGATAAAGACAGCACAGCTCTGAGTATAACTCAGGAAAATTGATAATGCGAAAAGGTGTATGTGAATAATGAGCATGCTCACGATATACCGATTCAGCAAGAGGAGGTTGCCTTGAATAGAAGAAAGAATAAGGTGGACATGGAGAAAGTATTTGCCACCGTCATCTCTCTTGCCATCATGGTTGCTTTGGTGGTAGGAGTAGTATCTATACTTAAAAGCAATAATTCACAGGGGGAAAACAAGCATAATTATATTGACCTCAACGAGATTAACGAGGCTTTAAGCAGTGAGAATCCTGGTAATGAGACGATAATGCAGGCAGATGAGAGGGAGGAGGAGAGCAGGGATGACAGACATGTTGAAAACACCACAGATGCAGAGGATGTCAAAGGCGGTAAAAAAGCGGCTGAAGTCACTGGAGAAATCGATGCGGAAATCAATACGGCACTTGAAGTGCCAAGCACAGGAGATGATGCCGAAGGTACGAAAACTGCTGATAAAAGCGGAGACGAAGCTGTGCCGTCTGGTACAGCAGATGAAGGACAGGCGGTCGCAGCAAACACAGACACACAGGAGCCGTCAGCAGAAAATGTAAGTGAACCTGCAGCGGCAGATGTTCCGGCTTCCGAAAATGTTGACAGTGAAGCGGCTCCGGTAAGTGCAAGCACAGCCACTATATTAGGCTACAGCTTTAATGAGGATAGCACGATGATGTGGCCGGCATCAGGAAATGTCATACTCAATTATAATATGACCAATACAATCTACTTTCCGACACTTGATGTGTACAGATGCAATCCGGCGATTATCATAAGTGCTGATGAGGATTCGGTCGTGTCAGCGGCAGCGGACGGAATTGTCATCGCTGTATATGAAACCAATGAGACAGGTCTTACAATGGAGATTGCACTCGGAAATGATTATGTAATGACTTACGGACAGCTTAAGAATCTTACGGTGGGCGTTGGAAGCCAGGTAAAGCGTGGCGATGTGATTGCCTCTGTTGCGGCTCCGAGTCAGTATTATACGGTTGAGGGAAGTAATCTCTATTTCAGACTTGATAAGGGAGATACAAGTGTAAATCCGATGGATTTTATTGATGCTGAATAGTGCACTTTAAATATAAGCTTTAATTGTATATAAAAGAGAACCCTCATTACACTTGGGTGATGGGGGTTCTCTTTTGCCGGGTTCAAGCCCGGTACCTGATGAGATGCTAAGCAACGGTTTTATATGAGCAGGCAGTGAAGAGGATTGCGAATATCATTGACATAAACTCACTGCATGGTATTATTTGTGCAGCTTACCTTCTACGTACTCTCTTATGTAGTAATTATCCTCCGGCATCTGGCAGCCGACGAGATATACTCCGTCATCGTCAGTGCATCTGATAATCTTTCCTTCGACGATATTATGTGCCGAAAGTGCAAAATTCTCAATTTCAACCGAGATATCTGCTCCCTTGTTGTCTGCAAAGAAGTTGTCGTGGCAGACAAGGGCAAAGCCATTGGCACTGATGTTATAGAGGTTGCCGTTGTAGACTGCTCCGGTCTTTTTGACGGTAATTCTACAAGGATTGGACATATCAAGTCTTGGGTATTTACGGCGGTTGGTAATCTTAGGTCTTGTGCTGATTCGTATTGAAGCTGTCTTTCCGTCGGCTGAAACGAATTCTGCTTTATCCCAGCAGTAGAGCACATTGCCGACAGTGACATTTATATTGCATGCCTGAGGCTTCTTTGCCACGGGAATGTTCTTGAAGTGAGCGGTGATGCCGTTGTCGGACTGACTGTCAAGCTCTCCATGATACTCAGTGTTATCAACCTTGATGATAACCTTCATTCCGGCAGATACATCTTCAATTCCCATGAAACCTCCGATTCCAAGCTCACACATAAGTGCTTCGATGACATCCTCGATTTCATCGATGTTGGCTGCACTTTCATCATATTTGCTGAGCATTCTCTTGCTGGTCTCGTCGGAGTCAGAGATGCAGTTGTTCATGTTTTTAACTATGTCGGATACCTGCTCCATGTTATCGACAAGCTGATGGTTGGAGTTCTCGACATCCTTCATGGCATTATCGATAACCTGAATGTGGTCTCCGAGCTGCTTTGTATCTGATGTAATTTTCTCTACATTTTTTCCTGTGATAGTAACCTTATCAAGAGTCAGGGCAATAAGCTTGAGCGTCTCCTCGATGGATGCGGTCATCTTAGCGGATGTCTCGTCGAGGCGGATGAGAGCGTCCTCGATTCGTCCTGAGGATGATTTTGTCTCGGTGCTGAGCGTACGAATCTGGTCAGCTACGACAGAGAAACCACGACCTGCATCGCCTGCACGGGCTGCCTCGATGGATGCGTTAAGTGCAAGAAGATTGGTCTGACCCGAAATGTTCTGGATGGTTCCGGTCTCCTGCTTAACCATTTCGAACTCGGATTTGAAATCGTGAAGAACTCTGTCGACCTCTGATGAGAGCTCCGACATTGTATGTGCAGTCTTTACAAGCTCCTCAAGGTCTGCACCGCTCACGGTAGCATGTTCAATCGATTCGCCGGTGAGGGATACCATCTGCTCTATCAGACCGCCGACATTCTGAACCTGTGAATTGATATCAGTGGTCATATCAAGAGATGATGCGGTACTGTTCATAAGCCGGCTGCTGTTGTCGGTGAGCTCGTTCATACCAAGAACAACGACCTCGGCTCCGTGCTTATTCTCTGAAGCTAATTCGCTTACGACGGTGATGCCGTCCATGATGGTATTGCTTGCGGTCTTGACCTTCTCAACCGTTGTGACGACTCTGTCTAAATCAGCCTTGATGCTGTCTGTCATGGCACCATCAGATTCATTAAGATGCTTGATTGACATTACATAACATATATAGCACAGGATGATACAGGAGAGCTGCAGCTGGTAATCCTTCATGTTGGCTGCCGAATTAAAGCCGGACATGTAACGAAAAACAGCGGCAACAACAATTATTATTGTGTTGGCAATTCCGCATTTTATCATAAAGTTCTTGTTCTTATATATAACAAGGAGGCTTGTGACAGGCAGAATATACGTGAAGGCGATGGATGATTCGGTGGTGCATAATACAAAGGTATAAAAAATACCATATCCGATTACCAAATCATATCTGTACTTGTCAGTAGCCTTGCCCTTCACGCGGAGAAGAATTTCTCCTGAAAGGAAAGGGAGCCAGCAAAGTATAAGAAAAACAATGTAGTCAGATGCAGGATACGCACCGCTTGCTGCGTCGCTTCCGTAATTGGCGGACAGAAGAAGTGCAAATATCAGCCATATACGCCGCGCTTTGCGGTTGGCTTTCTCTTTAAAGGCATTCTCGTCGTAATTCATAAAGTCCTCCTTATGGTAATCAAAACAAAAATATCAAATATATTTTATTACTTTCTTCGTGACGTTTCAAGTTGGATTTACTTTATTTTATAAAAAGGTTGCATTTTAAAAATAAATGTGATAGCATACAAATATACAACAAGTAGTATTGAAAACTACATCATGAAGCAAAAGAAAATGTAAAACACGGAATAAATAACCATGAAACGGGTATACTTATACTAAAACAAAATTCAGATATTTTACTGCGTTATGTACCGTTGCGTGATTCGTGTAGCGAAAGCGTGCCTGCGGTGAATTGTTAAATTTGTACAACGTCCGCTTTCAAATATATAGTTTCGCAATTACCTGAACGGTTTCAGATTTGGAAAGGAGTATGAACATGAGAACATTAATCGAGAATATTGAGGAGAAGGGTCTTAAGGACAAGTGGAGCGCAATCACGCATTTTATCGGAATGCTTATGACTATACTTGCAGCGGCTCCGCTTCTTATAAAGGCGGCGAAGGCACCTGACAGAATACATTTTATTTCACTCGGAATATTTGTGGTAAGCATGACTTTACTCTATGGGGCAAGTGCAACCTACCATTCGGTGAAGGCATCCGACAAGGTTCAGACCATATTGCGAAAGCTCGACCACACCATGATTTTCGTGTTGATAGCAGGTTCATACACGCCGATATGCCTCGTCGTGTTAAATGGGACAATAGGATATGTAATGCTTGCGTTGGTATGGGGAATTGCGATTGCCGGAATTGTGATAAAGCTGTGCTGGATTACATGTCCTAAGTGGTTCTCGTCGGCGCTGTACATTGCGATGGGCTGGGTGTGCCTTATAGCATTCTCAAAGATATATACGGCACTTTCGGGAGCGGCTTTTTACTGGCTGCTTGCCGGAGGACTCATTTACACGGTCGGGGGTGTGATTTACGCACTAAAGGTTCCCGCCTTTGATGCAAAGCACAAGGAGTTCGGTTCGCACGAGATTTTTCACCTCTTTGTGATGGGCGGAAGTATATGCCATTTCATACTTATGTTTCAGTACATCACGGTGTTTCCGGTGTAAGCTGTTCTGCTTTTCCTGAAGGCGCTCGGTGTCAGGTTGACATAGCTTTTGAACACGCGGTTAAAGTAGGCGGCAGATTCAAAGCCGCATTCCTCAGCTACAGTGCTCATGGACTTGTCGGTGTCCGACAGAAGAACACAGGCATGCTGGACTTTGAGGCTGTTGATATAATGTATTACGGTTTCCCCGGTATGTGCCTTGAAAAAACTGCAAAGATAACCTTTTGAAATGAATAATTCACGGCTGAGCTTGTCAAGTCCCTTTATGTCAACGTAGTGACTACTGATATAGGAGGTAATCTTGGCGAGCTCTTTGTTGTTTCCGACCAGGGGCTTGCCGATTTTGTGAGTGGCAGTCTGAGAACTTAGCAGTCCGAGAATGGTTGAAAAGTAGGCAAAGCCAAGCTCAGGGCGCTGTCTGCATGCTGCCTGCAGATGGACTATCTCATCCGATACACTTCCGGGGAGAGAAATTATGTTGGTGTTAAGGCATGGCAAAAGGGCGGATTTTGCCTCGGGCGTGTAGTATCTGTTAAGGTAATTGTTGGAAAAATTAAAACAAATCCCGCTGTAGCTGGCATCTCCGCAGCTTCTATGCAGCGCTCCCGGTCTTATGATGGCGACATCGCCGCCGTTGGTTTCAAAGACATTTCCGTCAATAATTATATAGCGCCTGCCATCTAACAGCAGGTATATTTCATATACATCGTGATAATGATAGTAGGGAAGGTCGGTACTTCCTGACTTTATGTCGTCATTAATTATCAGCTTGTTGCCGATGAGAGAGTGAACAGCTTCCATGGGCTCCTCCTAAATAGTAAAGTTGCGATGGTAAAAAATATATTAATATAGTACAAGAAAACACAAAAAAGAGCAATATATTACAACAAAAATGGATGCCGTCACAGTATAATCACATCATAAGCAATGGGGGTCAAAACATGCCGATTTAAGTTACAAGTGTATGATGTGCTATATTTATGCATATCAGCTCAGTTGTACGAAGCAAGATGTTCTAAGGACTCTGATAAATGTTTTCTAAGTGCCAGCCACCGAAGCAGGCATACATCCTTGTATGAATTGCTTCTAAAGCAGCATCCATGCTGCTTTTGGCTTGAGGGTTGACAGAGCCCTAAGAACATCTAAGCTTCTCCCAAAATCGTGATATTCATAAATATAACACATCACACACAATTAAGTTTATTAGGCATGTTTTGACTCAAACATCATTTGAATCAAGTTTACATTGCACAACGTCCGGTATTAATTCGCAGAGTTTTCAATCACAGCATCTAAAAAAGGAGCGCAACAAGCTGCTCGGAAATGAGGATTATCATGTTAAGAGAAAGAGTTTCAATGAACAAAGGCTGGCGTTTTTATGAGGGAGAGATTGAGGGAGTCCGTAACCGCTGGGGATGGGGCAAGTCGGGCTCATGGAACCAGGGACCGGAATCGTTTGACTATGATGACAGCGGATGGGGAGAGGTGGAGCTGCCGCATGATTTCGTTATAGAGAGCACTCCGTTTGAGTACTCGGTACAGGAGTTCGGGAGCGACAATGCCATACCTGAGATGGATACGGTGAAAAATATTCACACAACGGCAGGCTCGTTCAAGAAGGATGTAGGCTGGTACAGGAAACACTTCTTTGTGGGGGAGGAGGATTTGGGAAAGAGGATACATATAGCGTTCGACGGAGTGTACAGGGACAGCACGGTGTATGTGAATAATTTTTTTGTGGGAAAGCACCAGAGCGGCTATACGCCTTTTGAGTATGATATATCGGACTTTTTGAATTACGGAGGGGATAACGTAATTGTGGTATATGTCGATGCGAGGAAGGCTGAGGGCTGGTTCTATGAGGGAGGAGGAATATACCGCAATGTATGGTTGTACAGGACGGCACCGGTGTATGTGAGCGACGTGTTCGTAAAAGCGGTTCCCGATATTGAAAAAGAGCGTGCTGACAGTGAGAATATCACGGCACGGCTTGATATAGCCATAGAAATTTCGTCGTGTGAGTATGTGCAGGATGGCGGAAAGATTGATTTTGTGAAGAATGATTCTCCTGCAGTATGTGAGCCCTGCGATTACAGCATTGAAATTGAGATTGACGGGGACGAACCGATGCATTTGAGCAGTACTCTTGAAAAATTAAATTATGGAATAAATAAGTACAGGCTGACTGCGGATATGGACATCGTGAAGCTGTGGGATATTGAGAGTCCGTTCATGTACAATGCACAGATACGTCTGTACAAAGGTGGGGAGTGCATAGACTGCTGCATACAGGACTTCGGAGTGAGAAAGATTTTCTTCGATGCCGATGAGGGCTTCATGTTAAATGGCAGGAGGCTTAAGCTGAACGGGGTGTGCTGCCATCAGAATCACGGCGGAGTCGGAGCTGCGATGACGAGTGAATTGTACCATTACCGCCTGTTAAAGCTCAAGGATATGGGCGTGAATGCATACAGAACGTCGCATTACTGTCCGGCACCGGAGCTGCTGTACTGGTGTGACAGGCTCGGAATTCTGGTTATGGACGAGACGAGGCTTCTATCAAGTGCCGGGGAGGATTTAGACCAGCTTGAAGCTGTTGTGCGAAACGGGAGAAATCATCCGAGCGTCATAATGTATTCGATAGGAAATGAGGAGGCGCAGTCGGAACTTATAGAGCAGGGCGGATACATAGCGGGAACAATGATAAAGCACATCCGCTCGTTAGATGACACCAGACCCGTGACGATGGGACTTCTTCTGTATGACCTGCAGAAGAGAAGAAAGCTTGATTCTGTGGCGGAGATTGAGCATATAGGAACCTTGCTTGATGTATGCGGATTCAATTACCATCACATCAGATGGCAGGAATATAAGGACAGACATCAGGAACAGCCGATTATCTGCAGTGAGGCATCGACGATAAAAGGCAGCAGAGAGTGTTACAGGAGGGATGAGAAAAACTGTCTCCTTGAGCTTAGCATGATGGAGACTGTGGAAGAACAGACGGAATATGTGGACAGAGATTACATATCGGGGGCTTTTCTGTGGACAGGTTTCGATTATTACGGGGAACCGACTCCGTTCGCATGGCCTGCAGTGAGCTCACAGTTCGGGCTTATGGATTTGTCGGGCAATCCTAAGGACGGATATTACTATTTCCGCGCTTTATATAGGAAGGAACCTCTTATCCACATTGCTTGTTCGTGGAGCGGAGAGAAGGGGGATAAGAAGGAAGTTATCGTGTTCACCAACTGCCAGCAGGCGGAGCTGTTCGTTAACGGAAAGAGCCTCGGCAGAAAGGCAAAGAGCCGTTACGGGTATCTTCGATGGGAAGATGTGAGCTATGAGGAGGGCACGTTGTCCGCTGTCGGAGACGATGGCACCTGTGAAGACAGGCTTGTCACGGCGGGCAGTCCTGACAGAATCAAGCTTGGGCTAGAGTATCGTGAAAATAATATAATCATCGTAAATGCGGCAATTGTCGATGAAGATGGAAATACAGTGTGCGGGGCGGACTGCGATTTGCACTTCGATGCGGTTATAGCCTGCGGGGTGGCAGAGGATGATGCACATGTCAGTATAAGCTGTGAGGCACAAAACGGTATGAGGGCGGTGCTCGACGTGACAGAGATTGGGAATATGGGAGGCGGCAGAGAGAATCCTCCGAAAATCAGGCTTCTCGGAACATCAAGCGGCTGGGCGGCAGACCACGTAACCCCGCACAGCAGCGTGAGAAGAAGTTTTAATGGAATGGCTCAGGCAATCTTTAGTTTACTTTGAATGCATGATGGGTATATAATTATCTCAACCGGATACGGAAGATTTTGATGGTGTGAGAAGATGAAAAGTGTTCCTGTTAGGGGGGCACTTTTTGTTGATGTATGGGAAAGATAATCTGCATAAAATGGAGGACGGCATTATGAATTGGGAGTTACACTCGGGCGGGCGTGTCAGGATACTGTGCAATGAGGAGAGCGAGGCGGTGAGAATTGCCGCACGCAATCTGGTGCAGGATATAGAACGCGTTTTTTCGGGGAAGGTTGAAGTTGAGACAGAGTACGTTGACAAGATGGAGAGTGGAAGCTTAGATTCTGAAAATAACACAGGTGAAAGCATAATAGTAATATGCCACAAGGAGCTTGGTAACAAAGAGGCATACGTTCACCGTGTGGCAGAGGGCGTACTTTATATTGAGGGGGAAGACCGCAGGGGAATGATATACGGAATATACGAGTTCTCAAGATGGCTCGGGGTGTCACCGTGGTATTATTTTGCGGATGTGCCTGCAAGACACAGGGACAGTGCGGTGCTGCCGGAAGGATATTTTTACACGGATTATCCGTCGGTTGAGTACAGAGGTGTATTTATAAACGATGAGGAGGAGCTTGACAAATGGGTTCGTATTCATCTTGGTGAGGAAACTATCGGGGTCAAGGCGTATGAGAAGATTTTTGAGCTGCTTCTGCGCCTCGGGGCTAATTATATATGGCCTGCGATGCACGTCAATTCGTTCAATGTGAAGAGGGAGAACGGTGAACTCGCAGACAGAATGGGTATTGTTGTCGGTACGTCCCACTGCGATATGCTCATGAGGAGCAACAACAGGGAGTGGTATCCTTGGCTTCAGAAGAAAGGATATACGGATGTCGAGTATGACTATTCGATTCCGGGAAAGAACAGGGATGCGCTCAATGAGTACTGGAGGGAGAGCGTTGAGCAGAACAAGGATTTCGAGGTGGGCTACACACTCGGAATGAGGGGAATACATGATTCGGGTTTTGAGACAAAGAGTCTTCAGGGACTTCAGGGTGAGGAGCTGAGAAAGGCAAAGATAGAGCTTTTAGAGACAATAATAGCTGCACAGGAAAAAATTCTCTCGGAGACTCTTGACAGGGAGCCACTTAAGAGCTTTGTCCCTTACAAGGAAGTGCTTGAGCTGTATGATAACGGGCTTGAGGTTCCTGAGGATCTGACACTTATATGGACCAATGATAATTATGGATACATCAGGCGATATCCGGGTGAGAAGGAGAAAAAAAGAAAAGGCGGCAACGGAATATACTACCACAATTCATACTGGGCACCGCCGGGAGCATCGTATCTTTTTATCAACTCCATACCGCTTGCGCACACAAGAAACGAGCTCTACAAGGCATGGTGCGAGGGAATAAGGAAAGTCTGGGTGCTCAATGTGGGGGCAGTTAAGCCGCTTGAGCAGGAGATTTCCTTTTACTTAAGCTTTGCGTGGGAGGTCGGAAAAGATAATCCTAAGAGGAGGACAGATGATGTTGATGAGTACCTGAAGCTGTGGATAAATGAGACTTTTTCCGGAGAACATGGGGAAAAGATGGCGCGTGTGCTGAATGATTTTTCGCAGCTTACCAATGTGCGCAAGATTGAACTTATGGACAGTGATGTCTTCTCACAGACAGCCTATGGAGATGAGGCGTCCATGAGAATTAACAGGTATCGGGAGATTGTAAAGGAGGCTGATGAGGTATACGATTCGCTTCCTGAAGATGAGAAGGACGCATTCTATGAGCTGTGTCTTATGAAGATTCATGCGGCTTACTATACCAACTGCATGTATTATTATGCGGACAGAAGTGCGCTCTGTACAAGACAGGGAAAGGCGCAGGCGGCTTACAAGTATGCAGCGCTCAGCAGAAAGTATGATGACAGAAGAAGGCAGCTTATCAGCTATTACAACAATGTGATGGCGGATGGCAAATGGTCAGGAATACTGACACCTGAAGATTTCCCGCCGCCAAGGACTTCAATGCTTCCGGCGTGTGTGGTTCCGCTTACACCGCCTGATAAGGTGGAGAGAGAGCTGGTTGTGACACTGTGGAACGACGGGCAGAGCTTGGATTTTGTTAAGTCAGAGCCTAAGTGGATAGAGCTTGCAAATGCAGGGGAGGGTGAAATCACCGTCACTATGGAGCTTCCGGACTGGTTAGAGGCAGCCGGAACAGGGAAAAATAATATCAAGGTGTCCGCTGAAAAGAGGATATTTGTTAAGACTTCTGAGAAATTGGGCATCGGAAAAAATGATGACAATCAGGATGTACTCAACGGAAAAATATATATTCACTGCATTGAGACGAATCAGAGTGTTGAGATACCTGTAAGTGCTGACCTGAAGTCCATAAGATTCAGTAGCAAAATGCCGGTTGAGGATGGAGGCTCGGTTATCCTTGAAGCTGATGGTGCAGGTGAAGAACTTGACAGAACAGGATGGCATAGAGTTGAGCACCTCGGTCGTGACCATGGCTCGCTGCTTGAAGCTGATGCAGGGAATGCAGAGGACAGGGAAAGTGCACAGGGAGTCGGACTTTGCTTCTATACTCGGAATGCTTCGGATTCGGCGGTACTTGAGGTACACAGGTTCCCTTCACTCAACTCAACGGGGCGTATAAGAGCTGAAGTTTCGGTTGACGGTGGGGAGCGGATTCTTGTTGAGAGCATTTCAAACGATGAGTGGCGAGGAACATGGAAGCTCAATATTCTTAATAATGTGGACAAGATTTCCGTGAGACTGCCTCACTTGGCGGAGGGGGAGCACACCCTGCGCGTATATGCGGAAGATAAGTATTTTGCATTCAGCCGTATTGTAATCTATACAGACAAAGTTAAGGAGAGCATGTTTGGCGGAAGTCCATGTATGCCGGAATCCGTTGGCTATGATATGCAGGCGTGTGCTGCCAAGCTTCCGTGCGGCGAAGGAAACGATATTGATACGGATAAGGTTCAGGAGACTCTCTATGGGGGCATAGGACTCAAACAGCGCCCGATGCTTGTGGCAGGGGTTACACCGGGGTCAAATACACTTCCGGATACCAACAGTGTGGTTGAGTGGGATTATTCTAAAGAACAGCCGCCGTGTCGTATTACAGCGGAGGAGCTTATTGCAACGGCGGACGCTCCTTTTGCCGAGAATAACGGCACAATCAGGATTGACATGGGGGCTGCTCTCGCGGATAATGATAATGCACACATGGATGGTGAATGGGAGTACTGTCTCAGTGAATCATACGACAGGACAGGGCTTGCTATGTATATTAGAAAGCCGGGACTTGTATATGGCGATGATAAGCCGTCACTTCATTACAGAATCTCATGTGACGGTGGTACATACAGTATGTGGCTTCTCATGAAAAATGAGAGTTATGACGGAGCGGAGCTTATGGCAGACATTGACGGAGCCATGCTTGATAAGAGGCAGCTTGCTGGCGGAGAGCGCATAGGAAATTACTGCGGAGAGCGCATATACCGCTGGGTCAAGCTCTGGAAACAGGGAATGTCCGCAGGGGTACATGAGATAGGAATATACACTCCGTCATCGGCTAACAGATTTGACAGAATATATATCACGAAGGGGGATGAGATGCCTCCTTGCGATAGTGAATGGAATAAGACAGACAAAGAGGAATGAAATGAGTAAAATTAAGAACAACAGCGGCAGAGACTTGACGGAAGGATCGATAGGAAGGGGGCTTCTGGCATTTGCCATACCACTTTTCTTAGGACAGCTCTTACAACAGCTCTACAATGTGGCTGATGCATGGGTGGTGGGGAACTTTGCGGATAATAATGCGTTTGCGGCGGTGAGCTCGACGGGCAGCATGACTTTTCTTATTATAGGTTTTTTTAACGGCGTAGCCACCGGAGGGGGAGTTGTGATTTCAAAGTACTACGGCGCAAAGAATTATGATGCTGTGGAGAAGGCTGTACACACTAACTTTCTGTTCGGCATAATTGCGTCGGTACTCGCGACAGCAGTGGGTGTGCTGTCGGCACCGTGGCTTCTTACAATCATGAAGACGCCAGAGGAGGTAATGCCTGAGTCACTTACATATCTGAGAATTTATTTTGGCGGAGTTTCCACCATAATAATCTATAATATAGGAATGGCTATTATGAGAGCGCTCGGTGACAGTATTCATCCGCTGTATTATCTTGTGCTGTCCTCTGTGGTTAATGTGATTCTTGACCTGCTTTTTGTTGCGGTGCTTGGATTCGGAGTGGCAGGTGCGGGAATTGCCACTGTAATTGCACAGGGTTTAAGTGCAGTTATGTGTATTGTAAAAATGTGCAGAACCGAGGGCGTCGGGCGGCTGAAGCTTGGCTCGCTTAGATATTATCCGGACTACATGGGCGAGGTTATAGTGCAAGGACTTCCGAACGGAGTTCAGAACTCGGTTATAAGCATTGGAAACATGGTTGTCCAGACCAACATCAACTCGTTCGGTTCGTATGCCATGTCGGGAGTCGGCGCATACAGCAAGATAGAGGGATTTGCTTTTCTCCCGATAACGAGCATGTCCATATCACTTCCGACATTTATCGGTCAGAATCTAGGGGCAAAAAAGTATGACAGGGCGAAAAAAGGTGCTGCATTCGGTATTGTGTCCGGTGTAGTTCTCGCCGAGATAATAGGTGTTATAGTCTATCTGTTTGCGCCTGTGCTTCTGCGTTTCTTTGTGGACGTGGACGAGGCAGTGCATATAGGACAGAGACACGCCAGAATAATATGTCTTTTCTTCTTCCTGCTTGCGTTTTCACACTGTGCGGCAGGTGTGTTGAGAGGCTGCGGCAAATCAATCGTGCCGATGATTACGATGCTTGCATTCTGGTGCGGAGTGAGAATAATATATGTCACGACAACACTTCACTTTGTTCCTGAGTTTTCGGTGATATCGTGGGCTTATCCGCTTACATGGACGTTAAGCTCAATAGTGTTCCTGACATTTTTACTCAAGTCGGACTGGGTACATTCATTTGAAAAGGGGAAAAGGGGGTAAAAAATGGATACCAGGAGAAAAAATTCTACAGCAAAGAATGTTGTGATTTTCATTGCAATAATGATGGTGAGCATGATTGCAGGCTTTTTCGTTGGGGCGGCAATAGCGTACAGCAAAAAGAATGGTGTTGATTTCCACGGCATGATTGATTATGTTCAGGGCATCGTCATGCGCATTCTGCCGTGGTTTTACATCGGGATAAGCGTGGCGGCGGCAGGTCTTGCATTCGGAATATTAAGGATATACAGCCGCAGGGCGGCATCGTGGGACGGAGAGAACGAGATTGAGATAGAACGCATCGAGGAGGGGCTTGGCGTACCGCTTGCGATTGCCAACTCAATGACAATAATCAACAGCCTGCTCTTTTCAATGCATGTATGGGATTCATTATGTACCGACAGGACATCCGACATGGCATACAAATTCATGGGAATCGCCATCTTTGTTGTGAATTATATATGGATTATCGTGATAAGCAGGATAACGGTTGAGCTTGAGAAAAAGCTTAACCCGGAGAAGAAGGGCGATGTTCTGGAGATGAACTTCTCACGCAAGTGGGAGGAGAGCTGTGACGAGGCACAGAAGATGATAATCTATGAGGCAGGCTTCAGAGCATACAAGGCAGGAACAAAGGCATGCACAAGAGTATGGCTCATCACATTTATATTCATGTTCATGTTCGACACGGGACTCCTGCCGGTATTTGCCGTGTGTGTAATCTGGTTCGTCATGATGATATGCTACACACTTGAAGCCGGAAAGCTGGAGAAGAAGATGTACAGGTAAAATTTAATTGAATAATCTGAGTACGGTAAAGGGGACTGTTTCACTTGCACAGCTTGGACAGGCAATGCACCTTGGAAAATTAGGTGAACAGATTGTGTTAAAGGGTAGACGTGCATTTGACAGATTGTCATTTTTGACATACGACGAGGCGGATGCGGGGGAATATTTTCTTAAAAAGACGCAGAGAGACAGGGAGGCAAGGCGGGAGTACCGCAGACTGTCTGCAATTGATGCCGAAGTTGATGATATATATATGATTGATATTATGAGAGGAGGAATGAAAGGCAATGACGTGCGCTTACGATAAGGAATATCTTCCGCTGACACAGAGGGTGCTTGGCGATATGCTTGATTATGCGGTAAATACGCTGGATTACGAGCTTGGTAGGTTTTATAAGCTTTTTATAATAAGCGGTGTGGCGGCACAGTTTGAAATCGGGAATCCGACTTATGCTGCCGGAAAAAATGGGTGCGAGGTGGCTAAGGAGGTTATAGGCAGCAGCGGGCTTTCGGTGCCGGAGGTGCCGGAGGTGATGTATCTTGACAAGTCACCGGAATACTGGGCGGGCTGGGCGCTGGGCTATTATCAATGGAAGCGCTGCAAGACATTTAAAAGTATTGAACGTGCTGTGCCTGTAGATATGGTATGTTCTATGTATTACCCGCTGCATGAAGCGGATATAGAAAAATTTGTGACTGTTATGGATGGGAAGATGAACTTGGCACAGACTTCTCAGCTTAGAAGATTGAGAGCTTATGCAGGGCTTTCCCAGCGGATGCTCGCTGAAGCGGCAGGGGTTCCGATAAGACAGGTTCAGCTTTTCGAGCAGGGGGAGCGAAGCATCAATAAAACGCAGGCAGAGACAATTGTGCGGCTTGCCAATACACTAAAATGTTCTCCGGGGGAACTGCTTGAGCAGAATATTAGCTCTCCTTATAGTAACTCATAAGGCACAGTTCGAGCAGAAATAAATCCTCGTGGCTTTTGAGTGACATTTGGCACAGCTCCTCTATTTTTTCAAGGCGGTATATCAGTGACTGGCGGTGAAGGGCGCAGAGACGGGCTGTTTCACTTATGTTATAGTTACAGTTGATATATGTCCGCAGAGTATCGATATAATCGGTATTTTTAGAGATGGAGAGTATTGATGCCTGAAAGCAGCTGTGAGTTAATCTGCCATGTGAGCTTCGGCGCAGCCTGAGAACTTCCATGGCATTTCAGAAATGTCGTAAAAGTAAGGACAGGGGAAGTCGACTATCAGGCGATGCAGGGCACAACCGAATAAACACTAAAAAGGGCTGACGTTTTGATGCGTCAGCCCGTCTGCTTTATATTTATGAATCTCAGCTTCGCACAGCCGGATTATTTTCCGAAATATCTGTCAAGCATTCCCTTGAGAGCTCTTCCGTGTCTAGCCTCATCCTTCGCCATCTCGTGAACGGTGTCATGGATTGCGTCGAGGTTGTTCTTCTTAGCGCACTTTGCAAGGTCGAACTTGCCGCTTGTAGCACCGAACTCACAGTCAACTCTCCATGCAAGGTTAGCCTTGGTGGAAGCCTTCATGTTCGGCTCTAAGTCCTCGCCTAACATCTCGGCGAACTTAGCTGCGTGCTCTGCCTCCTCGTATGCTGCCTTCTCCCAGTAGAGACCGATCTCAGGATAGCCCTCGCGATGTGCGATACGAGCCATGCAGAGATACATTCCGACTTCAGAGCACTCACCCTCGAAGTTAGCCTTGAGCTGCTCGAAGATGTACTTCTTATCCTCATCGCTGATGTCAGGGTTGTTCTTAACAGTCTTAGCGTAGATGCCGTACTCATGCTCAGCGGCAAGAGTGAGCTCGCCCTCGACCTTCTTGAACTTGTCTGCGCCTACATGGCATACCGGACACTCAGCCGGTGCGGTCTCTCCTTCATAAACATATCCACATACAGTACATACAAACTTTGCCATAATCACATTCTCCTTTTTTATATAAAATATATTTAATAATTACATGCGGTTTCAGAATATATTCTGCACCGATAGGACGTAATTATTATGTTCCGTTTCCGGTAATCATTGATAAAAAACAGTAATGATTACTAATATTAAGATAGCACAAGATAATTATTTTGTCAATATATTTAAAAAAAATCCCTATCCGATTTCACATTTGAGTATTACCTTATTCTGCAAAAGACGGATAGGGATTACAGCGGCGGTTATTCGGGCTGCTGATTATTCATGCAGTTGTCGCATACACCGTAAAATAACACATTGTGTCCGCGTATTTTGCCGGGAAAGCGGCAGGCTGCATCGTGTTCAAGCTGGGAAAACGGTGGCATTTCAACATCGTACACACGATGGCAGGCATCACATAAGAAATGATAATGCGGCTTGGTCTGACCGTCGAAGTGGTCGCACTCATCACCTTGAATCTTCAGTGCCTGACCATGTTCTACCAGAAGTGCAAGATTGCGGTACACGGTTCCAAGGCTTATGTTAGGATATATGCTCTGAATATGTGTATATACTTCCTCGGCGGTCGGGTGGGAGGTCGTGTGGCAGAGATAATCCAGTATAGCTTCGCGCTGCCGGCTGTAATTTAATTTTGCCATGGTCAAATCTCCCTTCTTAATATATCATCACTACTTATGATTCAGGTGTCAAAACATGCTCTATGAGCTTAATTGTGTATAGCATGTTTTGACACCTGAATCCTGCTTAGGCAATTGCAAAATGCTATTTTGACGATAAACAGTTGTGCAAATTTAACTAATTCGCAAGCAGGTACTATGAAGCCGCCGGTACTTAGGCAGTGTATTTTACTGCGTTATGTACCGTTGCGTGATTCATGTAGCGAAAGCGTGCCTGTGGTGAATTGTTAAATTTGTACAACGTCCGCTTTCAAATATCCGGTTTTGCAATTACCTATATATCACTATTGATTGCATTATTTGAAATCAAATATTTTTCATAAGTATGTCGATATACTTTGCCGCCTCTTCTTTGGTGAGAACGTGGCTTCCATCAAAGCTATCGTTGACATAGCCTAAGAATGCGGCTGTCGGAATGTATTTTTTAAACCACTCTGAACAGCTTATTTCCTTATTATAATTGCCTGTATTGTTGTTGATTATTCTGCTCTTGTATGCGTTGACACAGAAGGATGCAAGCTCCTCAGCAGTGACGGGCTTATCAGGCTTAAATGTTGTATCGTCTAAAAGTGCAGCGTCCACAATGTCGTTGGCGTAAGCACACTCGACAACGCCTGCATACCACTCGTGACCTACAACATCTCTGAACATGTCATTGTACACGTTCACGGGAACAAAGTGGGCTGCCTTGGTCACCATGTTGACCGCGTCTATTCGGCTCATAGGCTCATCAGGCTTAAACTCACCCGATGTGTTGTGGATGTATCCAAGCTCGGCAAGCTTAATTATGAGCTCCTTTGAAGCGCAGCTGTCGAGGTCGGTGTAGGATGCTTCGCACAGAGGTGCGGCATTCGGAACAGGCACATTTTTAAGGTGGGCAGGCGGCTTGGCAGCGTGAATGTTCATAGGCGGAACAAATTCGTCAGACTCCATAAGCTCCTCCATGGTCATAGGACGCTTGGTGTTCATGGCCGGATCATATACCTTACCACACAGGGATGTGCGGATAGGAACAGGGCAGATGTCATGTATGCGCTTAAATTCTTTTGCGACGAAGCCTGCCATAAGGTATGCACCAAAATCATTCGTATGGGTGTAATCCTTAGGGTAGAAGTAACGTGCTGCATCGGTAAGACCTACACGCGTTATGAAGTCCATGCTCACCTTGTGCAGGTCGATGAGAGGAACATGCTTCTCCTCGGCGATACGTCTGCACGCTTCTGCGTGGTCGAAGAGCAGGTCGTTGTATGTTCCGTCGCTTCCTCTCCATGTGTTTCTTGCAAGAGGTGTGACAAGGACAGGTGTAGCACCGAAACTTCTAATCTCGTCAATGTAGGTTCTCAGATTGTCTGAGTATCCGGTGTTGGCTGATAACTCAGGAAGCTTCTGGTCGTTGTGACCGAACTGGAAAAGACAGTAATCGCCGCGCTTGATATATTTTTTAATTACATCGTAATGACCTTCTGAGCGGAAACTTTCTGTCGTAAGGCCTGAATGCGAATGATTGGATACTGCCGCGAGGTTGGACACGTAATATGTAAAAAATTGTCCCCATCCGCAATAGCTGCTCTCAGGATAATAAGGGTAGCATGCCGGCTGGTCTGTGACGGTCGAATCGCCTGCTATATATATAGTAGGAGTGTCAAACTCTTCTATTGTAAGAGTAGTGAATACCGGTCTGCTTCCGATTATCGTTATGTCGATGGTCTTGTCGGTGTATACTTCCTCGTGACCGCGTGGAATTATGTCACATACGTTGACATTAAAAACGTATGCCCGCACTTCATGAGGACAATAATCGCCCTTGAGCGATTCAAGGCGTCGTCTGCCCGAAAAAATGGTTATGCCCTTGATTGGTGTCTCACCGGCGGATAATACAAGAGTTACCTTATAGTTACCCTGATGTGGGACGGATGCCTTGAAGGTGAGCGGAATGTAACCGCCATCAACTATTCCGTTCTCCAGGTAGATGCCGTTCTCGTCTGCCTGCGGAGAGATTAATTTGGTATCTGTGTACCAGTATTGTGGCGAAAATCCGTCGTTAATTTCGTCTATCTTAAGATTGGGATTGGATTTTCTTGCTTCCTCGGTTAGGAAGCCGTATCCCTTCTTATATGAAAAGTCATCCTCCGGATAGACCTGTGTTATGTGTGGTGTGCCAATGCTGTCTGCGCTTGGGGTATTGCCAAAATTGTAGGTCATTCTGTAACCTGAGCCGGTCTCTTCGGCTGCATGTTCGGCATAAATGTCAGACGATATTGCTGTGGTCATGTCAAACCTCCATGGAAATGATTTAATCAAATAATTTACTGTATTGATTGTATGCCGCTTTATAAGCTCACGAATACGTGCTGACGCACTCTGCATCCTGCTTCAAGGGGTATAATAACAGAATTTTCTCCGTGCTTGCGCACTCGCGAAAATTCTGACAGCCATTCGCAATCCAATAAGTTCAGCTTCGCAAAACTTATTTACTTGCTCATGTCTGTTTGCCCATCTAATAGATATACTGCCTTGTCTGCAAGCAGCCATGCAGTATATCTATTGATGGACTTATTATAGTATATCACAACCATCCGCGATATTCCAGTACAGACTTCTTTTTCATCACGGATTCTCCGTTACTGTTGTTCTTTCGCCATTCACGCGGCGGAATATCCATAAGCTTCACGAAAGCTCTGTTGAAACTTGATACTGAGTGGAATCCGACCAGCTCGGAAATTTCAAGGATTGAGGAGTCAGTGCTTGAAAGCAGCAGGCAGGCATGTTCGATCCTTGTATTATTGATGAATTCCAAGGGACTGATTCCCATGATTGTGTTAAATGTACGTCTGAAATGCGTGACGCTTAAGTGACACATGTCTGCAAGCAGTTCTATGGGGAACTGCTGCGTATAATTGTCGTGTATGTAGTTGAGGGCAGGGTGGATTGAGAGCATACTGCTGTTCGGTATTGCTTTTTGAGCAGGTGATTCATGTTCGCATAATCTTGTTAGCTCAACCAAGATGGCAGTCATAAGCCCGGTCACACATGTGGTATAATCCGGCTGCTTCTCAGTCATCTCCTCAATTACTGCCATAATATAGCTGTACAGCTTCGGTGATGTAGCTTTATTTCCTATATAATAGCTGAGCGATGGCAGAAGAGAACCGGAGCTGCTCATTATAACGCGGCTCTTGAAAAATTCGTCAAGATCAACAAAGATATAGGACCACAGGCTTTTGCCGCCGTGCGTTGAGTAGGTGGTATGAGGGTAATTTCGGGCTATGAGTGTGAAATCTCCCGCCTTGTATGTGACGGAATGGTCGCCGAAATCCAGCCTGCCCTCATGCGTGTGGCATACACCGATCTCAAGGCAGTTGTGAAAATGGAGCCGGTCTGCTTTTACATCGGATATGTGCCAGCGTTCGCCGTGAAGAACAAGAAGAGGAAAGTCGGGTGACAAATCATAATGCCTGTACTCGGTTATCACTTTCTTAGGTTTGCTCATAGAAACCTCCTTATTGTATAGGACCAATATACTATATGTAATTATATCTTAACAAAATAGTAATTTCAACCAACAAAATGAATTTCGCAAACAAAAAAACACATAAAATCACAAGAAAAATGCATAGATTAGCGCATTAAATTGCTGAAAAACCAAACATTGTATACAAAAAATGAACAAAGCGTTAATATTAAAAAGTCGTTTTTGCTATGTTTTCAGATAGAATTGCATAGAAGTGATTGAGTAAAATGTATATAATTAAGCTATGAAAACGAGGCGGGGTTGTGAAAAATCACCAATTAGCAATACACCGAGTAGAACGGAGGAATTAAGTATGGGAAAGACAAAAGTTCAGAAACCACCTATCGTGATGGCGGCAAAGAGCAAGAATCCGATGGCGTTTCTGAAGAGAGATTGGCAGTTATACGCGATGCTGCTGATTCCGGTGGCACTTGTCATAATTTTTAATTATGCGGCTTACCCGGGATTGAGAATGGCATTTATGGATTACAAGCCTTCGAAAGGATATTCAGGAAGCGAATGGGTGGGAATGAAGACTTTCGCTAAGATATTCAAGGATGCAGATTTTGCGAGAGCATTAAGAAACTCAATTGTATTTAACCTTTTGGATTTACTTGTAGGCTTCCCGATGCCTATCATACTTGCACTTATGCTTAACGAGCTTCGCTATCAGAAGTTCAAGAAGGTTTCACAGACAATTCTGTATCTGCCTCACTTCCTTTCATGGGCTATCGTGGGAAGCGTTGCACTTACAATGTTCATGCCTTCGACAGGTCTTGTGAATGTTCTCTTAGAGAACTTGGGAATCGGAAACGGAAAGTTCCCGTTCCTGAATGAAAAATGGCACTGGGCGGTTACATATCTCCTGATTGGCGTATGGCAGTCGATGGGATGGGGAACAATCCTTTACCTTGCAGCTATCACAGGCATCAACGGAGAACTCTACGAGGCAGCGATGATTGATGGTGCTAACCGTTGGAAGAGAATGTGGCATATCACACTTCCGGGAATTAAGAGTACCGTAGTTACACTCCTTATCATGAACCTCGGACGAGTAATGGGAAGTAACCTTGAGAGACTTAAAGCGTTTGAGAACTCTATGGTTAAGGACTTCCAGTATCAGCTTGCTATATATGTATATAACAAGGGACTTGGAAACAACAAGTACAGTATGGCAACAGCAGTCGGTCTGTTCCAGTCACTTGTAGGACTCGTGCTTGTTATATTATCTGACCGTATAGCTAAGAAGCTCGGCGAAGACGGATTACTGTAGGAGGTGCGGCATAATGAGTAAGAAGAAAAAAAATGGTAATGAGGCTTCTGTTTCAGCAGGCGGTACTCATGCAGTAAATAAGTTCAGAATAAGTGATTTCATAATCATGTTTGTCATAACAATCCTTTGTGCGACATGCGTACTTCCTTTCCTTCATGTGGCAGTTAAGTCAATTTCAGGAAACACGGCGGTTATGGCTAAGACAGTATACTTCTGGCCTAAGGATGTTAATTTTGACGCATACAAGAGCGTGCTTGCCGACAGCTCGATGACTTATTCAATGGGATTTTCGGCAGTGATAACACTTATATTTACCGCACTTGGTATGCTTGTATGTACTTGTGCAGCTTATCCGCTTTCAAAGAAGAGACTTAAGGGTAAGAAGTTTATCACATTCATACTTATGGTTCCGATGTACTTTAGTGCAGGTATCATTCCTTCATATCTTTTATACAAGGATTTACATGTGCTCGATACAGCGTGGGTGCTTATTTTACCACTTATATATTCACCGTACAACATGCTTATCATGAAGAACTTTTTCCAGAGTACAATTCCTGACAGCTTGGAGGAATCGGCATTTCTTGACGGTGCAAGCAACTTCCAGATACTCAGTAAGATTGTTCTTCCGCTTTCAAAGCCGATACTTGCCACACTTTCATTGTTCTACGCAGTAGGACGTTGGAATTCATACGCTGATAACATGTACTATACCCGCAAGGCTGACCTTAAGATGATTCAGTATAAGCTGTATCAGCTCGTAGCTTCGGCATCTGAGGCACAGACATCCTCACTTGATACCGGTGGTGTGGTTCAGTCAACTCCTGAGGTATTAAGATCAGCGAGCATCATGTTCGTAACAATTCCTATCATTATTATTTATCCATTCCTTCAGAAGTACTTCGTACAGGGAACAATGATCGGAGCGGTAAAGGGTTAACAGCCCACAGCTTAAGAGGCGTATTATACAACAATATCTGATAGTTTCCCCGAATGACGGGGTGATATATAAACTATGTATACTTTATCTTTAAAGGAGGATTAAGTTATGAAGAAAAATACTCTTCAGAAGGCTGTTGCCACAGCACTTGTAGGTGCAATGGCAGTCAGCACATTAGCAGGATGTAACAAGTCTGCGAATTCCGATTCAACAACAGCCGGAAACAACAACACAGAGACAACTACACCCGCAAGTAGCAACACAGAAACAACTACAGAGGCAACTAAGAATGACAGCCAGACAGTAGCAGGCATCGACGGCTGGGAGCCATTCGCTAACAAGGTTACACTTGAGATCCCTGTATACGACAGAGGCTCTTCAGGAAACGGATGCTCAGACGTTGAGAACAACTACTGGACAAAGTGGGTACAGGAGAACTTTGGTGATAAGTACAACATCGATGTTAAGTATGTTGGTATCACACGTAGTGCAGTTATGAACGATTATGCTATGTTAGCAGCAGCAGACGACCTTCCTACAATCTGTATGGAGTACGACTATGATAAGCTTGCTACATGGCAGGCTAACGGCGATATCAAGCCTTACGATGTTGAGGAGTTCAAGCAGATAGCTCCTACATACTGGCAGCAGATGGTTGACTACGGCAACGATGCTTACACAAAGTTAGCCGGAGAGGATTACCTTGCACTTGGTTACAGACCTTACGGTAATACAACATACACATTCGTAACATTCTATCGTCAGGACTGGGTTGAGGAGGCTGGATTTGATTCATATCCTACTAACAACACAGAGCTCCTTGAACTTTACGCTAAGCTCGTTGAGAACGGACATGCAGCTCCTCTTGGCGGAAGCAAGGTAAGCGGTGCCGGTATTGACCAGAACTACGGCTACAGAGATTACCCACAGGATGAGGAGACATGGGCTACAACAGGTGATTATCAGATTCCTGCTCTCTCAACAGAGGCTCAGAAGAGATTCCTCAAGTGGCAGAATACACTTTACAACAATGGTTACTTAAATGAGAACTACTACTTAAGAGATTCTTCTGAGGCAGAGGCAGACTTCATCAACGGCAAGGCATTTACATGGTCAGGTTATGTATCTTCAACAATGAACGTACTTAACTCTTTCTATGATGCTAATCCGGATGGAAAGCTTGCAGTAGTTGTATCTCCTTCAGAGTGGGCACAGGATGAGACATGGGGTTCTTCTCCATCTTACAGACCTGGTACTAACTTCGGTATGATGATTGGTTTCGCTCATGACGCTACAGATGATGAGGTTAAGGCAGCTATGATGTACCTTGAGTGGTTATGCCAGCCTGAGAACCTCTTCACAATGCAGTGGGGTATTGAGGGCGTTAACTTCAACTATGACGAGAATGGTGATCCTGTAGCAGTAGCTGACCAGTCAGGTCTTGCCGAGCAGCAGGGACATAACAACAACGTAGACTACTGGTGTGCAGTAAGTGCTGTTAAGACATTAGGCAATATCGAGAAGGATATTAAGGCTGTTGCTCCACAGGGACTTCCACAGGATTTCTATGATGAACTCCTTGCTAACTACGAGGGACAGGTTGCTCTTTACAATGCAGGTTATGCTAACTCTGACTGTCTCTTCGCTACAGCTATTGAAGCAGTATCTGAGTACAACCAGACATTATATGACCTCTATACAGAGTACAGAGATCAGCTCACAATGTGTGACCCTGATAAGTTCGATGCACTCTATGATGAGTTAAGCCAGAAGTATCTTGATGCAGGATATCAGGAAGTTATCGATGGCAGAAAAGAAGCTTTCGATGCAGGTAATACAACACGTCTCCAGTAATTTCTGGTAAATACTGATTCGTAAACAAATACAGCCCCATGGCGTTACGCTGTGGGGCTGTATTAAAAAGGAAATATAGTTTGTGTGCTTTTTCGACCGATATTCAGGTCGTGATATAGGCGGAAAAAATACATAAATTGTCAAAAGCAGAATGGAGGATTAAATGTTAAAGCTTGAATATGATAAGAAACAGATTGAAGAGGTTATTGATAAAATAGTTAAAAAGACCATGAACATGGATTTGACATGGGATTGGCCATGCGGTGTTGCGTATTACGGAATAGGCGAGGCTTATGAAAAGACGGGAAAGAAGGAATATCTTGACCTGCTTAAGGACAGAGTGGATGAACTTATCGACCTTGGACTTCCTAAGGTATGGACAGTCAATGCGTGTGCGATGGGACACTGCCTTATCACCCTTTACAAGGCTACAGGCGATGAGAAGTATCATGAGATTCTTATGAGCAAGATTCATTATATTCAGAAGGACGCTCTGAGATTTGCTGACAATGTTCTTCAGCATACGGTATCTGCAAACAATGATTTCCCTGAGCAGTGCTGGTGCGACACATTGTTCATGGCTGCATTTTTACTTTTACGTGTCGGTGTGATGGAAAAGAATCAGGAGATGATTGATGATGCTCTCAATCAGTATTACTGGCATATCAAGTATCTTCAGAACCCAAGCAGCGGATTATGGTATCACGGATATGACAATATTGCAGGCGACCACATGTCGGGAATATACTGGGGAAGAGCTAATGCATGGGCAGCATTCACCATGTCACAGGTTGGCGGAATCCTTCCTGAATGCTATCTTTACCCTAAGTTCATTGACATTGCAGGCTCACTCAACGAGCAGCTCGCGGCACTGAAGGTATACCAGACAGAGAACGGACTTTGGAGAACGGTTGTTGATGATCCGGAATCCTATGAGGAAGTTTCTGCTTCTGCAGGTATTGCGGCAGCGATGCTCACAAGAGGAAATCCGCTTCACAGCAAGTACATCAATAAGTCAATCAAGGGACTTATTGCTAACGTGAGTGAGGATGGAAAGGTTATGAACGTTTCTGGCGGAACGGCAGTTATGAGAGACAAGGAGGGCTACAGAGGAATCCCTAAGGCTTACATCCAGGGCTGGGGACAGGGACTTGCACTTGCATTTTTCTCCGAGCTTCTTGTATCGGATGACATTGAAAAGGACGGAGCACTCTAAGAGATAATATTATTGGGAGGAAAATACAATGGCAGCACAGAAAGGCGGATTCACACTTCCGGGTGAGTCGGGCTATGAGAAGCTTACACTTAAGATGGCGGAAAAGTGGGGCGCAGATGTAATAAGAGACAGTGACGGAACGGTTCTCTCCGATGAGATTCTGAATGCAGGATATGGAATATATTCTACAATATGTATTATTCGTGACCACAACGAGTGGGCTAAGAAAAATATGGATAAGCTTCAGCAGACTTTCCTTATGACGCAGCCTATTGTTGCGGATTGTGATACACTCACCGTGGAGCTTATGAAGGATTTCTTTGCTGAGCAGTTCTCAATTAACGAGACTGAGGATTCACTCAAGTACTGGCAGGTATACGACAGAACGACGGACACCCTTGTAGGAAGGGAGCATTGGAGCTATGCGGATGGCAAGGTTACAATCAAGGAAATAACTCCATGGCATAAGTATACGGTAAGCTTTATGGCATATCGTATATGGGAAGAGATTTCCATGTACAATCACACAACCAACAACTGGACAAAAGAGCATCTCATGCAGATTGATCCGAGACATGAGGCTACAAGAGAGTATATGCTTGGCTGGATGAGAAACTGGTGTGAGACGCATCCTGATACGACGGTAGTACGTTTTACCTCAATGTTCTACAATTTCGTATGGATATGGGGAAGCTGCGAGCGCAACAGAAATCTGTTCTCCGACTGGGGTTCCTATGATTTTACGGTGAGCCCGCTTGCACTTGATGAGTTCGCAAAGAAGTACGGCTATAGCCTTACTGCGGAGGATTTCATCAATCAGGGCAAGCTCCATGTTACACATATGGTCGGAACCAGGCAGAAGGCTGACTGGATGGCGTTTGTAAATGATTTTGTAATATGGTTTGGAAAGCAGCTTGTCGATATTGTTCACGAGTACGGCAAGAAGGCGTATGTGTTCTATGACGACAGTTGGGTAGGAATTGAGCCATACAACGGAAGATTCAAGGAGTTCGGGTTTGACGGGCTTATAAAGTGTGTGTTCTCCGGCTACGAGGCAAGACTCTGTTCGGGAGTTGATGTGCCTACACATGAGCTCAGACTTCACCCATACCTTTTCCCTGTGGGACTCGGAGGTGCACCTACATTTATGGAGGGCGGCAATCCTACACTTGATGCAAAGAAGTACTGGAACAGCGTGAGAAGGGCTCTTTTAAGACAACCTGTAGACAGAATCGGACTTGGCGGTTATCTCCATCTTGTTGAACCGTTCCCGGATTTCTGTGATTATATAGAGAAAGTATCCGATGAGTTCAGAACGGTCAAGTCATTCCATGCACAGGGCGCACCATTGTCGATTAAGACAAAGGTGGCAGTGCTTCATAGCTGGGGTAAGCTTCGTTCGTGGACGCTTTCGGGACATTTCCATGAGACTTATATGAACGACCTTATTCATATCAATGAATCTTTGTCAGGACTTCCTGTTGACGTATCATTCATCAGCTTTGAGGATGTAAGGGCGGGAGTTCTTAAAAATTATGATGTCGTAATCAATGCAGGATATGCAGGAAGCGCATGGAGCGGCGGTGACAACTGGAAGGACGAGGAGGTTGTGTCAAAGCTTACCGAGTGGGTATATAAGGGCGGAACCTTTATCGGTGTCGACGAGCCGTCAGCGGTTGCAGGCTATGATACATATTTCAGAATGGCACATGTTCTCGGAATCGATGAGGATACGGGCGCAAGAATCTGCCATGGCAGGTGGCAGTATGAGGTACAGCCTGTCGACGGACTTATGCCTGAGGGAAGCAGCATAAGAGGCAGAAGCGGACTCTATCTCACCGATGGCAACGCAAGAGTTGTTGCGGAGGCTGACGGAGCACCTGCAATGACAGTCAATGACTTCGGCAAGGGTAAGGGAATCTATATGTCCCACTACAACATAAGTCTTGAGAACACAAGAATGTTGTTCAACACAATTCTTCTTGCGGGCGGAGAGGCACTTGACGGAGAGTACATTACAGATAATCCATACACTGAGTGTGCATATTATCCTGCAAGCAGAATGCTTGTAATAATAAACAACAGCGGCGAGACACAGACGGCTTCGGTTAAGACTGAGGCGGGTGTCAAGAGTGCAACGCTTGAGGCGTATGATACCGCGATTATTCAGATGTAAGTAAAAGCCATTATCATCAAATTTAACGCATGACAGCAGTCTGCGGAAATATGATGATAATGGCATTTTTTTGATTTGTAACCCTTTCGGGATTAATATTTGAAAATCTTTGACAAGAAGGAAGCTTAGTTATATATTATAAGGGTAATAAACAAGGAGGTTTTAACATGGAAAAGGATACAAGCTGTGCATACTGCATGGAAGGCGAGTTGGTCGCTAAGTTTGGAATTAAGATTTGTGAGATGGACACCTGTAAGGTGTATTTATTTAAGGAACAGAGTCATCCGGGAAGAGTTATTCTTGCACACAAGAAGCACGTCGGAGATATGACGGAGCTGACAGCGGATGAGAGAGCGGCTTATTTTGAAGATATTGCCAAGGTTTCTTCAGTGCTTCAGAAGCTTTTTAACCCACAGAAGATTAACTATGGTGCTTATGGAGATACAGGACATCATCTTCATTTTCATCTTGTACCTAAGTATAAGGATGAGTTCGAATGGGGCGGAGTGTTCCTCATGAACCCTGATAAGAAGTACCTTACAGAGGAAGAGTATGCTGATATGGCTGCTAAGATTAAGGCGGGAATTGAGGCGTAGTTTATAATAATTGTCAATGGTGATACGGCTTTACGGGCTGTGAGAGGGAGATAATATGTCGGATATAAAACAGCAGGTAGAGGAGTGCCTTAGGCAGGCGGAGGAGATTGAGCGTGCCGGAGTTATCAAGGACAAGCTCAATACCACGTTTCGCGAGAATCTGAGGTATGAATTTCTTAAGTTTCTTGTATATTTGAGTGAGGGCGACGGATATATTGATGAGAAGGAAATCGCTTTTATAAACAGTGCTCTCGGTTATAAAATGACTGAGGCACAGATGAAATCCATCAGAATATATGACAAGCTCTGCGATGATACATACACAAAGAAGGTTCCGTTTGCACTTAAGGGGTTTGTGCTGTGTGATGCGGGAAGAAAGCTCGGTGATGATAAGAAGAGAGCCAACAATCTTGTCAACACGTTCCGTGCACTCGGTCAGGAGTTCATTGCATGCAATGATGTGACCAGCGAGCAGGAGGTAAAGCTTCTCACCGATTATATGACAATCATGGAAAAATTCCTTAAAGAATACGGACTTTATGACAGCAAGCTATCGGTTAAGACGAGGAGGACTGAGAAGCGCTCTGTTGATGAGGTGCTTGAAGAACTCAATTCGCTTGTCGGACTTGACGGAGTTAAGCAGGAAGTGAACAGCCTTGTAAATCTGCTGCGCATACAGAAGCTTCGCGAGGAAAAGGGAATGAAGCAGCCTAACGTGTCAAAGCATCTCGTATTTTCGGGAAATCCGGGTACAGGTAAGACGACGGTGGCGCGTATGCTTGCTGATATATATAATTCGCTCGGAATTCTTTCGGGCGGACAGCTCGTTGAGGTTGACCGTTCAGGACTTGTCAGCGGCTATATAGGTCAGACTGCAACGAAGGTTATGGGAGTTGTCGAGCAGGCACTTGGAGGAATACTTTTTATTGATGAGGCTTATACTCTTACGGCTAATAAGGGGGAGGGGGACTTCGGACAGGAGGCAGTTGACACTCTGTTAAAGGCTATGGAAGATAACAGAGACAATCTGGTCGTGATTGTGGCAGGATATCCCGATCTGATGGACGAATTCTTAAGCTCTAATCCGGGACTGCGTTCCAGATTTAACAAGTTCATTTTCTTTGATGATTACAATCCGGATGAGCTTTACCAGATACTTATAGGAATGGCGAAAAAGCAGGACTATGTCCTATCCGGGGATGCCAAGGTCAAGGCGAAAGAATATTTTGTTCAGGCATGTGCGAACAAGACCGAGAATTTTGCCAATGCAAGAGAGGTCAGAAATTATTTTGAGAAAGCTGTCTCTAAGCAGGCTACAAGGCTTGTCAAGAATATCAGTGCCATTGATGAGCAGATGCTTCTCACAATAGAAGCCGATGATCTTGAAAACTTCGTGAGCGTAAGCTAGAAATTAGTGAAAAATATGTGAACTTTATGGATTTGCTTTACTTTTAAGGGTAAAGTGTGATATAACTAAATAGCTGTCGCATGTGGCAGCTATTTAGTTTTTTTATTCCTGAAGGGGAAGAATTGGAGGAAATACAGTGAAAAAGAGAGTATTAGCACTTGTACTTGCGGGAACAATGGTATTTGGCCTTACAGCCTGCAATAAGAGTGGAAAGAATGACACAACAACAGCAGCCGATGGCGAGACAACAGTAGCGGATTCAACAACTGAGACTACAGAGGCACAGCCTGTTACACAGACAACAGAGGTTACTGATTACAGTGAGTATCTCACATTAGGCCAGTATACCGGAATTGATATAGCAGTTGATGCAGCCGTAGTTACGGATGAGCAGGTTCAGAGTTCCATTGACTCGTTAGTAAGCTATTATAATACCAACATGGTTGAGGCTGAGCATATTACAACAGGAACAACGAAGGACGGAGATGTAATCAACCTTGATTACAGCGGTGCACTTGATGGTACTGCATTTGAAGGCGGTACAGCTACATCACAGACTTACACTATAGGTTCAGGAAGATTTATCAGCGACCTTGATAAGCAGCTTGCAGGACTTGAAGTCGGCAAGGAATATGAGCTTAAGTGTACATTCCCTGATGATTACACCAACAATCCTGATTTAGCAGGTAAGGAGACAGTGTTTACCGTTACCGTTAACTACATTGAGGGTGACAAGGATGAGTATGAGTGGGGCGACGAGTTCGTTAACCTCTACACCAACGGTGAGTACACATCGGCAGATGATTACAGAAAGTTAATTGAGACACAGCTTATATCCAAGGCTGAGTCTGAGCAGCAGACTGAGTACGAGAACGCACTCTGGAGCAAGATTATCGAGAACAGCACAGTAGCTTCATATCCTGAGGAGAAGTTATCAGGTATAGCAGATGATTACTACAACTACTATGTACAGTATTTTACCTACTATGCATCACTCTATGGCATGGATATGGCTTCATTCCTCTCAGGTGTATATAACATGACAACGGATGATCTCACTGAGGAGTGCCAGGCGATGGCTAAGCAGGAAGTTGGATATATCATGGCTGCATGTGAGATTTTCAAGGATCTTGGAATGACACTTACAGATGAGGAATACAACACAAGGGCACAGGACACGGCTGCACAGAACGGATTTGATTCAGCAGCTGCATTTGTTGAGCAGTATGGTGAGGAATATGTGCGTGAAAGCTTCATTTTTGATATTGTTTCCGATTATCTGGTTGAGAACAATAACATGGTAATAAATGAATAACAATCAATCTTAGTGGATTGATAATGGGACGGCGGTATATTAGAGACTTTTAATATGCCGCCGTTTGTGCTATGATAATATTGAGTTTCGAAAATTCATGGAATGGAGAAACTACAGTTGTTATGTATGATTATATGATAAATTATGTAAGGGTTCAGCGGAAGGTTAACGTAGGAGGAGAGGGCGATGAGAGAAGTGGGAGACATTTTTAGAGAAGTGTCACAGGCGGCAGGTGATATAGTTTTCAGATATGATATCGTGACGGAAAAGTTTATGCAGTACTCTGACAGGAGTGAGCTTGCCAAATACGGGGCATGGCTGTCCGACTTTGACAGTTCAATGATAAATGCTAAGATGATTTATCCTGATGATGTGGAGACATTTCAGAAGCTTGCGGACAGAATTAAGAGCGGCGATGTTGGGACTATAGAGGGCTTTTTCAGAATGAGACTTCACATCAGTGCTGACTATCGTTGGTATAGACTGCTTGCAAGGACGAAGTTCGAGCAGGGTGTGCCGGTTGAAGTGCTGGGGAGAGTTACGGATGTCCATGACTATATGGCATCCAAAAAAGAGAAGGCGGTCGGAGCCATCGGACATATTATGGATATGATGGGGCTTTCTGATGAAAAAGAGGTAATAGAGACTTTGGAACGATATGCATCGAAGCATAAGTCGGATGTGATGCTCGCATGCGTAATATATGATATATCCGAGTATAATAATGTTGTGTGCGGAATGAGCAGAAACAAAGAAGAGGAGTTCCTTATTAATCTGATCAGACGTATAAGAAGGAACTATCCTCATGGGACACTTGTGTGCAGAGCGTCTCTTGAAAGGTTTGCAATATTTGCGGGTGGAATAGAGAGTATCACGGAGCTTGGTGATGCAGTGGCAGGAAGTATGCATGAACTGCAGGAACTCGGAATACAGTATATGGACCGGCTTAATGAAGGTGATCTTGGTGTGTATGTTGGAGTTAATTATGAAAAAAATGTCTGTGGAATAGGACATGACATATACGACCGCGCTGTGCAGGCACTTGAACAGGCACTGAAAAATGACACGGGAAAGATTGTTTTTTACAAGAAGGATACAGAGCCTTCAGAAGAGGCATGTTCGAGACAGGATGATTCCATTGCCGAGAATGCCATAAGGACGATTGAGAAAGCAGAGAAGAAGGGGTATACAAGGGGAAAGTTAAGGAAATGTGCACTCAACTGTATGAGTGCTCTGCTTGAGAAAGTAGGAAAACTTTATGGATTTGAGAGAGTGGCGTTGAGCGTGCGAGGAAGTGAGGGATACGCTGAAGTCAGTGAGTGGCACGGAAAAGCAGTGGATAATATTCCTGACGGATGTCGTCTTCATGTGAGCGGAGAACCTGACGCCGTGGAGGAAAAGGTGACCTTCTGGGAGCCGTACATTGTCAACGATGTCAATTCATATCCGGATAGCAGTGACTATGGAAGAATGGTTGGGCTCAGTGCGGTGACAAGCTTTGCACAGGCGGGTTTTGAATGTAATGACGGAATCAGATATATTGTGTCATTTGAGTACTATACACAGTCATATGTATGGAGCGAGGAAAAGTTAAATGCTCTTAATATTATAAAGTATGCAGCTGATTTTTGCATGAAATATATAGGAGAGTAGAATCCGGGAGAATAAAGATGGTTACATTATTGTCAAAAATTTTTATAAAGGACAATACTCAGGATATCAGAAAGGCATATGGAAGTCTGTGCAGTATACTTGGGATTGTACTGAATATACTGCTGTTTATAGGAAAGTATGCGGTCGGATTTTTGAGCAGTTCTATTGCGATAACGGCGGATGCATTTAACAACCTGTCGGATGCGGGCTCATCATTCATAACACTTGTGGGTTTCAGATTTGCAGGAAAAAAACCTGACCCGGAACATCCGTTTGGACATGGACGCTTTGAGTACATATCAGGATTTGTGGTGTCGGTTATCATAATTGTTATGGGGCTTGAGCTTGGACACTCGTCAATCGTGAAGATTATAAAGCCGGAGGCTGTTGACACAAGCATTGCGTCCATTATTGTGCTCCTCGCTTCAATAGGCGTTAAGGTGTATATGTGCATATACAACAGACGTGTAGGTGCTAAGATTGATTCGGCGGCTATGAAGGCCACAGCAATAGACAGCCTGAGTGATACGGTGGCGACAAGTGTTGTACTTATATCGGTATTGCTCTGCAGGTTCTGTAATATCAATATTGATGGAATATGCGGTGTTGCAGTTGCATGTTTTATTTTGTATGCAGGATATGATGCGGCGAAGGATACAATCAGCCCGTTGCTTGGAAAGGCACCCGATGAGAAATTTGTGGAGGAGATAGAGAATACGGTTATGGCACATAAGCATGTGCTTGGAGTGCATGATCTGGTTGTGCATGATTATGGTCCCGGACGTGTGATGATTTCCCTCCATGCCGAAGTTCCGGGAGACGACGATATTTTTGAGCTGCATGAAGAGATAGATGCCATAGAGAGGGAGATTAAGGGAAGATTGGGCTGTGAAGCCGTGATACATATGGATCCGATTGACAGAAATAACGGGGAATTAAAGCATATCATGGCGTATATGAGGGAGCAGATATTTAATATTGACCCTGCCATGTCGATACATGATTTCCGGATGGTGACCGGACGTGAGAGAACGAACCTTATATTTGATGTTGTTGTTCCGTACAGCTATAAGGGAACAAAAGAAGAGCTTATTAAAAAAATCCAAAAAGCCGCATCTGAGCTTGACAGCAGATATCAGGTAATAGTTGATATAGACAGAGCATATGTGAGGTAGCATCGGTAAGTGAATATGTGATTAGTGAAAAGTCATCTGCGAAGTATGTCGGCAGATGGCTTTTTTTGTCGAACGATTGTAAGTTTTATCGCGATATTTTTTGTTAGACTTAAGATGTCAAAGGGGAGTCAGTGATTGATGAGAGGAGGTTGTATATGAGGGTTCATTATCTAAGGGAGAAGGAAAAATTAAGCATAAGCGGAGCCTGTGTTCAGGCAAAGATAATACGCAAGGAAGACAAAAAGATATATCTGAGAATATGGAACAGTGGAACTGAACCGGCGTATAATGTCAACTTCTATATACCTAAGGGACATAGAATATGTATACTCAAAAGCCGTCTTGATTATCATGTGCTTAATCCCGGGCAGGCATTCGATGAATATGCGGTTGCAGATGAAGAACTGCTTAGGGACGTGGAAATCGTGACGTACTGGGAGGATGAAAAAAAGTGCCTGTATTCGATGGAACAGACAGAGACGGCGAAGAATATTTTAAAAAAAATGTGTGTCTGTCATGTATGATTCTGCTTATGGTGTACATACTATTCTCGTGGCGGAAGAGACAGTTTTCCGTAATAAATATGAGAAATGAGGTCAATTATGAGCGAAAATTACAGTGAACAGAACAAGTCCTATAACTATGGAGGAGAGCATAGCAAGTCCTCGAACAAGAATCAGAACAAGTATTCAAACAAGAATCAGAATAAGGCAACTGATAAGAATGAGAATAAGTCAGAGAACTGCCATGATGGCGGTCAGGGAAAGTAATCTGACAACAACGTCGTAAAGATTATCAAATGTGAGTGAGGGCAGGATGTGCGCATGCATATCCTGCCATTTGCTTTGAAAATTCCGGTGTCTACAGAAGCAGAAAACAGAATGCAGTCAATATTATAAGGAAAATAAGGTTGTATATTGTGAATGTAAGTACATAATTTCCTTTATGGGCATCGTCAGAAGCACAATAGCCGCGAAAAGATATGATGCTTGCCAGGGATGCAATCAGCGTTCCAAGCCCTCCGATATTGACGCCGTACAGAAGAGGAAGGTAATTGGTTGTGAAGCCCGACAGAAGTATTGCAGCAGGTACGTTGCTTATAATCTGCGAAAAGCCAATGCCGAGAAGCATTTCACGTCCTGAAATCAGACGGCTCATAATGGATGATACTGCCGGAATGCGCTCCATATTGCCTATAAATACAAAAAAACACACGAAGGTTAAGAGCAGAAAGTAATCAATTTTTTTAAAAAGAGTTCTGTCACACAGCAGTATTGTTATGACAACAATGCAGAGCATAATCGGATAGCTGATAACGTGGCTTACGCAAGCCGTGCAGACGAGAAACAGAAGTATGTATATCATCGGTCTTATCCCTCCTGTTATTTGACTGTTGGAAGGAGCAGTGTTTTCCGAAAGAGGTGTATTTTTTAAAAGAAGTACACCTATAAGCAGGAGAACGGCGGATAATGCAGACAGAGGAAGCATACGCAATATAAATTCCCGTATGGATATGTGGAATGCAGAGTACAGATACAGGTTCTGCGGGTTGCCGACAGGAGTGAGCATGCTGCCGAGATTGGCGGCAATGGTCTGTAATGTAATTACAGGTATCAAGAGGCTTGTTCTGCCTGTAAGTGTCAGCAGCATAACCGCAAATGGGACGAACGTGATAAGTGCAACATCGTTGGTTATGAACATTGAACTGAAAAAACACAAAAAGACAAGTATAAGAGCAAGACCTCGTGTATTCTTTGCATGCTTAAGAAGCCGTGAGCCGAGAGCGGCGAACATACCGGTTTCCTTAAAGCCCGCTACGACGAGCATCAGACAGAAGAGCAGGGCGATGACTCTGTAATCTATGTATCCGGCATATTCGGCGTCGGGGGTGACAAAGAAGGCGGATATAATGGAGAGAAGGACCGCGGCTGACAGGACGGTCTCTTTTTTGATAAAGGAAATGAATGATTTCAAGCTGTTTAATCCTCCTCAATAACATGAATTTCGAGGTAATCGAAATCTATGTGTTCTACAAAGCTGTCCTGTGTAAAGCGTGTCTTGCTGTGCTTCCTAAAGTCATTGATATTGATGTCCAGCCATATAGGTGTCTGAAGGTCGAATGTATGACAGACCTTGTCGAGTGCGTCGAAAACCTTTTTGGTTCTGTTAATATTGTAATCATCATTGCATACGACCATATCGCGTACAAGATGATTGTCCTTGAATTCTTTAGCCCATAATCGAAACATGAGTGTCCTCCTTGTCTGTGGCGATGATGGAGGTATTATATCACATATTTGTCAAATAAAAAACATACATATCGGACGTTCAACAAATAAAATCATGGCATCCTGCCAAAACTGATGTTAAATCGCAGGATTGCCATGACTTTATGCTGTTGAACTCAGTATTAAAGATGTGGTATAATGAGCGAAGCATGAGCAGTGCCGCCACATAGAAATATGACTGATTGTGCTTGCACAAAATCAGTCATATTTCTATGTGGCGATAGTGCGAAGCACGGACAGCGAGAAAATCAGGGATTTTCGAGCTGAGCGTTGCGAAGGCGTCAGCGTTCGAGCTGAGCGTTGCGAAGGCGTCAGCGTTCGAGCTGAGCGTTGCGAAAGCGGGTATGTTGTGATTATATAACAGGGGGATTGGGAATGAAAAAGATTTTTAATAATATATTTGTCGACGGATTCACCGGAATGACATTGGGGCTGTTCGCCACATTGATACTCGGAACGGCTTTCACACAGCTCGGAGCATGGGTTGGCGGGGCTGTGGGCGCACAGCTTGCGGCGATAGGAAATGTCGCTAAGACTCTCACGGGAGCCGGAATAGGGGTTGGGGTTGCGGCAAAGTGCAACGCGGATTCGCTTGTCACGGTTTCTGCCGCGATTGCGGGAATGTTAGGCGCATTTCACAGCGTGACGGCGGTTGCATTAGGAGCGGTCGGAGAACCGCTCGGTGCATTTATTGCTGCATATATCGCAATACAGGTAGGAATGCTGATTTCCGGAAGGACGAGCTTTAGCATACTTGTAACGCCGATTATCTCGATATTTGCGGGCGCACTTGTCGGATATTTTGTCGGACCGTATATAACGAAGTTTGTGTATTGGCTCGGCAGTCTTGCAAGCTACAATGTGGCACAGTCGCCTATCGTTGGCGGCATAATTGTTGCCGTGCTCTTTTCGATGTTCGCTGCGATGCCTGTGAATGTTATTGCAATAGCAGTTTCAATAGGGCTATACGGCGTGGCTGCAGGTGCAGCTACCATTGGAGTATGCTGCAGCATGGTTGGATTCGCTGTTGCCGGATATAGTGAGAATAAAATAGGCGGAATGCTTGCAATAGGATTCGGAACGTCTATGCTTGAATTTCCTAACATCTTAAGACGCCCGCTTATATGGATTCCTTCCATAATATCTGCGGCGATATTAGGTCCGGTAGGAAGTGCTCTTCTTCATATGAGTAATTCAGCGGCAGGAGCCGGAGCAGGTTCGCTTATACTTATAGGTCAATTCTCGACATGGCATTCGATGGTTCCGTCTACACCGGGAGCTATCGTGATAATAGAGATGGTGCTTATGCACTTTCTGCTTCCGGGGCTAATAAGCCTGTCGGTCAGCGAAGTAATGCGCAAGCTTAGCTGGATTAAAAATGGAGATATGAGGCTTCAGGCTTGAACGCATAGGTGACAGACAGTACAGCAGACCGTCGGCAATGGCATCCGCAAGATTCATCACAGTGGACAGTCTGGTTGTCTGTAAAAGCATTGGGTCGTTGCTTCCGGATACATTTACGATGCCGGTGATGTGAAGGTCGCCGACATCGGGAAGCTGTTTGTTCACTCCCAGACCGGGTCTTAGCGGTCCTGTACCTACGGTCACGTAGCCGATATGATTCTTCGTGCCCAGCGACGCATCCACGGCGATACAGAAGGGCTTGCCGTGCCGTCTCTCGATATCCGAGAGTACATGCTCGAGATTGATTGCATGCACAGGCGAATCAAGAGTGCCGTAGACGGTTATTCCGTTTTCGGTGAGTTTTCGGCTGTCTGAGATTATTCTGTTGAGGAGCTTATAACCTACAATCGGTCCGAGACTGTCACCTGTGGAACGGTCGGTGCCTATACACAGGATGACGACATCATCAAGTGCCTTGTCGGATTTGAGGAGAAGCTCGGTGAGACGGACTCCTATTTTGCAGGCAGCACTGCCCGCTGTGGTATCAAAATAATAATTTTCAGTCAATGTTTTCATATACGAATTATATGTAAAAATGGACAGCTTTATTCGCAAACCATATACTCATAGGGATTTTTTGCGAAAAAACATTAAAAAAGTCGCAAAAAAAAGATGCACTTGCCGACAGAAAATGTTAAACTGTTAGTGTTCATGTAATAAAGCCGTATGCGGCACCGCGGATATGGCTTTGTGACAGCTTTATGCGGTGCAGAAATGAGGTTAAGAGTGAAGGAACATGTAGTAAAAAAGAAGAACAGCCACGAACTGCCTAAGAACATACGTCAGGTAGGGGATTTGGATTTAGATAAAAGAGTATATATTGAAGATTATGCTTTTTCGTTTGTCAGAGAGCTTACTCTTGATGAGGACGAGGAGGGCAGAGTCGGAATTCTGCTTGGCGAGGAGAAGAAGATTGACGGAGAGAATTACACCTTTGTCTATGGGGCAATGGAAATCACGAATGCTTCCGTCTATGACGGCAAGGTAAGCTTTACACAGGAGACATGGCCGCTTGTGAACACGAACCGCAGTACATATTTTGAAGGTATGGATATTGTGGGCTGGTATCTTGTGTCATCTACTATAAGACCTGAGAAAAATATGGCTCTTGAGAGGACACATATCGACAGCATAGGCAGATACAAGGCATTTTTGTATGTCAATCCCAATGAAAAGACTGAGGAGATATACAGCTGCTTTGATTCAGGGCTTGAAAGCCTTGATGGTTATATAGTGTATTTTGATAAAAATGAACAGATGCAGAGGTATATGGCAGAGGTTAAGCCAGCAAAGAAGCCTACAACTGCAGACGATATGGTTATGAAGAGGTACAGACAGGTTATGAGAGAGAATAAGAGTGAGCCAAAGGCAAGACAGCAGTTATCGATAATGTATGCGCTCAGCGCAATTTTAGTTATATTTGTGCTTGTTGCGGGAGTGGCAAGACTTCAGTCTGAGAGTCATGCGGACAGCAAGGAATCCATGGTTGAGAGCGGCGGAGATTATGTTGAGAATAATACGGCAGTCAATGCGACACCGGTGGCTACACAGGATGAGACACTTGACATCAATTATGCTGACGGAAATGTGGAGACTACGGAGGCACCACAGGAGAGTGTATCCGATACGGAGACACCGGCAGAGGAGACATCGACTGAGGCGGAGACGGTTACAGAGGAGACGACAACCGAGGAAGTGACGACCGAGGAGGTTACAACAGAGCCTGAGACAACGACGCAGGCACATCGCTCATATGTGGTACAGTCAGGAGATACCTTATCGGGTATTATCATTAAGGAATACGGCAGCTATGATACGGAAAAGCTCAATGCACTTCTTGAGCTCAACGGGATCACTGACGGAGGAAACTCGATCAATATAGGCGATGAGCTTCTGCTTCCATAAATAGGGATGATTTTATGTCAAAAAAGGTAAAAGTTTTAACAGCTACTGCAGTTTTACTTGCGGTGTTTGCGGTGGGCGCATATTTTATGCATGGCTACATGAACCGTAAGCCTGTTTACACGGGTTATATCACGGTTAAGTCTACGGACAGGGCGGATAGCAAGAGCGCATCGTATGCGAAATTCGGAGACGGATTTGTCCGTTACAGCAAGGACGGAATAGCATATTATAATTCGGATAATACGCCGCAGTGGAATGCGTCTTATGAATTGCAGATTCCCACGCTTGATGTGCGCGGCGATTATTGTGCGGCTGCGGGAATCGGCGGTTCGTGGGTGTATGTGTTCAACAAGTCAGGTGCGGTAATGTCAGTAGATACGATTCTTCCGATTGTCGGGGTAAGCGTGGCAGCCAACGGGTGTGTGGCGGTTATCCTTGAGGATGGAAATACCCAGTATATTGATATGTATGATACCACCGGTGAGAAGGCATACCGGATTAAGACCTCGATAAGCGGAAACGGAGTCCCGACGGACATAAGTATATCCGATGATGCGGTTAAACTTATGGTGGCTTACAGCGGAATTGAGGAGAATGAGATTGGAACAAGCGTCATATTCTATAATTTCGGCGAGGTCGGAAAGAATGAGGCTGAACGTCTTGTGGGAGGTTTTGACCAGTACTCCGGAATGCTTGTTCCGATGGTTCAATTTGTGACTGCCGATACGGCGATAGCTGCCGCGACAGAAAAGCTGAGCATTTACAGTATCACACAGTATCCTAAGCTTGTGGCTGATATTGTGTATGAGGATGAGCTTCATGGGATATTCTATTCACAGCAGTATATTGGACTCGTACTTCGCAACCATGAGCAGGGGTATCCGTACAGAATAGAAGTGTATGATATAAAGGGAAGCAGGCTTGGTAGCTGCATGATAGAGACCGACTATAAGGAATATGCTTTTGTTAAAGATAATATATTTATGTATGACGACAATGATGTAAGGCTATTGTCATTCTCGGGCAAGGAGCGTTTCAGGTATACGTTCGAGACAGCGATTGACAGCCTTGTCCCTGTTTCGGGGGATGATACCTATGTGTATATCAACTCGAGAAAGGTTCAGAAAATCAGGCTGACAGAGTAAGATGCGCAGTCAGCGAAGTCGATTGCAAATATTCGTGATAAATTTATTAAAAAATCTTGACATCAGCAGATAAGTCTGATATACTATAAAAGCTGTTGATGGCATGGCGACTTAGCCAAGTGGTAAGGCGTGGGACTGCAACTCCCTGATCGTTGGTTCGAGTCCGACAGTCGCCTTTTTTACAGCGGAATCCTGAAGGCTTCAAGGCTTTCAGGATTTTTAAGTTGAGTGAGGTAAAATCCGGGAGTTCGCTTCCGAGCTGCTTATTGAAGCGGGGTATGGACATGGAATTTGAAACAGGTGATGTGATTACAATGAAGAAGCCTCATCCGTGCGGAAGCAGGGAGTGGGAGATTCTGCGTGTCGGGGCAGATTTCAGGCTCAAGTGCATGGGATGCAGTCATCAGGTTATGCTGCCGCGCAAGCTGGTGGAGAAGAATTTCAGAGGATTTGTGAAAAAAACACTTGCATAATCCAAATGTATATGATAACATCTACATTTGTGATATATTATTTATTTCCTTGCTCTGTACAAGAGTTACAGGGCCAGAGACCATAAGGAGGTACAAGAAAGCATGAACAAGTACGAATTAACAGTTGTTATCAGTGCTAAGTTAGAAGACGAGGCAAGACTTGCAACACTTGAGAAAGTGAAGGACATGATCGCTCGCTTCGGCGGTACTGTAACTAATGTAAACGATTGGGGTAAGAAGAAGCTTGCTTATGATATTCAGAAGATGAGCGAAGCATTCTATACTTTCGTTGAGTTTGATGCACCTGCTACTGCACCTGCAGAGCTTGAGGCACAGCTTCGTATCATGGACGGCGTTGTAAGATATCTTTGCGTTTCCGTAGAGGCATAATCTTGTGACATATCATCCGAAAGGAGAGTAGTCTATGAATAAGGTAATTTTGATGGGAAGATTGACAAGAGATCCTGATGTGCGTGTAAGCACAGGCGAGAGATCAATGTCAATTGCAAGATATACACTGGCAGTTGACCGCAGAGGAAGAAGAAGCGATAACGGCGAGCAGACAGCGGATTTTATATCCTGTGTTGCATTCGACCGTGCTGCTGAGTTTGCGGAGAAGTACCTTCATCAGGGTACGAAGGTTGTGGTTACCGGAAGAATCCAGACGGGAAGCTACACCAACAAGGACGGTCAGAAGGTATACACAACAGATGTTGTTGTAGAGGATCAGGAGTTTGCAGAGAGTAAGGCTGCAGGCGCTAACAACGGAGGCTTTGCACCGAGCGACAGACCAATGCCTGCCGCAGCAGCACCGGCGGATGGATTTATGAATCTTCCGATGGGTGTTGAGGATGAAGGTCTTCCTTTCAACTAAATTTTTATAAGGAGGTCACGATAATGCCAAATATCAGAGAAAATAAGTCTTCCGACGCTCCAATGAAGAAGAAGCTTGGACGCAGAAGAAAGAAAGTTTGCGTATTCTGCGGAGACAAGAACGGCGTTATAGATTATAAGGATGTTAATAAGTTAAAGAGATATGTATCTGAGAGAGGTAAGATTCTTCCTAGAAGAATTACCGGAAACTGCGCTAAGCATCAGAGAGCACTCACAGTTGCTGTTAAGAGAGCACGTCATATCGCTTTAATGCCATACACATTAGACTAATTTAAGGCGTAAGGAATCGTAAGACGGTTAAAAAGGGGGACATATCCTATGGATATGCCCCTTTTTTTGACACCTGAATCGTGATAGGAAACTTCGTTCCTATTACACAAAAGTCTAAAAAGGATTGCGTGTGCCATCTAAAAGTTCAACGGCTTCACCGCCAAGGACAGCTTTGATAAAATCGCGGCTGTTTTTCAGCTTGCGCTCAAATACCATTCCGCCATAGACCATCTCTGTCGAGTGCTGGTCTGAACCTGCCGTCTTTGCAAGCTGATGCCTGTCGGCATAGTCGATGGCTCTGTCGTTGAATTCAGGGTGTCCCATACATCTTGACTTGGTGAGAGTTCCGCTGTGGGTGGCATTGACTGCTTCGACACCGTCGACATATTCAGGAAAGAGGCGAATTTCGGGGATATACGGAGCTTCCCTGAACGGATGCGCATGTATTACCATACCGCCTCCGGCATGTACAAGTTCATACTGTGTCTTTACATCGGCATCGCGGATTTCCGGATGAGCGAGAAGCCAGTCCTTATCAAGACCATGTATGAGGAATTCTGTTCCCTTGTAGCCGGACTCCCAGCCGAAGAATACCTGAAGACCGATGCGGTTTCCTTCCTCAAGTGCGTTCTCATAACCCTTACAGAAGCCGTTAACCCATTCACCCCATGGAAGTGAGCGGTCAACTGCCGTGTTGCCGTAGAAAAAGTGGTCGGTGATAATGATTCCGGTATATCCGGCAGCTTTGTATGCATCAACTATATCGATGGCTCTTGAGCGTCCGCAGGCACTTCCTTCGCTGGTGTGCAGATGAGTCTCGTATATATATTTTTTATTCATGATATGAAAATCTCCGTTTCTTTATGAAATGTAAAGCTCGAAATTATAGTTTACACCATATAATAGCAAATCTCATTTCTTTTTTCCATATAAAAATAAGTCTTAACTTCATAAACAATGTTAACCTCTTAACAATCATTAAGAACTTAATGTTTTTTTAGAAAAAACAGTGTTATTTGGGCAGAAAGAGATTAAAGAAAGGTTGCTTTTTATTTTTGGATAGATTAAGATAGAAACAGTGCTTTAAGCGTGAAAAATTATCGGAGGTACATAAATGAACACAGCATTAGTTATTATGGCGGCAGGAATGGGAAGCCGCTACGGCGGTATCAAGCAGATAGAACCTGTTGGACCGAGCGGGGAGATTATACTTGATTATTCGATATATGATGCTCTTGAGGCAGGCTTTGACAAGGTTGTATTTATTATAAGAAAGGATATCGAGGAGGCGTTCCGCGAGGCAATCGGAGACAGAATTGAGAAGCGTGTGAAGGTTGAGTATGTGTTCCAGAACATGGAGGACCTTCCGGCAGGATATACGGTGCCGCAGGGAAGAACGAAGCCTTGGGGAACGGGACAGGCGATTCTCGCATGCAAGGACGTGGTTAATGAGCCGTTTGCGGTTATCAATGCGGATGACTATTACGGCAAGGAGGGACTTAAGAAGATTCATGAGTACCTCTGTAATCCTGATAAGGCTGACAGGAGGTTTAATTTCTGCATGGCAGGCTTTGAGGTGGGAAACACACTTAGCGAGAACGGAACGGTTACAAGAGGAATCTGCCAGGTCAAGGACGGCATTCTTACCAAGATTGTGGAGACAAAGGAAATCGGAAAGGGTGATAACTGTGCGGTTACACCGGACGGAAATGTTCCGCTTAATCAGCCTGTGTCCATGAATATGTGGGGTCTCACTCCTGATATATTCCCTGAGCTTGAGAAGAGATTCGTCACATTCCTCGGCGGAATTGATGGCAATGAGCAGAAGGCTGAGTATCTTATCCCGACGATAATCGGAGATATGGTCGAGGAAGGTCTTGCAGAGGTGCATGTGCTTCCTACAAGCGATAAGTGGTTCGGTGTGACCTACAAGGAAGATAAGGCACTTGTTGTGAACTCATTTGCCGAGCTTGTGGAGCAGGGAGTATATAAGAAGAAGCTTTGGGAATAGATTTTAAAAGGAGTTGATTAATATGATACGTCCGGGACGAAATGATGCGTGCTGGTGCGGAAGCGGACTTAAGTACAAGAGATGTCACAGCAATTTTGACGATAAGCTTGAGAGCATGAGACTTATGCATGCGGTTGTTCCTTCGCACAAGCTTATCAAGACACCTGAACAGATTGCCGGAATTAAGGAGAGTGCTAAGATTAATATTGCGGTGCTTGACTATGTGGCGGAGCATATCAAGGCAGGAATCACGACAGAGGAGATTGATAAGTGGGTGTATGATGTGACAACGGGCATGGGAGGAATCCCGGCTCCGCTCAACTATGAAGGATTTCCTAAGAGTGTATGTACATCCATTGATAACCAAGTATGCCATGGAATACCGTCGCCTGATGTGATGCTGCGTGAAGGGGATATAATCAATGTAGATTGTTCGACTATTCTTAATGGATATTTTTCCGATTCATCGAGAATGTTCTGTATCGGAGATGTATCACCGGAGAAAAAAAGACTTGTGGATGTTGCAAAGGAGAGCCTTAATGTCGGACTTTCAAAGGTAAAGCCGTGGGGCTTTCTAGGCGATGTCGGACAGGCAATAAATGATTTTGCGAAGCAGAACGGATACTCTGTTGTAAGAGAAATCGGAGGCCACGGTGTAGGGCTTGAATTTCATGAGGATCCGTTTGTAAGCTATGTGTCAAAAGCCGGGACAGAGATGGTTATGGCACCGGGACTTATGTTCACCATTGAGCCGATGATTAATATGGGCAGGCAGGAAATTTACATTGACGAAGATAACGGATGGACCGCTTATACTGAGGACAGACTTCCTTCAGCCCAGTGGGAGATACAGGTGCTTGTGACAGAGGAAGGATACGAGATAATATCGTATTAGCGGATGGAGCAGGCTATGACAGATAAAGTACTTGATTATGTGGCACTTGACCTTGAGACAACGGGACTCAGTCCGCGCGATGACAGGATAATTGAGATTGGTGCCGTAAAATACATAGGCGGAGTAAGAACAGACAGCTTTGCCTGTTTTGTGAATCCTGATATACACATTCCGGAGAGAATTACAGAGATAACCGGAATTGATGACAGCATGGTAAGCCATGCGGAGTACATTGACACGGCGCTTGCCGGACTGCTTGATTTCCTTGGTGACATGCCGGTGTTAGGACATAATGTTGCGTTCGATTACGGCTTTGTGTGCCAGAAAGCGCTTGATATGAAGATAAAGTATCACACTACGGGAATTGACACACACAGAATATCCAAGATATTGCTTGCGGGACTTGAGAGCAGAAGTCTTGAGAGTCTGTGCAGCTACTACAATATTGTGGAAGAGCCGAGACACAGAGCTTTCTCAGATGCGGCTGCTGCGGCAAGATTGTATGAATGTCTCTACAGTGAAGCACAGCGCAGTGAAGCACAGGATTATGGAAGCCTTTTCATGCCGATGGATATTGTCTATACAGCGAAGAAAGATACGCCGATAACACCGAAGCAGACAGCTTTTTTGAAGAGTCTTATAAAGCAGCACGGAGTGGCTTTGGACAAAAAAATAGAAAGCCTGACAAAGAGCCAGGCTTCAAGGGAAATCGATAAGATATTGTCAACATATGGAAGAAGCTTTCAATAGTTAAGGCTTAACCTCTGTAGAAGCAAGCTTTCCCGTCAGTTCGCGTATGATGGCGGATTTCATGGGTGTTGTAATGCTCTCGGCATGTTCTGTAAGCTGTCTTACATCATCGTACCGATGGGCGAGAAGATACTCGTCGGCGAGCACATAATAATTGCGGCTTAAGTCGGAACCCGCCCTGATACCGAATTCGAGGAACGCCACCGCCTCGTCGTGATAGCCTTCCTTGGAGAGATAATATCCGAGATTGGCTATTATGCGGTACATGTTGTTGCATGCCTCATCACATTCAGACAGCTTCGGAAGATTGGCGACGCCATACTCCATCTTTAAATCGGTATTCGACATTGACGAGAGATTCAAAAGAGGAATTCCCTTGAGGGCGAGGAGCTGGTTCTGACAGGTTTTAATCTCACCTGCTGCGTCATGTATGAAGGGGAGCTCTTCAAAAGGAATACGGATATAAGGAAGCTGTGATATGTCCTTGCGGCGTACACTGTTGGCAGCAGCCTCACGGCTCCAGAAGGCATTGTTGTCTGCCTCGGTTTTTCGTGAGTGCTTGCGGCGTTCATACTTAATGAGAAAGCCCAGAACTATGGTGCAGAATATTAATGAGACACCGATTGTATTAAAAAAGTTATGAATCATGTCAGGGTACCTCCGGTAACTGATTGGAAATGAGGAAAATATGTTTAATTTTTACAGCAAAAAAAACAGAAGGATAATAACAATAGTACTTGTTGTACTGCTTGTCATTGCAATGATTCTGCCCATGGTGGCATCATATCTGTAAAATCTGTTCTTAACTAGAATACCAATAACTTATCATTATGTAAAGGATAAATTAAGAACAGTTATGGCAAATAAAAAGGTATCGGAATCAGTATTAAACAGGTCTGTGATCAAACTCATAGACTACAGAAACAATTGTATTGCCGCAGGACCGGCGGTAGGACAGGACTGTGCGGTGACGGATATCGGTGACAGATATGTGCTGACATCGACGGAATGTGCACTCACGAAAGAAAAATATGCACCGTATTTTGCAGTGATGCGTGCAGTTAACAATATTGCGGCGTGCGGTGGAATACCGTTGACTGTGTCGGCTGCATTTATTCTGCCGGAGGGTTTTGAAGAGAAGGAATTGAAGGCACTTACAAGAACTGTCAATGAAGCCTGCCGTGCGTGTGGTGTACCGTTGTCGGGAGGGCACACGGAGATATGCTGTGATGCACTGTCGTTTATGGTATCCGTGACCGTCACAGGCATATGTATGAAGGAAAAATATTTGACCCTGAAAAACGCGAAACCGGGTATGGCGATTGTCGCAACGAAGAGAATTGCCATCGAGAAGACAGCGTATCTCGTGACAGAGAAGGAGTGCAGGGATAAGCTTTTAGAGAGACTGCCAGTTGGGTATGTTGAACATGCGGACAGCGTGATTAACGAGGCATGTGCCATGAGGGATGCCGATATTGCAGCACATAATGGTGCCGTGGCAATGCATGATGCTGCCGAGGGCGGTATATTTACGGCACTGTGGGAATTGTCGGTCGGAAGCAGATGCGGTCTTAACGTGGATCTGCGGGCTGTTCCCGTAGCACAGGAGACGATAGAGTTCAGCGAGATATTTGGTGTAAATCCTTATGAGGAGGCATCGGCGGGATGTATGCTTATTGTAACTGACAGGCCTGCACATCTGATGGAGGCACTTGAAGGTGAAGGGATACCTGCAGCAGTGATAGGATACCTGACATCTGATAACGATAAGAAAATTGTTAACGGGGACGAAGTCCGTTATCTTGATAAACCATGAAATACAGGAGGTAAATAGCATGGCAGATATGAATGTTGAGTACATTAATGTGTTTTTGCTGGCAGCTACGCAGGTTATGAAGGATGTGTGTCAAGTGCATTTTACGGTTGGGAAGCCTTATGTCAAGGCAACAGAATTTGACAGAGAGTATCTGGTTGTCAATATAGGCGTCACAGGGCAGATAAGAGGTCAGGTACTCATGGCAATGTCAAATGACGTTGCCTGTGATATAGCATCTAAAATGTGTTTTCAGACAATCACGGAGCTTGACGAACTTTCTCTAAGTGCGCTCAGCGAGCTTGGTAATATGGTGCTTGGAAATGCAGCAACGGTTCTATCAACTAAGGGCAAGATAGTTGACATTACACCGCCTACAATCATTCAGGGTGATTTCAGACTTTCAAGCTCGTATGCACAGAATATCTGTGTTCCGCTCACGTATGATGAGAATAAGGTTATAGAGATTGATATTTCGCTCAAGAATGAGTAGATTCTAAATTTAGACGAAAAGAGACTGATACAACTATGATGAATATAGTACTTCATGAGCCGGAGATGCCTGCAAATACAGGAAATATAGGAAGAACCTGTGTCGCTACCGGAAGCAGACTGCACCTTATAGGGCCGCTTGGATTCCAGATTAATGATAAGATGCTTAAGAGAGCAGGACTTGATTACTGGCCTCAGCTTGATGTCACGGTGTATGACGATTTCGATGATTTTATGGAGAAGAATCCGGGAGCGCGCCTTTATATGGCGACAACCAAGGCAAAGAATGTATACACACATGTCCATTATGATGAGAATGCGTATATTATGTTTGGCAAGGAAAGTGCCGGAATCCCGGAATCAATACTTCAGAAATATCCCGAAACGTCAATCAGAATACCGATGATAGGTGATACGAGGTCTCTCAATCTGTCAAATTCGGTAGCCGTTGTGCTCTATGAAGCTTTAAGACAGAATAACTTTGAGGGAATGCGGCTTGAAGGAAAGCCAAGAACATTCGATTGGAATTAAATACGACAAATATTAAAGAGCCGCCGCTCTGATAAATATCAGAGAGGCAGCTCTTTTGATTTCATGAGGGAAAAAATGAATTCGGTTCCTGTTCCCTCGGTGCTTATCACATCTATGGTTGTCTTGTGTGCATTTATGATTTCTTTTACTATGGAGAGACCGAGACCGGTACCTTTCTTGTCCTTACCGCGAGACAGGTCCGACTTATAAAAGCGGTCCCATATCTTTTCGATACTGTCCTTAGGAATACCTATTCCGAAATCCTTCACGGATATAAAAATCTTTCCGCCCTTTTCGTAGGTGGATATATTGATAAATGAATTGTTGTTGCTGAACTTAATGGCGTTGTCAATCAGATTGTAGATAACCTGCTGAATTTTACCGTAGTCAGCGGAGACAAAGGCTGTCTTGTTCGAGAAAGTCAGATTGAACTGAATCTTTTTCTGTGAGCAGACACCTTCAAATGTCAATATGGTTTTCTTAATCACATCGTTGACATCAAAATCGCTTATCTCAAGCATCATTCCCTGATTCATGTTGTTGAGCGTTAACAGGCTGCTTGTGAGCTTGTTGAGGCGCTCTGTCTCGAAAAGAACGATGTTCAGGTACTTCTCATACATCTCAGGGGGGATTGTTCCGTCAAGCATTGCCTCAAGGTAGCCCTTTATCGAGGTGAGAGGTGATCGGAAATCATGTGATACATTGGCAATAAATTTGTTTTGGTAATTGTTCAGCTTATCAATCTCGCCTGCCATATAGTCGAGGGAATTGGCGAGCTGTCCGAGTTCATCGCGCCGCTTAAAATGTGCGCGTGCCGACAGGTCACCTTCGGCATAGCCGCGGGTAAGCTTTGTGAGCTTTCTGACGGGCAGATATATCCTTGCCAGGTATAGGAAAATAAATACTGATGAGTATATGAGAACGATAAGCATGGTTATGTAATTATAATTAAATACCGTGTTGCTTTTGTCGAATATTACGTCAATGTCCTTGTGGATAAGCACATAGCCCTTCAGTGTGTAGTTCACGTTAATCGGAGCTATGACGGATAATGTGTCATGGTCGAATGTGCCGAAAAAATTACCCTCAAAGTAATACTTGTTGCCACTGACCGAAGGGTCAAAATTTTCAATACATCCGTAATGCCCGTAGGTGTCAATGGCAATATTGCCATTGGTATCAACAAGCATGACATCGCATTGCAGGTACCGGTCGACTGCTTTAAGCTGGGCGGTTGCGCTCTGAATGTATGAATCGGTTCCGGCCATGACAGCCGGACCGTATGCGGATGAAATGTAATTTGCCTGTCGGTACATTGCGGCAGATTCACTTTTGATGGTATTTACATGTACCATCTGAGGAATCAGAAGAGAAATGGTAAGAAAGCTGGTTATACCGAAAATTACATATTCGATTAACAATCTTACAAACATTTTTTTTCTCATGGTTTCTTTACCCCGAACTTGTATCCGATACTCCAGACTGTGCTTATACTCCAGTATTCATTGTCATGTATTTTTTCGCGGATACGCTTTATGTGGACATCAACAGTTCTTGTATCACCAACATATTCGTAGCCCCATATATGGTCGAGAAGCTGTTCTCTTGTGAACACCTGATTAGGTGATGAAGCAAGAAAGTAGAGAAGCTCAAGCTCCTTTGGGGGCATGTCAATGTTCTTGCCCTTATATATTACTGAGTAGTTGGTTAAATTGATGAGCAGGTCAGGATATTCCACGTATTCTCCTACATTTTCAGCGGGGAGTGATGTCACAAGCGACGCTGCCTGCGCCTGCGCACGGCGTAGCACGGCCTTGACGCGGGCCACAAGCTCTTTGGAGTCAAAGGGCTTAATCATGTAATCATCAGCACCGAGTTCGAGTCCTAATACCTTGTCGAACACTTCGCCCTTTGCGGAAAGCATGATAATCGGGACATTGGAGGTGCGTCTGATTTCACGGCATACCTGATAGCCGTCAATTCCCGGAAGCATCAGGTCTAACAGTATCAGATTAGGCTGGTATTGTGTGAACTGTTCAAGCGCCTGTTCTCCGTCCTCCACAATCATCGTATCAAAACATTCCTTCATCAGATAGAGGGATATAAGCTCTGCTATATTGTTGTCGTCGTCGACGATGAGTATTTTCTGTTTTGCCATACTTAAGTCTCCTTATCTTTTTTTTATTTAAATTCAGCGATGGTGACACCTGCATCACCTTCACCGAAGGTTCCAAGGCGGTATGATTTGATGTACTTCTGCCGCTTTAGATGGTTCTGGACTGCGTTTCGTAAAGCTCCTGAGCCCTTACCGTGTACTATTCTGACTGACGGGATATGTGAGAGATAGGCATCATCTAAGTACTTGTCAAGATGTGCAATCGCTTCATCGACGGTCATGCCGATGAGATTGATTTCGCTTGACAGTGTAAATGTCTTAGATGCTTTTATGGCGCCTGAGCCGCCCATTCCCTTCTTAACGGAAGCTTTATTGTTGTCTTCAAGTATTATTACGTCTTTTATGTTGACCTGTGAGTTGAGTATTCCCATTGTGACACTCAGATTGCCCTTGGAATCGGGGAGCGAGTGGACGGTTCCCTCAAGGTTCATGCTGAGAACCTTAACTCTGTCTCCGATGTGGAAATCCTTTGCGGTGTAGTTCCTGCCGGAGGTTTTTGCGGTATTGTTGTTGAGCGTAAGCTTTCCGGATACGGAGTCTAACTTCTCTCTGGCGGACTTTCGTACTTTTTCCATCTCTGATGCAGATACGCCCTGACGCTCGTACTTATTGAACTTACGGATTACCTCGTCTGCATACTCCTTTGCATCCCTCAGAATATCAGCGGCCTCTTCGTTGGCGCGGCGGATGATATTATCGGAGCGTTCATCAAGTCTTTCCTGTTTTGCCTCAAGAGCTTTTTTTAGTTCGGCAATCTGCGCCTTGTAGGTTGAAATCTCCTCGCGCTCACGTTCTATTGTGACACGGCTCTCCTCAAGACTTGCAAGTAAATCCTCGAATGCCTTGTCGTTGGTGCCTATCTGATTCTTTGCGTTCTCTATGATATAATTCGGAAGCCCGAGCTTGCCTGATATGGCAAAGGCATTACTCTTTCCGGGTATACCGACTAAGAGACGGTAGGTAGGAGATAAGGTGTTGACATCGAACTCACAGCAGGCGTTGACAACTCCGGGAGTGGAGAGTGCATATACCTTGATTTCACTGTAATGCGTTGTAGCCGCACAGGTAACCTGACGCTTGTGAAGGTCCTGAAGTATTGATATTGCGAGAGCGGCACCTTCGGTAGGGTCAGTACCGGCACAGAGCTCATCGAAGAGAACAAGGCTCTTGTAATCAGCTTTGGCGAGAATATCAACAATATGTGTCATGTGTGATGAGAAGGTCGAAAGACTCTGCTCAATACTTTGTTCGTCACCGATGTCGGCGAACACTTCGTTAAATACGGATAATTCCGAGCCGTCAAATGCAGGGATATGAAGTCCTGCCTGCCCCATGAGTGTAAAAAGACCGATGGTCTTAAGGGTAACAGTCTTACCGCCTGTATTAGGACCTGTGATTACAAGCAGATTGAAATCCCTGCCGAGATATACATCAATAGGTACAACCTTCTTAGGGTTGATGAGAGGGTGTCTGCCCTTCTTTATGTTAATGTAGCCGTTGGTGTTCATAACAGGCTCGCTTCCGTTGCAGCTTTTGGATAAATTCGCTCTTGCGAAGATAAAATCAAGCTGTGTGAGTACCTTTAGGTCGGAGTGAAGACTGTCTATATACTGCGCTGCTTCGGCACTCAGATTGGCGAGAATTATATTGATTTCTTCAATCTCCTTGAGTTCAAGCTCGCGCAGCTCGTTGTTGAGCTTTACGACAGCCATAGGCTCGATAAAAAGTGTTGAGCCCGATGATGACTGGTCGTGAATCATGCCGGGAACCTGTGAACGGTATTCTGCCTTGACCGGAATACAGTATCGTCCTGCTCTTGTGGTGACGACGGCATCCTGCAGATAGGTTCGCTGACCGCCGACCATGGAGTTGAGCTCGGAGTGAATGCGGTCATTGGCGATTCTGATGTGTCTTCTTATGTCTTTAAGCTTTGCACTTGCGTCGTCTGCCATCTCCTCGTCGGATATAATGCAGCGGTTAATTTCACGGTTAAGGGTTGTGAGCGGTTCAATTGCTTCGAACATTGAATCAAGACAATCGCGTGATTCATCATCCGTCTCGCGCCTTCCGTAGGTCTTTACACGGCTGGCAACATTCAACATGGATGACAGTGCGAGAAGCTCGCTCATTCCGAGGCTTGCACCGATTTCAAGACGTTTAAGAGACATTCCGACATCCTTGAGACCTGAAAAAGATACGCTGCCTTTTTTTACTATTCTGAACAGTGCATCTGAGGTTTCGCGCTGTGCTCTTTTAATATCATCTATATCTGTCATCGGAGTGAGCTTTCTGCAAAGCTCCTTTCCCATGTCGGAGGCTGCCTGCTCACAGAGCAGGTCTATGATTTTTGTGTACTCTAAAATTCTCAATGCTTTATCGTTCATTATGATGTTCTCCCCAAAAAAATTTCCAATAGATATAGTGCTTTGTCTGCAAGCAGCCACGCACTATATCTATTGATGGAATTATTATTTACATTCTAGCTTAAAATGTATAAAACTGCAAACTATTTTCGCAAAAGATACTTGACAATCGTATGAGATACATCTATAATCGGTATCGAAGCTGATATCAAGCTTTATCTGTAATAATTCATGAATTTTCTTTTTACCGGTAATCAGGTATTTACCCAGTTGTGAATTTTGAAAGGAGGTATACATGATTTTTGCGGCACGAAAAAAAGTGTTGCCGGAAACTAAGCGGGAGCGGGCCACGGAGCAGCTTTCAGAGACGGATATTGTGAAGAGAGTTGTTGATTATGTCACATCCGGTTTTAATGTGGCAAGATTTAACATGTGCGAGAGAGGGGAGATCAGCAGGGAGACTTTTGCGGACGAGATTAAGACGTATATCAAAAATAATTATTATGTGTCGAAGGCGCAGGTGGAGAGTATATATGAGCAGTTTGCGAGGTTTGTGTGGAGCTACTACATTATCGATGGCTTGATAGCCGATCCGGATATTTCGGACATACGAATCACCGATGCATCACATGTGTATATCAAGAAGCGGGGGGTGAGAAGTCTTTCGGGAGTCCGATTTGAGAGTGCTGATGACTATGAGCGGTTCATAGAGCGTGTTGCATTGAAAAATAAGGTAAATATGGCAAACAACAATGCCATCAATATATTTACGGACAAGAGCCAGAAGGACTGGATACTCAGATTTAATCTGTCGACAAAGTTCGTGTTGTCAGCACAGGCACCTATGCTTCACATAAGAAAGCACGCCAGAAAAAAGAAGCTTTTTCCGAGACTTGTCGCGGAGGCGATGTTAAGTGAGGAGCTGGCTGATACATTGAGGCGTAAGATTGAGGCGGGCGAGTCATTTCTGGTGTGCGGTGCGGGCTCTGCAGGTAAAACCACGCTCATGAATGCCATGCTTGAGATTATTCCGATGAGTTTTTCCATATTCTGTGTTCAGGAATCGGAAGAACTGTTCTCAATGCAGCCGAGAGAATTTTGTGCATATCATATTGTGGAGAACCGCGGTGAGGGGAAGCTTCGTTACTCACTTGAGGACATTTCAAGAAACGGACTGCTTGTCGACTCGGATGTATATATGATTGGTGAGATTAAGGGTGGCGAGGCGAAAGATTTTCTGTATGCGGTCCACACGGGGGCGATATGCTATGCATCAATCCATGCGAATTCGCCGAGGGATGCATATTTCAGACTGGTGGATTATGTCAAAAGAAGCAGCAGCCATTCTACGGATGAAATCATGTTCATGCTGCGTTCCCTAAAAAATTGTATTTTCATGAAAAAATATAAAATTCAAACAATAGCTGAGGTCGGATGGTCGGAGGAACAAAAGGAACTGACATTTCACACCATATATGAGCGGAGGGAAACGGGATGATTATATATCTTATTGCTGCGGCTCATATACTTGCCCTTGTGCTGTCACTGGTGGCTGCATATTCATTTATTAATTACATTGTGAGAACCAACATGCTGCGCGAGAGCATTGAGGAAATATATGCGGGAATAAACAGCCTTTCAGGCAGCCGTGAGGAGATTGCCGCAGAGTTAAAGGCGCTGTATGGGAGCATGGGGAAAAGAGGATTTATAGCACATGTTCAGGATAATCTGGAATACAGTGGAATGACACTGAGGTTTAATTGGATGACTCCGGAGCTTTATATAGTCATTATGACGGTCTTGTCGGCGGTTGTGTCAGCGGGAATAAGTATCCTGACCGGAAGATGGTATGCGGGTGTGGCTGCGGTGATGGCAATGTTGGGAATTACGGAGTATATGTTTGCCAGAATTAGGGATTACAGGTACCGGAGGGAGGAGGAACAGCTCCTTGCAATGGTAAATTGTATTGAAAACTGTGCAGCGGAATCGGATGACATCATATATATTCTTGAAAAGACGGGAGACATGGTGGAGGGACCTATACATGATGAGCTTCTGCGGGCGGTAACGCAGGTCAGAAGCGGTGTGCAGGGCGGTATGGCAATCGGTGGGCTTGAGAACAGGATAGAGCATGAATTTTTCAGAACACTTATGAGAAATCTTGAAATATCATCAAGAAACAATGCAAATTATCGTGAGATTACGGCACAGTGCAGAGGGCTTCTTGCGGGACAGTTAGACAACAGCAGACGGCTTGACGAGATATACAGAGAGGCGAAGATAAGACTGACCGCAATACTTGCGGGAGCTGCAGCCTGCCTTGTCATTATGTCACAGGCAATTCTTGATACAGGAATATATGGTCTGTTTAACATGCTCACTGAGAGTGTGATTGGAAATCTGCTTATAGCGGCAACCTGTGCGTCTTTCATATTTATTGTGTATTTTGCATTCATAAAGGGAAAGCGGGGGATGAGATAATGGTGTTTTCCGTCATGAAAAGGCTGGATGCACTTGGAGTTACATATTATTCGAGAGGGAAAATCACACCTCGCACATTTATTGCGGGAAAGATGCTGTGTGCAGCAGCAGGGTTTATACTTGGGCTTATATTGAACCCGCCAATGGCGATTGTGTTTGCAGTGCCGGCATTTTTCTACCCGGATATAAGGGCGATTGCAAGAAACAGACGTGACAATATGAAGATGCTTGGGAGCATAAGGGATGTGTATGATGTCGTGTATCTGCAGACAAATGCAGGGGAGTACATAACAAAGACACTGATAGATGCTTACAGGGTGGCAGCTCATCCGAGACTTAAGGCTGCACTTATAGCCCTGACCGGCGATATAATATCATCTAATGACCTTGTGGCATCCGTTGAAGCCTTCGGTCAGAAGTTTGAGAACGAGAATATAGACAATCTGGTGGTTATAGTCAGGCAGATTATGAAAAACGGTGTGTCGGATGCGATGCTGTCGGACATAAGACAGTATCTGACAACACTTATGTTAAGCTATAACAGATACGAACAGGAGCGGACTAAGCGTATGGGGGATATCTGTATGTTTGCCATATTTTTCTGCATGATGGCGATATTGGTGTATGCCGGCATCGTGGGTCTGCTTGAATCGGCAAAATTGTTTACTATGGGTTAATTTATGGAAAAATAGGAGGAAATATGAACAATTATTTTGTATTCAATGCGGTTAAGACAGTAAAGAGTGTGATTATGAGAAAAAAGGCGGCGAGTGCGGTTATAGGAGAGGTGCTTGTGATGATAGTTGTTGTTGCGATGGCGGCGCTTTTTAAGTCAGGCGGTATCAGATTCATACAGGATATATGGACAACAATGACGACAACGGCTTCACAGATGTTTGCATCATAGGGCGGCAAATGTATGAAAGCTGTATTCCGGAAGAAAAAAGCGGTGGGAAACATGTTGTCATGTATGCTCGGTATGCTGTTTTTGTTCATTGTCATGTATTTAGGTCTGGATATATATGCAAGACTCAATCTTGCGATAAAGAAGATAGGGATTGAGCGAAAGTACATGCTGTATATGGAGACGCAGGGGTATCTTGCACCGGAGAGGAAGGAAGCACTCGCAAGCGAACTCACGGCAATCGGAGTTGAGAATATTTCATTTAGCGGAAGCACGCTTGCCCCAATCAGTTACGGGCAGGAGGTCGTATTGTCTGTGACGGGCACGATCAGAACGAATGCGGTTGTGGGGATAACATGGCAGTTTTCATTTATAAGGGAGGGTGGCAGCAATTTCAAAATATACAGAAAATCGACAGCGAAGAATAAGAGCGGTTAGTGAGGCGTCGGCGGGACTTATGCCGATGGTGATGATGATTGTCGTATTTATGAGCACATTTATTGTCTATACATATAAAAGAGATATGCTTGAATATGAGTGTGAACAGCTTGACGGCAATCTGACATATTCGCTTCTGGCATCAGCGGTTGTGAACATAGAGGTGTATGCAGAGAGCGGAAATCCGGTCATCGCTGACTCGGCTGAGCCTGATTCGGGAGACAGTGCTTTTTTCAGGGCATATATGAGGTTTATTGACTGCTTCAGGGGCAATATGTCATCGGGTGGTGATATGAGTTCTGAGAGTGCGTCGGGAATGTGCAGGGATATAAAAATTGTATATTACAAAATTTATAATTACATAGTCGATGAAGAGGGTTTTCGAATTGTAGAGTGCGGTATTTCCGATGGACAGGCTTATACCTTAAGACATGCACGAAATAAGCATGTAAAGGTTCAGGCAAACGGAGGAATTGTTGATATTGAGGAGACATCGGTATGTGCCGAAATTACATTTAATATTGAGGGAATCGGAGAATACAGCTTTACGAGGCTGATTGCCGTGACCGGCTAGAAGGGGGGAAGCTTTGAGAAAACGTATTGTAAAAAAGGGAAATCCGCGGGTGTTTGTCTACAGTCTGATAATGACGCTTGTGCTTTACAGTGCAATGATTTTTGTGGAGAGAAGATTATTAAAGACGGAAGAACATGTAAGTGTATATGTTGCAAAAGAAACAGTCGAAAAAAACACGATAGTGACGGTGGAAAATATCGGAGAGCTTTTTTCGCTGGAGGAGAGGAGAACCGACTGGCTTCCCGACGGAAGTGTGAGTGATGCCGGACAGCTTCTTGGAATGACCGTAAAATATGGTTACGGGAGGAATGAGATAGTGACAATTGGAGGATTGTCGGCGTCCGATATGAGAGTGGAAGGAATTGAACGGCCTGTTGAGGTGTCACTTGATGCAGGAAGTCTGTCGCAGGTGGTCGGAGGAATAATACGTGAAGGTGACAGGATTAACATCTGGTCATTGAGTAAAAGAAATGAGAACGGCGGGAGTATCATGGAGGCGGAAAAAATCTGTGATTACGCGTATGTGACCAGGGTATTCACGGCAGCAGGTGTACAAGTGGGACAGGCGGCTCAGGATAGCGCAGCCGCAACGGTTGTTAACATTGTCATACCTGAGTCTAAGGAGGAGGAATTTAATATTGCGCTTGAGAGGGGAACGCTCAGAGTCGGCAGATGTATGTATGACAGAGATCAGAAGAAGTGATGGGGATGTGATGGCAAAGGGTGTGGTGCGGGCAGGGTGTGCTTTAGAGCCGGCGTATGCCTGCGTGTGCCTTGCTGCTGCCGTTGCGGGGGGATTTATCTGTGGCAGGAGGTATATTCCTGTCTGGATTCTGCTGGTTTTTAACAGCTATACAGATGTGAGGACAAGACAGATATACTGTATGCCCACAAGAATATGTATTGCCGTCGATGTCATTGCAGTTATAGTGAGTGGGACGACCGGGAAGGATTGCATAAGCACCATGTTATGTGCCACATCGGTTATTCTCTTGTCGGTAGTGTTTCACATGTATGCGCAGGGGGATGCAGAGGTATTTATAATGCTTATAGCAGCCGCGGTTGTGAGAGGGCAGCCGGCGGTAGGATATACGATAAATATTGTGTGGCTGTCGGGAATCATATTCTGCATTCTGCTTCTTATTCAAAATATCGTACTTGCGATACACAGTGCCGTCAATGGAAGTAAATTCAGCTTCATTCGAAGCGGGCCTATGGTTCCGGCGATTGCCGCTGCGTTTTTAATAAGCTGTCTGCAGTGGAAAATTTCTTTTACAGCTATGTCATAAAAAATTCATATTTATGGTTTATAATGTACGAACTAATAAAGATAATCCGGAGGCTGGGATTCGCAATGGATAATAATCGCAACATACCGGGGCAGGAACAGGACAAGCGTGAGGCAAAGGAGTACAATCTGTACACGGAAAAGATAGTAAAAAAGCCCGGTAATAAGATTAAAAGAGCAGTGAAGCATGTGGCAAAGGTTATTGGTTCGGCAGTGATTTTCGGAGTAGTGGCAGGTCTTGTCATGTCGGTGGTGTATCCGACCGCGAAGAGATTTATCGGTGAGGAGGAGACTACGACAAGACAGGGGGCTGTGATACCGACGGACAGTCAGACAGATATATGGTCGGAGGATGAGACGGAACCGTCCGTGGATGAGACATCGGAGCAGGGGAGCAGTGAGTTCGCGGAGTCCGGGACGGAAATTTCTTCGGAAGATATATCGGATGTATCAGAAGAAGTAACGGATATGAACGGAGAGCAGCTTGTGTCTGTGATTGATGAGCAGATTAAGCTTGCGTTTGAAAACTATAATCCGGGAATTGAAGAATACGATTCTCTGTATGGCAGTGTGATAGGTGTCATTGAAGAAGCAAATAAGTCAATAGTATCCATTGAGGTATCACAGGATGGTACCACATGGGATTATATTTCCGATGCGGGAATAAGGGGCTTTATTGTGGCAGAGGACGATAAGTTCTTCTATATGGTGACGGTTAAGGAACTTGTTGAGAACAAGACGCTCTCGGTTATCATGGGAGACGGGACAATTACTTCCGGAGTGTATCTTACCGGGGATGCCACAACCAATCTTGCGGTCATAGCGGTGGATAAGAGCATATATGGCGGAAATATTCCTGACAGCGTTAAGACGGCTGCTCTGGGTAATTCCTATGTACTTAAGCAGGGCGAGCCGTTGATTGCGCTTGGCAATATATATGGACAGGGTGACATGGCCGTATATACGATGGCAGCATCGACTAAAAATACACTTATGGACACCGACTGCACTTACAGAATAATCGGAACCGACATTATTTCAGGTGCGGATGATACGGGAATAATTGTGAATACCAAAGGCGAAGTGATTGCGATAATCCCTTATCACAATGAAAACATGTCAGGGGAAATTATCAATACTTATGGAATTTCTGAGTTAAAACGCTTGATTGAAAGGCTGATTAATGGTAAAGTAACACCGTATGTCGGTATCAAGCCACAGACTGTGACCGCTGCAATGAAGGAAGCTTATGGCATGCCTGACGGTATATATGTGAGCAGTGTCGAGGCAGACTCACCTGCCTTTTATGCCGGAGTTCAGAGCGGTGATATAATAACATCGGTCGGAACGGAGAATGTTTCAACCACGAGGACGTTTCAGAATGTGCTCTTTACTATGGAGCCGGGGAACAGTGCTGTTATGTATATAAGCAGACCGGGTAAGGACGGATACCGCAATATAGAGATTACATTAGAATTAGGAGTAGAGCAGTAATGAGATATATTGACAGCCTTCATGAGGGCGAGAGAGTAACAAGTGTATATATGTGCAAGCAGAAGAATGCTGCCACAACCAAGAACGGTAAGCCGTATGAGAATGTGCTTTTACAGGATAAGACAGGTACCTTGGACGCTAAGATATGGGAGCCTAATTCCATGGGGATAGAGGAGTTTGAGGCACTTGATTTCATAGAGGTTCAGGGTGAAGTGACAGTGTTCAACGGTGCGATGCAGATGAGCATAAAGCGTGCAAGAAAGTGCAGTGAGGGAGAGTTCGATATGAAGGACTTCCTGCCTGTCAGCGGACGTGATATTGAGGAGATGTACGCTGAGCTCATGGCACTTAAGAATAAGGTCACAAATCCATATCTTGGCAGACTTCTTAACAGCTTTTTCGTTGATGATGCAGAGCTTATTAAGGCGTTTAAATTTCATTCGGCAGCCAAGTCCGTACACCATGGCTTTGTCGGAGGCTTATTAGAACATACGCTTGGCGTGACGACATTGTGCGACTGTTTTGCTGACCGTTATCCGATGCTCAACCGCGACCTGCTTCTCACCGGAGCAATGCTTCATGATATAGGTAAGTTAAGAGAGCTGTCTGATTTTCCGACGAATGACTATACCGATGACGGACAGCTCTTAGGACATATTGTTATAGGTGTCGAGATGATTGGAGAGCGTGCGAGGGAAATAGAAGGATTTCCTGCTAAGCTTGAGGCGGAGGTTAAGCACCTTATCGTCTCGCATCATGGCGAGTTCGAGTATGGTTCACCGAAGAAGCCGGCAATCATGGAGGCATTTGCACTTAACTTTGCCGACAATATGGATGCAAAGATGGAGACGCTCAAAGAGCTTCTTTCAACTCCACAGGCACAGAGCGGAGAGTGGCTGGGCTTCCAGAAGATGCTCGACACAAATGTGAGAAAGACATTGGCATAGTATGAAAATGTGTCTGGAAGTAAGTCTTTCAGACAGTTTATAAAATAAAAGAGATGTGAAGCATTGATTTTATATGAGCAAGCAGCGAAGCGGATTGCAAATATCATTGACAATCAGAGGAATAAATCATGGAAAAAAATCAGGAATGTATCATTAAAATAGAAGATATGTCCCATGATGGAGAGGGCGTAGGCAAGGTTGACGGCTACGCCCTTTTTGTTAAGGACACGGTAATAGGCGATGAAGTTCGCGTAAAAGTAATCAAGACCAAAAAGACCTACGGATATGCAAGGCTTATGGAGATAATCACGCCGTCGCCTTCGCGTGTACCGGCACGCTGTCCTATTGCGAGACAGTGCGGAGGCTGCAATCTGCAGGAGCTTGACTATGCAGAGCAACTTAAATTTAAGCGAGGCATAATCGGGAACAATATAAAAAGAATCGGAGGCATAGAGGACATAGAGGTTGAGCCTGTCATCGGCATGGAAAAGCCGTACTTTTACCGCAACAAGGCGCAGTTTCCTGTGGGCGAAGACAAGGACGGAAACATCCGTATCGGTTTCTATGCGGGGCGCACCCATTCAATCATAGAGACTCAGACCTGCTATATCGGTGCACCTGTAAATGAGCTCATTGTGAATGCTGTTCGTGAGTTCATGCTTGAGAATAATGTAAGTGCTTATAATGAGGAGAAGGGGACGGGAATAATCCGTCATATTCTCATCCGCTGCGGATATACCACGGGAGAGATTATGGTATGTCCTGTAATCAACCGGAATAAGCTGCCGCATGCCGATAAGCTTGTCGACAAGCTTCTTTCACTTGATTTTTCAGGTATTACAGCCAACTCTGAGCTTATGAAGGAAGTAAACCCTAAAAATACAGGCATATGGCATATTAAGAGCATAATGCTCAATATAAACACTAAGAATACCAACGTGATTCTCGGCGACAAGTGTGTGACATTGTGGGGTAACTCATACATCGAGGATTACATTGGTGATGTAAAATATCATATATCACCGCTTTCATTCTATCAGGTGAACCCTGTTCAGACGAGAAAGCTCTACCAGACTGCACTCGACTACGCAGGACTGACCGGAAATGAGGTTGTCTGGGATCTCTACTGCGGAATAGGTACAATCTCGCTTTTCCTCGCAAAGCAGGCAAAGAAGGTCTACGGCGTAGAAATAGTTCCGCAGGCAATCGACGATGCAAAGGAGAATGCACGTCTTAACAATATCGACAACGCGGAGTTCTTCGTCGGCAAGGCGGAGGAGGTTCTGCCTGACTTCTACGCGAAGGAGAGCGCACGCCTTGGCAAAAAACTGACAGCGGATGTCATTGTTGTAGACCCGCCGCGCAAGGGCTGTGACGAAGCACTCCTTGCGACCATGGTGCAGATGGAACCTGAGAGAATAGTGTATGTGTCGTGCGACAGTGCGACGCTTGCGAGAGATTTAAAGTACCTGTGTGGGAACGGATATGAGATTAAAAAATGTGTCGGATGTGATATGTTTCCACAGGGGGTGCACGTGGAGACGGTCTGCTTGCTGTCCAAACTCCATTAGGCGAAGCGTCATGTGAACGTGAAACTTGATATTGATGAGATGCATTTAAAAGCTACGGAGAGCAAAGCGACTTATGAAGAAATAAAGGGTGTGCCTGTATGCTGATTTCAAATGTGTTGCATTATTTTGCGATATAGTGTCATATTTACACTAAATTAATTTTGAAATAAGGAGAGAATCTTATTTGAAAAAGAAAAAAGATGAAGTAACAATCCGTTCCAGTGCAGCAGAATATCTGACCTATGTTGCTTCTGTCGGTGACCAGCAGGACAGCATTGAGATGCGCTACGAGGATGAAAATATATGGCTGACACAGAAGATGATGGCTACATTGTACGATGTAGGAATAAATACAATTAATTATCATATTAAAAAGATATTTGAGGATAGTGAGCTACAGGAGGATTCAGTTATTCGAAAAATTCGAATAACTGCTTTTGACCGGAAAAGCTACAATACAAATCACTATTCCTTGGAGATGATTATTGCCGTAGGTTTCAAGGTCAATTCCGAGCGTGCAGATGCAGATAAGCCACATATGGGACTATCTACATGGGCAGCAGCACCGGACGGCAAAATAGTAAAAAGTGATGTGAGTATTGCAAAAAATTATCTAAGCGAAGAAGAGATGCACTCATTAGAGCGTATTGTTTCGGCGTATTTGGATTTGGCAGAAGACCGTGCGGAACGCCATATTCCGATGACGATGGAGGACTGGTCAAAGCGTCTTGATTTATTCCTGATGGCAGATGACAGAGAGGTTCTTCAGGATGCTGGGAAAATTACAGCGGAGATTGCCAAGGCAAAAGCTGAAACTGAATTTGAAAAGTATCGTGTCGTTCAGGACAGATTATTTATGTCTGACTTTGATAAATATATGTTGGAATTAGAGGAAAATGCAAAGAAATAAAGCATTGATTTCAGGTCGGGACAATCTGCCTTCTGCCAAATGTTGCTGAAAATAATGATGTGATGAAGAAATAGGGATACTATTGCTAATACATGCTTCTATAATGTGAATTTTATAATTATTTATTCTCTGTGTGAAGGGAGTGATATCAGTGCTGCATGTTGCTATATGTGATGACGAAGAGAATGAAATAGAGTATTTGAAATATGCTGTAGAGGATTGGGCTAAGAAGGAAGACATCATAACAAATATAGAAACATATGCATCTGCTGAAAGTTTCCTGTTTCAATACGAAGAATGCAAAAATTATCAGATTTTGTTATTAGATGTGGAAATGAGTGGAATGTCAGGAATCGATTTGGCAAAGAAAATACGGCAGAATCAGGATAATGTTGAGATTATTTTTATAACATCACATTTTGAGTTTATTGGCGTAGGGTATGAAGTAGATGCCCTCCATTATCTGGTCAAACCTGTGAAAGCAGGTAAAATGGAAGAAGTTCTTTCGAAAGCAAAATGCAAGATAGAAGCAGGAGAACCGTCGATTATCATTCATTACGAAGGTGAAGTTGTTAAGTTATATGAGAAGGAAATCCTTTATCTGGAAGCACTTTCCCATTATGTAACAATATATACAAATGGTAAGGAATATAAGATAAAAGCAAATATTTCAACATTTGCACAGGAACTTAGCGAAGATTTTTATCAGACACATCGTTCGTACCTTGTATCATTAAAGCATATTATGCGTATTTCGCGCGACAGTGTTACACTGGATAATGGGGGACAAGTGCCGCTTGCAAGAGGAAAATATGATCAGATTAATCGGGCATACATTGAGCGCAATTAGGAGTTCTTATGAGAAAGAAAACATATTTGAAACTTGCTGAATATCAGACAGAGCAGGCAAGGCAGCACCTAAATGAAGTGCGAAGTATCCATTCAAAAATGAGAGGATATAAACATGATTTTCACCATCATCTCCAGACCTTAAAGGGGCAATTAGAAGCAGGTGAGGTAGAACGTGCAATTGCTTATATAGAAGAATTAGATCATCAATTGATGAATGTTGATACACTTCTAAAAACAGGGAATGTATCCCTTGATGCGATATTGTCAGCTAAGATTGCGCAGGCAAAAGCAGAGAACATTACAGTTGATGTGAAAGCGAGTGTACCGGATTCGTTGACCATCACAGATGTAGAGCTTAGCATTCTGGTAGGAAATTTATTAGATAATGCAATCGAATCATGCAGACTTTCTTCCGGTGAAAGATTTATTCGTATCTATATTTCAATGAAGGGAAAAATGTTGTATTTTTCCATGCTCAATTCTGCAGGGAGGAAGAAAAAGAAAATAGGGACATTATTTTCATCTAATAAAGAGGGAATGCATGGATTTGGACTTCATCGTGCGGAGGCAATTATAGAAGAACATGGTGGATGGTGCAAATATAATAGTGAAGATGGAGCATTTAGCTCAGAATTTTTGATTCCAGTGATGGAATAACTGCAATTCGTGTACTGACAGATACAGTTGGTGCACGAATTTTACGTTGTAGGGGTAAAGAGATATAGAATAGCAGAAGAAGGAGGTACATTATGATGAAAAATATATGGTACTGTATTAAGAAAACGTCTGAATGGTACTTTGCCTTATTAGTATTGTATATAATACTGACACTTGTAAATGCCATAATCCCAATTCTGTCTGCTTTTCTGCCAAAGTTAGTAATTGAAAGGCTGACTTCAGATAGCGATATATGGGGATTGATAGGCACTATTATGGTATTTATGGGGAGTATTGCTGTGTTGACCGGAGTCAGCAAATTTCTTACAAAATATCTATATTTTGAGAAGTTTAGTATCAATGTTCATTATCTGAAGCTTGTAGCAAACAAAGGGTTAACTACAGACTACATAAATCAGGAAAACGGAACATTTCGCAAGCTGCAAGAGGAAAGTTTCCTGTGCTGTAACGGACATTCACCCTTAACGCAAGTGTATGATGTACTACAAAGTCTCGGTACCGGTGTTTTGGGGATAGCTGTCTTTTCTGCAGTTCTTTATAAACTAAATGCAGCTGTAATACTATTTATTGTTGTGACCACTGCGGTTAGTTTCTATTTAAACAAAAGAGTTGTGAAATGGACAGACGAGCATAGCAAAGAAAGAATGAGTTATGTACAACGGCTTAATTACATTAATGCGATTTCCGGCGACGCGCGTTCTGCAAAGGATATCCGGCTTTATCCCATGGCAAAGTGGTTCTCCGATATTTATGAGGATAATATGAAGGGGATTGCGGCGTGGTATCGCAAATTGACTAAAAAACTATTTCGCGTGACAGCCTGTGACGGAGCATTAGGTTTATTGAGAGAAGGTATCATCTATCTGTATTTAATCTATCTTTTTATGAATAGTCAGATTTCGGTGGCAGATTTTGTACTTTATTTTGGAGTTGTCACTGGTTTTTCTGCCTGGTTAAGTGAAATATTTGCCGAAGTCTCTGTGTTGAATCAGTTAAGTACAAAGATTAATCGATTTCGGGAATATCTTGACTTTCAGGAAGAGTATCTGAGAGAAGGTGGATTGCATCCAAATCAGGATAAGTTGCCAAAGGTAATTGAGCTAAAGAATGTAAGTTTTAGATATGAAGAAAACCAGCCATATGTACTGGAAAATTTTAATCTCGCAATTAATCCGGGTGAACACCTTGCTGTAGTTGGTTTAAACGGAGCAGGAAAAACGACCTTAGTAAAGCTTATCTGTGGTCTGATTGACCCAACAGAGGGGCAGGTACTTTACGATGGAAAATCAATTGCAGAATATGATAGAGTAGAACTTTACCGGATGTATTCGGCTGTATTTCAGCAATTTAGTATCATGCCGGTGACTGTAGAAGAAATAGTTGCGGAAGCACCTAAGGCACAAGTAGATTCTGAACGAGTGAAGAAATGCCTGGAGCTGGCAGGAATGTGGGAACGAATCCAAAAACTACCGAATAAATTACAGAGTCAATTTGGAAGGACGATTTATGAGGACGGAGTGGAATTCTCGGGAGGTGAAACGCAAAAACTTCTACTTGCAAGGGCAATGTACAAATCCTCACCGATTATGTTGTTGGATGAGCCTACGGCAGCGTTGGATCCTATAGCTGAGAGTGAGATATATCATAAATACAATCAGATTAGCGAAGGAAAAACCACAGTATTTATTTCGCATAGGCTTGCAAGTACCAACTTTTGCAACAGGATTATCTTGATTGAAGATGGTGCTATCTGTGAAGAAGGAACGCATAGGGAGCTTCTTGACAAGAAGGGGAAATATTATAACTTATTTGAAATGCAGGCAAAGTATTATCGAGAAGAGGAGGTGGCAGAATGAAGAAAATGTCTTTTGGCGAACGAATTAGAATCACCAAAAGGGGATTTGGAATTTTGAGAAAATATTGTCCGGGTCTTTCCGAACAAAAAGCATTGTATGAGTTCATACATTCACTGCAGCCTTTTATTTCTGTTTGGTTTTCTGCAAGGATTGTGGATGAACTGATAAATTATTGTAGAAAAGAATATATAGCTACATATGTGATAAGTATAATTGTAATCAATTTTATATGTACAGTAATTCAAAATGTACTTTTGCATGTATGTAATGAGAAAGAGTCGCAGATGTGGAATTGGTTTGAAAAAGTTTTTTCGGACAAGCAGATGTCATTAGACTATGATGATCTGGAAGATGTATCGATACAGAAACAGCGGCAGGAAGTGGAAGAAAATCTTTTTATGTTTGGAAATGGTCTGGGGCAGCTTGTATGGGGAACTTCTGTGATAGTAAAGGTATTTATTAATATTTTCGTTGCATTACTAATGTCAGGTACGTTATTCATTTCTAAATCCGGACAGAAAATGGTGGATTCTCCGATTTGGATTGTAATTATTTTGGGCTGTATTACTTTATGTGGATTTAGTAATTATAAAGCGACCAGAAAAGAAAATAGCTTGTTTATGAAATGGTGTGATAATAGCCTGTGGTTTAACAGGACATTCATGTTTTTTGGACATGAGTTATATACAAATCTTGAGAGGGCAAAAGATGTCCGCATCTATAGGCAGGACACCCTTGCCATTAAGAAAATTGAAGAGTTGGAAGAATGGGGAAATGCAGAAAAAAAGAATAGTTTCCATATGTCTTTTTTTTCGGCAGCAGCGGGATTTATAGTAGGGCTTGGTAACTGTGCGTGCTACCTGTTTGTGGCAATAAAGGCTTTTCTGGGAGCATATGGTGTAGGAAGCGTTGTCCAGTATGTATCGGTACTGACAAGATTAGGAGATGGAATCAGGGATTTGATGTTTATGGTGTCTGATAATGAACTATATTGTACTCATTTGAAGAAGATGTATGACTACCTTGATATCCCGAATCATATGTATCAGGGCAGCCTTACAGTGGAAAAACGGGAGGACAACGAATATTACATCGAGTTTCGCAATGTTTCATTCAAATATCCCAGGACAGAGAATTATGTACTGCGTAATGTGAACCTTAAATTTAAGATTGGAGAAAAACTGGCGGTAGTAGGAATGAACGGAAGCGGAAAGACAACGTTCATCAAATTGCTCTGTCGCTTGTATGACCCAACAGAAGGAGAAATCTTATTAAATAATGTGGACATCAGGAAATATGATTACAAAGAATATATGTCGATATTTTCTGTCGTTTTCCAGGATTTTAAATTGTTTTCTTTCGGACTTGGACAAAATGTTGCAGCAAGTTTTGATTACAATGAAGAACTCGCAAAGAAGTGTTTAGAAAAAGCAGGATTTTATGATCGTTTGCAGAAGATGAATAAAGGATTGGAGACTTCTATTTATAAAGACTTGGACGAAGAAGGTGTAGAGATTTCCGGTGGGGAAGCACAAAAGATTGCTTTAGCAAGAGCACTTTATAAAAATGCTCCATTTATTATTCTCGATGAACCGACAGCCGCGCTGGACCCTATTGCAGAATATGAAGTGTATTCAAAATTTAATGAGATAGTACAGTATAAGACAGCTATTTACATCAGTCATAGACTCTCATCATGCAGATTCTGTGATGTCATAGCAGTATTTGATGACGGACAGATTGTGCAGATGGGAGTTCATGATAAATTATTACAGGACACGCATGGAAAATACTATGAGTTGTGGAAAGCACAGGCACAGTATTACACATAGTTTTATTTGATGTGTTTAAGAGAATGTGCTGAAAATGTGAATATACAAACGAAGCTCAAACCATTGTGGTTTGGGCTTTTCTAAATTTGCAATGCGGAAGTATATAACAAAGTTTACTCCGGAATTTCAACTGTATATTATGAAAGATTACCGCAGGTTAAAACAAGATGAAAATAGTCGATTTTCATTGGATTGGAACTTGAACAGGGCTTTATCAAAGGTGAACTACCGTATTCACACGGATGCGGTGAAGGAAAATTTGATTCCACCAGAGCTGACACCGGAACAGATTGCTTATACATATGCCAGTGAAGCAGATTTTTTAAATGTTGCTTTATTTGGTCAGCCTGCAAAGCAATGGAAAAATAATAATCCGGGTAAAAAAGGGGAATGTGCGTGATGATGCAAATTTAAATCAGTTATATTTAATACTATTGGAAGATTTCTAATTTAAGATAGATGCAGCTATGGTTGAAGTACCAGCCGAATAAGAGGTGGAGCTTAATCATAACTGCATCTTTATTTTTCAGGTAATGTCTGTAAAATTATGGTCTCTGACCGAGTCCGCCCTCAAGTGTGAGTGTCTCACCTGTCATGAACTTGAAATCAGGGGATGCGAGCTGTACACACACACGTCCTATTTCTGTCTCAACATTGCCGTAATGTCCCATAGGCGGCATCTTTACATTAGCCTTGAATGCTTCAGGGTATGCCTTTTCAAAGTTCTCAAGCTGTGCTGTCCATGCGAGCGGGCATACAACATTGACATTAATGCCGTCAGGTCCCCATTCTGTGGCAGCAACTCGTGTAAGCCCGCGGATACCTTCCTTGGCTGCCGCATAAGCGCACTGACCGAAGTTGCCGAACAGACCTGCGCCAGAAGCGAAGTTGATGACTGAGCCCTTGGTCTCTTTAAGGTAAGGATAGCATGCCTTCATATAGTAAAAGGCGGCATACAGACCGGAATATACTGCAAGGTCGAACTGCTCCGTCGTGTGGTCGGCGAGTGTTACGCCGGAAGCGGAAGCCTGTGCGTTGTTGATGAGCACGTCGATGCGTCCGAAGGTGTCAATTGCCTGCTTCACAACATTGGCGACAGTAGTCTCATTGTCAGTTCCGGCGCTGACATCTGCCTGAACAGGAAGAACCTTGATTCCGAATTTTTCCTCGAGTTCTGCCTTTGCTTCTTCAAGTTTCTTAACATTTCTTCCGGTAATTACAATATTAGCTCCTTCTTTTGCATAGGCTGTTGCAATTCCGTAGCCGATGGAGCCGCAGCTTCCGTCCTGAAGAACGGCTCTTCCTCCGCCTGTTATGATGACTGTTTTACCTGTCAAAAATCCCATTTCTGTTTGCCCCTTTCTGTATTTAACGTATTGATTTCCCGTTTTAAATATCATAAATTAGCCAAGTGAGTAAAGTATAGCACAGTTGTATGATAATTGTATATAATAGTTTAAAATTTAACGATAATTAATGACGTAATCTCGAGTTGTTAATAACTGTTAGATGCAACGAACTGTTGCCGTATACGAAGTGATGGTGTATACTAAAAATAGTCACATTGAAAATACAAGGTATGATTATTATTAATGAAAACAGAGGAAACAAGTATGAGGAACAGATTTAAAAATTCATTGGCGGCAATATTGATGGTTCTGCTTGTGGCACTTACGGGATGTCAGAACGACGGAATAGCGGGAGCGCTTGACGGCGCGGTGATTCCGCAGAATACAGCCGAAGCACAGCCGACGGAGACAACAACGGCGGAGATGACGACGGAGCAGGAGAGCACGACGGCTGAAGCTTCTACGACTCAGGAAAGCACGACAGCCGGGACCACGGCAGAACAGGCGAAGCTTACCGAGGCGGATCTGCTCATGGATGTGAGTACGCTCCCGATACCTGACTACAGCGGCACCGATTTTTATATTGTAAACGGCAATGTGCCGTTCTTTTCGGATGCATTAAAAAATTATGACGGCGATAATTTTATTTATCTGTCGGAGCTTGACGAGCTTAAAAGATGTGGAACCTGCATCGGTTTGTTTTCAAATGCAACTCTGCCTACCGAGGAGAGAGGCGAGATTGGACACATCAAGCCGTCGGGATGGCACACGGTAAAGTACGATAAATCGGTTATCTCGGATTTATATCTGTACAACAGATGCCATCTGCTCATGTATGCAGTGTCGGGAATAAATGATGACGAGAGAAATCTGATTACGGGGACAAGACAGTTCAATCTCGATATGTTGGAGCTTGAAAATCAGGTATATGACCTGCTTAAATACGACGAGAATGCGAAGCTTCTCTACAGGGTTACGCCGCTCTTTGAGGGAGACAACCTTGTCGCGAAGGGCGTTCTCATGGAGGCTGCGACGCTCGGTGATGATGACGGATTAAGCTTCTGCATGTTCATTTACAATGTCCAGGACGGAATTGTGATTGACTATGCGACCGGGGAGAGCGCGCTTGCTGAAGGAGCTGCGGAGGCAGTGACCGAGGAATGCTCTGAGGAACAGACCGAGGAGGTTACAAGGTATGCTGAGGAGACAACACAGCAGATTACCGAGGCAGAGACGCAGGCGGAAACACAGCCTGCGACACAGCAGGGCACAGTGTATGTAGCCAATACGAACACTAAGAAGTTCCACTATCCGGGATGTTCGTCAGTAAATCAGATAAAGCAGGAAAACAGGTGGGACTACACGGGAAACCGCGATGAACTCATAAATATGGGTTATGAACCATGTAAGAGATGTAATCCGTAATTGCTGACAATCTAACCTTTTTTCACTTTTTTGATGTGATTTTTGCATGTACTATTGCCACATAAGCTGGTAATATAAAACAGACAAAGCTGTCTGAAAGTATGGCAAAAGCAGCGAAAAGTATATTTTATCGGGAGGAATCATGGGACAGTACGCAAAACCATTATCACTCAGGGATGTCACAATTAATGACAAGTTCTGGAAGGAGAAGATGGAACTTGTAAGAACAGAGGTTATTCCGTATCAGTGGGATGCACTGAATGACCGCGTGGAGGGAGCGGCACCGAGCTTCTGTATGAGAAATTTCAAGATTGCGGGAAAAATTACCAAGGCAAGACGTGAGATTGGTGACAGGTATCAGGAAAAGATATGGCCGCTTGATACCTTTGAGACGCTGCCACAGGACATGGAACACATGGAGGACAGATTCTACGGGTTCCTTTTTCAGGACAGTGATTTTTCAAAGTGGATTGAGGCGGTTGCATACTCGCTCACTCAGCATCCGGACGAGGAGCTTGAAAGAATTGCCGACGGAGCCATTGACATCGTATGTGCGGCACAGCAGGACAACGGATACCTTGATACATACTATATAATCAATGATATGTCGAAGGTTTTTACGAATCTTCGCGATAACCATGAGCTGTACTGCTTCGGCCATCTGACCGAAGGGGCGGTGGCATACTATCAGGCGACAGGCAAGGATAAGCTTTTAAACGCTGCACGCCGCTTTGCGGACTATGTGTATGAATGCTTCGGAAAAGAGGACGGCAGGAAAAAGGGCTATCCGGGACATGAGATTGCCGAGATGGCTCTTATGCGCTTGTACGATGTGACAGGAGACGAAAAGTATAGAGAACTCTCGGAGTTTTTTATAAATCAGAGAGGAACAAGACCGTACTATTTTGATGCCGAGCATCCTGAGACGGTAAAAAAAGGACATGAGGATGAACTTAGACATTCCTATAATCAGGCGCATCTTCCGGTGCGTGAGCAGGATGAGGCAGTGGGACATTCCGTGCGCGCCGTGTACCTGTACTCGGGCATGGCTGATGTAGCGAGAGTTGATGGCGACGAGTCGCTCTACGAGGCGTGCTTAAAGCTTTGGGACAATATAACTCGGAAGAAGATGTATGTGACGGGCGGAATCGGTGCGACGCATATGGGAGAAGCTTTTTCATTTAATTATGATTTGCCGAATGACACGGCGTATTCTGAGACCTGTGCAGCAATCGGTCTTGTGTTCTTTGCAAGGAGAATGCTTGAAATTAAGGCAGACCGCCGATTTGCGGACGTGATGGAGAGAGCACTCTACAACACGGTTCTCGCGGGAATGGCTGCTGACGGAAAGAGTTTTTTCTATGTGAATCCGCTTGAAGTCTATCCGAAAGCCTGCCACGAGGATGCGAGAAAATTCCACGTCAAACCTGTGCGCCAGAAATGGTTTGGATGCGCATGCTGTCCTCCGAATATCGCAAGACTGTTGAGCTCGCTTTCCATGTACGCTTACACGGAGAATGACGACACACTCTTTGCACATCTTTTTGTCGGCGGAAGCGTGAACAAATATATCGGACGGACAGGCGGACGCGGTGACGCGGAGGGCGTGAGCGAGGATTGCCTCAGCTTTTATGTGACAACGGATATGCCTTGGCAGGGGACGACGGTGTATGGCTGCACCAATGAGAAGCCTGTGCACGGCACGCTTGCAATACGCATTCCCGAGTGGAGCAGAAGCTTCAAGGTGAGCGGTGTTACGGGTGAGCTTGACGAGAGCACGGCACAGCTAAAGGACGGATACCTCTATGTGACGCGCGACTGGAAAAAGGGAGACAGTGTGAAGGTTGAACTCTCCATGGAGACGGAGTTCATTGCTGCCAACACAGAGGTTCGCGAGGACATGAATAAGACTGCACTCAGGCGAGGCCCGTTTATCTACTGCCTTGAGGAGGCGGACAACGGTGCAGGGCTTCACATGCTAAGCGTGTGCGTGGACTCAAAGCCTGAGGAGCTTATGCTTAATATCGCGGGAACAGATGTCGTGGCGCTGAGGATTGCAGGTAAGAGGAGAAAAGCTTCGGATATGGCACTCTATGGCTCACTTAAAAAGCCGGAGTACGAGGAGGTTGAGCTTATTTACGTTCCGTACTACGCATGGAACAACCGCGGTGAGGGAGAGATGAGCGTGTGGGTGAATTACGTTTTTTAAGATATTACAGTTGTTAATGAAATATAGAAATTGGGATTGAAGCAGAAGAAGCCTTCGGTGGAATGTGATATGCCGTACAGTCGCGGACAATATCATATATTAACCAAAGGCTTCTTTTGCTTTACGGCTATTGTATTATTTTACTGTTTCTTTTACATCGGCGAACAGCTGCATATCCTCAGGTGAGAGCTTCACGTTAGTCGAATAGTTACGCCCGTCGGCTGTCGTTATGTTGATCTCTATAATTGTTCCCTCCTTGATAACATCGTTTCCAGATACGGCGCGAAGAAACAGCGGAAACTTAGGGTGTGCGGCGGTAAAACGGTCCCATGATGATTTTAACTGAAATAATTTTGCAGGATTCATTAGGTTTCTCCTTACTTTTTGCTGTATTATCAGGATTCAGGTGTCAAAACATCCTGATTTATTTTAAAAGTGTATAGCATGTTATATTTATACATATCAGCTCCGTTGTACGAAGCAAGTTGTTCTAAGGAC